>Ga0310810_10009450_pt1 | contig 11283 bp, 7 predicted proteins | sample NCmetagenome_FD_207641 | JGI IMG/M metagenome (GOLD analysis project Ga0310810, IMG submission 207641) | Soil microbial communities from experimental microcosm in Duke University, North Carolina, United States - NC | ecosystem: Engineered > Artificial ecosystem > Soil microcosm > Unclassified ... | reverse complement strand
CGGCGTACACGGCGGCCGCGCCCATCACCAGGGGATAATCGCGCGCGACGATCGCGTTCACCATCAGCCGCCCCATGCCAGGCCACGCGAACACCGCTTCCACGAAGATCGATCCCGCCACGAGCCCTGGCAGTGATAGTGCAAACAGAACGACGAGAGCGGGGAGGACCGTGGCGAGCACGTGGCGAAAGTACACCCGACCTGCGCCCGCGCCCTTTGCGCGCGCCGTGCGCACGAAGTCCTGCGAGAGTACGTCGGCGATGCTCGACCGGGCATAGCGCGCGATGCCCGCCGCACCTACGGCGGCGAGAATCGAGACGGGCAGCACGGCGTGACGGACGAGATCGAGGAACGCGGCACGGCCGTGGAGCTCGACGCCCGGTGCATGCAAACCGAATGCGGGAAGGCGCATCGACGGAGGCAAGCCCCAGGCGGCGGCACCGTAGGTGAACACGGCAATGAGCGCCAGCGCGAGCCAAAAGCTCGGCGCGGCGTACAGGAATGTCGTCGCGACGGTCAACGCGCGATCGACGGCACGGCCGCGCCGCGCCGCTTGTAGCATGCCGATCGGTACGCCGATGAGAAAGGTGAGCGCCAGTGACGCGGCGCCCAGCCCGACCGACACTGGAAGTGCCTCGGAGAGAGCGCTCGACACCGGCTGGTTCAACGAGAAACTCTGGCCAAGATCACCGCGAAGCACTCCAGCCGCCCACCGTGCATATTGCACCCAGATCGACCGATCGAGTCCCAGCTCGGCGCGGATACGCGCCGCGTCGGCCTGGCTTGCCGACGGCGGGACGAGAAAGGTCGCGGCATCACCCGGAGCGAGACGGATGAGCGCGAACGTGATCGTGAGCACCAGCCAGAGGAGCAAAAGCGCGCCGCCGATGCGGCGCAGCACGGCGCGAGGATGCACGCGTTGAAGCTGCACGCCCCTCGTCACGTGTCAACTGCTCGGACATCGCTCGGCGCGATCATGATCATCCTCGCGAACGCCTGCTGGTCGCCGCAGCGCCCGGCGGACATCGCGGTCTATGCTTCGGGCACCGATCTCGAGTCCGGAAACCCGCTCGTCACCGTGCACTCGCTCTCGCGGCAGATTCAGCGCTTCGCGCTGTTCGTCACCCTCGCGCAGTACGACTCGATGCTCGCGCCCGTGCCGTACGCGGCGCGTTCCTGGACCTGGTCGACCGATCATCGGACGCTCACGCTGCATCTCACATCCGACCTCGATTGGCATGATGGCACGCGGACGACGGCCCGCGACGTCGCCTTCACGCTCGACGCGGCGCGTGATCCCGCGACCGGCTACTGGCGCGCCGCCGATCTGGCCGGGATCGACAGCGTGCGCGCGTTGGACGACACCACCGCTGTGATCCACTATCGCGCTACGCAGCCCGTCTTTCCCCTCGTGCTCTGCGAGCTGCCGATCCTGCCCGAGCATCTGCTCGGCGGGGTGGCGCACGCGGACATGAAGCGCGCACCGTTCAACCTCGCTCCCGTCGGTAACGGGCCCTTTCGATTCGTCGAGCGGCGCGCCGGTGCACGGTGGGTCTTCCGCCGCAATGACGCGTTCCCCCCGTCGCTGGGTGGGCCGCCGCGGCTTGCCGGCTTCGTCGTGACCGTGGTCGACGAGCCGACGACGAAATTCGCCGGGCTGGAGAGCGGTGATCTCGACATCGCCGGCATCGCGCCGACGATGGCCGCGCTCGCGTCGCACGATGCGGCCCTTCGCGTGCTCGACTATCCGATTCTCTTCACGACGGGGCTCGTCTTCAACGTTTCCAAGCCGCCGTTCAACGATGCGCGAGTCCGGCGAGCGATCTCGACGTCAATCGATCGGGAGCGCATCGTCGTCGCCGCGCTCGCTGGTTACGGAAAGCCCGCCGCCGGCCCCGTTCCACCAGAGAGTCCGCTCGCGCTTCCCGCCGCGCCGGTCCACGACGCGCGACTTGCCGACTCGCTCTTCGATGCCGCCGGTTGGACGCGAGCGCCGAATGGAACGCGCACACGCGCCGGTCGACCCCTCGAGTTCGACCTGCTGACCGTCGGCAGCGGCGACAACGCGCTCGAGCAGCTCGTGCAGGCGGACCTCGCGTTGCGCGGCGTGCGCGTCAACATCAGGCAGGTCGAGCTCGGAGCGTTCCTCACCGAGGCGCGCGCGCAGGCCAAGCACTACGACGTCCTCGTGGCCGGCGTACCGGGCGACGTGGCGCTGTCATTCCTCGCGTCGATGTTCGAGTCGCGCCAGCGCGGCGGCGCGCTCGACTACACCGGCTTTCATTCGCCGCGGCTCGACTCGTTGTTCGTCGCGACCCGCGAGGCGCGCGGCGACTCCGCGCGAACATCGGCGTGGCGCGACGTGCAGCGCCTGCTCGCCGATTCGACCCCGGTCGCCTGGATCTATCATTCGCGTGGCGTACAGGGCGTCTCCGTGCGACTCGGCGGCGTGCAGATGGACCTTCGCGGCGAGATGGTGTCGCTCGTGCGGTGGCACGCCTCAGCCGCTTCATCGTCCGTCGCCGCGCGATGATGCCGCTGCTGTTGTCGGATGACGACCTCGAATCGCGCGGCACCGTGGCGACCGGGCCGCTCCGCGCGCTCACCGATTCACTCACCGCGGATCTCGACCGTGTGCTGGCTCGGCCGGTCTACATCCCGCGCGACAAGGCGCTGTTATCCCGCGAGGGCGGGCGCTGCCCGCGCGACGGCGTCCTCCTCGATTTCGATCCGTTCTCGCCGCACGAGCATCGCTGTCCACGCTGCGGCGTCATCTATCGCGGCGAGTTGCACGACCGGTTCTGGATCTACTGGTACCAGCTCTGGCTCGCCGAGCGCGCCGTGCATGCCGCGGTCTTGTCGCGCGAGGCGGGCCTCGCCCGATTCGAGAGGCTCGCATCGGACATTCTTTCCGGCTACGTCGAGCGCTACCCGTTGTATCCCAACGCCGACAACGTCCTTGGGCCCACTCGGCTCTTCTTCAGCACCTATCTCGAGTCGATCTGGCTGCTGCAGATCTGCATTGCGACGCGATTGCTCGATCGCGCGGCGCCCTCGCTCGCGTCGCGCGTTCGCGATCGGATCATCGAGCCGAGCCGCGCGATCATCTGCGAGTACGACGAAGGTGGCTCGAATCGCCAGGTGTGGAACGACGCTGCGTTGCTCGCCGCTGCGGTGCTGCTCGATGACGCCGCAGCGGCCGAGCAAATGGTCTTTGGCGGCTCAGGCGTTGCCTGGCAGCTCGCCAACGGCCTCCTGGACGATGGAACCTGGTATGAGGGCGAGAATTATCACCTGTTCGCGCATCGCGGACTATGGTACGGCGTGACGCTCGCCGAAGCGGCGGGTCTCGAGGTGCCCGCGCCGCTGCTCGATCGGTTTCAGCGGGGATTCTCGACGCCGTTCCTGACGGCGCTCCCCGACTTCACCCTGCCGTCGCGCCGCGACTCGCAGTACGCCATCTCGCTTCGCCAATGGCGAATCGCCGAACACTGCGAGCTCGGTCTCGCGCGTAAGAGCGATGGCTCGTTACGCGACGCGCTCCGGCGCCTCTACCACGACGATGTTCCGCGCCGCGCGACCGGTCGCGATACGTCGGCAGCGGACGTGGAGCGCAACATGCCTGCGACGTCGCTCAGTCGTTCGGACCTGAGCTGGCGCGCGCTCCTGTTCGCGCTCCCCGAGCTGCCTGTTCTCGACGCGGCGCCAATCCGCTCCGTGATCCTGGGCGGGCAGGGTATCGCCGTATTCCGTCGCGACAGTGCGCGCACCTATCTCGCCCTCGACTACGGACACTCCGGCGGGGGACACGGGCACCCCGATCGTTTGAACCTGCTGCTCGCCGTCGGCGACACGCGCTGGCTGGACGACATGGGCACGGGATCGTACGTGGAGCACGCGCTGCACTGGTATCGAAGCACGCTCGCCCACACCGCGCCGCTCGTCGACGGTCGCTCGCAGCGACCTGTGGATGGCGTGGCGACGGCCTACGACGAGCGCGGCGCCGCGGGCTGGATCACCGCCGCCGCGGAAATCGCGCCGGGCGTAATGGTTCATCGCGAGCTCATCGTCATGCCGGACTATGCCGTCGACATGGTGTCGTGGAACGCCGGGAGCGAAGTGACGTTCGACCTTCCACTTCACGTCGACGTCGAGCTGAGTGACGTCGACCGGGCCGTGCCCGCCGACCTGCAGGGCGGCGCGGGGCTGGAAGACGGTTTCGAGTTTGCTCACGACGCTTCTGTTCAGCGGGTTCGCGCGGGAGCCACCGTTGCCGGCCGGGCAGGCTGGGGCGAGACCGAGCGTCTCGCACTCTGGGCCACTTCGACGACCGACTGCGAGTGGTGGCGCGCCGTCGCTCCGGGCGCGCCTGGACGCGGCGAGGCGGCGTTCCGCCTCATACGCGCTCGCGGAAGCCAAGGCGCCTACACCCTGGTGTGGTCCTGGGCCGACGCCGTGTCGCATGTGGACTTCGGCGAGGTCATTCGAGTCACGCTTGCCGACGGATCGATACACGCGCACACCGCCACCGCGGAGGGCCGCCACATCGAGCTCCACGCCGAGGGCGCGCGAAGCAGCATCGATCTGGCGGGACGAATCGACGTGTCAGTTCACGTGTCAGTCTCTGGCCCGAGCGAAGCGCCGACAACGACGCCCATCGAGCTCCCGTCCGATGGTCGCGCGGTGACGATCGAGCTTGGGGAGCCACACTACCGGCGGTCCGAGCACCGTTGGACAGACGCCGGGGCGCCAACTGCGAGCGTGTCGCTCCAGTGGCGCGCGCCGACACTCACGGTGTCGATCGAGGTCCCGAACAGCACGCGCACGTTCGCCCCGGGCGGCGCGACGAATGCCTACGACAACGAGCATCCAGACATCAACGGCGACGGCGTGCAGCTCTACCTTCAAACCCGCCAAGGCGAAAGTGCCTGGATGCTCGTACCCGATGCCGCCTCGTCCGCAGTGCGCGTGCGACAGCTCGACGACTGGTCTTCGCCGCAGCCCATCCGGGCGCGCTGGCAGCCCACCTCGTCCGGCTACGAGCTGACCGTCGATCTCGACACGCACGCACCGCCGCTCGCGTTCGATGTCGTGGTGAACGAGATGCCGCCTGACCGCGCTCGTCGTCGCGGCCAGCTCGTGTTGAGCGGCGCGCGTGGCGAGTTTGTGTACCTGCGCGGCGACCGGCATGACCGGTGGCGCCTCGTCCCCCTCCGAATCCGCAATGCCTGAATCGCTCCTCGATGCCGTGATCGTCGTCCTCCACGAGCCGCAGAATCAGATCAACATTGCGGCGGCGATCCGCGCGATGAAGAACATGGGCGTTGGCCGGCTGCGGTTGGTGAATCCCGTGGCGTACGCCGCGGTCAACCTCGAGGGCATCGCCCACGGCACGATGGATCTCATCGAGCGCATCGAGCGATTCGAGACGTTCGACGCCGCGGTGGCCGACTGTGTGCGCGTGGTCGGGTTCACGGCCCGCCGGCGCGCCGCCAAGCGCCGCGTCATCGACCCGAAAGTCGCCGCGTCCGAGTTGCTCGACGCGGCGAGCGAAGGGAATGTCGCGATCGTGTTCGGACGCGAAGACAGCGGACTGCCGAACGATGTCCTCGACCGTGTGCATGCCGTCGTGACCATCCCGACGACCGACCATGCATCGCTGAACCTCGCCCAAGCGGCCCTCGTCGGGCTCTACGAGCTCCACCTCGCGGCTTCCGACGCCACGCGGACGATCGCGCCGCCTCGGAAAGACGCGCCCCCAGCCTCCAACGAGCAGCTCGAGAAGTTCTTCAGCGACGCCGCGAATGCGCTGACCGCAATCGAATTCTTCAAGACGCGCTATCCGGAGCACATCATGCGCACGCTGAGGTCGCTCACATTTCGCGCCGCACCAGACGCGCGCGAGATCTCGCTCATGCGCGCGATGGCGATAGAAGTGCTCCGCTACCTCGAGCGTACCGGCCGCCGGGGTTGACGACGTCTCGCGGGCCGACCTTTTTCCGCTCATGCCATTTCGCCGATTCTTCGACCGCGGAGCAAAGGACGCTGCCCGCGCCAATCCGGCCGCCGAGAGCGCGGAAGTCGCGGACGAAACCAGTCCGCCTGACGAAGAGTCGGTCGAGGAAGGCGAGGCCGAAACCGCCGAAGCCATCGAGCACGACGATGTGGATTGGGCGACGAGGGCCCGTGCCGTGCTACCCACCGGGGCGTCGACCGGCAGCAAACGCACGGAAGCACTCTATGGAGCCGCGGACGCCAGCGGTCCCACGCACTTCGCCCAGGCGGTAGGCTGCCACGTCACCGACGTCGACGGCAACGAGTACCTCGATTGCACGATGGGCCTTGGCTCAGTCGCTCTCGGGTACGCCGAGCCGAACGTGATTCGCGCCGTGGTCGATGCGATCGCCGCGGGCAGCGTGTCGGCGCTGTCGAGCTATCGCGAGGTGGACGTCGCCGAGCGGCTGTGCGGCGTGATCCCGTGCGCGGACCGCGTTCAGTTTCTCAAAACGGGCGCGGAGGCGATGGCCGCCGCGGTGCGGCTCGCGCGAACGTACACCGCGCGCGACCTCGTGATCGGCTGCGGATACTTCGGCTGGTTGGATTGGTGCGCCGATGAAGCGCTTGGCGTTCCCGAGGAAACACGCGCCACTTTCCGCCGCGTTCCGTTCGACGACATTGCCGCCTTGGACCAGGCGGTGAGCGATGCGGGTGCTCAACTCGCCGCGATCGTCATCGAGCCCGTGATCGAGCGGCTGCCGTCACTCGACTGGATCAAGCGGGCGCGCGAGCGGGCGACGGCGTCGGGCGCGGTCCTCGTGTTCGACGAGATCAAGACCGGATTCCGGCTGCGCACCGGCGGCTATCAGGCGTACGCCGAGGTCGTGCCGGACCTGGCGGCATTCGGGAAGGCGATGGCGAACGGATTTCCGCTCGCCGCGGTCGTCGGTGATCGCGACGTTATGGAGGCGGCGCGCAAAACATGGATATCGTCGACACTGGCCAGCGAAGCATCGGCGCTCGCCGCCGCTCAAGCGGTGCTGTCGTGGCACGACCAGGTCGACGTCTGTGAGTCCCTGTGGACGATCGGCGCCGACATGCGACGGGCGGTAAGCGCCGCCGTCGAGGCGAGCGGCGTCGAGGGTATCACAGTGGACGGCATCGATCCGATGTGGATGCTGCGTTTCGACCGCCCCGAGCGCGAGCAGCGCTTTCTGGAGCACGCGGCGGCGAACGGCGTGCTGCTCAAGCGCGGCGCGTACAACTTTGCCGCACTGGCGCACGACGAGGATGCGCTGCGCGATCTCGAGCGCGCGGCGAGCGGTGCGCTGGTCGAGCTGCGCGACGAGGAAGCGCAAACTTGAGCGCCGGCCACGGCGATCCTTCACTCGCGGGGCCGGAGCCCCTCATCGACGCCCACGCGCATTTCTATCATGCGGCGGCCGGGCGCGCCGACTGGGAGGCCGTGAACGCGGCACGCTTTCGCGCGGGCGAGCGGATCGGCATCACCTACCACGTCGCGTCGGTGCTCGGAAGCTACGGCTTCACGTCACCCACATATTTCCCGTCCCCCGCCGATGTCATGCGCGGCAACGACGCGATGCTCGCCATCTGCGCCGCCGAGCCCGACCGCGTGCGCATGTACGTGACCGTCAATCCGAATTACACCGACCACGCGCTGGGCGAAATCGACCGTTGTGTCGCGCGCGGCGCGGTCGGCGTGAAGCTGCTCGCCAGCCGCCGCGCCGACGATCCGCTGCTCGATCCCGTCGCGTCGCTCGCGGGCGAGCGCGGGCTCCCGGTTTTGCACCACATCTGGCAGCATCGGCGCAGAGAGTGGCCGTCGCAAGAGATCTCTGATGGCGCCGATCTCGCGCGTCTGGCGGTCCGCCACCCGCGCACCACGTTCATTCTCGCGCACATCGGCGGCGGCGGCGACTACATGCACACCTTTCCGGCCGTGGTCGACTGCCCGAACATCCTGCCCGATCTCTCAGGGAGCGGTGTGGACCGCGGGATGCTCGACTCGGCGGTCGCGGCGCTCGGCGCCGAGCGACTCCTGTGGGGCTGCGACCTCACGATGTGTACCGGCCTCGCCAAACTGCGCGCGCTCGAGCACGTCGGACTGAGTCGAGACGAGCTGTCGGCCATACGATGGCGCAACGCCGTGCGCGTGTTCCCGCGAAAGTCCTTCCCGCATGTCGAGGCGCTCGAGCCGGCCGTGGCCGCACGATGACCGTCGACGTCGACACCTTCATCGGCGCGTACCCGTTCCGGCACATTCCCCATCCGGAACCCGACGTGCTCGTTCGCGTGCTCGATCGCGAGGAGATCTCCGAGGCCTGGGTCGGTCATCTGCCTTCGGCATTCCATCGCGACCCGAGCCAGGGCAACGAAGAGTTGTACGCCGCCGTGGCGCCGCACTCTCCGCGCCTGCGTCCGGTTCCGATCGTCCGTCCGGATTGGCCCAGGTGGGAGCTCGCGATCGCCGATGCGGTTTCGGCTGGCGCTCCGGCGGTTCGCGCGTATCCGACGCAGTGGGGTCTCGGACCGCACGATACTCCGATGCGCGAACTGGCCATCGCGACGGGAGAGCAGGGGCTCGCGCTTCTGCTGACCGTCCGGTTCGAGGACCTCCGCCAGCGCCATACCATGGACGTCGCCGGAGATCTGAGCGCCGCGGCAGTTCGAGCGCTCGCGCGCGCTGGTTCGGACGTACGACTGGTCGTGACCGCCGCCGGCCGGGAAATGATCGAGGAAGTGCACTGGAGCCTGACGGCAGAGGAACAGCAGCGCGTCTTCTGGGACATCTCCTGGATCTGGGGTCCGCCCGAAGATCATCTCGCCAAGCTTTTCCGCAGTGTGGGCTCCGGCAGTTTCGTGTTCGGCTCGCAGTGGCCGCTCCGTTTGGTGCAGACGCCAAGGGCGAATCTCGACCTCCTTCCGGACGACATCCGCGGCTCGGCGCTCGCGTCGGCGCGCGCGATTAGTCGCGCGGCAGCGCGGGCGGACTGATTAGCTCCCTTGCGTGCGGTATCTGGTCCGTTCAGATTTCCCGGCCAGTCGGCCACCTTGTGAATTAGTTCACAAAGAATCGTCGGCTCGCCATTCCGGAAAACTCACCCCATCGCGATGACCCAGCGAAGGAAGTGGACCGCCATCCCGGGGCTCTTGGCCCTGGCCATCGGTGCCGCAATGCTCTCCGCCTACAGCGGCGCCTCCTCTTCGCAGAACCGTTCGCCCGTTCAACCGATCGCCTTCACGCACCCGGTCCATGTGCAGAAGCTCGGCATGAACTGCCTCTACTGCCACAACGCGGCGAATAAATCGATGGATCCGGGCCTCCCGGCCGTGTCTACGTGCATGGGCTGCCACAACTTGATCGGGCCCGATCGCCCAGCCTCCGACCTCGGCCCCAAGCGCCACAGCGTCGAGCTCGACAAGCTGTACAAGTACGCTGATCAAAAGTCCGTAATGGCCGGCATGGGGCTCAACCCCAAGCCCATCCCCTGGAACCGCATCCATAAACTGCCGGAGTACGTGCATTTCCCGCATACCCGGCACATCAATGCCGGGGTCACCTGCCAGACGTGCCACGGCCAGATCCAGAAGATGGATCGCGTCTACCAGTTCGCCACGCTCAACATGGGCTGGTGCGTGAGTTGTCACGTGAACGGCTACAGCCCCAAGGAGGGGTTGGAGGCGGCCGGCTACGCGCCAAAACCAGCCGCCGCCGGTCAGGCCGCCGCGGCACCGGTCGATACCGCCCAACGCAAGCGCGCGCGGTATGACTGCGCCAACTGCCACTACTGACATGAGCGAAAAGACTGGCGTCAAGCGCCGCGAATTTCTCAAGGTCATCGGCGCCTCGAGCGCCGCGCTCGCTGCCGTGGGCTGCGCCCCTGAGGACAGCGGAAAGCTCATACCATATCTCGTATCGCCCGACGAGACCGTTCCCGGCGTCTCGACGTACTACGCGACGACCTGCCGCGAGTGCGCCGCCGCGTGCGGTCTCATCGCCGAAACGCGCGACGGCCGGGCGATCAAGCTCGAGGGCAATCCCGACCACCCACTCAACCACGGCGCACTCTGCGCCCGCGGCCAGGCGGGGCTGCAAGGACTCTACAATCCCGATCGCTTCCGCACGCCGATGGTCAAGGAAGGCAATGCCTGGAAGACGATCACCTGGGACGACGCGATCAACCGATTGAGTCAGGCGATCGGGGCCGCGCGCACGAGCAACGCCGCGGCCGGCGCGGTGTTCCTCAATCAGCACGAGAGCGGAAGCTTCCCGGCCTTCCTCGACGGCTGGCTTGCCGCGTTCGGCATGCCGCAGCACCTCAGCGTCGACTTCGAGGCGCCCGCGGCGACGATCGAAGCGAATCGCCGCACATACGGCGTAGCGTGGCCGAGCCTCAGCTTCTCGTCCGCAAAGCTCATCGTGTCGTTCGGCGCCGATTTCCTCGAGGGCTGGGGCGCCAGCGTTCCGCAGCAGCTCGACTTCGCCGACGCGCGAGCCAAGCTCGATGGTGCGCCGCGCTTCGTCTACATCGGCCCGCGTCGCTCTCTCACCGGTCTGAATGCGGATGAATGGCTCGCCTGCAATCCCGGCAGCGAGCTCGCAATCGCCAACGCGCTCGCCGGGAAGGGAAGCATTCAGGACGCCGCCACGCAGAGCGGCGTGGATGCGAACGCGCTGCAGCGGCTCGCCACTGAGCTCGCATCGGCCAAGCCGGCGCTCGCGCTGTCGGGCGTCACCGGCGCCGACGCGCTGGACGTCGCGCTCGCCGTTGCCGCGATCAATCAGGCGTCGGGCGCGGTCGGCACGACGATCCGTCCCGCCGAGCCGGTGACCGGGTTCGACGGCATCGCCTCGCCGGCGCAGGTGCTCGCCGCGGTCGAACGGATGCGTGGCGGACAAGTCGGCATCGCGTTCGTTCGCGGCACAAACCCGGCGCACTCGCTCCCCAGAGCCGCCCAGTTCGCCGAAGCGTTCGCCAAGGTCGGCACGCGCGTGAGCTTCACGAGCTACCCCGACGAGACGACGGAGCTGTGCAACCTCGTCATCCCCGACTGGCATGCGCTCGAGTCGTGGGGCGACGCGCAGCCGGTGCGTGGCACGATTTCGCTGCAGCAACCGACGATGGATCCGGTGTTCCCGACGATCAAGGGATCGACGGGCGACGCGCTCATTGCGGTGGCCAAGAAGGATGCGGCGGCGGCCGGAAAGTTCGCCGCCGCGGACTATCGGACCTGGTTCATCTCGAATTACGCCGGCGGCGCCGA
>Ga0310810_10009448_pt1 | contig 11283 bp, 10 predicted proteins | sample NCmetagenome_FD_207641 | JGI IMG/M metagenome (GOLD analysis project Ga0310810, IMG submission 207641) | Soil microbial communities from experimental microcosm in Duke University, North Carolina, United States - NC | ecosystem: Engineered > Artificial ecosystem > Soil microcosm > Unclassified ... | reverse complement strand
GAAATGCCCTCGGCCAAGGCGCGGCGCCGCAACGTGCTCGGGGCCTTCCGTGTCAGGCCGGCCAAAGTCGAACGCGTTAAAGCCCGGTCAATTCTTCTGGTCGACGATGTGTTCACGACCGGCGCAACCCTCGATGCGTGTGCTCGCGCGCTCAAGCGGGCAGGGGCGGCACAGGTGGACGCGCTTACGCTGGCGCGCGTTGTAAAGGCAAGCTCAGGCGATATATGAGGACCGGTGGTTTCGAGTCGACTGATGGCTAGAGTGGTGATGTATTCGACGCAGTACTGTCCCTACTGCGTTCAGGCGAAGCGGTTGCTGACCAAGAAGGGCGTTTCTTTCGAGGAGATCGACGTGTCGAGAGATCCCGAACTGCGCCGAACCCTGATACAGAAGGCGGGCGGCCGCCTGACCGTGCCGCAAATCTTCGTCAACGATACCCACATCGGCGATTGCGACGGCATCTATGCCCTCGACAAAGCCGGCAAGCTCGACGCGTTGCTGAACCCGTCATGAGCGAACGCAAGATCAAGGTCGCCTGCGTGCAGCTGCGTTGCGGCGACAATGTTCTGGAGAATGTTCGCGTCGCGTCCGACCTGATCCGCGCCGCGCGGAAGGACGGCGTGCAGTTTATCGCGACACCCGAGAACACCGGCCTCATGGCAGCCGACGGCGGTGCCAAGCTCGAGAAGACGGTGGCCGAAAAAGACGATCAAGCTCTGCCGCAATTTTGCGCGCTCGCCGAGGAGCTGGGCATTTGGCTTCTGATCGGCTCGCTGGCGATCAAAGTATCCGAAGGCAAGACGGCCAACCGCTCCTATCTGATTGGCCCGAACGGACGTGTCTCGGCGCGCTACGACAAGATTCATCTTTTCGACGTGAATCTGCCGTCGGGCGAGACCTATCGCGAATCGAACACCGTTGCGCCAGGGAGCGAAGCGGTGGTGGCGAAACTTCCTTGGGCCAATGTCGGGCTTTCGGTTTGCTACGATCTGCGCTTCCCTCAGCTTTATCGCGCATTGGCGAAAGCCGGCGCTGAAATTCTGACGGTGCCGTCAGCTTTCACCGAGACCACCGGCAAGGCGCATTGGCATGTGCTCTTGCGTGCGCGTGCGATCGAAAACGGCTGCTTCATCGTGGCGCCGGCGCAAGGCGGCACGCATGCGAACGGGCGCAAGACCTACGGCCACAGTCTGATCATCGGGCCGTGGGGCGACATTCTGGCGGAAACCGGCATCGAGCCCTGCGTGGTTTCGGCCGAGATCGATCTCGAAGAAATTGCGGCGGTGCGGGGCAGATTGCCATCGTTGCAGCACGATCGGCCATTCTCGGCACCCGAATGATTTGCTAACCCGATTTCAAGAATTATATACCGTACAATGAGTATCATACTCCCAAGGGATTTCGCGTGATCGCTTATCAACTCGCTTGCGCCAAGGGCCACGAATTCGAAGGCTGGTTCGGCAACAGCACGGCCTTCGACGAGCAAGCCGCTCAAGGCGCGATTGCCTGTCCTATGTGCGGCGACAGCCAGATCCGAAAGGCGATCATGTCGCCTTCGGTGAAAACATCCATCACGAAGGCGAAGGGAAAAACCGAGATCGCGGCCCCGCCTCCGAATGCACCAGACGCACAGAAGGTGCGTCAATTCGTGGCCGGCTATCGCAAATTCATCGAAGAGAACGCCGACTATGTCGGCTCGAAATTTCCCGAAGAAGCACGCAAGATCCACTACGGCGAGGCCGACGAACGCCACATCTATGGCGAAAGCACGCTCAAGGAAGCGCGCGAGTTGATCGAGGAAGGGATCGAGGTCGCGCCGATGCCGCCCGACCCCGGCGAGCTGAATTAGACGCCGCGCTTCTCCGCTACCATCATGTAATTCACGTCGATGTCGTTCGATAGCTGCCAATCCCATCGCAGCGGATCGAAGGCGATGCCTTGCGTGCGCTTCACCGTGAGCCCTGCGTCTTCCAGGTGATGCAGTAATTCGTCGGGCTTTACGAAGCGATTCCAATCGTGCGTGCCGGGCGGCAGCCAGCGCAGCACATATTCCGCGCCGATCTTCGCCAGCGCCAGACTCTTGAGCGTACGATTTAGGGTGGCGACGATCATGATTCCGCCGGGGCGAAGCAGCCGCGCGCACTCGCGCAGGAACGCACCGAGATCAGCGACGTGTTCGACGACCTCCATGTTCAGAACTATGTCAAAGAACGCGCCTTCTTTAGCGAGTGCCTCGGCGGTTGTTGCGCGATAGGTGAGGGGCAGGCCGAAACCGGACGCATGCGCCTCAGCAGTCTTCACGTTCTTTTCCGAAGGATCGGCGCCGAGCACTGTGAATCCCAATCGCGCCATCGGTTCGGACAGCAGCCCGCCGCCGCAGCCGATATCGAGCAAGGCCAATCCGCTGAATGGTTTCAGGCTGCGCTCGTCACGGCCGAAGTGCTCGATCGCCAAAGAGCGGATGAACTTCAGCCGCACGGGGTTGAATTGATGCAGCGGCCGGAACTTGCCGTTCGGATTCCACCACTCCGCCGCCAGCGCGGTAAATTTCGCCACCTCGGCATCATCGACCGAACGGTTATCCTCACTCCTTAAGGGGGAGAGCCCTTGTCTGAGCGCCTCGCGCGAAGGCGAGCTGGTGGGTGGTGTCGTCACGGGCACCTATCCCCGACTTGGCGCGCGGCAATTCGACCCTCCCTCAAGCCTGTAGGCCACATAGATTCCGCCGTTGAGTGCAAGGTTCCCCGCGTCTATGTATGACCCGCAAAACCTGCCTGCACCAGACCCCTCGATGGCCAAGATTGTCATGAAGTTCGGCGGCACCTCGGTGGCCGACATCGGGAGAATTCGCAACGTCGCGAACCTGGTGAAACGCGAGGTGGACCGGGGCCACCAAGTCGCCGTGGTGGTCTCCGCGATGGCGGGCGAAACCAACAAGCTCGTCGCGTGGGTCAAGGAACTGTCGCCGCTTCACGATGCGCGCGAATACGACACGGTGGTTGCGGCGGGCGAACAGGTGACTGCCGGGCTCCTTGCGGTCGCGCTTTCCGCCCTCGGGGTGCAGGCGCGCTCCTGGCTTGGCTGGCAGATTCCCATCAAAACCTCCGACATGCACGGCTCCGCTCGGATTCTGGACATCCCGCCGGAGCGCCTGAACGAGCGTCTGGCGCAAGGCCAGGTCGCGGTGGTCGCCGGGTTCCAAGGTGTGGCCGGTGACAGTCGCGTCTCCACTCTGGGACGAGGCGGCTCCGACACCAGTGCGGTCGCCCTTGCCGCCGCGCTCAAGGCCGACCTCTGCGACATCTACACAGATGTGGACGGCGTCTACACGACCGACCCGCGCATCACGTCGAAAGCAAGGCGCTTGGAAAAAGTGGCCTACGAAGAAATGCTGGAACTCGCTTCCCTGGGCGCAAAGGTTTTGCAAACGCGCTCGGTCGAAATGGCCATGGTTCATCGCGTGCCGGTTCGAGTGCTCTCCACTTTCGACCCCGACAATGGCGGCACGCTTGTATGCGACGAGGAAGACATCGTGGAAAAGAACCCCGTCACCGGAATTGCCTATACCCGCGACGAAGCCAAGATCACGCTCTTGCGCATCCCCGATCAGCCGGGTGTCGCCGCAGCGATTTTTGGACCGCTTGCGGACGCCGGCGTCAACGTCGACATGATTGTGCAAAATGTCTCTGAAGACGGCCGTCGCACCGATCTGACCTTTACGGTTTCACGCGCCGAACTCGAACGCGGGCTCGATGCTATCCGAAAGGCTGCGCCCCAGATCGGCTACAAGGATTTGATTTCCGATGCCACGGTCGCGAAGGTCTCTATCATCGGTATCGGTATGCGCGCGCATCCCGGCGTAGCCCAAACCATGTTCAAAACCTTGGCTCAGAAGGGGATCAACATTCAGGTCATCTCCACCTCTGAGATCAAAGTCAGCGTTTTGATCGCGGAGGACTATGTCGAGCTTGCGGTCCGGGCCCTTCATTCGGCATACGATCTCGACGCGGCATGATTTGTGCTACTTGTCTCCCGGGAAGGTCCGTTCGAGGCCTGATCGGGAGAAATGTCGAGTAGCCACAGGATTGGCTGCCCAGGGATTGAGCAACATGGTCCGTATTCGACGCATGGCAGGGAAGCCCATCTGATGCCGCAACTCGCAGCCGGCGGCCCCAGAGTCCTTCTGCGCCGCCTGCGCGAGATCATGGCGGAGCGGCAGAGCGCTCAGGCGCGCCTCGACAAGCTGGTATCGGTGATTGCGGCCAACATGGTCGCCGAAGTGTGCTCGATCTATTTGCGCCGGGCGGGCAGCGCGCTCGAGCTGTTCGCGACCGAGGGCCTTAACCGCGCGGCCGTGCATCGCACGCGGCTTAAAGCAGGCGAGGGTCTCGTCGGACTCGTCGCGGAGACGGCCGCACCGCTGAATCTCTCCAATGCGGCCGAGCACCCGAGTTTCTCGTACCGGCCGGAAACCGGGGAAGATCCATTCCGCTCGTTCCTCGGCGTGCCGATCGTGCGCGGCGAACGCGTGTTCGGCGTCCTCACCGTGCAGAACCGGACACAGCGCCATTACGACGAAGAGGAAGAAGAAGCACTCGCCACGATCGCCATGGTGCTGGCGGAAGTCGTCGCACAAGGGACACTCGTCGATCTTGCCGAAATCGATGAAGCCGAGCTGTCGCCGACGCGGCCCGCGACGTTCCAGGGCGAGGGACTGACCGAAGGCGTCGCGATTGGCGCAGTCTTCCTGCATCAACCGCGCGTCAAAGTCGAACGCATGATCGCCGACGATCCGAAGGCGGAGCTGGAACGGCTGGAGGACGCGCTGGAGGAATTGCGCGTCTCGGTGGACGCGATGTTGGAGTCTTCCGAACTCGATCTCACCGGCGAAACGCGTGAAGTCATCGAGGCCTATCGCCTATTTGCACACGACCAGGGCTGGCGGCAGCGGTTGGGTGATGCGGTGCGCTCGGGACTGACGGCAGAAGCTGCAGTCGAACGCGTGCAGGACGAGACGCGCGCGCGCATCACTCGCACCAACGATCCATACCTGCGCGAGCGTTTGCAGGATTTCGACGATCTCGCGCGCCGCCTGATGCGCCACCTCGCAAAGACCGACAGCGGCGAGAGCGAAACCCTTCCGGAACGGGCGGTCGTGGTGGCACGCACAATGGGGCCGGCGGAACTGCTCGACTATGGCCGCAACCGGATCACCGCGCTGGTCGTGGAAGAAGCCTCACCGACATCGCACATTGCCATCGTGGCGCGCTCGCTCAGTATCCCATTGGTGGGCGGGATCGAAGGGGTAGCCGACGCCGCGCGCGCCCGCGATCCGATCGTGGTGGATGCCGAAACCGGCGAGGTACATCTTCGCCCGCTGAACGAGATCGTGACCGCATTTCAGGCCAAACAAGCCCTGCTCGCGCAGCGCGTGGCACGCTTTGCCGCCATTCGCGACGAGCCCGCCGTAACGCGTGACGGTGTGCGTGTCAGCTTGCATATGAACGCAGGATTGCTGCTCGACTTGCCCCATCTGGCCCAATCCGGTGCCGACGGCATCGGGCTCTTCCGCACCGAGCTGCAATTCATGATCGGCTCCAACATGCCGCGGCTTGCCGATCAGATCGCGTTCTATAGTCAAGTGTTGGACGCTGCGGGAGACCGGCCTGTTGTATTCCGCACGCTCGATCTGGGCGGCGACAAGGTACCGACCTACGGACGCGCGGTGCGCGAAGAAAACCCCGCGCTTGGCTGGCGCGCCCTTCGTATCGCACTCGACCGCCCCGCGCTGCTGCGTTACCAGGTTCGCGCGCTCATCTCCGCCGCCGACGGCAGATGTCTGCGCTTATTGCTCCCCATGGTGAGCGAGGTCTCAGAATTCGAAGCAGCAAGGGTACAGATCAACCGCGAACTCGCGCGCGCGCAGAAGGTTGGCGTTCCGTTGCCCTCGAGCATAAAGCTTGGCGCGATGGTGGAAGTGCCGTCACTCCTGTTCGAGCTCGATCAGATCATGCAGGCGGCCGATTTTATTTCCATCGGTTCGAACGACCTTTTGCAATTCGTGTTTGCAGCCGATCGGACCAATCCCGCAGTGGCGCGCCGCTATGACACGTTATCGCCCGCTGTGCTGAACCTGATCCGCCGCATCGCGGACGCGGGCAACCAATCGGGCCGCCTTTCCGACGTGTCGGTCTGCGGCGAGATTGCCGGCCGGCCGCTGGAAGCTATGACTCTGGTGGGCCTGGGGATTACATCCCTGTCGATGCAGGCGTCGATGATCGGACCCGTCAAGATGATGATCCGGAATCTTGACACGAATGCGCTACGCCCATTCGTGGAGAAATTGTGCGCTCACTCCGGGCCAACTGCGCGCAGCCAATTGGCCGATTTTGCGGCCACGCATGGCATTCCCGTCGGGAGGATGTAAGCATTCTGTGCGGGTTGTGGCTGCCTATGGCTTCTGGTTTAATTCATTGGCTACCGCCCGTATGCCAAAAACGTCATAACGGGTTGGGTTAATTGGACATTCAAGCGATCCCAAGACAATGGCGAAGGTAACGCGGCTTACCCTGGACAGCGGCGGCGGACTCGATCGCCGGCGCGTGCATTTGCGGGAGGTTTGCGAGGACGTCGACGCGCCCTTGGAGGCGGTGGGCCAGGATCTGCGCGCCGCCCGTCAGCGCAAAGGCGAGGACCTCGCCCGCATCTCGCAGGTGTTAAAGATCCGCAAGGACCACCTCCAAGCGCTGGAAGAGAGCAATTTCGACGCTCTGCCCGGACGCGCCTACACGATCGGTTTCGTGCGGGCCTATGCCGAATATCTCGGTCTCGATGGCGCACTTTTCGTCGAACGGCTCAAGACCGAGATCGCCGGTCGCAGTGAGGCGCGCGAGGGAGCGGTCCAGGTCACTTCGCCGCGCGAGCGCAGACTGCCGCCTGGGGGCATTGTGCTCGCGGCTTTGCTTCTCATCGCCTTGATCTACGGTGCCTATTACCTGTTCGTGGCGGTCAATCGCATGACGGCGCAGCCGGTGACTCCGGTACCCGCGCGACTGGCGGAACAGGCTGGGCTGAGCGCGCCTGCGCCGCCGCCATCGACACCGACGCGATCCACCGACACAGCGCCGGCTACCACACCCGGGGCCTCGGAGGGAGGGACAGCCATCACAGCTCCCTCCACCACCGGCAGTCCGCCGGAATCTGGACAGGGGACCGGGGCGGCTCCAGCGGCTGCCCCTGTGACAGCGCCGGCGGCTGCGCAAGCTTCAGCCACGCAGTCCGCGAACTCCGCTGCTGCAGTTCCGCAGGGGCGCAAATTCGGTGCGCAGAACGCAGGCTCGCGCATCACGATTGTCGCGCACCGGCCGACCCACATCCTCGTCCAGGGTCGCAACAAACTTTTGTTGCAGGACCGGCAACTCCAGCCGGGTGATTCCTACCTCGTGCCGAACATGGTCGGAGTGACGGTTTCGACTTCCGACAGTGGCGCGCTGGAACTCATTCTCGACGGGGCATCTATGGGGTATGCAGGGAAGGACGGAGTTGCCTCCGAAGGGCTCTCCCTCAATCCGCAGGACATCGTGGACCGGCAGGCGCACGGATGAGCATACGGCCTTATCGCGACATACAACGCCGTAAATCCCGGAAAATACGGGTCGGCTCGGTCGAGGTTGGCGGCGACGCGCCGATTTCCGTGCAGTCGATGACCAACACGCTGACCTCGGACGCGGCGGCGACCATCGCGCAGATTCGCCGCCTGGAAGATGCCGGCGCGGACATCGTGCGCGTCTCCTGCCCCGACGAAGCCTCGACAGCGGCGCTGAAAACGATCGTCAGGGCCTCGCGGCTGCCGATCGTTGCCGACATCCATTTCCATTACAAACGCGCCATCGAAGCGGCCAAAGCAGGCGCTGCGTGCCTGCGCATCAATCCCGGCAACATCGGTTCGAAAGAGCGCGTTCGCGAAGTCGTGCAGGCGGCCAAAGACCACGGCTGCTCAATCCGCATCGGTGTGAATGCAGGCTCGCTCGAAAAGGATTTGCTCGAGGAATTCGGCGAGCCTTGCCCGGAAGCGATGGTGGAAAGCGCGCAGCGTCACATGCGGCTGCTCGAAGACAACGATTTCTTCGAATTCAAAGTCAGCGTGAAGGCGTCCGACGTATTCCTCGCGGTTGCCGCCTACCAGCAGCTTGCCGAAATTTGCGATTATCCGCTGCACCTCGGCGTCACCGAAGCCGGTGGCATGATTCCGGGCACCGTGAAGTCCTCGATTGGGATGGGCATGCTGCTCTGGTCCGGCATCGGCGACACCATCCGCGTATCGCTATCGGCGGAGCCCGAGGAGGAAATCCGCGTCGGCTTCGACATGCTCAAGGCGCTCGGGCTGCGGCACCGCGGCGTCAACATCGTCTCGTGTCCCTCCTGCGCGCGCCAGGGCTTCGACGTCATCAGGACCGTGGGCATTCTGGAAGATCGGCTCAAACATATCGCGACGCCGATGTCGCTCTCGATCATCGGTTGCGTGGTGAACGGCCCCGGCGAGGCCCGCGAGACCGACATTGGATTTACCGGCGGCGGCGCCGGTGCCGGCATGATCTATCTCAACGGCAAGCCGGTTTATAAGCTCGACAACGCGGCTCTCGTCGACCACGTGGTCGAATTGTGCGAAAAGAAGGCCGCCGAAATCGAGGCTGCCCGCAACGGGGCCACGCCGGCGCTTGAAACCGCGAAGTAGCGGCGCATCTTTCGGTCATGATTCCCGACGCAAAACTCGAGCGCGTGCTGGATCGCTTTCATGCGATCGAAGCGCAGCTGTCTTCCGGTCATTCGGACAATTTTGCCCAGCTGTCCAAGGAGCACGCGCAACTCGCGCCGGTGGTGGCCGCAGTGCGCGCTTACAAGGATACGCGCACCGCCTTGAGCGATACCGAGGCGCTCCTGTCCGACCCCGCGTCCGATCCCGAGTTGAAGTCGCTCGCAGAAGAAGAAGTCGGCACGCTGCGAAAACGCTTCTCGACGCTGGAACGTGATGTGCAGGTTCACCTCCTGCCGAAGGATGCCGCGGATAAGTCCAGCGCCATCGTCGAGGTCCGCGCCGGTACTGGGGGCGAGGAGGCTTCGCTGTTCGCCGGCGACCTCCTGAAAATGTACACGCGCTATGCCCAGCTGCAGGGGTGGAAAGCCGATCTGCTTTCGCTCAGCGACTCCGATCTGGGCGGTGTCAAGGAAGCCGTGCTCGGCGTGGAGGGCGAGGGCGCCTACGCCAAACTGAAGTTCGAATCCGGCGTGCACCGGGTGCAACGCGTGCCGGTAACCGAAGGCTCTGGCCGCATCCACACCTCGGCCGCGACCGTTGCGGTTCTGCCTGAGCCCGAAGACGTGGACGTGGATGTCCAGGACAAAGATTTGCGCATCGACGTCTATCGCGCGTCGGGCGCCGGCGGGCAGCACGTGAACAAGACCGAATCGGCGGTGCGCATCACACACATGCCCACCGGGATTGTGGTCGCGATGCAGGAGGAGAAGTCGCAGCACAAAAATCGGGCGAAGGCGATGAAGATTCTCAAGGCGCGTCTGTTCGAGGCCGAGCGCGAACGCCAGACAAGCGCACGCGCGGCCGAACGCAAAGGTCTGGTCGGTTCGGGCGACCGATCCGAGCGCATCCGCACCTACAATTTTCCGCAAGGGCGCGTGTCGGACCACCGCATCAATTTGACGCTCTACAAGCTCGACCGGATTCTCTCGGGCGATGATCTCGGCGAAGTGATCGACGCGCTGATCACCGAGGATCAGGCGAGCCGTCTGGCCGCCGAGGAATCCGACGCCGCATGAGCGCCTTCGAAGTCTCGACCGTCCTCGCAGATGCTGTGGTCCGATTGCGGGCAGCTGGTGTGGAATCACCCCGCCGTGAGGCGCGACTGCTATTGGCACATGTGCTCGGGGTGCAGGTGCTCGATATTGTCGCGGGCAGATCCCGGGAGATCAACGAGGGTGCGCGTGCTCATTTCGAGGCCGCGCTCAAGCGCCGTGTCTCCCGTGAGCCCTTGGCTTATATCGTCGGCCGCCGTGAATTCTGGAGTCTGGAATTTGCAGTCGCCCCCTCGGTGCTCATTCCGCGCCCGGAATCGGAGATCCTCGTCGAGGAAGGATTGCGCCGGTTCCCGGATCGCGAGGCGCCCTTGCGCGTGGCGGACTTGGGAACAGGCTCGGGTTGCCTCTTGCTCGCCTTTTTGTCCGAGCGCCCGTTTGCGAAGGGCGCAGGGATCGATGCCTCCGAAGCGGCACTGGTCGTCGCCGCACGCAACGCGCGGGCGCTTGGCCTGCTGTCGCGGGTGGAATTCCTGCGCGGGAACTGGACGGAGGCTCTGGTTGGCAGTTTCGATACAATTTTCGTAAACCCTCCCTATATTCCTTCGGCAGCGATCACGGGTTTGGCGCCAGAAGTGGCCTGTTACGAACCCAGACTCGCTCTTGACGGCGGCGAGGACGGCCTTGCGGCATATCGGGCCATAGCGGCCGGTCTGAAACGGCACATAAACCAGGGCAGCTCCGCATTTTTTGAAGTCGGCGAAGGCCAAGCGGAGGCGGTACAAAAGGTGCTCGTGGAAAATGGTTTTGCAGTTTCGGGAACCGTTTGCGATTTCGCTGGTATTCCTCGCTGCTTGGTTGCTAATGCCGCAGTGGACGCAGTGACAAAAAAAGAATTGGCATTGGCGACACGAAGCGGGTAGGTTCCGCGCACAGGGGAAACGAAGGGTGCCGGCGCCGCGTGGGTCGCGGAGAAAAGCCGGAGGAAGCGCAAGAAGAAAGCGCTCGCCTTCGCGATGTGAAGAGCTCGGAAGAACGCGCAAACGACATACGGTGCGAGATTGCGCGCGTGCGGGCTTGAGGAAAAATGCGTTTGGAAATGAAAGCACAGTATCGCATCCGGCGGGACGCATGCATTTGCGGCCCGGGCCTGCGGCTTGACCTCGGCAACAACTCGAAAACCAGCATCAAGGGGCAGAAGTGAAACGTTCACGGGGACGCGGCAGGCGGCCGCAAAACAATCACAACCGGGCCTTCGATTCGACCGGACCCGACGTGAAGATCCGCGGCACCGCTGCGCATGTCTACGAGAAGTACCTGCAGCTTGCCCGAGATGCCGGCTCGCAAGGCGACCGCGTGATGGCGGAGAACTATCTCCAGCATGCAGAGCACTACTATCGAATCCTGATGGCCCAGGGTCCGCAAGCGCAGGCTGGGCAGCCGGGATTTGGCGGCGGCGGGCAGCAGCAGCAGCCC
>Ga0310810_10009447_pt1 | contig 11284 bp, 8 predicted proteins | sample NCmetagenome_FD_207641 | JGI IMG/M metagenome (GOLD analysis project Ga0310810, IMG submission 207641) | Soil microbial communities from experimental microcosm in Duke University, North Carolina, United States - NC | ecosystem: Engineered > Artificial ecosystem > Soil microcosm > Unclassified ... | reverse complement strand
CGGATGTCCCTCCTGCGCCGTGGCCCCTCCCGCGATCAAAACTGCGGCCGCAGCAACGACGAGGCACAGACGCGCGGGCAGATATGAGATTCGCATGATGTCTCGTGACCTTCGCTCTCTTCGCGACCCTGGTGCTTACGGAACGAAGAAGCGCGTGTTGTCCACTTCTTCCTGGCTTCCGACCATCAGCGTGGGTCCCTGGTTGGCCTGCTGGCAGATGTACTCGAAGAGTTCTTCACCCGGTCTCCAGCGCAGCGTGAAATCGGTCGTCGTCCACGTCGCCGTGTAGGCACCGGGATCGTCGATCGTCGCCGTGTAGTGCAGCGTATTCATGTCGCTACGCGTGAAGCGTTCGGTGAACTTCAACTGTGCGGTGTGCGGCGTGCCACGCGTGTCCATCCAGAACTTCTCGTTCAACCCGCGTGTTTCGACCACGAGCGTGTCGCCCTCCCAGTGGCCGATGGAATAGCCGTAGTTGGTCGGCGGGATGTTCTCCGGGAACGCGCGGCCATCCAGATAGATGATTCGATAGGAGTTGGGCCCGCCGTTGTCCATGATGTACATGCGCTGCAGGTCCGGAGCCTCGACGAACTCTGTCCCGTACGGCGTCGAGAATTGTCGCGACACGCCGGACGCCTTGCACCGCGTGTGCGGCTCGAACTGATCGATCTGGCGGACCTCGTACACCGCGCGCGCCCACGGCTGGAACGGAATCTTGTCGAGCTGACCCTGCGGAAGCGTCGTCACACCCGCGCCCCAGCCGCCAACCGGCTGCCCCGGCACCGAGCCGAGAATCGGCTTGCCGTCAGCCCGTCGCGGCGTCGGCGGCGCCGGCGCAGCGGCGCCGCGCCCCTGGCCACGTCCCTGGCCACCGGCGCGTCCCTGTCCGCCTCCCGCTCGACCACGACCTGCGGCCGCGCCCTGTCCCGGTGGCGCGCCGTCATCGTCCTGTGCAAACGCCCCGGTTACTGCCACCATCAAGGCGAGCGCGACACACGCACACAGCGCCACCGCACGATTCGTCGATTGCGTTTTCATCGCAGAGGCTCCAACGGAGACCGATTGGTCCGGCTGAAGCCGGACACTACGATTGGTTTCACGGCCGGTTGTCCATGCAGAGGAAGTATGGCGTCTCCTCGCCGGGCACCCAGTTCAAGTTCCACGTACTCTTCCACTGGCGCGTATACGCGCCAGGATCGTCAATCGTCACCTCGTACCGCATCGTCCCCATATCGGTGCGTGTGAACCGTTCGACGAGGTGCAGCAGATCGGTATGCGGGAGCCCGCCGTTGTCGAACCAGAACTCGTCGTTGAACGAGCGCGTGTCGACGACGAACGTGTCGCCGTCCCAGCGGCCGACGGCCTGACCGTAGAACAGCGGATTGTCGTCGTTGCCGCCAATCTGCCCGAGCTGTTTGCGGCCGTCGGTGTAGATGATGCGCCGGTTGCGGTTACCGCTGGCCATCAGGACGAAGACGCGTTTGAAGTCCGGCTGCTCGACGAACTGGAATCCGTATGGCTGCTGAAACTGACGCGGCCCACCGGGAGGCTTGCACCCCAACAACATCGGATCGTGCTGCAGGTAGGCTCGCTGTCGCTCCCGATACAGACTGAGCGCCCACGGCTGCATCGGCGCCACCTTCGGCGCGTCCGCAATGTTGTTCAGCAGGCCATAGCGATCCATGGTGACGTTGACGCCGTCTTCGACAAGACCGCCGCGCGTCGGATATCCCCAGTACCCCGTCTGACCTGGCGGCGGACCAAGTCGGGGCTGGCCCGACGGCCACCGTGGTGCGGGTCCTGTGGCCGTCGCGCGCGGCTTCGGCGTCCCGTTTGTGCCGACGTAGACAGGTTTGTTCGTGGAGGTCATCACCACGGACTTACCCCAGATCTGTTTGCTGCCGTCACGTGCGACGTTTCCTTCGACACGAATCGCCTCGCCAACCGGCAACGACGCCTGGCTCCAGCCATTCGCCGTGAGCTCGAGCGGACCGTCCACTTCGACGGCCCACAGCGTCGGCAGCGGCTGGCTGTCTCGACTTGATGACGGGACCTTCATCAGGATGTGCACGTAGGGATTGGCCCAATCGATCTGCGTCACCGTTCCTGTCAACGTCAGCGACTTCGTCAGATCGAACTTGGCGGCAGGTGTGTGCTGGGCGTGCAGAGACGCGGCGCCGATCCCGAGCATCAGGCCGGCGCCAGCGACAGCGATCCATCTCCTCATGCTGAACATCATTTCTTCGCCGTCGCCTTAGAGTAATCCACGAACTGCTGTTCCTTGCACTTGTCCTCGGTGTACTCGGCATCCGCAGGCAGCACCGGTACTTCGTTCGTCGAAGACGCCTTACCCACGAGGTAGTCCGGATCCTCGAGCTCCCACGTCCGCGACAGCTGCCAGGTCTTCGGATCGAGCGTGAACTTTTCGATAACGTGCAGCTTCTCTCCGTGCTTGATCGGGAAGCTCAGATAGCCCGGCAGGAAGCCGACCGTGTCCACCACCAGTGTGTCGCCGTCCCAACGGCCAATCGAGTGTCCGGCGCGGGTCAGCTTCACGTTCAGCGGATGCTGCTTCATATTCATGAAGACCGTACGCTTCAGATTGAGCTGACCGTACTGGATGACGATGTTGTCCTTGTTCTGCGTGATGCGATTGACTGGACCATCGAACGTCCAGTCGAAGAGGATGCTGGTCGTCTCGCACTTGAAGCGGGGGTTGTCGGCCTGATTGTTCGTCGCGGCAGCTTCCTTCTCGCCGCGTTCGGTGACCGTCGTGCCGCTATAGGCGCGCGGCCCGCCCGCGCCGCGGCCGCGACCGGCCCCGGGTGCGCCACCACCTCGAGGCGCAGCACCCGGCGCTCCGCCGCCACCGGCGCGCGCCTGGCGCCCGGCTGCGGCCGCAGCCGGATCCTGAGGAATCCTGCTGAGCGGCACGAGGCCGCCACCAACGCCGCGCGGATCCGCCATGACAACCTGCTCGGGTGCCCAGTCGCCCGTAATGTTCGGCTCACCGCTCGGCCGGCGCGCGGGACGCTCGACCTTCACTTCCTTGACCGCGCCGCGAACCTCTTTGACGCCGGTGCCCGCCTTCACATACTGGCCGTAACGATCCATCCGCGTGCCGTTGGCGAACATGATGGTCTGGAGGTAACAGGACGCGATGTCCGCGCGATCGGGAGACGCGGTGATGTCCATCTTCTCGCCGATCTTGAACAGCTCGGGTGACCAGCCGGAGCGACGGAGCACGTGCGCTGAGCGCATCTCGCAGCGATGCTTCTGCACCTTGCCGTCCGGTTCCGTGGTCTCGAAATAGAGCCAGCCGTGCGGGTTCAGGAACTCAAGCTTCGTCAGCTTGGCGTTCGGGAACGACACGGTCTTGCTCAGGTCGAACGTGCCGGAACCGTGATGGGCGAATGCGGGCGTCGCGATGGCGACGGCTGCGGCAAACAACAAGGTCGCGCGCATGTCTTTTCTCCTGGTGCTCAGCACCCTGACGGGGTCATACGATACCTTACGAGCGCCGCCCTATCGATCTTTACGGCTCGCCCACTTTTCGTTGTCGCACTGATGTTCCAGCAGCTCGGTATCCGGCAGCAGGTTGAACCGGATGGTAGTCGACCAGGGCCGGGTGAACGCCTTCGGATCGTCGAACAAAAACTGGATTTCCATATGGCCGAAATCCGTCCGGCGCAGGCGCTCTGTCGTGCGCAGCGCCTCGGTGTGCGGCGTGCCGCTGGCATCAAGCCAGGACCGGTCGTTGAAGCCCGCCGTCTCAATCACGAAGGTATCCCCGTCCCATCGCCCGATCGAGTAGCCGAGCCAGGCCGGCTGGGGATCCACCGGCAGCGCGCGTCCGTCCGTGAACACCTGCCGCCAGTTGTTGAATTCCTCGTAGAGGACGATCGTCATGCCCGGGGTCTGCACGATCTTGAACGGCAGCGTCCGCGTGAGCATCGCGTCCGGGATGCCGTGCGGCAGGCAGCGTTCCGTCGGCGCGCCCACCCCCAGCGCCTTCGCGCGCTCGTCATGCAGCTTCTTCGCCCAGGGCTGGAACGGCGCGCCGCCCGGGATGTCCGCGTCGATGTTGTAGACGTATTTGGACCGGACGCGTCCGTCGGTCTCCATCACGCGGTCGCCGACGACCTCCCAGATGCCCGAGAGGTCCGGTTTGCCGTTGGCGCGGGGCGCGGGCGCGGCAAGATTCGGCTTGCCGTTCGACAACCGCGGGATCCCCGGCGTCTTGTGATCGAGCCACTGCGCCCCAATCGCCACGGACGCAAGGAGCATCACGACGACGTACGCCACCACGGGCCGCATGTGGCAGAGTCTAAGCCACGAAGGTGTAAAATTCGCGACTCATTACCCGGAGGCTTTGATGGCGGGAAGAACAGGGAAAATCGCGCGTCTCGCGCTCGCCTGGGCGGCGGTCGCCTGGGTCGGTGCGTCGAGCGTGGACGCGCAGTGGCCGTCGTATCCATGGAAGAACGTGCCGCGCACGAAGGACGGCAAGATCGACATGAACGCCCCGCCACCGAAAGCACCCGACGGTCATCCCGACCTGTCGGGCCTCTGGATGCCGGGCGCCACCATCCGCGATCAGGTGAGATGGCTCCTCAACTTCGCCGACGGCATGAAACCCGAAGAGATTCCTCTTCAGCCATGGGCGCGTGAGCTCTATAACGAGCGGATCGCCAACAACGGGAAGGACCATCCCGGCGTTCGCTGCTGGCCTTCCGGGATTCCCGAAAAGCTCACCATTCCCGACGGCCTGAAACTCGTTCAGACGCCGGACGTGATGATCTTTCTCCATGAGTCGCGCACGATTTACCGGCAGGTTTTCACCGACGGCCGCAAGCTGCCCACCGCGGAGCAGGCGCAGCCGATGTGGATGGGCTACTCCGTCGGCCACTGGGAGGGCGATACGTTCGTCGCCGAAACCGTACTGCAGAACGGCAGGACCTGGCTCGACATGCGTGGGCTTCCCGGCACAGAAGCCATGAAAGTGACCGAACGGTACACGCGCCCGACGACGGGCCGGATGAACATCAAGGTGACGATCGACGACCCGAAGGCGTATACGAGACCCTGGGACCAGAACATGGTTTGGCGGCTCGAGCCGGACTCGGACCTCATCGAAAGCATCTGCGAAGAAAACAACCGGGACCCGGTGCACATGGTAGGAAAGTAGAGGAGAGACTGATGCCGTATTTGAGTCGTCGTGACTTCGTCGTGCTGTCGTCCCTGGGATTTGTCGGAGCGCTGGGCAACCGACTCGTGTTCGCACAGGCTCCGGCTGGCGCAGCGCAGCCGCCGACCGTGCCGGAGTTCAAGGACGTCCGCCGCAACGTCGGCACCTTCACCGCCCGCGGCGGGACGATCGGCTACCTCGTCACCCCCGACGCCGTCGTCGTCATCGACAGTCAGTTCGCCGATACGGCGCCGATGTTCCTGAACGGGATGAAGCCGAAGACGTCGCGGAAGATCGACCTGCTGATCAACTCACACCACCATCCGGACCACACCGGCGGCAACAAGGTGATGCAGCCGAACGTCGGCAAGATCGTCGCGCACGCGAACGTTCCCGGCCTGCAGAAGAAGCAGGCGGCGCAGGCGAAGACCGAAGACAACCAGGCATACGCCGACACGACGTTCGACAAAGACTGGAAGATCAAGGTCGGCAAGGAGACCGTGTCGGCCCGCTATTACGGTGCGGCGCATACCAGCGGCGACATCGCGATCCTGTTCGAGAACGCCAACGTGGTCCACGTGGGCGACCTGATGTCGTTCCAGCGAAATCCGCGCGCCGATCGGCCGGCGGGCGCATCCGTCCCGAACTGGATTCCGGTGCTCGAGCGGATCGTCAAGGATCACAGCAACGACACGGTCTATATCTGGGGGCACTCGAAGGTCGGCGAGCGCGTCACCGGATCGGGCAAGGACCTGCTCGAGCTGCGCGACTACTTCACGGCGCTCGTGGATTTCGCGAAGAAGCAGATCGCCGCCGGGAAGTCGCAGGAAGAAATCCTCAAGACCGCGGCGATCCCCGGCTGGGAGCGCTACGAAGGCACGCCGACCGCGCTCGAGGCGGCATATCTCGAATTGAGCGGCAAGGGCTAATCCGCACACTGGCAGGGGCCGACCGCACGGTCGGCCCCTGCAGGCCTAACGAATCATCTTCCAGATTTCCGTCGCTTTGTCGTTCTGACCCGTTGCTTCGTAGAGATACGCCAGACTCAGTTGCGACGCGCGACTGTCCGGCGTCGCTCTGAGCACGGTCTCGTGCGTCGCAACGAGGCGCGGCGCTTCGCCAGTCGTCACGGCATACTGCCCGAACTTCCGCCCCACGTACCAGTCCTTGAAGAACGACCAATCGCGCGGGCCCATCGTCGTGTGGCAACCGGCGCACATCTTCGGCTGCTGGAACTGACTGCCGAACTCGACGAACTTCCCGTACCACTTGAGCGCTTCGGCATCGTGGCCCGCACCCTCGTTCGCGCGCGCGAGCGCACGGAACATGTGCCGCGACAAGTGGTCGTCCATCGCCGGCTGGCGCATCGTCGCCAGTTGCGCGAGCGCCGACTCCCCTTCCTGCTTCGCCTCCGAGGTCAGGCCGACCTCCCGCAACAGGCTCGCCAGCTGCGCCTGGATGTAGACCGGCTCCGTGGACACGCGCTCGCCCGTGGCTGCATCGGTAAACGCGGTCCGCAGCTCGGTCACGAAATCGGTCAGCAGCAGGCGACGGGCAAGCGTTCGGACCTGTTCGTCGGTACTGGCCTGCAACGTGCGGCGGACGATCGGTTCCACATAGCGCCCTTCGCTGCGCAGGAGATCGAAGGCTTGCTCACGGACCTGGGGGTTCGACGAGGCCAACGCCCCGATCGCCTTCTCCGCCCGCGACTCTCGATCACGGTCGAGCAACTCGACGCGCCCGACCATGACACGTACGAGCTGCTCCGGCGCCGGAGTAATGCGCATCGGGATGAAGCGGTCGGTCCATGATTGCGGCATCACGAAGAGCACCCGCACGCCGTCGGTCTTGAAGTAGCTGCTCTTCCAGGTATTGACCATCGCGAGCGCTTCCTTCTTGTACAAGCCGCTGGCCACGAGCCGGCTGGCGACGTCTGCCGATACCTGTTCGACGAACTGATCGAGCGGCAGCGCGTGATCCATGGCCGGAACGGCCTGATCGAAACCGCTGTCCGGTTTGAGAGCCGTGGTGTAGGTGTACGCCCCACGCCCGTTCTCCACCCGCAAAACGAAGAGGTGATGAAGCCCGTCACGTTCCGTTGTCGAAGCGGTGATGCGCCCGTCGCTGAAGCGCATCTGGACTGGCAGCGGGGCTTCGCCGAGACCCCGGTAGAAGATGAAGCGCTCCCATTCTTCGGGCGACGTGGATTGTGTCCGATCGGTCGTCACGAACCCTGCGTCAACGTCGCGCGCGTAGTTCCACAGCGCGTCGCTGCTCGTCGCCGGCGGCTCGCCGTGTTTCATGTCGGGCGGCCTGACGAGGACCGACCAGCTGATGCGGCCGTGGCGTGGCTGCGGCGGCGAGCTCACCTGCACGATTCCAGGCGCGACGGTTGTGGCTTGCGGGTACCACTGCGTCCAGAGTCCCGTCGGAAAGTCGACCTCGACCTGCACCTTCGACAGCTGTCGTGGATAGAAGTAGATGACCGGCGTCTCACCCTTCACCCGCGACATCGGCAGATGCAGCTGATCCTTGCTGCGTGCGTGCACGAACGACGGCAGAGCATGCTCCTCGTGGTACATCCCGTCGAGCGAGACGCCATCGGAGCCATTCATGGCGAGGAACGTGCCCCACTCATGCACGATCAGCCCGGTTGAATCACTGGGCGCCGCCCGTCGACTCGCTGTCGCTCGTTCAGGGCTGGGCCAGATGGCGATGGCGGCAAGGGTGAGGGCAGAGGCGATCAGAATGCGCAGCTTCACGGCGTCCTCCAAATCGCCAATTGGACGGTGGATGCCGCTGGATTCTTCCCTGGAGGGTCCGGCTACAGCGCGGCTGAGAATTCCGAGTAGCTGCCGACCATGAGCCGACGGGATGCGACGATCGGTTGCCCGGATACCAGGAGTTCCTCGAGTTTGGCGGCTGGCATCGGCGGCGAAAAGAGGAAGCCTTGTGCGTGGCGGCACCCGAGGCGTTCCAGTTCGAGCGCCTGCACTTCGTCCTCGACGCCTTCGGCGACCACTCCGGTGCCGAGCGTCTGTGCCAGTGCGAGGATGCTCTCGACGATCGCCGGTCGCTCCGGGAGCAGCAGGCTGGCCACGAAGGACCGATCGATCTTCAGAGCGTCCACGGGCAGCTGGTGCAGGTGGCTGAGCGACGAGTGGCCGGTTCCGAAATCATCGAGATAGATCTTCACGCCCAGCTCTCGCAGTTGCTGCAATAGCACGGCGGCCGTGTGCAATGAACCCAAGATCGCTGTTTCGGTAACCTCGAGGCGCAGATGGCCAGGCATCAGACCCGCGTCTCGAACCGCCTCTTCGACGGTGCGGAGGAAACTCTGCTGAACGAGCTGACGTGTGGAGACGTTGACGGTGATGCAGTCGAAGCCGCTGGCCGGGAATCGCCGCTGCCAATCGGCGAACGATCGGCACGCCTCGCGGAGCACCCAGGTGCCGAGCGCATCCATGAGGCCGAGCTCCTCTGCCACCGGAATGAACGTCGCTGGAGATACAGGTGTCCCGTCGCGCGTCCAGCGCACGAGCGCTTCGAAGCCGGCACACTCGCCGGAGCTCAACGACACGATCGGCTGATAGTGCACTTCGAACTCGTTGCACGTCACCGCATGCCGCAAGTCACTCTCGAGACCGAGCCGATCCATCGCCTGTGCATGCATCTGGGCGTCGAACACTTCATGCCGCGACCTGCCCCTGGCCTTGGCGTGGTACATCGCCGTGTCGGCGTCGCGCATGATGTCGTCGGGACTCTCGTAGCGGAAGGCGCTGAAGGCGATGCCGATACTGGTGGACGTGAAGACCTCGCGGCCGCCGATCACGAACGCGGCGCTGAACGCGTCCTGAATTCTGAACGCGATCGCGTTAGCCTGCGCTTCGTCCCGGAGCTCGTTGAGGAAGATCGCGAATTCGTCACCACCGAGTCGTGCGAGGGAGTCCCCCTCGCGGAGGCAGGACTCCAGCCGCCGCGACACCGCGATGAGAAGCTCGTCTCCAACCAGGTGACCCAGGCTGTCGTTGATCGCCTTGAACCGGTCGAGATCGAGGAACAGCACCGCGAAGTGACCGCCCTGGCGCTTCTTCAACGCGCTGAGACGGAACCCGAGTGCCTCCACGAAAATGGTGCGGTTATTCAGGCCCGTCAACGGATCCCGGGATCCGGTGTCGCCCAGCGGGCGCTCGATTTCCGTTCGATCGGTCACGTCGATGAGCGACCCGCCAAGGCGGACCGCCTGTCGGCGGGCGCCGCGCACCACGAGGCCCCGGCAGAGCACGTGCCGGTACGTCCCGTCCTCATGCCGCAACCGGTGTTGATGGATCAGTTCCTCGCTGTTGCCGGCCAGGTACGCATCGATCGCCTGCCGGAGCGACGCGACATCCTCCGGGTGCACCCGGTTAAACCATTCGTCAGGAGGACCGGTGGTGCTGGCGGGCGCGAGACCCGCGATGTTCCTCCACTGCGCCGAGAAGCGCACCACCTGCGCTCGCAGATCCCATTCCCACATGCCGTCAGTGACGGTCGATTCCATCAGCGCGAGACGTTCTTCGGTCTGCTTCAGCGCGTGGTCTGTCCGTGACCCAACGGTGACGTCATCCCAGACCAGCATCACGCCCTGGCCGTTCGACACGATCGTGACCTGCAGTACCTTCGCACCGGCGGCTGCCGGCAGCATCAATCGCACCACGCGAGGATCGCTGTCATGTGCGGGGGGCGCGCTGATGGCGTTCGCCACGGCGCTATCCGCAAGCAGCGGCACCGCCGCACTGAGCGAGCGGCCGATGGCCTGCTCGCGGGGACAATTCAGCATCCGCTCGAGCGCCGCGTTCCACATCGTCACGCGGCCGTCGACATCAATGGCGCAGGCGCCTTCTTTGAGCAGCTGGATCATCGCCTCCTGCTGATCCGCAGTCTGCTCGCGCCTCGTGTTGTCGCGGACTGCGAGCGAGATGACGTACAGCGGCAGCACGAGGAATATCAACAGTCCCCACAAGTGATTGCTGATGGCCTGAACGATGAACGCGGCGGCACTTGCGCTGAGCACGCAGTTCGGCGCGTCGTGTAAGGTCGTCTGTATCCACGATCGATCGACCGACCGCGACATGATCGAGCGCGACACGAAGGTCAGGCCGCCCTTGACCGCGCAATAGCTGGCGACCGTCGCGCCAACCAGGACGGCCTGCCATACCCACTCAATCTGGCCGCGCATTCCGACCAACCGATTGAACAGGAAACCGGAGGCAAGGGCGGCGACCATCACCGTCGCCGTGGACACGGGATCCGGACTGAATCGGCGTTCTTTGATGCTGCTGCGCGTGGCCGACCCGATGCCGGCAACGAAAGTTGCGGCAAGGGGGCCAAGGACCAATAACGCGCCAAACTGTACGGAGAACCACAGCGGCGGTGTCAGGCCGTCCGGCCGACGACGAGGGGACATTCGCCCGGGACTCAAGCAACGGCTGAGCCGGGATTCGTGTGCGACAGCGCGCGCAACTCTGAGAGAGGCCGGGCGATTCCCGCCGCCGTGCGGTCGTCAAATTTCGTCAGGGCCGACACTTTTGGTCAGGTCCGCACGTTTTCGAAATGCTCGATCGAGAACGTCTAGAGCGCGAGTCGCTCGACAGTCCAGTACAGCGCCGTCACGGCAATCGCGATCGACGCCGGGACGACAACACGGCTTCTCTCCTGATTACGGCTGGCGGCCTGTTCTGGATTGTCGCCGATCGGCGGCGCCTCGAGGTTTTCGAGCGTCGGGGCCCGCACCCCGCTCGTCCGAAAATGATCGATCGCCCGGTTCCGGGCCAGACGGACCAGCCAGCCCACGGGTGATCCCAGGGTGGCGTTATAGGTGGCCGCCGTCCTCCAGACCGCAAGGAACACTTCCTGAAGGACTTCCTCGGCTTCCGCCCGATCGCGGACGATGCGGGTGACCAGCGTGAACAGCAGGCCGCTGTGCCGATCGTAGAGCTCGGCCAGCGCCTGGTCGCGGGCCGTCACTCGCTCCAGAAGCGCGATGTCGGCGAGAGTCTGCTCCGGTTCCGACGGCGCACGGCGGTGGATGTTAACAGACCGCTTTGTCGAGGTGAC
>Ga0310810_10009446_pt1 | contig 11284 bp, 8 predicted proteins | sample NCmetagenome_FD_207641 | JGI IMG/M metagenome (GOLD analysis project Ga0310810, IMG submission 207641) | Soil microbial communities from experimental microcosm in Duke University, North Carolina, United States - NC | ecosystem: Engineered > Artificial ecosystem > Soil microcosm > Unclassified ... | reverse complement strand
CACGCCGGTCGGTAACGGGCCGTTTGGCGTGAGGCCGCGGCTGCGCGGGCTCGACTCGACGCGGCTGCTGGTTCTCGTGGATGGTGAACGCCTCAACACCGCCCGCCAGGCCACCGAGCGCACCGGAGCCGAGGTCGGGCTCGTGTCACCCGATGCGATCACGCGCATGGAGGTGGTGAACGGCGCGGGGACGCTGATGTACGGCTCGGACGCACTCGCCGGCACCATCAACATCATCACCAACGAGTCCAGCTTCACGCCGACCAACCAGTTCCTCTACGGGTTCAACGGGTTCTACAGTTCGAACGAGAACGGCATGCGCGGCACCGGAACGGTCGGCTTCACCTCGCCGCGATTCGCCGTGCGGCTGCAGGCTGGCGCCGAGGATTTCGACGACTACAAGGCCGGCCATCTCGATCAGCCCGAGAACACGCAGTCGCTGCACGACGCCGGGATCCTTCACCAGGCCGACACGATCGACGACAACTTCGGCTTCAACTTCGGCGCGTTCCCGGATCCGTTCAACGCTCCCTACGTCCGCACCGACAGTGAGGTTCCCAACTCACGGGCGGGCGGCAACTACATCAACGCCTCGAGCCTCATCAAAGTCGGCGAGCGCCGATCGGTGCGGGTCCGCTACCAGCGGCGGCGGATGGAGGACATCGGCTTCCCTGACTTCGCCGAGCCGTACTTCTTCAACCAGACGGAGCTGCCGTACAGCAACCTCGATCGCGTTTCGGCCCGCTACGAGGCGCAGGCGGTGACGCCGTGGCTGGCCAACCTCTCGGCGACGGCCCACTATCAGCGAACCGAGCGGCTGCTTCGCAACCGCCTGCCGGTGCAATTCCCGGCGCCGACGCCGACAGCGTTCTTTCCGATCAGCGTGTTCCGTCTCGATGTGATGTCGGACACCGAGCAGAAGGTGGACTCGCCAGGCGTGGACGTGCAGGCGGTGATCGTGCCGGCGTCGAATCACCTGCTCACCACCGGGTTCACCCTGTATCAGGACAACAGCCAGGACTCGCGCTCGACCCTGACCCAGACGAACCTGGTCGGACAGGTGGTGCTCGGCGCCCGTGGTCCGCAGCCGGTGGTCTTCCCATCGCTGGTGCCGCTCGGCGCGCCGGTTGCCGCCAATCCGGTCCGCGTCCCGGACGCCAGCCTCCGCGATACCGCGTTCTTCGCCCAGGACGAGTGGCGGCTGCGGTCGAACGTTTCGATCATTGCCGGCCTCCGCGGCGACTTCTGGAACGTAACCTCGAAGGCGACGCCTGGCTATGACGTGGCGTCGGTGATCGCGGGTGCGCAGCCGCCGATCGACCCGTCGACCCTGCCGAACCCAAACGGTGATACCTATACCCGGCAGTCGCTCACCGGCGACATCGGGCTGGTCGCGAACCAGAACGGCACGTTCAGCCCCTTCATCAGGTTCGGCCGCAGCTACCGGCATCCCAACCTCGAGGAGATGTTCTTCGCCGGTCCCGCCACTGTCGGGAGCATCGTCCCGAACGTTACCGTGAAGCCCGAGACCGGCAACAACTTCGATACCGGCGCGAAGTTCGCGGCCGGCCGGATCTCGGGCGGCGCTTACTTCTTCGTCAACCAGTACTACGACTTCATCGCGCAGGACCTGGTCGTGGCGACGACGCCGAGCGGTCCGCTGACCCAGACGACCAACTATGCGGATGTCCGGATCACTGGTGTGGAATTCAATGTCGATGCGCCGATCGTGCTCGGGCGCGGCGTGCTGACGTTGAGCTCGTCCGGCGCGTTCACGCGCGGGACCGTCACCGACGGCGTCAACCCGCTGGACGGCGCGGCGCTGGATGGCACGCCGGCCGACAACATCACGCCGTCGAAGATCATAGCCGCGGCGCGCTACACGGAGCCGAGCGGCCGCTGGTGGCTGGAGTACGGGATCCGCGCCCAGGGTAAGGTCGAGCGGGTGGCCGAGACGCTGCTCGATTCGCCGTTCCTCATCGCCCAGGATCTCTATTCGCTCGACAGTTTTGCGGTGCAGCGAATCGGCTGGGGCATCAACCTGACTCGCGGGCGCGAGCGGTTGGGGCTGACGTTCGCGGTCGAGAACCTCACCGACCGGTATTATCGCGAGCACTTCCAGTTCGCGCCGGCGCGCGGGAGAAGCTTCACGATCGGACTGAACATCGGCGCGTTCTGAGATGCAGCCCACCGTCGTCCACTACATCCCGGTCCTGACAACGCTGCTGGCGATCCCGTTCGCGCTCGAGATCTTCCGGCGTTGGCGGGCGTTCCCGGAGCGGCTGCACCTGTTGTGGTGGGCGATCGGCGTGGCGACCTATGGCGCTGGGACTTTCACCGAGGCGTTCACGACGCTGTTCGGATGGAACGTGGTGACCTTCAAGGCGTGGTACATCACCGGCGCGCTGCTCGGCGGCGCGCCGCTCGCGCAGGGCACCGTGTACCTGATGCTGAAGCGGAAGGCCGCAGATGCGCTCACGGCCATGCTGATCCTCTACGTTGCGATCGCGGCGACCTGCGTCAGCCTTGCGCCGATCGATTATTCGCTCGTCGAGGCCTATCGCCTGACCGGTCGCGTGCTGGCGTGGCCCTGGGTGCGGCTCTTCAGCCCGCTGGTCAATCTGTATGCGGTGGTGTTCCTGATCGGAGGCGCGATCCTCTCGGCGATCCGCTACAGCCGCGACCCGGCGACGAAGCACCGGATGTTCGCGAACATTTTCATCGCGATCGGCGCGATCCTGCCCGGCATCGGCGGCTCCGCCACTCGCTTCGGGTACACCGAAGTCCTCTATGTCAGCGAACTGATCGGGTTAGTGCTGACCTGGACCGGGTATCGCATCAGCGTCCGCCCCATCGTCGCCAGTTCCGCACCCCTTGCCACTCGATGAACTGGGGACAGTCCCCTGTCACAGGCCGCCGACGGGCGGGTGGACGCGGACGCCGGCGATCGGACTTCGTCCCGAAAGGAGGCCAGATCGCCGCCCGCGCAACTGTTCGTCGAAGTATTCGCGCACAATTTGCCGCGTGACGGCGACCGCGCGCTCCGCGGGCAGCTTGCCGAACATCGGCCGGCCCGCCAGCGGCCCGCCCCAGAGTCCCATGTCCGAAAAATCCGCGTGGAGCGTGTCGGCGACATCGACCCGCTGATACGGCTTGGCGGCGCGACGATAGATCACGTCGCTCGCCCCGAGCCGCCCGGTTCGGCCGGAGTAGACCATCATGAACGGCCGGTTCATCGGCGAGTCGATGAGCGTGCCGTATTGCGGGATCCCATCGAGGTTGAGCGCCGCCTGGCAATGCCGATCGACGGCGCAGAACGCTGCCGACGTGACGCCACCCATCGAGTGGCCGAACGCGCCAATCCCCTTCAACTCGAGCCGCGAGGCCAGCCGCCCGGCCGGTCCGGCCGGCAGCGCCGCGAGCCGATCGGTGACGAGCACGGTGTCGTCCACCCAACGCTTCAACGCGCGGGTCGTAATCGGGATCGCGTCGAGGTATCCGCGCATCAGCCGAAGCGCGTCGGCCTCATTCTGGGCAGTGGTCACCGCGGCCATCGTCTCGTCTTCTTTTCCCCACTCGCCCAGGACGTCGCGGATCGATTTACGCATCTGCTTTTGCCCGTCGAGCATGGTCACCACGCGGCCATCGGACAGGGTCGCCGCCATTGCCTCGTACGGATGGACCACGCTCAGGACGGCGTAGCCATGGCTCGCGAGGTCCTCGAGCAGCGCCGTGTACGAGGAGGCAATCGCGGTGTAGCCGTGCGAGAAGATCAGCACCGGCAGCGGGTCGCCGGTGCGTGGCGGCGCGTCGACGATGCCGTGGGTGCGGGTTGTGCCGAGGTAATCGAGCGCGGTGTCCGGTTGCCGCAGCAGGGTGGCGAAGCTGCGCGCCTCGGCGAGCCCCTCGCGAAGGTACGGTGCGGCATCGCCGGTGGCGCCGTTGACGGCCGGATACCACGCGACGACTCGCACCTGCCGCGGTTCAGGCTTGTCGGCAAGCGGATCGGTTCTCGCTTCGTCAACAAGGCTGAACGCGGTGGTGCCGACGGTGAAGGGACCGGTCGGCCTGGGCAGCACGACCGCCGGCGGCGTCTGTGCGGCGTGCGACATCGCCGCGGCTGCGGCCCACAGCCAGAGCGAGCCGAAAATGAGTTGGCGCGGCATCGTGGCCGCAGCTTACCCGCCTTCGCTCGCATTTGCTACAGGGCGCCCGCGAACGCCGCGAACCTAGATCGCCTTGGCCATGATCAAGTCCCGCTGCGGATCCGAGCCGAGTTGGAAGACCTGAGTACCGACGATGGTGAAGCCCTGCTTGTGATAGAAGGCTTGCGCACGCCGGTTGCGCTCCCATACGCCCAGCCACATCGTGCGCGCGCCGCGTGCCTTGGCCGCGTCTTCGGCCGCGCCCATCAGCGTCGGGGCAAGTCCGCGTCCATGCCAGGTCGGATCGACATAGAACCGCCACAGCTCGATCGGCTCGCTGCCGATGACCCCGTTTCCGGCTGGCCCGTCGCGCAACTGGGCGAAGGCGGCCAGAGCGCCGTCAGCTTCGGCGAGCAGGGTCTCGATGCCGGGATCGGCAATCTCCTCGCGTTGACGCGGCTCGACGTAGGTCTGTTCGAGGTAAGCCTCGAGATCGGCCGGCGTGTTATCGGCCCCGAACGTCGCCGCGAACACCCGTCTTCCGAAGGTGCTGAGCGCCGCCACGTCGTCGATCGTTGCCCTGCGAATTCTCATGCCGTTCGGTTAGCATGCCTCAGCATGGCGGTCTCCACTCATCTCCAGATCGACCTCAGCGAGTACGACGCGCGGATACGGACGTTCATTCCACACTACGAAGAGATGCTCGACACGGCGGCTGCCTCGCTCGCGGCGGCCGCCCGCCGTCCAATCGACACCGTCGTGGATCTCGGCATTGGCACCGGGGCCCTGGCCGGGCGAGTCGTTAGCCTTCGCAAGAAAGCCCGAGTGATCGGCATCGACGAGGACGAGGGAATGCTGACCATGGCCGGGCGGCGATTGCCCCGCGGCCGCGCGACGCTCGTCCACGACAACTTCGTCTCCGCTCCGCTGCCCCGCACCGACGCGGTCACTGCGTCCATTGCCCTGCACCACATCGAACTGCCGCGAACCAAAAAGGGGCTGTACCGCCGGATCAAACAGGCGCTCGGACGCGGCGGCGTGATGGTGACCGCCGATTGCCATCCGCCCACGCACGCGCTGCTTGCCGCAGCTGGACGCTCGGCCTGGCGGGACCACCTCGCCGCTACTTACGGCCGCCGCAAGGCAGAAGGGTTTCTCCGCGCCTGGTCGCACGAGGACTTCTACACGCCGCTCGACGCGGAACTCGCTCTGATGCGAGCTGCCGGCCTCTCGCCGGAGGTGACCTGGCGCCGCGGTCTGTTCGCCGTCATCGTCGGCGTCGCATAGGCCCGCCTTCGCGGCGTGCCATCGTCAGCCGCTTCGGCGCGGCAGGCTCCGCCTTCGCGGCGTGCCATCGTCAGCCGCTTCGGCGCGGCAGGCTCCGCCTTCGCGGCGTGCCATCGTCAGCCGCTTCGGCGCGCCCAGCTGTCATTGCCTCCGCAACACCGCGCCAGGGCGCGCGCCTGTGAGCGTCCCGTTGTCCATGACGATCACGCCGTTGACGAGGACGAAGCGGACGCCTTGGGAGTAGTGATGCGGATCGGTGAAGGTGGACTTGTCTGCCACCGTGTTGGGGTCGAACACGGTGATGTCGGCAGCCATTCCGGGGCGGAGCAGACCCCGGCCCTCGAGCCCGAGCCGAGTCGCGGGAAACGACGTCATCTTGCGAATTGCCTCCTCGAGCGTGAGGATCTTTCGCTCGCGCACGTACCGTCCCAGCACCCTCGGATAGGTGCCGAACGCACGCGGGTGCGGCGCGCCGTCGCCGAGTCTCGTTAGGCTGCCGTCCGAACCGATCATCCCGAACGGTGACTGCATCAGCCGCTCGACGTCCGGCTCGTCGTAGGCGTGGAAGATGGCGCTGCAGCCGCCCTTCAGCTGCAGATCGATCACCGCATCGGCGGTGGCTGATTGCGTGATCGGCTGGCCCGTGCTGTTCAGGATGTCGGCGATGGTCTTGCCTGAGAGGCCAGGATCGAAGCCGCAGCGCACGAGCTGAATGCGAGACGGGTCGTCGCCGAACCGCTCGTCGATGAAGTCGAGCATGCCGTTCTTCACCTCACCGCGAGTCTTCGGGTTCTTCAGCCGCTCGTTCAGCCCATCGTCTGCCAGCGACCAGCGCGGGAAGATCAAACTCAGCCCGGTCTGCGACGCCGTGTACGGATACTGGTCGAACGTCACGTCCACGCCGCGGGCGCGGGCCGCGGCGATCAACGCCAGCGAATCCTTGCTCTGTCCCCACTGGCGGCGGCCGCCGACCTTGTGGTGGCTGATCTGGACCGGAATCCGGGCCTCCTCGCCGATGCGGATCGTCTCCTTCACCGAGTCGAGGACGAGGCCACCCTCATCTCGCATGTGTGAGACGTAGATGCCGCCGTGCTCACGCGCCGTGACCGAGAGCGCGACGAGCTCCTCGGTGGGCGCGTAATTGCCAGGGATGTAGGCGAGGCCGGTGGAGAGTCCGAGCGCACCGTCGCCCATCGCCTCGGCGACGAGCGCCCGCATCCGATCGAGCTCAGCCGGCGTGGCCTTGCGGTTGGCCGTGCCCATCACCTGCTCGCGGACGGTCCCATGGCCGACGAACATCGCCAGGTTGATGGAGAAGTGGCCGGCTTCGGCCTTCGCCATGAACGGTGCGAGCGGCAGCGGCGAGCTCCCGTCGTTTCCGTCTACGACCGTCGTGATGCCCTGGAACGTGTAGCCGTCGGCGGTGGGGAGATCGAAGAGCCGCTCGCGCGCATGCGCATGCGGATCGATGAATCCTGGCGCGACGACCAACCCGGTGGCATCGATCCGGCTCGCAGCCGCGGCGTCGGCCAGCTTTCCGATTCGACTGATCCGGCCGTTGGCGATTCCGACGTCGGCACGGAACCAGGGGGAGCCGCTGCCGTCGACCACCTGCCCGCCGGCGATCACGACCTCGAAGCGCTCCTGCGCTTTACCGCCCGCGCTTGCCATGACCGCGCCAACTACCAGCGTGGCGATGGTTCCGGCTACGACACTACGCACCTGTCGCACCTGCCGGTGGCACGCATCGCACCCCTCTGCACCCGCAGATCACTTGACCCGTTGGAGATCCGCTTCCGCGGCGATGTAGCCAAACGCGTTCCAGCCCGCGCCGGAGGTCACCTTCTGGAACACCTCCTTCGCTTTCGCGGTGTCGCCGTTGACGAAGTAGTAGTTGCCGACGCCGTAGCCCTGCGTGGCGATGGTGGTGTCATCAGCCTTGGCGGTGTCGAGCAGTGCCTCGGGCTTCTCCAACCCCTTGTACATCAGCAGCCGCCGGTGGTACGACTGGTTTTCAAGGATGTCCATCTTCGGGGTGATCCGCTCCAGCACCTTGGCGGCTTCGGCCTTCCGGCCAAGGCGCATCAGCGTCATCCACATCCAGTCGGACGTAGCGGTCACCGAGTCGTCGTTGTTGGAGACTTTCATGCACTCGACCCATGCGTTGTAGGCCTGGTCGTAGTGCCCCTGCAGGTAATGGGCGAGCGCGAGGTGGTACCAGATATTGAATTGCAACGTGCTGCGCGGCACACCCGAGGGATTGGGGGCGCCATCGGGCTCGATCTCGTCGGGCTTCCCCTTGATGAGCGCGACCGCCTTGTCGAAGTCGGCGACCGCCTTGTCGAACTGCCTGACGGTGATATAGCGGTGGCCGCGATGCCGATAGAACCGTGGGTCGTTGGGGTAACGTTCGATCCCCTTTGAGAACTGCGCGATAGCATCCTGGTACCGCCACAGGTAGCCGAAGCGCCGGCCGACCCAGATCATCGCGTCGGCGCTGGTCGGATCTGGCGCCGACTGCGCGTCCTGTAGATCCTTCTCGAGCTTGGCTTGATTCGGAATCGGCTTCGGCGGGAAGAGCGGCTTGCCCGCGAGGGAGGTGGCTTCCGGCTTCCCAGCCTGCGCATGCAACGCCACCCCAATGCACGCGGCTACCGCACACACCACCCACACCGCTACGAATCGACGCATTTCATCTCCTTGACCACGCACTCATCGCACCCGTCGCACCCAACGCACCCCTGCACCTGTGCCCCGTCAGCCTTCCACCGTTTCCGTCGATTCCAGCAGATCGCGCTGTACCGCACTCTCGAGCGGGCGCGCCGTCGTTTCGACCGGTGCCACCGGTTCGATGGCATCACCGGTCGCGGCGCCGAGCTCCTTGAATTTGCGCATCGAGACCATCACGCGCGTGTCGTAGGTGCCGACCGCCTCGTTGTAGGCACGGACGGTTGACTCGAGCCGGCTCCCGACCGCCTCGAGGCGCTCGGTAAAGGTGCGCGCGCGATCGTACAGCTCACGTCCCAGCCGGCTGATCTCCTCGGCGTTGATCGTCAGCCGCTCCTGGCGCCAGCCGGCCGCCGCGGTCCTGAGCAGCGCGATCAGCGTCAGCGGGCTCGCGATCAGCACCCGCTGTTTCACGCCGTAGTCGATCAGGTGCGCGTCCTGTTCGAGCGCCGCCATGAAGATGGCTTCCGCCGGCAGGAAGAGCACGACGAAATCGGGGGAGGACGGGAACTGGTCCCAGTAGCCTTTGGCGCCCAGCTTCGTGACGTGGTCCTTGACTTGCCGCAGGTGGTCGGCAAGCTTGCCCGATCGCACGCCTTCGTCGCCCGCCATCTGTGCGTCGAGGAACGCCTCGAGCGGCACCTTGGCATCGACGACGATCGAGTGCTGGCCGGGAAGGTGGACGACGAGGTCGGGCCGGAGCCGGCCGGCGTCGCTGACGGCGGTTGGCTGCAGGTCGAAGTCGCAGTGTTCGAGCATCCCGGCCAGCTCCACGACCTTGCGGAGCTGTACTTCGCCCCACTGGCCGCGGACGCCGGGCGATCGCAGCGCGCGCACCAGCGTCTGGGTTTCCTGCTGGAGCTGCTGCTGGGTCTGGCCGACGGCGGTGAGCAGGGTCCTGAGGCTGGCCGCATCGTGCACCCGATGCCGGTCGGTCTCGGCCAGCGTCGCGGCCACTTGCCCCAGGGTGTCGCGAATCGGGGCGACCAGCGCGTCGAGCGCCTGCTGGCGCGCCGTCAGGTCGGCGGCCGCGGTGCGATGGACGTTGCCAATCTTCTGATCGGCGAGCGTGAGGAACTGCTTCGTGCTGGTGGCCAGGGCCGACGCGGCAAGCGCTTCGAACGAATCCCGCAGCTGCTGATGCATCCCCTCGACGAGCGCGATCTTTTCCGGGATGGTGCGGTCGCGATGGTCGAGTGCGGCCGCCAGCCGGGCGTGGTCGGCGCGAAGCGCCGATGCCGACTCCGCGGCCCGGGCGCGCGCGACCAGCCAGCCTATCAATGCGCCGAGGGCCAGGCAGACAATGGCCGTCAGCGCGAGCGTGGTGGTCATCACAATCTCGAGGCAGTGTAATGCAGGTGTGTGCAGGCGCGCCCGCCTGCGTTGCCGGGGCCGGCCGATAGAATAGGTGGGCCTCCCCCGGGCTTCGTTCCCCATGACTGACGGTCTTGGGCGCCGGATCGCGGCGACCGATCCGGCGACCGGTGAACCCGTTGAGCATCTCGAGCTCGCTACCGAGCTCGTGCTGCACACGGCGTTCGCCACTGCGCTCGCCGAGCGTGTAACCCGCCTGTCGGCGGTGCGCCACGCCTCGTACGTCCAGGTTCGACGCGTCGATCGCCCCGAGATCGATCGCCTCGTCGTTGTTTCCAGCGCCACGCCCGGCCGGCGCCTGTCGGATCTGCTCGACGCCTCCGAATCGGCCGGCGTCCGGCCCGACATCGAAGCCGTTGTCGCGCTGATGCGGCAGCTGTTGCCGGCGGCGGCGTTGTTCTCACGCAACAAACGGCAGCAGGCCCTCGGCACGCTCGGACCGGAGCGGCTCTTCGTCGTTCCGCCGGCGCGGGTGGTGATCGCGGAGGCTGCGTTCGGCACGGCCATCGACCAACTGCAGCTGTCGAGGGCCGATGCGTGGCAGCGCTATCAGCTGGCAATGCCGCCCTCAGAGGGACCGGTCACCAGCACCGCCCGCGGCGACGCGACGGCGCTCGGGGTGGTGGCCCTGTCGATGCTGCTCGGCCGCCGGTTGACGGCCGCCGAGTTTCCTGAGGCGCTCCCGGCCCTTCTCGCGTCGGCGCGCGAGCGGCACGGCGCCGAGGACCACCCGCTGTCGAGCGTGTTCGCACGCTGGCTGCGGCGGGCCCTGCAACTCGACGAGGATGGCTTCGATTCGCCGCAGGCGGCACAGATTGCCTTCGAAGAGGTGCTTGCGAGCAACCGGCGCTATGTGACCGGTACCGACGCGCTCGAAGCGTGGGCCGACAGCCACACGGCGACGGTGCCGCTGCCCGCATTTGCGCAGCCGGCCTTGGCCGCTGCGGCTTCGACGGCGGAAAGTGACGCGCCGAAGGCCAGCGCCGTTGATGCCTCGCCGGTTGAGCCTGCCGAAGCGCCTGCCCCCTCACGATTCCTGGGGATGCGGCCGCGGTGGGCCGCCATCGTCGTTGGCGTGCTGCTGCTGCAGGCGAGCGTGATCGGCTGGTACTGGTCGCGCCCGGCCCCGGGCCCGGTCGAAGGCGAAGGCGAGCTCGTCGTCACCTCGCGGCCGGCGGCAGCAAAGGTCATCGTGGACGGATCGGAACGCGGCGAGACGCCGCTGACCGTGACCCTGTCGGCCGGTCCGCATGTCGTGGAAGTCCGGGCTGGAACCAGCGAGCCTCGCGTGATCCCGCTCGTCATCCGCGCCAACGTGCAGACGGCGCAGTACGTGGAGTTGCAGGAAGCGGTGCCGGTACCGCCGCCGGTCGAACGGCGCCGAGTCCCGGTCAAACGCCGCTAGGAATCTGGTAGCATTCTGCCTCTTCCTCCTTCTTCCACGAGATGCGACGGACGTTCCCAGGCTTGGTGCTCGGTGTGGTTGCCGCCGGCGCCATCGGCTGCCAATGGTCGCCGGTGGAGGCGCCGCGGCGTGATCCCGCCGTGCAACGGCGCCTGGCCGACATCGCCCTGGCCGCCGACTCGATGATGATTGCCGGGACGGTGCCATCGGGCCGGACCCTGAGCGCGATGCTTGCCGCGTTCGAGCTCCACGAGCCGGATCGGCTCGCGCTCGTGCAGGCGATACAGCGGGTCTTCAACGTGCGGCGGCTTCGCGTTGGCCAGCCGTTCCGGCTCGATCGCCTGGT
>Ga0310810_10009445_pt1 | contig 11286 bp, 11 predicted proteins | sample NCmetagenome_FD_207641 | JGI IMG/M metagenome (GOLD analysis project Ga0310810, IMG submission 207641) | Soil microbial communities from experimental microcosm in Duke University, North Carolina, United States - NC | ecosystem: Engineered > Artificial ecosystem > Soil microcosm > Unclassified ... | reverse complement strand
GTCCACAACCACAAGCGCTGTCCGCTGTTCCTCGCCGGCAAGGCCGGTGGTCAGCTCAAAGGCGGACTGCACATCAAGGCGCCCGACGGGACGCCGATGGCGAACGTCTTCGTCTCGATGGCGCGCATGCTGGGCATGACCGACGTGGCGTCGTTCGGGGATAGCACGGGTGCGCTGAATCTCAATGGTTGATGAACGTGGCGCAGCGCTTTAGCGCTGCGAAATCGAGCCTCGCAGGGCTGAAGCCCTGCGCCACTTCAGTTCGGATGGCTGAAGCCCTGCGCCACTTCGGTACGGATGGATTGTGTATGACGATGATGCTGCGAAAGACCTCGATTGTGGCCGGCGGGATCGTCCTGACTCTAGCCGTCGGCGTGCGCGCGGCCGGACCCTCCATTGTCGATGCGGCGATGCGCGGCGATCGCGCGGACGTGCTCGCGCTGATCAAGCAGGGCGCGGACGTGAACGCGCCGCAGGGCGACGGCGTCACCGCGCTGCACTGGGCGGCGCGGCAGGGTGACGCCGATCTGGTCGCCGCACTCGTGGCTGCCGGCGCGAAGGCCCGCGTGGAAACACGGTTCGGCGCCTACACGCCGCTGCATCTCGCGGCCGAGCGCGGGTCGGCGCCGATCGTCAAGGCGCTCGTCGGCGCCGGCGCGGCTGTCGACGCGAAGACGACCACTGGCGCGACGCCGCTGATGTTGGCCGCTGCGTCCGGCGATACCGGCGCGATCGCCGCGCTGCTCGACGGCGGCGCGAACGTCAATGCGGCCGAAGACGACCGCCTTCAGACGCCGCTGATCTTCGCCACGGCGAACGATCGCCTCGACGCCGTCCGGATGCTGATCGCGCGCGGCGCGAATCCGAACGCCGCCACCAGGCTCACGGATCTGGGCGCGTTGAGCCGGAACGGTGAGAACCCGGACGGCCGCAACCTGGCGTCGCCGCCGAGGCCGGGCGCTCCTGCGCCAAAAGTCCTCATTCCTGGCGTCGAGCGCCAGCAGATGTTCAACGAGCAGGTGGCGTGGCAGGGCGGCATGACGCCTCTGCTCTATGCCGCGCGCCAGGGATACGCCGACATCGCCCGTGCGCTGCTCGACGCCGGCGTCGCCGTGAATCAGCGCAAGGGCGGCGACCAGGTATCGGCGCTGCTCGTCGCCACTGTGAACGGCCACTTCGATCTTGCGGGCCTGCTGCTCGACCGCGGCGCGGACCCGAACCTCACGGGTGAGAACGGCGTCGCGCCACTCTACGCGGCGATCAACCTGACGTGGGCGCCTCGGGCCGGCTATCCGCAGCCGCGCGCCCAGGTGAATCAGAACCTGGGCTATCTCGATTTCATGAAACGCCTGCTCGACGCCGGCGCCGATCCCAATCAGCGCGTCAACAAGAAGGTCTGGTATACGAATTTCAACTTCGACCAGTCGGGTGTCGACGAAGCCGGTGCCACGCCGTTCTGGCGCGCGGCGTACGGCGCCGACGTGGACGCGATGAAGCTGCTCATCTCCTACAGCGCCGATCCGTCGATTCCGACGATGAAACCGGTCCAGCGTCCGGAGACCGGGGACGCGGGCCGCCGCGAGTCGCGCGACGTCTCGGGCCTGCCGCCGATCCCGACCGGCGGGGCTGGCGTGCCGCCTCTCCTCGCGGCCGCAGGCGTCGGCTACGGCGAAGGGTTTGCCGGCAACTCCCATCGTCATGCCCCTGGCGGCATGCTGGCCGCGGTGCGGTTCCTCGTGGAGCAGACGGGCGCGGATGTCAACGCGCGCGATCACGAGGGCAACACAGCCTTGCACCACGCCGCGTCACGCGGCGACCTCGAGATGATCAAGTACCTCGTCTCGAAGGGCGCCGACGTGAAAGCCGTCAGCCGCGAGGGGCGGACGACGGTCGACATGGCCAACGGCCCGGTGCAGCGCGTGCAACCATGGCCCGAGACCGTCACGTATCTCGAGAGCCTCGGCGCGAAGAACAATCACAAATGCGTGTCGTGCTGACGCTCGGCTGACCCTCTCTTCTTCCCAGCGGCATCATGCGGCGCGTGGTGGAGACCGCGTGGCATCGAGGAGGAATCAATGGTGATCAGACGAATCGAACCGCTGTCATGCGCGAAGATTGCCGCCGCGCTGTACGCTGTCCTCGGCATTTTCTTCGGTGCCATCTTCTCGCTCTTCTCGCTGGCTGGTGGCTTCGCGTCGGCGGCGTTCGCAGCCGATCCATCCGGCAGAACCGGGTTTCCATTTGCTGGCCTGGGAGTGCTGGCGATCGTGATCTTCCCGATTCTCTACGGCACGATGGGATTTGTCTTCGCGCTCATCGGCGCGTGGCTGTACAACATGGCCGCCGGCGTCATGGGCGGCATCAAGATCGATTTGGAATAGCCGGAAGCATGGGCCGTCCCCTGAAGCTGCTGGCCACTGTCATCGTGGCGTTGGCCGTTCCTCCGCTCATCCTCGCTGCCGACGTCTGGGGTCCGCCGCTGTTTTCGGGGGCGTTGCTTCTGTTGGTGCCGGGGCCGTCGACGGGGCGTCTTCGCAATCACGTGTCGGACTATGAACCATTGCATCAGGGACACGTGGACGTGGCGACCGGTCTGTACATCCGCGAGGACGAGGATATCGTTCTCGGCAAAGGCCCGGCATTCGTGTGGCGGCGCACGTATCTTTCCGGCGACCGCGTCTCGCGGCACTTTGGCATCGGCACGACGCACAACGCCGAGTGGTATTTGATTGGCGATCCTCAGCGCTTCGCATGGGCCGAGCTCATTCGGGACGATGGGTCCCGGATCCATTTCGATCGCCTGACGCCGGGCCAATCCTACGGGAATGCGGTCTTCGGTCACGTCGCGACACCAACGGAGTACTACGGGGCGCTCCTCGGCTGGACCGGCCTGCAATGGCGGCTGCGGCTCCGCAATTCGACAGTGCTCTCGTTCAAGGGGTGCGGACCCGGCGCCGACAATGTCTGTTCCCTCGTGGCCATGGGCGACGCCGATGGGAACGGCGTGTTGTTCACACGCAATCAGCGCGGGCTGGTGACGCAGGTAGACGCGGGGCCAGAACGTCTCACGATCGAGTACGACGCGCAGCACCGGATTGCGAAGGCGTTCGACACGGGTCAACACAGCGTCGAGTACTCGTACGACTCCAAGGGGCGCCTGGAATGGGCTTCGGCAAACGGTGTCGTCCGGAAGTACGCATACGGCGCGGCGGACGAGTTGCTGCACGTTGTCGAACCAAGTCGGGAAATCGTCAATCGGTTTGACGCCGACGGCCGGCTGGTCCACCAGACGGTTCGCCGGCCAAATCGGCAAGACTACAGCGAGTCATTCTCGTACAAGGTGGTGGACAAGGCTGTGGTCGAAGCGAACGAGACCGAAGACGATGGAGCGAACACACAGTACCGGTTCGACGAGCATCATCGGCTCGTTCTCGAATCATACGACCGGCCTGATGCGCGGCCGATCACGGTGTCGTATGACCGGACCGCCGGCGGATTCGTCCGAGCGCTTACAGTGCGATGCTCGAAGGATGGGAGGCGAGTCTCCCACACGGTGGGGATTCGGGGAGACTCGGAAAGCACCAAAGCCTCTGCCATCGCGAGCTTCTGTAACTGACGCTCGACGGGTCATCGCTGACCGTCAAGGCGGGCGGCATCGGCGGCCGTCAGCGCGAACCGGTGACGCGTCGGCTCGACCAGATCGTCGGCGAGCTGAAGCGGCCGCATCAGGCCGTCGGCGGCGTGCCGTGGCGATCGCAACACATAGTGGCCAATCTCGTGGGCGAGGACGCGGCCCAGTACGCGGCCGAGCAGCTCTTCGCGCAGCGCGCACGGCCAGAACCTGCCGAACCCTCTGAACAGGCGGGCCCCGATCACGAATTCCTCGATATCGGTGACGTACAGCATGATGGCCGGCACCGGCGCACCGTCAGACGCAAACGTGATCGCGCCGAGGGCGCCGCGCCACGCCGGCATCCCGGCAGCATGGCGCGTTTCGATCGGAACGACTGTCAGGACGGTGCCGCGACCGGCGGGACCGCCGGCGGCCTCGACTGCGACGCCGTATGGCGCCCACACCGCCGCGGCTTCCGCCACCGCGCCGCGAATGATCCCGGGGGAGACGGCCCGCGTCGTCGGGACCGCCAGGGCGACGTGGAGCAGCAGTGCGATGAGCATGTCCGCATGCTAGGCCCCGGTCTGACCATGAACGAAAGTCTTTATCGTCATCATGATGATGAAGTAGCCTCATTTACATGGAGATCGAGATTCGCCACCTGCGGCTGGTCGCCGCGGTCGCCGACGTCGGCAGCCTGACGCGCGCCGGCGATCGGCTGCACCTCACGCAATCGGCCCTCAGCCATCAGCTGCGCGACATCGAGTCGCGGCTCGGCGCCGCCCTCTTCCTCCGCGTCGGCAAACGCCTGGTGCTGACGCCGGCCGGCGAACGGCTCCTCGCCTCGGCGACCGATGTGCTCCACCGCTTGGAACGCGCCGAGCACGAAATCCGCGAGATGGGCCGCGACCGCGCCGGCAGCCTGCGCATCACCACCGAGTGCTACACCTGCTACCACTGGCTGCCGCCGCTGCTCCTCCGCTTCCGGCGGACGTTCCCGCGCGTCGAGGTCCGCATCGACGTCGAAGCGACGCATCACCCCGTGGAGATGCTGCTCGCCGGCAAGATCGACATCGGGATCATGAGCACGCCGGTCCGCGATCGCCGGCTCGTCTCGCGGCGGGTGTTCGACGACGAGCTCGTGCTCATCGCGTCGACCCAGCATCGATTCGCGCAACAGGCGCGGGTCCGCCTGGCGCAGATGCGCGAGGAAACGCTCTTCATCTACCCGCCGAAAGAGGAGAGCGGGCCGCTGCAGAACGTGCTGATCCCGGCCGGGGCGATGCCGGCGCGGATCGAGCAGGTGCAGCTGACCGAGGCGATTACCGAGCTGGTGAAGGCGGGGCTCGGGGTCGCGATTCTCGCGCGGTGGGCCGTGCAGCCGCTGATCGACGCCGGCACGATCGTCGGGCACACGCTGCCGGCGCGCGGCATGCATCGCGTCTGGAGCGCGGTGATGCCGAAGGATCTGGCGCGCACCGACTACGTGAACGAGTTCATCGACCTGCTGGAGAAGCACGCGCCGACCAGCCGTCGTCCCGCGTCGGTGTTGACGCTGGCCGGCCGTGCCCGGTCGCGCGGCGGTGCGGCCCGGCACGCCGATCGCTCCGCCGTCTGAGGCGGCGACGCGGGTTCGGCTTCGACGCGCCCTGTGTGACGAACAGGCTGTCAGGAACGGGCCTCGAGATCAGGATTCTCCTTCCGCCAAGCGCTGACGAGAGCGGCCCGAACGATCAGAATCCACCTCGTTACAACGGCCTCACTCGCGCTTTCATTTCACCACGTCTGGGCGACATGATTCTGCTAGGCTTTGCGATCATTTTGGATCAACGGGAGGGACCGATGAGACGAGCCCTTGGATTGGCAGCCATCGCAGCGTTCGTTCTCCCGCTTGCGGCACGCGCGCAGAGCAAGCCGGACTTCACCGGGACGTGGACCGTCGACCCCGCGAAAAGTGATCCCGTGCCGGCTGGTCGTGGGGCAGCCAGCGGGACGCTCACGATAAAGCAGACTGGCCAGGAAGTCTTGTTCGTGAACGAGGGACGTCAGGGCCCGCAGTTGCTGATGTACAGGCTCGATGGCTCGGAGAGTACGAATCAGGTTGTGGGGCGAGGTGGCACGACTCCGCTTAAGTCGAAGGCGAAATGGGACGGCTCGAGCCTGGTAGTCGAGACGACGCGCGAGCTGAACGGCATATCGATCGCCACGAAGGAAGTGCGGCGGCTTTCCAACGCCGGGAAGGAAATGGAAGTCGAGACGACGATTCAAACCCCCCAAGGCGAGCAGAAGCGAAAGACGATCTTTACGAAAGACATTCAATTTGCCGACCCCTGCAAAGTGAATCCGACTCTTCCCATTTGTGGCCATCATTAATGCCGGGACAGCACCGAATTGACTGGGAAGCCGCGAAGACGCGTACCGACGCGATCGTGCCGTGGATTACGGTGTTCGGTCTGATTGCTGGCGGCGTGTACTCGCTGGTGGAATATCGCAATCACGAACGTGATCGCCGGATCGAGGCGACGATGGCATATGTCACGCGGTACATGGCGCCGCCCTTATCCGACTACCGCGCCGTGCTCGTCAAACGCTGGCAGGCGCACGAAGCTGACCTTCTCGCGGTCCTCAAGAACTCCAGCCTGACGCCCGCTGAATTGAATCGACAGTACAGCGCCGGAGTCCTGGCGATGGTTACGGCCGACGAACTGGCGCTGCCGATTCAGGAGACCGTTCTGTTTTTCGAACAGCTGGCAAACTGCGTCACGCTCAAACTGTGCGAATCTGACGCGGTCAACTCGATGTTGGCAGGGCAGGCGCAGGAATTCCTGCACCAGTACTACCCGTATGTCTGCCATCTGAGGCAGGAGTGGAACGATCCGGCAATCGCCCGTCAACTCGAACAGGTCTTCAACGCACAGTCCATGGGGAAGGACATATGCCGCTAGCTCTGGGCCGAGGCGGCCTTGCACGCACACGGGTGCCAGCCGTTCGGAACTGCTGAGGCGACTCGTCTGATGATCTGGCCTCGCGGTGAAGTCATTCTGGAGCTCGGGATCATCACCAGGAGTCCGATATGAGACGGACGCTCGTCGCCTTTGCACTCTCCCTCGCAGTCGCAGGTCCAGGCATTCCCCATGCGCTCGCTCAGGCCCTCAAGGCGAAGTCGGCACGCGGCACTGTAACCGCGATGACCGCCGATTCGGTCACCGTGAAAGTTGTCACCGTGGACATGACGTTTCGTGTTGATGCCAAGACCAGGGTCCAAGTAGCGGGCGCTGGCACGAGGGAGAAAGCCGGGGCGTCCGGACCGAAGCTGGCCGACGTGATCAGTGTTGGCCAGACCGTGTCAGTCAGTTATCACGACATGGGCGGCAAGATGTACGCGGCCAGTATTACGGTCGTGTCGAGCGCTGGAGATCCATGTAAGGTGAACCCCAATTTGCCGCCCTGCGGCAAGAAGAACAAGAAGAAGTAGAGCGGCCGCGACTCGAGTTCACTCGCGTCCGTGCAGCCGCCGATCGACGTGGGCACGATCGTCGGCCATGCGCTGCCGGCGCGCGGCATGCATCGCGTCTGGAGCGCGGTGATGCCCAAGGATCTCGCGCGGACCGACTACGTCAACGAGTTCATCGACCTGCTGGAAAAGTACACGCCGACCAGCCGGCGTCGGTGTTGACGCTGGCCGGCCGTGACCGGTCGCGCGGCGGTGCGGCCCGGCACGCCGATCGCTCCGCCGTCTGAGGCGCAGCGATCGCTGCGCCATCAATCAGACGATCGCTGCCGCCGTTCGATCAGATACGAGAGTCAGCAGCCGGGCGCTGGTTGAATCCCGATCCAGAGCCATCTCGGTTGCACGTTTGGCACGACGACGTCCTTGGGGCAATACCCTTCTTTCGTCACGCGAACGTCGAAGCTGGCATCGTCTTTTGACACGTCCAGATCCACATGACCCTGTGGGGGCCTGGTCTCCTCGGAGTGGGGCACACCGTCGGAGCCTACCGCCGTCACCAGAGCTCCATTGACGTATTCCCCGGTCTTGGTGGAGAAGACATGAATCGAGAACTTGACCGTACTCTTCCGCGCCAGGGAAACCATCTGCGAACCCGAATCAGCCGCCGCCACACTGCCGGTTCGCGTTGGGCTGAGTGGCGGATCCGATTGGCCACATGCGATGAGGGTTGCTGCTGCGACGGAAAGGAAAACAGAAGCTGAACGCATGTGACTCCTCCTTGCTCGTGCCGAGAAAAACAGAAGAGTAGATTACGGTACAGGTTCACGCTTCTGCGTCTTGCTTGTCGCAATTGCAAAAATATTCTGCGAGAGATTCAAACATTAGGAGTGGCGCGAGCTCATGCTGGCGGATTTGCGGTCCGGCTCGCTAAGTCGCAGTGGTGACGAGACTTCGCTCGCGGAACCAGGGTCGCGGCTGCTCCGCGAGCGGACCGCACCGGCGGCCGTCACGACAACCCAGCTCTGCTGTGATGCCGAAATATTTTGGCGCGGAACGATTACGTGAACGAGTTATCGGACCTGCTGCAGAAGCACGCGTCGACAGCCGGCGTCCGGCGCCGGTGCTAACGCTGGCCGGCGGTAGCCGGTCGCGCAGTGGTGCGGCCCGGCACGCCGATCGCTCCGCCGTCTGAGGCGCGTCGATCGCTGCCGCCGTCGAGCATGTCTTCCTTCGCGTCGTAGATGATCACCTGCGCGACGCCCTGTCCGCCGCCTTCCTTGAGCATGTGCCCGCGGCGCTCGAGCTCCCTGATCGTGTCCGGGGAGAAGCCGAAGCGCTCGTAGTTGATCACGTCCGGCAGCCACTGATGGTGGAAGCGCACGGCATCCACCGCTTCCTGCGCGTTCATGCCGAAGTCCACGGCGTCGACGATCGTCTCGAGCACGGTATTGATGATCGTGCGGCCGCCGGGGCTGCCGCTGACCATGAACAGCTTGCCGTCCTTCGCCAGGATCGTCGGCGTCATGCTGGAGAGCATCCGCTTGCCCGGCTCGGCGAGGTTCGGCTTCGTCCCGATCGACCCTTTGTCGGTCGTCATCTCCGGCGCGTCGTTGAAGTCCCCCATCTCGTTGTTCAGCAGGAAGCCGGCGCCCGGCACGACGATCTTCACGCCGTAGCCCTGTTCGAGGGTGTAGGTCATCGACACCGCGTTGCGGCTCGCGTCGACGACCGAGATATGCGTCGTCTCGTCGCTCTCGTGCGGCCATTGGAAGGTCGACGGCGACGATTTGGCTGCCTTGTTCATGTTGATCGTCTTGCGGAGATCGGCGGCATACGGCTTGGACATCAGGCGCGCGATCGGCATGTCCTTGTTGAAATCGGGATCGCCGAGGAATTTCGCGCGGTCGGCGTACGCGCGCTTCATCGACTCGGTCATCAGGTGAATCTGCGCGGCGGACCCGAAGCCCATCGCCTTGACGTCGTAACCTTCCAGCACATTCAACATCTCGAGCAGAGCAACGCCGCCCGAGGACGGCGGCGGCATGGCAATCACCTCGTAGCCGCGGTACGTTCCGGTGACCGGCGCCCGGCGGACGGCCGTGTAGCTCTTGAGATCCTCGCGCGTGATCAGGCCGCCGTGCGCGAGCATCTCTTTCTCGAGCAGCATGGCGGTCTCGCCTTCGTAGAAGCCGGCGGGCCCCTGCGCGGCGATACGATCCAGCGTGCGCGCCAGGTCGGGCTGCTTCAGCGTCTCGCCAGCTTCATATGGCACACCGTTCTTCGTGAACGCCGCCACCGACGCCGGGTACTTCTGCATCGAGCGTTGCACGTTCTTCAGCGATCGCGCGAGCGCCTCGGTGACCGGGAAACCGTCGCGGGCCAGCGCGATCGCCGGATCGACGAGCCGCTTCCACGGCAGCTTGCCCTGTTCTTTCCACGCCAGGTGCAGGCCGGCGACCGTCCCGGGCACGCCGACGGCGAGATGGCTGCTGTGGTGCAGCTCGTTGTCGTATTTCCCGTCCTTCATCCACATCGTCGGCGTCGCTTTCGCGGGCGCCTTCTCGCGGAAGTCGTAGGTGACCGCGGCGCCGCCGGCAGGGCGGTAGACGATGAAGCCGCCGCCGCCGATGTTGCCGGCGGTCGGGTGCGTGACCGCGAGCGCGAAAGCGGTGGCGACCGCGGCGTCGACGGCGGTGCCGCCGGCGCTGATCACGTCGGCGCCGATGCGCGAGGCAATCGTGTTCTGCGAGGCGACCATGCCCTTCTGCGCGCGCGTCGGCACGGAGCTCGCGCCGATCGCGATCGAAAGCAGCGCGCAGAGCGCGGCGGCGAGCAACAGGCGGGTGTGCTTCATAAGATCCTCGGTGCGCGGATTATAGCGCCGGTGAAAGGCCAACGGAGGGTACGGAGGAAACCGAGTCGCCACAGAGGAACCGAGGAACGGAGAACGAACGGAGGTGCGGCCGACAGCTGGCGCAGCCAGCTGTCACGCGGACGAAAGAAGCGCCGTGAGCGCAAACCATCCGACCGTACCGGGTTTGCGTTCACGGCGCTTCTTCCGTCCGCGAGGCCCGCGTTGCGGGCCGGCCGCACTCACGCTTACGCTCTGCTCGTCTCTGTTTCTCCGTTTCTCCGTGTGATCTCGGTTGTCTCCGTCATCTCCGTTATCTACACGCGTTTCAGCTTCCAGTGTCCAAGCCGAAACAGCGAGGCGCTCACCATCGACATCACCGAAAATGCGATCGCCATGGCCCAGAAAATTCCCGCCGGGCCGTAGCCGAGCGTTCGTCCCAGCACGTACGACAGCGGGATCTCGAAGAACCAGAAGCAGCCCAGGTTGATCAGCGTCGGCGTCCACGTATCGCCGGCGCCGTTGAACGACTGCGTCAGCACGTAGCCGGCGGCGTAGAACGGGAAGCCGCCGCTGACGATGCGGAGCCCCTGCGTCGCGATCGGCTTGACCTCGGGATCCTGAGTGAACCACCCGACCACGACGTCGGCGAAGACGACGAACATGAATCCGAGCACGCCGAGCACCGCGACGTTGAACCAGCACGCGCGCCAGGCCGACGTCTCGGCCCGTTCCGGCTGCCCCGCGCCCAGGTTCTGCCCGACGAGGGTCGCGGCCGCGTTCGACAGGCCCCACGACGGCATCAGCACGAACATGATGATTCTGACCACGATGGTGCACGCCGCGACCGGGACGCTGCCAAACGACGCGATGATGCGCATCACCCCGATGTAGCTCGTCGTGCCGATGAACATCTGGAACACGGCGCTGCCCGACAGCCGCACCATGTTCAGCATCACGGCCGGATTCAGCCGCAGATGTCTTCTGGCGATGGCGATGCGGCCGTCGCTGCGCGACAGGTAGTACAGCTGCACCAGCACGCCGATGCTGCGTCCGGTCGTGGTCGCGACGGCGGCGCCGGCGACGCCCAGTTGCGGGAACGGGCCGAGCCCGAAGATCAGGCACGGATCGAGCACGATGTTGAAGGCGTTGGCGATCCACAGGACGCGCATCGCGATGGCCGCGTCCCCTGCGCCGCGAAAGACGGCGTTGATCAGGAACAGCATCAGGATGACGCCGTTGAACCCGAAGAGGATCGCGGTGAACGACGAATGCGCGAGGACATCGGGCGTCGCGCCCATCAGGCCGAGGATGGGCCGCGCGAACCAGAAGCCGAGCAGGCCGACCGGAACCGCGACGAGCAGGCCGAGC
>Ga0310810_10009444_pt1 | contig 11286 bp, 12 predicted proteins | sample NCmetagenome_FD_207641 | JGI IMG/M metagenome (GOLD analysis project Ga0310810, IMG submission 207641) | Soil microbial communities from experimental microcosm in Duke University, North Carolina, United States - NC | ecosystem: Engineered > Artificial ecosystem > Soil microcosm > Unclassified ... | reverse complement strand
CTCACTCGGCCATCTCACACAGCTCGTGTCGGGAATGCCCGGCTGGATTACCAACGCCGTGACGGAGACCTCGCTGAATCTTGGGTCTTACCCGGGATACTCCTACGAGAAGACAGAAGATCTCCTCAAGGCATTCGACAAGAACGTCAAGGAAGCGCGGAAGGCGATCGCGTCCGCAAAAGACTCTGACTTTCAAGTCCCATGGTCTCTCAAGCGCGGCGATCAGGTCTTCTTCACCGCACCACGCGGAGTGATCGTCCGCCAGACGATCAATCATCTGGTTCACCACCGCGGCCAGCTCACGGTTTATCTGCGGCTGATCGATGTCCCCGTCCCGTCGATCTACGGACCGACGGCGGACGAGCCTATGCCTGGCTTATCGCCCTCGAAGAAATAAGTCGGGCTCGATCACCTCAGGCGAATCGCTTCAGCGATCGTTCCTTCGCCTTCTGCATTTCGACTTCGCGGTTCCGTGGTGGAGCGTTCGTCTGCAGCGAGTGGACGAGTCGATGCGCGGCCGCGGTCACTTCTTCCACAGCTTGATTGAACGCGGCCTCGTTAACGCGAGACGGGCGTGTGGTGCCACTGAGCTTCCGCACGAACTGGAGCGATGACGCGTGGATCTCCTCGTGGGTCGCGGGTGGCTCGAAGTTGGCGAGCGTCTTGATGTTGCGGCACATCTTGTATTCCTTGGGCGCGGTTGGACAAACAGGCTCTGACTGTAAAATGTCAGTGGTACCTCGAGCGCGCCACGGCTTTCTCTTACTCAGCCGTTCCGTCTCACGGCGTCGACCAGCCCCCGCATCTGGGCCTCGTCGATAAGCCGGCCGTGAACCTCGTGGGTTCCTGTCCACGCGATCACTTCGCGAACATTGTGCTCACGAATTCCGCCGCCGGCGATTATCGAGACACGCTCTCGCGCCTGTAGAACCAGCGCTGCGATGACCTCCACACCCTCCCGAGCTGTAGCCGCCCCTCCTGACGTGAGCACGCGGCTGACACCGGCTTCGATCGCATCGTCGAGCGCGACAGGCAAGTCGGCCACCGCGTCAATTGCGCGATGGAACGTCACGGGCAAGCCACCAGCCGCTTCGACGAGCGAGCGTGTTCGCTTGATGTCCACGTGACCACGAGCATCGAGCGCACCGGTCACGATCCCGGCAACGCCCATTGTTCGAGTGAGCTCGATATCGCGAATCATCACGTCGAACTCACTCTCCGAGTAGACAAAATCGCCAGCGCGCGGGCGAATCAGCACGAACACTGGAAGTCGCATCCGCTGGACGATAGCAGCGACCAATTCTCCGTCCGGCGTCGTACCACCTTCGGGCAGATTGTCGCACAGCTCGATCCGATCTACGCCGGCGCGCTCAGCGGCGAGAGCGGAATCGAGGGTTTCTACCGCCGCCTCAACGAGGGTCAACGAGCGTCCAGTGGTGCGGCAGCCTCCGAATCGGCGAGTATCTCTCCCAAAGCGCACTCGTGAATCACGGTCGCTGGCCAATCCGGCTCGTAGTGTTCGGCGCTCTTCATTCGAGTCAGAGTTAGCCGCTTCCCGGATCCCCAGACGATCATGACGCTCTCTTTTGCCGATACGATCGTGTCGATGCCTACGGTAATTCCGTAGTCGGGCACAGCTGCAAGCGTCCCGAATGCGGGAAAGGTCTGGAGGTTGTCTCGGCGTGTGTCTTCTGAAAGCTGAATGATCCGCGTTCGGCTCGAGCGAGCGCTGCCGGGTGGATTGAATGCCACGTGCCCGTCGCTGGCGCCGGATGCCAGGATGAAGAAATCGATTCCTCCGAGGTCGGCAATTCTCTTGTCGTAGACGGCCGGGTCGCGAGGATCTGGAAACCAAATCGACTCTTCGCGCAGCCGTTGCGTCGCCATGAGTGACGCGTTCAGGCGGTCGGCGATCTCGACACGAGCGAAGTGATGGCAGGACCACGGGTTCCTGGCTGATGCGTACTTGTATCCCGAGCCGGCTGCTACGAGGTACTCATCCATCATCACGAGCACGACGTTGCTCAAATCCTCTGGCTTCCCCGCCAGCTGCCTCGCCAGCGCTCTGTAAATTGGCCGGGGCGTCCGACCGGTAGGACATCCGATGACAAAGCGCTTATCGCCCCAGCGTGCCTTCTCAATCCGGGTGAGCAGCAGATGCGCTACGTGGTCTCCGATCGCATCGGGAGATGGAAAAACGCGCACTCGAGCCCTGGACATGGATCGCTACGCGAGTGGATCGAGGAAGAGACTCGCGGCACCAATCAGCCCCTCCCATCCCTCGAATGACGAACCGATGACTCGAGTGTGATCGCGGAATTCCGGCCGGGCATGAGTGTGATAGCTCGCGCGCACGGACTCGAGCAGAAGCTCTCCAGCCGCGGAGATTCCTCCGCCGACTGCAATCGTATCGGGAGAGAAGAGGGGCGACAGGGACGCCAGACCAAGTCCGAGCCACCACCCGGTCTCAGAGAGCGCTTTCAGCGAAGGCTGATCACCTTCCCGCGCGCTGGTGATGATTTCGCGAACGGTACGGCCGCCACCTCGCTCCGACATAGCCGCCACGTTTACCATGGCCTCGAGACAACCCCGCGCGCCGCACGTGCACATGCGCCCGTTCCGATCGACGATGATGTGCCCGATATCGCCGGCACACTCACCGGTGTAGCGCAGCAACTGCCCCTCGATGATCACTCCGCCGCCGAGTCCCGTCCCGAGGGTCACACCCAGCAGTCGCGTCGACCCTCGACCCGCCCCGTACCGATACTCGGCCACGACAGCGGCGTTCGAGTCGACCTCGAGCGGACATTCGAGCAAGAATCGCTTTTCCAGAGTCCGGCGCAATGGAAACTCGCGCAGGGCCACGAGGTTTGCGTTGTGAATCATCCCAAGGCGTTTGGGATCGAGAAAACCCGCGACCGACACGCCGATGCCCGACGCGGGATTCTTCTCTCCTTTCCCGGCATCCAGCATGGGCTGAAGCGTCGCGACGATGGAATTGATGAGCGCTACTGGCTCGCCGTCCGGGCTGGTTGGAACACGCTCGCGCCTGATGATCGTGCCGCTTTCGTCGACGATCCCGATCTTGATCGCCGTCCCGCCGATATCGATCGCGCCCGCGAGTCGCATTCAGATCGCGGCTTGCGCCAGCTCCGGGTGCTTCCAGAGATCGATTGGCTTGCCGATTCCCTTCGGTTGAAAAGGCATCATGATCTTGCGCCCCAGTCCCGCCGACGCATAGGCGGCGTAGAGAACCTCCTGCACCACGCGACCGGTCTCACCATCGGAGATCGGCGTCTCCTTCCCGCGCACACATTGCGCGAAGTGCCGCATCTCCTGCGGAAATCCGTAATTCCAGTGCTCCTCGAACACAGGGTACGTCCAGCCCTTGGTCGATCCGGCCTTCTCGACCGCGTATCCGAATCCAACCTCGGAGTACGTGGGCAGCGCGTTCCCCATCAGCATGTCGGCGTAAGTCTGTCCCTTGTCGCCGAACACCTCGATCGAATCGTCCATCCCGCCGGGCCGGTTCCAGCTGCTCTCTACCATCCCGATTGCGCCGTTCTCGAATTCGATGATGGTGATCGCTTCGTCGTCCCCCTGAGTGCGGTGCGCGTTCGCCTGCGTCGATAGCTGCGCATACACGCTTTTCACCGTTTGCTTGCCGAGGAACCACCAGCAGAATGCTATGCCGTGGCAGCCGAGGTCCATGAGGGCGCCGCCGCCGGACTGCTCGACATCCCAGAACCAATCGGAGTGCGGGCCGGAGTGTTTTTCGCCCTGTTTCACCAGGTGGATGCGCCCGAACGCGCCTTCGTCGGCCATCTGCTTCGCCTTCACGTATTTCGGCGCGAAGAAAAGCTCCTCGGCGTACATGAGGAGGACACCGGCTTTCGCGCACGCATCGATCATTGCGTCCGCCTCTTCGAGCGTCACGCAGAGCGGCTTCTCACAGACGACGTGCTTGCCGGCACGCGCGGCGTCGATCGTCATCTGCGCGTGCAGCCGATTCGGAGCAGTGATGGACACCATCTCGAGCTCGGGGTCGCGCAGCATCTCACGATAGTCGTGGTAGGATCGGGAGATGCCGTGGCGTCGTGCGAACGCTTCCGCGTTGCCCCTGGTCGGAGATGCAACGGCGACGACTTCCATCTCCTCGGGCATCGCTTTCACCGAAGCGGCGATGCAATCCGCCTGGAAGCGCGAGCCGATGATCCCGATTCTTACTTTTGACACGATGTTCCCCTGAGTCGGTCCGAGGCTGTCCCCAATCGGGCCAAATTAGCGATGCACTTGGTCGTGCCGCTATGCTATGCCCACGCTGGCTGACCCGGAGCAAGCGGAACGCATCCCACCCATTTTCCGGGGACCATCACGTAGCGCAGCGCTTTCGTCATCCCGATCTCGGACGAGAAATACGCCTGCAGTGACAGCTCACGCACCAGTCCGAGGTAATGTGTCGGTCCGGCTTTTTGCGCCTCAGCATCGAGGTCGCGCAGTACCTGCTCTCGGTCCTTCTGCGGCAGCGATGCAAAATCGTTCCCGCATCGATCCCTGCACGACTTCCTGAACTCGTTCAGGCCATTCACGACGCGTTGCTGCGCATCGGGCTCGTAGCAGTCGGTCAGCAGCAGGTTGATCGCCGCACCGGCGCCGGCGGCCTTTGCTCCGGGCGATGACGGCGTGGTTGGAAGAAGCGTGTCCGCGATCTCTTCGATCAGCGACTGGTCGTCGACCGACAACACTTTTCCTGTCGAGCGATTCGAATCGCGCGCGCAGGCGACCAGGAACCCGTTCGAAGTGACGAGCACGCCGCCAATCAGGACGGTGGCGGTCTTCACGGCCTCGCGGCGGTTCATCGGAGGCATTTAGTTCCCACGCTCACAGGTTCTGCCTCGCCATCTCATCGGCCGCGTGATTCACCGCGCGAGCCGTGAGTGCCATGTACAGGATCGATGGACTCTGATTCCCGGTGGACGTCATGCAGGCGCCATCGGTGACGAAGACGTTCGGGCAGGCGTGCAGCTGGTTCCATTTGTTGAGGAGCGAAGTCTTCGGGTCGCTTCCCATTCGCACACCGCCCATCTCGTGGATGTCCAGACCCGGAGCCTGGTGGTTGTCGTGGGTCTGGACGTCGTGGCAGCCCGCGACCTCGAGCATGGCCTTGGCTTCCGTGCGCCAGTCGCGAATCATCTTCTCGGAGTTATCGTCGTACCCTACAGACGTGACGAGTCGCGGAATCCCCCACTGATCCTTCTCGGACTCGTGGAGCCGCACGTGATTCTCTTCCCGCGGAATCGTCTCGCCCTGCATGTACATGTAGATCCCCCACGGGCCGGGATGCGAGAGCGCATCCTTGTACGCCCCGCCTTCGCGCGCCGTCGTCGGCTCACCGCGCTCGCGGTATGCTCCGGTGAACGTGGTGTAGCCGCCCACGAAATCCATCTCCTGCTTACCGAGATTTCGGAAGTTGACCAGGATGCACTCGGTCGGATTTCGAATGTAGAAATACTTGTCCTCGAAGCCCGCGATTTTTCCGCTTCCGCCGGTGCGGTAGTTGTGATGGCAGACGTACTTCCCCATCAGCCCGTTGTCGTTGCCGAGCCCGTTGGGAAATCGCTTCGACTTGGAGTTGAGAAGGATCAGGTTCGTGTTGAGCGCTGACGCGTTCATGAACACGATCCGCGAGTGGTACTCGGTTATCGCATGCGTGTGCGCATCGATCACGCGAACGCCGGTAGCTTTCCCCTTGGCCTCATCGTAGATGACCGAGTGCACCACGGAGTCGGGGCGAATCGTGAGATTTCCGGTCTTTGCCGCCCACGGTAGCGTCGACGCGTTCGAGCTGAAGTAGCCGCCGTACGGGCACCCACGCATGCACAGGTTGCGCGCCTGACAGGTGCCACGCCCCTGCTGCAGATGGATCTCTTTCGGCTGGGAGAGATGCGCCCAGCGCCCCTGCACCACGTAGCGGTTGCCGTAATGCGCGCGAACGCTGTCGCTGAGATGTTTCTCGACGCAGTTGAAGTCGAACGGCGGTAGATACTCGCCGTCGGGCATCGCCTCGAGCCCATCTGCTTTTCCGCATACTCCGATGAATCGCTCGACGTGCGTGTACCACGGAGCGACGTCGTCGTAACCGATCGGCCAGTTGATCCCGTAACCCTGCCGCTCGGGCGCTGTGAACTCGTACTTGCTCCACCGCTGGCAGGCCCGTCCCCAGATTATCGACTTGCCGCCGACCTGATAGCCGCGAATCCAGTCGAACGGCTTTTCCTGTACGTACGGGTGGTCACGATCCTTGACGAAGAAGTGCGCCGTGTCCTCACCATATCCCGCTGCCTTGCTGATCAGGGGATTCTCTTTCAGCTGCTGTCGCGACATGGCGCCGCGATGCGGCAGCTCCCACGGGTTGAGATTCATCGTGGGATAGTCCTTGATGTGGACTACGTTGCGCCCGCGCTCGAGGACAAGTGTCTTGAGCCCCTTTTCGCAGAGCTCTTTTGCTGCCCACCCGCCCGAAATTCCCGAGCCCACGACGATCGCATCGAAGGTGGTGGCTTGAGGGGTCACGCCTGAGAATATACGTGCGCACTCGGTTGCTGCAACGTGCGATAGCACGAGCGTGCGAGCCGTTCGAAGCGCCTATTTTTTTCGGAGGAAGTCGGTTGAACCCTGCTTGTCGAGCAGAAGATTCGCCACGATTTGTTTCAGCTTCTGATTCTCATCCCGGAGCTCACGCACTTCGCGTGACTCGTTCGCGGTAGCGCCGCCGTACTTGCCCCGCCAACGATAGAACGTCGTCTCCGTGATACCCAGCTTGCGACATACCTGCACTGCAGACGTTCCGGCCTTTACCTGCCGGAGCGCCTGCATAATCTGATCTTGAGTGAATTTGCTTGGTCGCATCGATCGATCTCCTTCACGCGTGCGCTCCAAATGATCGGAGACCTGCCCTGCGCTGTCTTCCGCGCCTGACAGGTCTCCGTGAAACAGCTCACCCTCGGCTGGGGCCCGGACAACGGTCCGGCCCCAGCTCTGACCGTGTCTACGGGAGAGTGATGACGTTATTGTTGCCCAGCGTCACCGCACCGATCCGCGTCAAAGCGCGTCCGAGCAGCGTCGTGTTGTCGTTGAGCGTGATGCTCGACACCGCGAAGATGTTTCCCTGCCATGCTGATCCTACGCCGATCGTCGCGCCGGCTCCATTCACCCAGTACACGTTCTGGGCTTGGGCACCATTGATCAGGACGATGTTCCCGACTCCGGTGAGTGAGCTGCCGGCCTGGAAGACGAACGTCGAGTTGGTGTTCCCGCCGCCATCAAGCGTCAGTGTCCCTGTGACTCCAATTGTGCTTCCACTGCAGTAGACGCCGGACGTCTTGGTCGTTCCGCCGATATCAGGGGTGCCGATGACGGTTCCGCACGGCAGGCCAGCGAGCGTGTTATACGCTGCGAGGGCGTCTGCTTGCGCTTGCTGTGCTACCGCGTCGGCAAGATGCTTCGCCCCTGTGAGCACACACGGCCCGAAGCCAACGAGTGCGCTGCCCGGAGAAATATCGATGTCGGCGTTGACAATGCCTCCAGTGATGCATGTAACGGTGGACCCAGCCAGGATCCCGACCCCCGAAACCGACCCGAGGTTCACGATTGGCGCTGGAGACGATACAACGAACACCGTCGCGGTATCCGCGAGCGCGCCACTTGCTGCCCTGACTGTCTTGGGAAACGGTCCTGCCACCCCACCTGCGGTGAAGAGACCCGTGACGGCATTGATGGCACCGCCACCATTCACGATTGACCAGACCGGTGTGCCCGCGACGACGTTGCCGCCTGCATCCTTGAAGGTCGCCGTGAACTGCTGTGTCGCATTTGTCTGGACGGTAGCCGGATTCGGCGTCACAACAATGGAAGCAGCTGGCCCCGCAGTCACGATGGCCGTCGCCGTCCCGAAGATCGTCCCACTCGTTGCTCGGACGGTGTTGGTAAACGTCCCGGTAGTCGCGCCAGCGGTGAAGAGGCCCGAGGCGGCATCGATGGCACCGCCGCCAGCCGTCACTGACCAGACAGGCGTGATCGCGACGACGTTGCCGTTTGCGTCTTTACCCACCGCGGTGTACTGCAGGGCGGTATTGATCGGCATCGTTCCCGGGTTCGGCGTGACCGTGATCGTCGCTAGCGGGCCGGCAGTCACGATGACTGTTGCGAATGACGTGACGCCACTGCACGTGACCGACACGGTGTTGGTAAACGTTCCCGCCGTTGTTCCCGCGGTGAAAAGTCCAGTTTGTGTGATCGTGCCCCCACCAGCGACGACAGACCACGTCGGCGTGACGTTTAGGACAGCGCCGTTCGAAGCCTTGGCAACCGCCGTGAATTGCTGCGTCCCGTTCACAGCCATGGTCGCAGTGGTCGGCGTCAGTGTGAGCGACCTGGTGGTGCGAACATCAGTAGATCCGCTGCATGCCGCGGAGAGCAGCCCTGCTATCGCTACCGCCGAGATTACTCGGGCGATGCGCGCGCGACTACCTGGCGCTCGTAATGTGGGGCTGTTGATAACGTTGTTCATCGAACTCCTCCTGACCGGATGCATGTGGATGCGATTCTCATCCACGGCGATGTCGTCATGGGGAGACCCGATGATGTTAGCCCACGCCATTTTGCCGACGTATCGCCCGATAAGGTGAAAGAGGCGGTACTCCTTTTAGGGGGGAGGAGAAGCCAGTATGGCCTTTCGACTTTAACGGGGCTAACTGGTGGGCTAACTATTGAAATCGACGGATAGGGACGAAGGCGAGCCTGCTTTTAACCCACCCGGAGTAAGCCGAGCCTAGTCGTCGTGGCTGTGCGCGTATGCAGCGATCTGAAGACGCGAGTGAAGAGCGAGCTTGTCCATCACGTTGCGCACGTGACTCTTGACGGTGTCGGTAGCGATGTTGAGACGCGTCGCGATCTCCTTGTTGCTCAATCCCACCGCTATCAGCGCTATCACTTCCCGCTCGCGTTGCGTCATCCGCACTTCTTCGAGCGCCGCGGTTCGACCCCGTTTGATCGCGACCTGTGCGATCTGGGAGAACAACGTCCCGGTCATTCGCGGCGGCAAGACCTGCGCGCCGTCCGCCACCGATCGAATGGTCGCGATAAAGTCCTCGAACGTCGCGTCCTTCAGGATGAAGCCCGCCACGCCGGCGTTGACGAACTCGGCGATCTCCTCATGGACGGGCAACAGGTCCATCACGATGACCCGGGAACCCACCATCTCTTTTTTTACAGTCTCGGCGAGGCGCAGAGAGTTTCTATCCTGCAGGCCGACGTCGAGAAGCACCACGCGCGGATTCGTTTCTTTCAGCAATTCCGCTTCGATGCTCGTTGCGGCGAGGACTACCTCCACGTCGGGTAGCTCGTTGAGCATGTCCCTCATGCCCTCTCTAACGAGCCGATTGTCCTCGATGATAGCAACGGTGATCATGCCAGCCCCTAACGGAAGAATTGCGCCAGAAATATTCTATTCGCTCTTCGCCAGGCCGCTTCCGTTCGGGGATTGTACGCGGTCAGAGCTAGCTGGCTTGCCGCGGCCGCCGCCACGCTGCCGGTGATAGTCCGGTTTCGCGCACGAATGCGCGACTGAACGCAGCCTCCGACTCGTAGCCTGCCTGGAGATGACGCGAGCTGTCAGAGCTTCGCGAATTTGAGGTGAACTACTTTGGGTGCGGCGACGGTTTCCACGAGCTCGAGCCCGTGCAGATTGTCGCCAAGCCCGTCGAAAAGCCGCTCTCCGCTCCCCAACAGCGTCGGCGCGAGACTGATTTCCATCTCGTCGACGAGTCCTGCCCCGAGGTATTGCTGCGCGGCTTTCGCTCCGCCCGCGAGCGATATGTCCTTGCCGCGCGCGGCGCGGCGCGCCTGTTCGAGCGCGGCTTCGATTCCGTTCGTGACAAACGTGAAGCTTGTTCCGCCCTCGAGAACGAGAGGCTCGCGGGGATGGTGTGTTAGTACGAACACAGGATGATGGTACGGCGGATCTTCTCCCCACCAGCCGTTCCATGGCTTCTCGCGTGACCAACCGCCCGGATGCCCACCGAACATGTTGCGACCCATTATGGTCGCACCGATGTTGGCAAGCGACTCTTCGACGACCTTCGTGCTCGCGTTGACTTCGCCGCCTTCGAGACCATGCTGTGCCCGCCAGGCCTGGAGCGCGAACGCCCACTCGTGCAGCCGCATGCCGCCCATTCCGAGCGGGTTTTCGATGCTCTGGCTCGGGCCTGCGACAAAGCCGTCGAGGGACATCGAGATCTTCAGGCGCAGCTTTGACATGTCAGGAAGGACGTTCTGCCAACGCGCTCTCGAGAGCGTTCCACGCCAACAGCGCGCACTTCACGCGCGCGGGGAACCTGGCGACGCCGGAAAGCGCACGCAGTGAGCCGAGCTGCGGATCGTCTGCGGCCGCGGAATCACCGAGCATAAGACCCCGGAATTGCTTCCTGATCGCATCGATCTCCTCTGTGCTCTTTCCCTTCACGAGCTGAGTCATCATCGACGCGGATGCCTGGGAGATCGAGCAGCCGCGGCCCGAGAATTTGAGATCGCACACGCAATCACCCTCGAACGCGACCTGAAGACCGATCTCGTCGCCACAGAGCGGATTCTTCATCTCCACACTCGCGTCCGCCTTCTCCAGCGTTCCCTTGTTCCTCGGCCTTCGGTAATGGTCGAGAATCATCTCCTGATAGAGCGCGCCGATTTCGGCTGCGCTTCTAGACGAGGGCATCGTGTCCCCCGATCCGCACGCTCTGGCTAGGCCTGCACATAGCCGAAGATCTCCCTGGCTTTGTGGATCCCCGCGACCAAAGCGTCGATGTCACTCTCGTCGTTGTACACGTAGAACGAAGCGCGCGCCGTCGCCGGCACGTCCAGCCGACGCATCAGCGGCTGCGCGCAATGATGGCCGGCGCGAATGCAAACGCCTTCACCGTCGAGAATCGTCGCCAGATCGTGGGGATGCACGTCGCCGAGCGTGAAGCTCAGAACTCCGCTCCGCTCGCTGGCCGGTGGGCCATAGATGTGGAGGCCTTCGATCGCCGCGAGCCGTTCCTGGGCCGCAGACATGAGCGCCCTCTCATGAGATCGCACCAGGTCCATGCCAATCTTGTCGAGATATTCGACGGCCGCGGCGAGACCGACGGCGTTAGCCGCGTTCGGTGTCCCCGCCTCGAATTTGTGCGGCAGCACGTTCCAGGTGGTGCGATCATCGTGGACGAACTCGATCATGTCGCCGCCCGTCTG
>Ga0310810_10009443_pt1 | contig 11288 bp, 6 predicted proteins | sample NCmetagenome_FD_207641 | JGI IMG/M metagenome (GOLD analysis project Ga0310810, IMG submission 207641) | Soil microbial communities from experimental microcosm in Duke University, North Carolina, United States - NC | ecosystem: Engineered > Artificial ecosystem > Soil microcosm > Unclassified ... | reverse complement strand
GCTGACGGCGATCTCGCTCGCGGGCACGATGCCTAACAGGAAGACGATGAGCGCGCCACCGGCCCCGATTGGCCCGGCCAGCGCGAAGCCGGCCGCGAGCGCCGCCAGCGTGACCACCCCGATGGCCGGGAAGTACACCGCATTCGGGTGCCGGGTGGCGGCGCGGCGCACGCGCTCGAGCATGCGAGGCTTGTACGCGACCGCGGCCTCGAGCTCCACCAGCCCGTCATCGATCAGCCAGTACCCGACGTGGCGTCGACGACGATCTGGCCCGTCGGCCGGCTGACGGCTCGCCAGATCGATGGCGACTTCGGCCACCTTCGCCTCGTCGCGCTCCGTGCGCTTCGCGAGCCGCTCGATCTCGTGACGGTACCGGTCGCGCGCCGAAAAGGTCATCGCCGCGTAATCGCCGGAGGGGTCGCCGCGGAGCACCCGCTCGATCGCGCTCTGCGACTCCACGAAGCTGTTCCAGTCGAGGCGCGCGATCGTACGCAGGCTCGTGATGCTGTTCGCGATCGTGACCCGCGTCAGAGCGGCGCGCTGGTTCGTTCGCGCGACCGCCTCCTCGGCGCTCATCAGGTCTTCGCCGATCCACTGCTCGAGCCAAACCAGAGGCGTGAACGTCGCCTGGTAGTTCCGGACCTGTGACAGGAAGCGCGCGATGAAAACCGCGGACAGTTTCGGCGTGTGGTCCACGAACTCGTGGAGCGCCGCCGCGAGCGCCTTGGGACCCGCTTCGCTCGCCCGGCGGAGACTCTCCGCCGCGGAGTCGGCCGCGCGCACCTCGTCCAGTCTCGAGATGGTTCGCCTCGTCATCCGGCGGATGTTCTCGATGAGCCCGAGCCGCAGCATTGCGGGAATGGCCCAGAGCTCGCCGATGCGCAGTCGCGTGACGCGCTGATACTCGCGAACGAACAGCTCCGTGTTCGCGAGATCGAGGTGTCCTTCAGTATTCGCGATCAGCTCGATCGCGATCTCGTAGACACGAGGGAACCGGGCGAGTGGGCCACTCGCCAGCTCCGGGAGCTCACGGTAGTAGCCCCTCGGGAGCGTCGCGCGGATTTCCCGGATGTGCTCTTCGACGGTGTAGAAGTTGTCGAGCAGCCACTCGCCGGCCGGGCTGACGTCGATGCCTTCGTCGGCCGCCTGGCCGAGCGTCTCGCGCGCGTCGAGGAGGATGTCGTGCGTCTCCTCGAGTCGCTCGAGGAGCGGCGCCTTCTTGCGGCCCTTGCCTGGCGGCCGGACGCGCTGTCGTCGCGCGAGGGCGCGCGCATGCTCCCCGAGTCGGTCGGCACCGAGCAGCTCGCCGCGGATGGGACCGACGAGCGGCTCTTGCCCACCATTCGATGTGCGCGCCAGCAGGCGCGCGAGGAGTCCTGGTCTTCTCGCCGGTGGTGAACTGGTTGCCACGCTTCAATCAACTGAGTCGTGGCCCGAACGTTAGCAGTTACCGGGCCGCTGTGTAGTGACTGGGATGCGGGATGCGGGAAGCGGGAGACGCGAGACCCTCGGGATACTCAGCGCTGCGACTGAGCCATCCCGAGAGATTCGGCGTCACTCTCGCCTCCTTCCTCCCGACTGCCACCTCCCAACTCCCGCCTTCCGTCTCCCGTCTGGCCCGTCTCGCGTGTTGCGCGGGCTGTGACGTTCAACCGATACCCCCGGTAGATACAAAGCAGGCCGATCAATTCGGTCACGTACAGCACTTCGGTGCGCCCGAATCGCGTGAACGCTCCGCCAATGCCGGGAAGAATCGCCCCGATCGCGATATACACGTTTCCGATGAACCGGGAAGACGTCTCGCGAGTCCGACGGTAGCGTATGGCGGATACGATCGCTCCGCCTACCAGGAAGACTACCGCGTATAGGTTGATGAAGGGGCTGAACAGCCGAACCCAACGCCAGGCCAGCACTCTCCCGGAAAGTCGGAACGGCTCGACCAACGCGTAGTCGATGGGCGACGCAATGACACAGAGGCTCGCGACGACGATCACCGTCGCGACGAGCACAGTGAGCCGATTCGCCGTTCGTCGCGGGAGATGGAGGTAGACGGAACCCTGGGCGAGCGGGGCGCCACCGAGGAGCGCACCGGTGATATACCACGCCCGAAAGAGCGGCTCGTGCCAGCCAAGCAATGTGGTCGCCGACTCGGTGATCGTGCCCGCCGCGTACGTCAGCAACCCGATGCTCCACCAGAGGAGGTGTGGCTGGCGCCGATCCAGCCACCGTGCGGTCACCACGCCGGCAAACGCCAGCGCGATGACTGTCGTGATGATCGGAACGAAGTAGACGGCGGTCCGCATCGCCTCTCTCGGTTGGAAGCTAGAAGCCCACCACGATCGCCGTACTCACATTTCGTCTGGGCTCCGGCCGAAAGAAGGACGCATTCGCGAACTCGGCGTACAGCTCGTTCGTCAGGTTGTTCACGCGAACCACGAGCGAGGTACGGTTGCGCGCGCGGTCGAACAGGGCCGCTTCCGCGCGGAGGTCATGCACCGTGAAGGCCGGCAGCACATCGCCCACGGGACTGGTGCCCGCGATCACATCCTTCTGCTCTCCGTTGTGCCGTAGTGCATACCCGAACGAGAGCCGGTTGGCGATCGGGTGCCACGCCGCGTCGAACACGAACTTGCGAGAGTAGGTGTCGCCCACCGGACTGTTCGGATCCGTCACGTTCTTCGACTTGATCCTGGAGAAGTTCGCCGAGAGATCGAAGCTGCTCAGCGCCCGCGCACCAGCGGTGAGCTCGAGCCCGCGGAAGCGCAGCTTGTCGACGTTCACGTTTTGATAGACGGGCAGCTCGTTGATCGTATCGCCCGTCGCGGCGATGGCAATCCCGTTGTGCACGTCGTTCTGAAACACGAACCCCTCGGCGAAGAATACACCCTGCCGCCATCGCGCGCCGAGATCGAGGTTGAGGCTCGTCTCCGGATCGAGGCTCGGGTTTCGGGCCTGGTAGCCGGATCCCTCCGGCGTTGGGCCCTGGAAGAAGCGCTCCACGAGGTTCGGCGAGCGGAAGCCGCGCCCCATCGACGCGATGAGATTGAGGCCGTCAAGGGCGCGCACGAGCAGATTCGCGGCGCCCACCGCCGTGCGATCCGTGCTCTCGGTTGCCGGATCGGTGATGCCTGGCGTGGACCGCGTTTTCGCGAGGACGTCCTGATAGCGGCCGCCGACGATGACCGACACCCGATCGGCAAGCCGGACGTCGCCCTGCGCGAAGACGCCGGCGCTGCGGAACGACGCGTTAGGCACCTGGGGCCGGGTGCTCGCCTGGACCTGCGGCGGGCCGAAGCCGGTCACGATCGTCAGGCTCGAGTCGGTGTTGTTCGAACGGTCCTCGAACGCGTCGGCGCCGTAGGTCAGGAGCGTTCGCGCGCCGACGAGCTTCGTTGCTTCGGCACGGAAACCTAACGTGCGCATGTCCGTCCAGTTGCGCTGCCGCGACGACACGCCGGCCGTTGGCGGGAGCCCACTCCCGAACGGAACGAACACGTCGAGGTCGAGGTGTCGCGTGTTGTCCTGCAGATACGTCGTCACCTCGACGCGGTCCGCCACGGCAGTCCCGAGCGACAGCGCGCGCCAGCCGAGCGAATAGCGCTGGACATCCTGGTCGGGATACGTGATCTGGATCGTGGGCGCTTCGGTCGCGCCAAGATCCTCGTTCGTGACGTAGCCAAACCCGGCATCGCGTGCGGTGTAGCGCTCTCCCCGGGCCCAGATCGTCTGGGACTTCCCGAGGTCCCATCCGGCCAGCGCGTTGTACGAGTAGTCGCGAACACCGGTGTCGTTGACCTTCACGTCATCATCGAACGAAATGTTCCCGAACCGTCCTGAGGGCGCATCGTACGATTTCGTGTCGCGATAGGCGCCGCTCGCCCTGAATGCGAAGCGGCCGAAACGACCTTCGAGCCCGGCGCTCGGCGTTTGCTGCTGGTCGGCCGTCGAGTAGCGGTAGCCCGCCCACCCGTGTATCCCGCCGCTGACCGAAGGCAGCGCCGCGGTGATGATGTTCACGACCCCGCCGATGGCGTCGGTGCCGTACAGTACCGATGCCGGTCCGCGCACGACGTCGACACGATCGATGCCCGAGATCCCGGCGATGGCGGGCAGTTCCCCGAAGTCCTGCTGGCGTCGCGAGTTGTTGAGGCGAAGTCCGTCCTCGAGCAGCAGGATGCGCTGCCCACCGAGCCCGCGGATGGTTGGCCGTGACTGGTTCGTCCCGACACCCGTAATGTCGAGCCCGGGGAGGTCCCGGAATGCGTCGACCGGCGTGTTAGGCAGACGGTGCGCGAGCGTCGCCGAGTCGATGACGCTCACCGCGGACGGCGTATCGAAAACATCCTTTTCGGTCCGGGTAGCAGTGATCGTGACCTGGCTCAGCGAGGTCATCCGCTTTCGCGAAGAGTCCGCACGAGTCGAATCCGCACGGGACGGCGATTGCGCGCCGACCGTGCTCAGGGTGGTGGCCGCGACCAATGCGGCCACAATGCACAACCCAGCTTTCATGGTTCCTGGCTCCTGGTTTCGACGCAAACGATGAAGGGTCGCGTCGGCCGGGCAGTGCGTCGGCGGGCGCGCCCCCATCGCGCCAACCATACGGACGCCGTTATCGACGGAACATTCGGCAGCCTACGGAGTGTGTGTTCCGTACAAATACGGACAATCAGCTAGCCGGCGGCCGGAGTCTTGCTGCCACGCGACCGCGCGATCGGCGTCAGGCTCGTTGGCTGCTGACTCGCGCCGCGGTTGCCGCCCGGACCGTGGTCCCGACGTTACCCTCGAACGTCACAGCCACGACGGTCAGACCGGTGAGTGTCAAACACGACGTGTCAACACCCGACGACGAGCGATTTCGCGCCCCGGTTGAACCGGAGGCGTTGGCGCGCGGCCTCGCGGCGCGCAGCCCCTCGCGCATCGCGACCGCGCTTCGCATCACCGAGGCCGTCAATCGCGAGACCGCGGTCGTGGCGGCGCTCGACGTGCTGGTCGTCGGTGTACGCGATGCGCTCGGCGCCGAGACGGTCGCGATGATGCTCGTGGAGGACTCGAGCGAAGGCCCCGTACTCGTTATGCACGCGTGGCGGGGTCGCCCTGGCGACATGGCGCCGTCCCGGATACCGGTCGGCTACGGCGTTCTCGGCCGCATCGCAGAGCGCCGCGAAACCACGGTGCTCGACAACGTCAAGCGACTCGACGATCTGCCAAGCGCGGTGGGCAGCGAGCAGATCGTGTCACTGCTTGGCGTCCCCGTGATCGATCAGGGCCGCCTCATCGGCGTGCTCTACGCCGGGTCGAGGCTGGCGGGGCGATTCGTCGAAGACGATCGCTACCTTTTGGAGCTCATTGCGGCCGGCGCCGGTCCCACGATCTCGCGGGCCCGGCTCGCCGACGCACTCGATCTCTATCGACGACAGCTGGAGTCGCAGACCGGTGAGCTCGAGGCGACCGCCAGCGAGCTTGAGTTGACGGTGGCAGCGCTGCGGCGGGCGAACGCCGAGCTCGCCGCGACCGCCGAGTCGGCGCGAGCGGCACAGGTCGCCGCCGAAGCCGCGAATCGCGCGAAGTCCGCGTTCCTCGCGACGATGTCGCACGAGCTGAGAACACCGCTCAACGCCATCCTTGGCTACGCCGCGTTGTTACTCGATGGCCTCGCCGGCCCACTGGCACCGGCACAGCGGGACTTCGTGGAGCGCACGCGCGTGAGCGGCCGGCACCTCCTCGGGCTCGTCGAGGAGGTGCTCGACATCGCGAAGGTCGAGGCCGGGCAGATGCGCGTCGAGGTCGGACCCGTCAGCGCATCACGGGTGATCCAGGCCGCCGTGGCGCTGCTGCGGCCGCAAGCGGCCAACGCCGGCGTCGAGATCGACGCAACGGCCTGCACGGACGTCTTCGGGGAGGTGACGGGCGACGAGCGACGCGTTAGGCAGGTCCTCCTGAATCTGCTGGCCAACGCCGTCAAGTTCACCCGCCCGGCCGGTCGGGTCACCGTCCGCTGCGAGCGGTTCGAAGGCAAGGCGCCGTTCAACCCCGGGCCGCGTGGGTCGTGGTTGACGCTCGGCGTCACCGACACGGGGATCGGCATCGAAGCCGAGCACCTCGAGACGATCTTCGAGCCGTTCGTGCAGCTCGACGCCAGTCACACCCGCGCGCGGGGAGGGACCGGGCTGGGCCTCGCGATCAGCCGCCGCTTCGCGCGGCTCATGGGCGGCGACATCACCGTCGCGAGCCGTGTCGGCCAGGGGACCACATTCACGCTGTGGCTCCCCGCGTGGGAGCGCGACCGGCCGGCCGTCGTTCGCCCGCAGTCCGCGCGCGAACGGGACCGCATCACGCCGGCCTCCGTCCCGAATCTCCGGCTCGCCGGCTCGCGGTCCGGCCGGATCGCGTTAGGCGAGCTGCTCGTGATGTCGGCGCCGGACATCGTCGCCTCCGTGGTCGACCGGCTCAGGGGCGACCCCGACATCCCGCGCGCCCGCGAGGTGACCCGCACGGAGCTCGAGGACCACATCGCCACGTACCTCAGCGACATCGGCCAGCTGTTCGCAATCATCGATGAGCGCGGCACGAGCCGCGTGCCGCTGATCGTCGACGGGGCGGCAATTCAGCAGCTCATTGCCGAGCGGCACGGCGCGCAGCGACAGCGGCTCGGCTGGACCGAAGAGGAGCTGCGACGCGAGCACGCCGCGCTCGGGGCGGAGGTCGAGCGCGTGGTGCTGGACTCGTCGCTGCTCACGGGATCGCCACCGAGCGACGCCCTTCCCTTGCTCCGGCTGATTCTTCAGGAGGCCGAGGAGGTCAGCGTTCGCGGCTTTCACGCCGCGGACGAGCGCATGCGAGAGCAGGCGTCGCGGCGCGGGGAGGCGGGTGATCCGTCGCGCCGCGGCTGACGCACGACCAATAACCAACGACCGATTCCATCCTACGGCGCGACGAGGCCTTCCTCGACCGCCAGCCGCGTCAAACCGGCCACGCTGTGGATCTCGAGCTTGCGCATCAGGCTCTCGCGATGCGTTTCCACCGTCCGCGGGCTGATCCCGTAACGCGCCGCAATCTCCTTGTTGGTCTGGCCATTCGCGATCCCTTCGAGCACGTCGCGCTCTCGACCGGTCAGGAGGCCGAGCTTCGACACACGGGAGAGCCGGTCGGACTCCACGCGGACCGCGTCGCTCAAACGCGTCGCCATCGCCGGCGAGAAGAACGACTCGCCGCGATCGACCGCCCGCACCGCTTCCCGCAACTCGGTCGGCGACGAGTCCTTTCGCAGATAACCGTTCGCGCCGGCGCGAACGGCCTGTAGCACGTACTCGGCCTCGTCGTGAACGCTGAGGATGAGAACGCGCGCCTGGGGCGCCGCGCGCCGGACGTCACCGATCACCTCCAGCCCTGTGCCGTTAGGCATGGACACGTCGAGCACCACGACGTCCGGATCGCATTCGGCCGCCAGCTTGACCGCCTCGAGACCGCTCGCCGCTTCGCCCGCGACGTCGAACCCGTGCGTCGACGCCAGGACGTGACGGATGCCTTCGCGCACCACCGCATGGTCGTCGGCCACGAGGACGCGAATGTTCGGTTCGTTGCTCATCCCGCCACCTGCTCGAAAGGAAGGCGAACCGCGAGCCGCGCACCACCGCCCACCGCGTTCGCGATCTGGACACCTCCGCCTAACGCACCGAGGCGTTCGCCCATGCCCGTGAGCCCGAGCCCGGGGTCACCGTGGAAGCCGCGACCGTCATCACGCACCTCGAGCCGAAGCTCTCCGACTTCCTTCGACAGCGTGATGTCGACCGAACCGGCGTTCGCGTGGCGGGCCACGTTGGACAACGCCTCCTGTACCGCACGAAACAACGCGAGCTCGGCGTCGTTCGAAAGGGGTGGCAGGACGGTCGGTGCGTCGAGCGACACGCGGATCCCCGTCCGTTCGCCGAAGCCTTCGACCAGCGCGTGAAGCGCCGGCAACAGGCCGAGCTCGTCGAGCAGCGGCGGGCGAAGGTCGCGAGCCACGTTGCGAATGCTGCGCATCCCGGTATCGACGAGCTCGAGGACACGATCCATCCGCGGCGCGAGCGCCGGATCGACCGTCTCGCGCAACAGACCGAGCTGCAGCTTCACCGCCGCAAAGGCCTGCGCGGTCTCGTCGTGAAGCTCGAGCGAGATGCGCCGCCGCTCCTCCTCGTGTTGCCGCGCCATGCGAACCGACAGCCGCTCGAGCTGGCGCGTGCGGGCGGCGAGCCGCGTCGTTAGGTCCGCGTGCTGAAGCGCCGCGCCGACCTGGCGCCCGAGTGTTCGAAGGAACTCCTCGCCGAGGGCGGTGAACGGATCGCCGTGATCGCCGACGATGACGAGCGATCCGACCGGCGTGCCGTCGCGCACCACCGGCAGCACTGCGAGGTACGCGAACGGGCGAGCGGAGTCGCCGAACGGGTCCGGCCAGTCGCGCGCTACCGCCGGTGACCCGGAACGAGCCGCCTGCCGCATCGTCGTCCACGCAGGGCCAACCGGAGACCGGCCAGCCCAATGAGCGCATGAGCCGACACCGCGCACGAACGATTCTCCGCCCGACGCTTCGCCCGCGCCACCGTTCCCGTTCGAGCGCCCCGCGACAGTGGACGTCGCGAGGCAGAGCGCGCTCCCGCGAACGCCTCCGAGCGCCAGCGGGCGGGCAAGCAGCGAGTCGACGACATCGGGCACGTCATCCTTCACCGACCCGCCCGCAAGCGCGAGGTCACCCGACAGCGCCGACAGCGTCGCCAGCCCTCGTCGCAGCTCCTCGACGACGAGAAGCAGAATCCCCGCTCCGAGCGCGAGCACGAACCCGATATCGAGATAGTAGCCCCACGGGTTCCATGCTCCTCGAGCCCGCAGCAAGGGGTAGTCGAGGTGATGCAGTCCCCAGAGCAGCAGCACCGCGGCAACGAACTTGGCCGCCCGCGATCCGACGCGCCGCTGATATCGCCAGAACGCCCAGCTGGTCCAGAGCGTCGCGAGACTGAGAAAGAGCACGGCGGGCCCCGCCGCAAGAAAGAAGTTCTCCAGCCTGTAGATCGCGATGTACGACCACAGCGGCGGAAAGAGCACCAGCGCGAGGTACCCCCGCCGCCACGCAACCCGCTGCGAGAACGCCAGCGCCGCGCCAAGGAGCGCGAGCGCGGTCCAGCCGGTGAGCACCTGATGCACATACAGCCACGGCTCGTACGCCGTGGTGAGAAACCCGCAAATGGCGCCGATGCGCAGGACGTAGAGACCCCACGCGATCGCCCACCAGAGGAAGTACCGCTTGCGGAATTGCACGTATAGAAACGCGCAGAGCGCCGCGATTCCTAACGTGATGATCGCCTGGAGAACCGCCGCGTTCAGCTCGCTGAGCGACGTCGGATGCATGGTGGAAAGCTAGTCACCGGCGACCGTCAGGCTTCGCCCACGTGCATCCGCCGCTCCACCGCCGCGAACCGCTCCGCCGCGGCCGTATCGCGTGTCGCGAGAGAAACCAGCACCCCGACCGCGAACGACAACGGAATCGTCACCAGCGCCGGGTTCTTGAGCGGGAACCACCCGCCTGCGTGCTTCAGGATGTCCACCTGGATTGTCGGCGAGAGCCAGATCAGGACCAGCGTCGACAACGTCCCGAGCACCATGCTCGATACGATCCCCTCGGTCGTGCAGCGTCGCCAGAAGATGGAGAGCACGAGCGCCGGGAAATTCCCGCTCGCGGCGATCGCGAACGCCAGTGACACCATGTACGCCACGTTCTGCCCCTTGAACAGAATCCCGAGCAGCACGGCGACTACGCCGAGCGCGACCGTCGCGAATCGCGCGACGCGAAGCTGTTCGCGCGAGTCAGCCTCTCCATGGCGCACCACGTTGACCCACAGGTCGTGCGACAGCGCGGCGGCGCCCGACAGCGTGAGCCCGGCCACGACCGCGAGAATCGTCGCGAACGCCACGGCGGCGATGAAGCCGAGGAACGGCGTGCCGCCCAGGACCTCGGCCAGCAGCGGCGCGGCCATGTTGCCGCCCTTGTCGACCGCCTTGATCGCCTCGGGCCCAACGAGCACCATCGCGCCGAAACCGAGCACGAACGTCATGAGATAGAAGACGCCAATGAGCCCGGTCGCGTAGAACACCGATGTCCGGGCGGCGCGCGCATCGGGCACGGTGTAGAACCGCATCAGGATGTGCGGAAGCCCGGCCGTGCCGAACATGAGCGCCATGCCTAACGATATCGCGTCCAGCGGCGCCGCCACGAGCTTGCCCGGCGCGAGCACGCCGTCGCCGTAGCGGTCTGCCGCCGCGGCGAACAGGGCGACCGGATTCATACCGAACTTCGCCAGCACCATGAGCGCGAGGATCGCCGCGCCGCCGAGCAGGAGCGCCGCCTTGACGATCTGCACCCATGTCGTCGCGATCATCCCGCCGAAGAGCACGTACGCGAGCATCGCCGCGCCAACGATCACGATCGCGGTTTCGTACGACAGCCCAAACATGAGGCGGATCAGGCCGCCAGCGCCCACCATCTGCGCGATGAGATAGAGCGTCACGGTCGCCAGCGTCCCGAGCGCGGCGGCGATGCGCACCGGGGTCTGCCGCAGGCGCGCCGCTACGACATCCGCGAACGTGTACTTCCCCAGATTTCTCAGCGGCTCGGCGATCAGGAACAGCACGACCGGCCACCCGACGAGCCATCCGGTCGAGTAGATCAGGCCATCGAACCCGGTCGTTGACACGAGCCCGGCGATCCCGAGGAAGGAGGCGGCGCTCATGTAGTCCCCCGCCAGCGCGAACCCGTTCTGTCCAGGCGTGATCGACCGCGCGGCGGCGTAGAAGTCCTCGGTCGTTCGCGTCCGGCGAGCGGCCCAGTAGGTGATGCCGAGCGTGATCGCGATGAACGCGAAGAAGAACACCATCGCGACCGCGTTAGGCTCACCGATCCGCGTCGCGACCGTCGGCGCGGGAGCCGCTTGTGTCGCCTGAAGCATGGTCATCGGGCGGCCTCCCCGCGTCGCAGCTGATCCATCCCTGCGTCATAGTGGGTGTTGGCCCAGCGCACGTAGACCCATGTCAGCACCCACGACAGAACGATCACGAGGGCACCGAGCAGTACCCCGACGCTCAACCCGCGCGTGAGCAATCGCCCCATGAGCGGCTTGTCGTACGCGATGAGGAGGATGAACCCGAAGTAGATGGCCACCATCAGGGCCGTGAGGCTGATCGCGATGCGCCACCGGGTCTCTGCGAGGGAGCGAAACCGATGTTCGGACATGACGGGCCGGGAGACGGGAGACGGGAAA
>Ga0310810_10009442_pt1 | contig 11288 bp, 9 predicted proteins | sample NCmetagenome_FD_207641 | JGI IMG/M metagenome (GOLD analysis project Ga0310810, IMG submission 207641) | Soil microbial communities from experimental microcosm in Duke University, North Carolina, United States - NC | ecosystem: Engineered > Artificial ecosystem > Soil microcosm > Unclassified ... | reverse complement strand
TCGCCGGTATGTCGTCCTGGCCCATATTCGTCAGCGGCATCGATTCGGTCAGCTCCCTCGGCGAGTTCGACTTCAACACCGTTTCGGCGGATTACTTCGCGACGATGGGAACGCGAATCGTCCGCGGGCGCGCCTTCGAGAACACCGACCGCGCAACGACGCGACGTGTCGCGGTCGTCGGCGAGTCGATGGCCGCGGTGTTGTGGCCCGGCAAGGACCCTGTCGGGCAATGCTTTCGATTCGACGCGGACACGGCCCCATGCACGTACGTCGTCGGCGTGGCGGAGGATATTCACTCGCAGTCGATCGACGCGGAGCCGAAGCTGTTCTACTACTATCTGCCGGCAACGCAGTGGCGACCGCACGACGGTGGCCTGTTCGTTCGGGCACGCGGCGACGTTCGGCAGACGTCGCAGTTGTTGCGTAGGCGACTTCAGGCCGACATGCCGGGGTCATCGTTCGTAACGGTGACGCCGCTCAACGAGATCGTCGACGTGCATCGGCGCTCGTGGATCCTGGGTGCGCGAGTGTTCACGGTGTTCGGCGTACTGGCGCTGGTGCTGGCCGCGGTCGGACTGTACAGCGTGATCGCGTACAACGTCGCGCAGCGAAGGCACGAGCTTGGCGTTCGTCTCGCACTCGGCGCCGCGAGAGCGGGGATTGTGCGGCTCGTCGTGGCGGAAAGCGTTAGGTTCGCCCTGTTCGGGCTCGGGATTGGCTGCGTGGTGTCGCTCGCGGGTAGCCGGTGGATCGCCCCGCTGCTGTTCGAGGAGTCGCCGCGAGATCCGGCGGTGTTCGCGCTCGTGACGCTGGTGCTGCTGTTCGTGGCGATCGCGGCGAGCTGGATTCCTGCATTGCGCGCGGCGGGCGTGGACCCCAAAATGGCCCTGCAATCGGATTAACGCCGGCCGTCCTGCCAAGTCTTCCACCCGCAGTCCCGAGACATCCCATGCGCGCACTTCCCCGCCACTTTCGTCTGGCCGCCGTCGCTACGTTTGCGACCATCGCCGTCGCGGTCTCCGCCTATGCCCCCGCGAAGAAAGCGCCGCCGCTCTCGCCGCGCTTCAATCACGTGATGATGACCGTCTCCAACCTGGATTCGTCCGTCGCGTTCTATACCGCCGCCTTCGACCTCAAGGTCGCACAGCGCATCACCGAGCTGCGCGTGACCGACGAGAACGGGACGGCGACGCCGCGGCCCGTGAAGATGGCGCTGCTCAAGTTCCCGGGGCAGGAATTCGTGCTCGAGATGGCCGAGCGACCGGCGCCGGCGACGGGACCGTCTCCCAACTACCAGCACCTTGGCGTCGACGTCCGCGACATCGCAGCGGCGGCCGAACGCATTCGGAAAGCCGGAGGCCGCGACCTGTCGCCCATTCACACAGTGAGCACGTCGGGTGGAACCGTCGCGAAGAACATGTTCTTCGTCGGTCCGAGCGGAGAGCGGGTGGAGCTGATGCAGATCGTCTCGGGCGAGTTCTGATCAGGGGCTGGCGTTAGGCGTCACTGGATGGTCCATTTCACCAGCAGTCCTCGCCCGTTTGACGTAGCCCGCCCTGCAACGACGTACGGGTAGGTGTTGGTGATCGCGTCGGCGCGCGCGCCGGGACTACCGTCGAGGCCGAGCAGGAAGGCCGGACCCCAAACGACGGCCGGCGGCGAAACGGACGCGTCGATGCGCCACACGGCCGCGTTTCCGCAGGAGTAGCCGACGACGATGCCGTCGTCATTGATGTCCTGGGCCGAGGCGCCCGTCCCGCACCCGGCCGGCCCGATAGGCAGCGCGACCGCGTTTGGGTTCCACTGGCCGGTCATCACGTCCCGGTACCAGAGCCCCGGTCCACCTGCCGGAAGAACGCCGACCACGACGGTAGCCGCCTGGTTCATCGTTTGGAGATAAGGCGCCGTGAGCGGGACGAAGGTCGACGGACTGTCCCAGACTCCCCAGGGCGTTGAGCCATCGGTCAGCGAGTTTCGGCCCATCATCCTCCCACTTCCGGTGACGCCCCAGCCGGTGCCCTGGTCGCCGCTGCGTGTGTACACGGTTGGTGTCGACCATATACCAGCAGAGCGCGTCCAAACCACAGGCTGGGTGCTCTGCGACGACTTGGCAGCCGAAGTCCGCTGGTATCCGCCCACCATCAGGGTGCCGTTCGGCCCTGCTGCTGCGTGCATGGCGCCACCACCCACCGAAACGAGGGCGGGTAACGTCTCCTTCACGTAGCTGCCCGAGCTCTGACGCACCCAGGCGACGGGCGCGTTGTCCCGTCCCACCACGACGTCGCCCGTCGGCGAGACGCCCCACGCCTGTCCCGTTGAACCGAGCGAGATGATCGTGTTGCCGTTAGTCACGAACGGGCCGGCCGCATCGAAGTAGCCAACCACGTTCCCTTGATCGCTGATCTCGTTGACGATGACATCGCCGCCAAGCGTGCCCGGTCCAACGATAGTCGCCGCCGTCACGGCGAATAGCTCCGCTCCCACGCCTTTCTTCCCATCCCGGTTCGTGACCGACACGTTGTACAGCGCGAGCGGCGCTGTGCCCGATACGGTGATGACCGCAACGAGCTCCGTGGAGCTGACGAGCGTCGTCGAACTGGTCGTCACACTCGTCGTATCCACGCCGAGCGACCATTGCGCGTTCGCGCCGGCCGCAAATCCCGACCCGAACACGTGCACCGATACCTTTGTGTCACCGCGATGCGCGTATGACGGGTTGGTCGACGTCACAGTCAGACCCGCGGGCGCCTTGGCGAACGAAGGTCCCGACGGCACGCTCGTCGATGTCGGCGTGTCGACACTACATCCGGCGGTCAACGCCAACGTCACGAGTAGGCGCGAGACCGGTCCTACGGACCGCGCGCGGCCGGCCGGTGCGACACTGGGGAGAGGCATGGAGGCTGTACCGAGCGAAGGGAGTCGGCTGTCGGGTGCCATCATGTAACGGAAGCGTGCTCACAACTTGCGGACGCCGTCTTCAGGTCCCGTCGCCCACCACCTCGAACGCGGCCCAGAAATACGGATTTCGCCATTGACCGGTGGACAGCATCTGCACTTGGGCCCGCGCGAGCGCATCGGCCGCCGGCAGCGTGCGCAGGCCCTCGTAAAACCGGCGTGCGAGCTCCGCGGCCCCCTCGTCATCGATGCGCCACAGCGACGCGATCACGTTGCGCGCACCAGCGAACAGAAATGACCGAGCAAGGGTCGTGTAGTCCTCGCCCATGTCGAACGGCGTCGACCACGCTTCGCCAACGCCGGTCTCGCACCCGGACAGAAACACGAGCCGACTCGTTATGCTCATGCCGAGCAGCTCATGCGTCTCGAGGCGGCCATTGTCCCTCGTGGACGATGAACTCGATGGTGCCAGCTCGATGCGCGAGAACAGCGGATTCCTCGCGTTCATGTACCCGTGCGTTGCCACGTGGATGACGCCACTCTCATCGAGCGACCGCCGAAGCTCCCGCTCCGTGGCGGCCGGCCCGATGACCGGCCGTGTCCCCGGGAACGCGCTGGCGATGGCGAGGACCTCTCGACGAGACGCCGGCAGCTCGTCAGGTAACGGCGCCAAGGCGACAGCCCCGGCATGTCCGCGCGCAACACGCGTCAGCCTTGCGGACCGAAGTGTCGGGAGGGTGGCTGCCGACGGCGCATACAGCAGCGGGAACTGCTCCACGAGACGGCGACCGGTTGCAGGGTCGACGAGCGCGGCAAACGGCAGATAGGTCAACGCGGAGTGACGGACGATGATGAGACGCCGCGCGTCGCGGAGCGCACCCGTTGCCACCACCGGCCGAACGAGCAGATCGTAGAGACCCTTCATCACCGGCAAGTCCGCGTCGGTTGAACGCGACCGGGACATGAGGTCCCGCGCGAGCCGTGTCCGGTCGAGAATCTCCTCGCTCGTGACGGCGGTCGAGACGATCGACACGCCCGTCTTCCGGATGACGAACGCGATCAGCCGGGCCGGCGTCACGAAATACTCGATGAGCGCCTCGTTAGGGGCGAGACTCGCCTGGACGTCCGATGCCGTTCGCGCCGATCCACCCAACAACACCATCGCGTCGCTCGTTTGCGGGTTCCGCGCGACGAGCGTCTCGTACCGAGTTCGCGCGTCAGTGATGCGATCGGCGAGCTCCCGAGTCAGCGCGAGGTACACGGTTCCGCGTTCACGCAACGGGGTCCGCTCGCGCTCGCGAAGCTGCGAGACGAGACCGTCGATGGCGCGTAACAGCGAGTCCGCCTCCAGCAGTGTGCTCGCCGCTCCCCCGGAGGAGCGAATCTCGGCCCGCGCGGTGGAGATGTGCTCGAGCAGCGCACGACCGCGCGCGCCGTCGGCAACGGCGAAGGCTTCGGGGACTCGACCGAGGCGCAGGAGCACCACCACGAGATCCGCGTAGATGCCGGCTCGATCAGACGTGAATGACGTACGCAACTCACCGGAACCGTAGTTGCCTCGCACGCGCTCGAACGCCGCAATCGCCTGACGACCCGCTGCCGCGGCTGCTTCGAGCTGACCGAGTTTGCCGTATGCGCGCATGCGAAGCGCCGACGCCTCGGCCACCGTGGACGCGCCGGCACCAACGAGATCGGTCCGCAGCGACGCGAGCAACCGGAGCACACCAGCCGCCTCTGCGGCACGTTCCGCCAGTCGCGCCTCGGCGAGAACGACTTGTGACCGGGCGTACTCGTCACCCAACGACGACGCAACCTGCCTCGCTGATGCGAGCGCACGACTGGCGTCGGCGCTACGGCCCTCACTCGTCGCGAGGTCCGCGAGGAACACGAGGTCCCTGAGCTGACTCGCGACAAAGCCACCTGCCTCGTGCAGCTGGAGCGCCTTGCCGGCGAACGTGGCCGCGAGATCCCGACGCCCGAGTGCTGCCTGCGAACGGGCCTGATTTCGGAGGAGATTGCCACGCTCGTCCGGCATGCCGACGGAGTCGGTCGCAGCCGTCGCCTGCGCGTAGTACGCGAGCGCTCGGCGATGATCGCCCGCCGACTCGAAGAAATCGCCAAGGATCTTGAGGTCCTCGGCCAGCTCCGTGCGGAGACCCGTGCGTTTGGCTTTGTCGATTGCGCTGTCCAGCGCAGTGAACGCGCGCTGCGGCTCGCCTAACGCGTCGTACGCGAGAGCGATCTGGCCGAGCGCGTTCACCTCGCTCAGTGTGTCCCTTGTGGCGCGGAACACGATTCGCGCGGGCTCGATGGTCGCCAGCGCCGACAGCGGGTCCCCGATGTCATTGTCGATCGCGGCGAGGTTGAGCAGCGCGCGCGCCATGTTCACCGAGTCCTTCACCGCCTCGGCCATGCTCTTCCCGCGGAGCAGCGACTGACGTGCTCCGGTCAGCTCGCCGAGGTCGATCTGAACCAGGCCGGTGTTGATGGTCGCCTTGCCGATTCCGGAAGAATCCGCGACCGCCGCCGCCGTAGTCTGCGCCTGACGAAGCAACTCCAGGGCGTCGCGTAATCGCCCGTCCTTCCATGCGACGAGGCCGAGGGTGTTATACGAGCGAGACAGCTCGTTGCGCAGCCCGAGCTTGAGTTTGATCGCCAGCGCCGCTTCGCCAAGCGCGCGCGCCTGCTCGAGGTCGAGGCGAAGGCGAGCTGCCTGCCCGAGCCCGGTGAGGGCCCGCGCCATCGAGACCGAGTCATGCGTCGACTCGGCGAGACCCCGGGCTGCTTGCCAGAGCGACGCCGCGCTATCGCTCGATTCGATATAAATGGAGTCGGCCTGTGCGAGCAGCGTCGAGATTCTCGCCGCCACCGTGTCCTGCCTAACGGTGCGTGCGTCACGACGCGGCCCGGACTCGCACGCCAGCGCGCAGGTCAGCACGAGGCCGCCCGCTCGCGCTCGGCGGGCGAGATGGCAGGTCATCAACGGATGAACGAAGTCGCGGGCGAGCGCGCGGGCCGACCGTCTGCGTGGAGCGCGTCAACGATCCAGTAGTACCTCATGCCACGAGTCAGCGGGGCATCCGGCGGCACCGTATAGGACGTGTCGTGGGTTTCGGTCTTCCAGACAACGGCACCAGCGTCGGTCTGGACGGTCACGCGATACAGCACATCATCCCCGTCGGGATGCCATGAGAGGCGAACGACGGAGCCCGTTAGGCGTTCGCCCTCGGCTGGCGCAGCGAGTCGAATGGGTGCCGGAACCTCAGGGAGCGAGGTCCGCTGCATCGCAACGTCTGGCGCGACGGTCGTCGCTCGTGGAAACGTGCGGGGCATGAGCGCGAAAACGACGGCCGCGGCGGCCGCAAGACCAATTCCGGTTCGAAATCCGGTCCATCGCGGTCGCGCCGCGTCCACCACCGCACCTGTCGCGATGTACTCACGGCGGCATTCGCCGCACTGGACCAGATGGGCGACCACCGCCTTCCGCTCGGCGCCGTGCAGCCGGCGATCGAGGTGTGCCGCCAGTTGGTCGACGCTCAGATGCAACGCGTCCTCAGACTGATTTGACATGGGCCCTTCGCCACGAGCGGTGGGTCGAATGTACAGCACGATGTAACGTCATGACGTGCCGAGTTTGCTGAATGCGCTTGCATCCAGCGGTGTGAGCTCCGCGAACAGCAGTCGTGAGTCGCATCATGGCTCGGCACTCTCGACACCGTGGGCTGACAGTTCCGCGCGCAGCCGAGCGAGCAGGCCGTTCAGCCGACGGTAGACGTGAAACGCGGACGGCAATCCGACGAGCCGAGCGATCGCGCTGGCTGACAGGTCGTCGTCGAAACGGAGCTTGAGCAGCAAGCGGTCGTCGTCGCTCAATGCGCCGAGCGCCCCGTCCAGACGCTCGCTGAGCTCATGCATCCGGAGCGCGCCGTCGGGCAGCGCCGCATTGTCATCCGCGATGCTGGCCGGGTCGACGTCACCTCCGACGAGCTCCACGAGAGCGAGGCGACTGGTCCGATCGATGTTTGTCGCGTCCCTCGAGGCGGGCTCGTATCGGCCGTACTTCTGCCGAAGATGGTCCACGCAGATTCGGCGTGAGACGACGACGAGCCACGTGGTGAACTTGCTGCGGCCGTCCGCGCGGTACGCGCGAAGCCTCCGTCCGTCGTGCTCGCGAAGCTGCTCGAGAACGACGGCGTACGCGTCCATCGCGTCCTCTCGATTCATTGCCGCGGCGTACGCAACCCGCAGGAGCAGTCGATTATGGCGCGCGAGGAACGAGCTCCACGAGCCCTCCCGCGTGTCGTACGTCTCTCCGCGGAGGAAGTTCGCGATCTCGTCAGGCAAGACGTCTGTTGGTTCTCGCATGTTCGAGCTCGCAATCGGCGAACTGTTGGAGCCAGTGACCGGCACCGCCGCCTCGACGCTACCCACGTTGGCGCCTTCCCGCATTCAACGGAAGTAGCCCGTGAGTTTGCGCGTGAGACCCGACACGCAAAGATCGGGGATACCTCCGTTCCATCAACCACACCGGCGGCCAACCACCCGGGCGACAGTCATCGCTCCGGCGTTCCACCACCCATAGAACAGGAGGTCACTGTGCTATCCGCTCTCCGGATGTCTCGCCACGCCCTGACTGGCGCCGTGGTGGCACTCATGGCATGTGAGCGCTCGGCAACTGCGCCGACGGAAGCCACTGCACCGCCACCGAACTTTTCCGTCGTCACGAACCAGGAGCGACCGTTCGCGTTCAACGTGCCTGGTTGCAGTGAACGGGTGCACGTGAGCGGCACCTTCCACGTTGTCCTCACCTCTACCGTCTCCGAGAGCGGCGAGACGACGGACCGCTTCCACATCAACGCGGACGGAGCGGGACTCGGCCTAACGAGTGGCGCCGCGTACTCGATCCATGAGGTCATCAACGCGACGGATCACGCGAGCGACGGCATGCCGCGTGTTTCGAGTGGCAATGATACCGAAGTGCTCCACGGCGAGGGCGGCGCGCCGGATCTGTTCTTCCGGCAGCACTATCAGTTCACGGTCAACGCCAACGGCGAGGTCACCGTGGACTTCAACAATATCGAAAGCATCTGCTCGTAGCCTAACGCTTTATTTCACCGATGGACTCACGTTCGGAATGGCCAGATCGTGCATCCCTCCCACGTTGGACGGAGATCCCATGCGCCACACACACCAATACCGCGGACTTGCTGTGACAGCCGTGTTCCTCATGGCCAGTTGCGCCTCGCCCGATGCGGCTCCCACCGACCCCGCAGTGATGAAGCCTCTCGTTTGGGCGGCCAAGGGAGGGCCGCCGCCACCAGACACCGTTCGGCTCGCAATGACGGTGAGTGACGACCCCGCCTTTCAGGTCGGGAGCGACCTCGAGGGCGATTACTTCGACGGCGCCGACGGCATGCGGGCGATCATCGACCAGTACGGGAATCTTCAGATCACCCCGATGAACGCCAATAACTCGACGGCACCACAGCGTCGGCTCGACGTTCGCTACCCGGTGGATTCTCGTGGTCTCGTGCACACGTTTCCCGACCAGTGGAACTTCAAGATCCTGTCGAATCGCGTGAACAACGGAAATCCACGCCTGCAGGACATGACCGTCGGAACTTCGCTGTGCTACAACTTCACGATCGCGCACCGGACGCTGCAGATCGCATATGTGGATGCCTTCAATGTGGCCTTGGACGCGGGCGCGAGCTACGCGTTGGTCACGCGAACCGACGCAACAACATGGGTCATAACGTCGGGTGGCGCGACGACGACCGGCCTCGACTGCGGCGTCGACAACATGATGTATCTGTCCGGGACAGACCTCACCGTCAGGAATCACGGGGACTTCACGGTTGGCCTCGTGTCGCTGCCGTTCTCGATCACGCTCCGGGCGTATCCCTAACGCGGGTTCATTCTCGACTCGGCTCGTTGCGAGCGGATTGTCGCGGCCTTGACGAAGCGGTGCCATGTGGTGCATTGCGGTGTGAGTCGATCTGCACGCCCGAGCGTTGGGCGCACTGCGAGGAGATCCCATGGCTCTACGAGGTCGTGTCGCCATCGTGACGGGTTCGGCCGGAGGTTTGGGCCGCTCGCACGTGCGCTACCTGGCGCGCAAGGGCGCGCGAGTCGTCGTCAACGACCTGTCGCAGGACGCCGCGGACAGCGTGGCGCGCGAGATCACCGACGTGGGAGGTGAAGCCCTGGCGATCGCTGGCTCGGTCACCGACGACCGAGCCATGACCGCCATGGTCGCTCGCGTGGTCGAGCAGTGGGACCGCGTGGACATCCTCGTCAACAACGCCGGCATCCTGCGCGACAAGAGCTTCGGCAAGATGAGCCTCGACGATTTCCGTCTGGTGATCGACGTTCACCTCATGGGCGCGGCGATCTGCACGAAGGCCGTATGGGAGCGCATGCGCGAGCAGCGTTACGGCCGCATCGTCATGACCACGTCGTCGTCGGGTCTCTACGGGAACTTCGGGCAGGCCAACTATGGCGCGGCCAAGATGGCGCTGGTCGGTCTGATGCAGACGTTGGCGATCGAGGGCGAGAAGTACGGCATCCGCGTCAATTGCCTCGCGCCGAGCGCCGCCACGCAGATGACCCGAGGCGTGCTCTCGGAGGAGAGTCTACGTGTGCTCGACCCCGCGCTGGTGAGCCCGGGTCTGCTCGCGCTGGTGGGCGACGACGCGCCGACCCGGACGATCCTGTGTGCGGGTGGTGGTAACTTCGCGACGGCGTACGTCACTCTTACGCCGGGCTATCATGTCGACGCGGGCGAGGATGCCGGCGAGCAGGTGATTGCGCACTGGCGCGAAGTCACGGACCGCAGTGGCGAGATCGTGCCGGCCTATGGCTTCACGCAGGCCGAGCGCGAGGTGGCGAGCGCGGGCCTTTCCGCTCCCGTCCTTCGCCCGCTTGGCGCCTAACGTGAGCGCTCGCGTCACCATCCACATGGCCGCGAGCCTCGACGGCTTCATTGCACGGAAGGACGGGCGCGTCGACTGGCTCGAGACCTCGGACGAATTCCCCGGCGGCGCCACGCTGGAGCCGGGATTCGTCGCCGAGTTCCTCGAGACGATCGACTGCTACGTCATGGGGTCGCGAACCTATGAGCTGGCGCTTGGCTTCGAGGCCAAGGGGTTCGGATGGTCGTACGGGACGAAACCGACCTTCGTCCTGACCAGCCGCGACCTGCCGCGGACTCGGGAGAATGTCGAGCTCTACTCGGGCGACCTCGCGCAGCTCGTCAACGATCGACTGCGACCCGCGTTCGGGAGCATCTGGGTCGTCGGCGGCGGGGCTCTGTGCGGCGAATGCCTCCGTCTCGGGCTCGCGGACGAGGTTCGCTACTCGATACTGCCGATCGTGATCGGCAACGGGATCTCGTTCTTCGAGAAGCTCGACAAGGACGTCGCGCTTCATCTGGTGGAGGTCACGGCCTACAAGAACGGCATGGTGGAGCTGCGCTACGACGTGCGAAAATAAGGGCGTAATCTCACTTGGGCGTGACCAGCGCATCGAATGGCCGATAGCCTCGCAAGCTGTCGAAGTCGGGGTCCCGGTGCAGCCTGTGAGCGGGGAGCGCCGCTGCTTCCGACGCCGTGACGAGTCGCTCCATGGCCAGGGCCCGATCACCAAGGAGGGTCGCGATCGCGGCGTACTCGATGCTCGAGTACGACTCTGGCTCAGCGGGGTCGTACGGAATCAAGCGCATGGCTCGCTCTGCTCCGGCGCGGTCCCCTTGTCGAGCCGCGATTCGCCCGAGGAACTTTGTTGCCGTCAACCGTGCGTCGGGGTCTGCAGCGGGCTGGTTGATCGCCCATGCGAGTGATCGCTTTGCATCGTCGTAACGACGCAATCGGTAGAGCGCAACGCCTAACCACGTTCGAACCCACGCGCGAGCGGCGACAGAATCCTTTGCGACGGCGAATGCGGACAGTCGCTCGTCGTCTCGTTGGCACGTGCGGATCATTCGCTCGTATACCGTATCTGCGTCTGCGGCATCGCCATGCGTGGTGAGCTCGAGAGCGGTTTGCTGGCGGCGGTCCGCGGCGGCCGAACAGTCCGAGTCGGTCTGTCCTAGGAAGTCGGCCAGCCGGCGACGAATCTCGGTCGAATCTCCCAGCGCCGCCAGCGCACGCAATTCGAGCATGCGACTCCAATCGTCGGGACCAAGAGCGACAGCCCGTCGCGCGACATTGAGCTCGTCCCTGTAATCGCCGACGGCATGAAGCGCGCGGGTATAGTACAGCCAGTACGGTTGCCAGGTGCGCACCCAGCCATGCTCGGGGTCGATCTGCCGATAATACACAATGGCCTCGCGCATGCGATTGCGGTTGTGCATGGCGTTTCCGGCGCCCATGCTCCAGGTCGAACCGGGACTT
>Ga0310810_10009441_pt1 | contig 11288 bp, 9 predicted proteins | sample NCmetagenome_FD_207641 | JGI IMG/M metagenome (GOLD analysis project Ga0310810, IMG submission 207641) | Soil microbial communities from experimental microcosm in Duke University, North Carolina, United States - NC | ecosystem: Engineered > Artificial ecosystem > Soil microcosm > Unclassified ... | reverse complement strand
TGAACGCGCGCGACAGGTCCTTGAATGGGAGACGATGCAGGGAACCGCGGTCCTGCGCGTCGGGGCCGCGGTGGCCCTGACGATTGGGTGCTTCCTGGTGTTTGCGATTTCAGGCCACCGCTTCAAGGCCGCCCCTTCTTAGCGTTGTGTCGCTTCGTCCCTGTGCCCCTCCGAGGTATGGATTGGGGAGGCGCGCTATCCAGGACGACGAAGTCTGCAGCCTCCCACGTAAAGGGTGGCTTCTGGCGTCGCTCGGTCTTGCGTTGGTCTGTGCCCGCGACTGGCCGAGAAGACGCTCGTCGATCTTCTTGCCGTCGATCCCACAAGACCACCACGGGCAGCTCCGCGGCCTTTCGGGTGAGTCCGTCGAAACGCCGATGCGCTCCACGGCGAACGACGATACCGACAGGCTTTTGCGACGACGTGAGTGGCGCCTGTTTCTCTGCGGTCTTCGTGGTTTTGCGAGGCACGAAAGACTTATCGGCGGGGTTCGTCTGCCACTTTGCCGCTGAGTCGATCTCAGTGCACAACCGGGCTCAGGAACCGGACCACCGCGCCCAGGTCCGAATCCCAGATCGAACCGTGGATCGACTCGTCACAGGCGGGGCATCGCAACACGAACGCGGTTTCCGATGCGTGGCGCTCGTGAGAGACCTCGAGATCGATCACTCCGCACTCTCGCACGTGTGCCAACTTGAAGTCATCGAATCGATTGACTGTGTCGCGTCCGTCCATGTGCCGGTTCATCTCCTGCTGAATCTCATCTCTGTATCGGCGATTCAACGCTGAGGCTTGAGCTGATCATCAGCACCTGCTAATTCACTGAGGTTCAAGCGATTAGGGCGTTCGGTTAGGTTCGGAGCACGGACAAGCCCCCGCAATTTTATCAACCTCATCAAAAACTTCCTCGCGTGAGCCTGCAAGTACGGTAGTGTCTCAAGCTCATCTTTAGGCCTTGATGAGGTAGATGCATGGGACGCCCCCCTCGATCCTCTGATCTTCACCTGGTGCACCTGTGAACCGCTGGTGGATCGCGGCGGTACTCACGGCCTTCTTCTGCGCTGCAACGTTTGCGTTCGTCTGGTACCACTTACCTGCGGACAGATATTTCGAGTGTGGACCAGGCCGGCGCGCACGGTGTTGAGTTGTGGCTACGTTCGCAACCTGACACTCGCAAGAGCAATGATGCCGAGACCGATGAGCACTATCACCCACGCCGAGGGTTCTCGAAAAACCTGAGGACACGTGACCGATCCGATCGGCGGCGCGTCCGCGCGAGCCGCGAGAACGATCAGCGACGCCGCAAACAGGACCGACTTCATTCTCATCACGCTCACACCCACCCGCTTGCACGAGCGCCTCTTCGAGCCGCGAACTCGAACATGCTAGGCTCGCCGACATGGGTGCATGGATTGCCGTCGCGATCGGTGGGGCGCTCGGATCACTCGCCCGCCATGGAGTCAATCATGTAGTTCAGACACGATGGTTGACGCTGCGATTTCCCGCAGGCACGGTCGCTGTCAATCTCGCAGGATGCCTGGTGATCGGTCTTCTCGCTGGCCTCATCGCCAGCAACCGCCTGACGCTCGGCCTGTACTGGCGTGAGTTCATCTTCGTCGGCGTCCTTGGCGGGTTCACGACGTTCTCGACGTTCGGTCTCGACACCCTCACGCTGGCGCAGTCGCACTCCAGTACTAACGCCGTCCTGAATGTTGCCTTGCAAGTAATTGGCGGGCTGCTCGCCGTCTGGGCCGGATACGCGATAGGTCTATCGCGCGGCTGATGAACCTGCTACTCCTCGACGAGCGCGATCGCCTCGACGCGCACTGCGTGACGCTGTCCGATGCGCGCGCCGCGCACGTGCTGAACGTGCTGCGAGCGACACCCGGTCAGACCGTGCGGATCGGACTGCTCCATGGCCCGTTCGGAACGGGCACGGTCGAATCGGCAGGAGACGGCCGTGTCACGCTGCGCTGCGAGTTCGAGGCCGCGACTCCTGCACGCCCGCGCGTCGACCTGCTGCTTGCCCTGCCCCGTCCCAAAGTCCTGCGTCGTCTCTGGGCACAGCTCGCCGCGCTCGGCGTCGGGCAAATCATGCTGACCAACGCGGAACGTGTCGAGCGCCATTACTTCGACACGCATGTCATCACCGAAGCGACTTACCGTCCGCTTCTCATCGAGGGCCTGCAACAGGCGCGCGACACGCGACTGCCTGTCGTCTCGATCCATCGGCAGTTCAGAGTCCTCGTCGAGGATCATCTGGATGGACTCTTCGGCGGCGGCACCCGCCTCGTCGCCGACCCCAGTGGCACGACCTCAATCGGTGCCGCACTTGATGCACACGGGACTGAGCGCGTGCTCCTGGCGATTGGCCCGGAAGGCGGTTGGAACGCGTTCGAGCTGTCGCTCCTTGGGGCGCACGGTTTTCGGCTAGTGGGCCTGGGACGGCGCACGCTGCGAACAGACACCGCCTGCACGGCGCTCCTCGCGATTACGCATGCCTCGCTCGGGTCCGGCTGAAGGCCGGACACTACGCTGTCATCGCGCTTTGGGATTTGTGAGTTGGAATTTGGGCGTGAGGCCTTGTCAAGGCCGTGTGAATGGTATTTTAGACGTGCCGATTCATGCGAATTCTGTTCTCGATGCGCCACACCGGAGCGCTGCGCAACTTCGCGTCGACGCTCCAGGCGCTGGCCGAGCGGAATCACCAGGTCCACCTCGTCTTCGGCCACCGCGACAAAGAGGGTGACGAGCGGCTGCTCTCGAAGCTCACACACGATTTCCCCGCCATCACCGCCGACAAGATCGCGGACAAGACACCGTGGCGCTTTTGGATCGGCCTCGCGCGCGCCGCTCGCTACACCGTTGATTACGTCCGCTATCTGACCCCTGACTACGCCGGCGTCAACAGCCTCAAGGAGCGCGCCCGCGGTAAAGCGCCAGGCCTGATGCGCTGGTTCGTCGAGCTCCCGATCTTCCAGAGCCGTGCGGGCAACAGATTCCTGACCAAAGCACTCCTCGTAGTCGAGCGCGCGATCCCGATCGACCGCGCGGTCTTCAGCCTCGTCGAGCACGAACGTCCCGACGTACTCCTCGTCACACCGCTGGTGGACATCGGATCCGATCAAGTTGACTACATCAAAGCCGCGCGACGGCTCGGCGTTCGATCAGCACTCCCCGTCCTCAGCTGGGACAACCTGACGAACAAGGGGCTGATCAGAGTGCAGCCCGACAAGGTCTACGTCTGGAACGAGGCGCAGAGGGCCGAAGCGGTCGGGATGCACGACGTGGACCCTGCGCACATCGTCCTGACCGGCGCGATGGTCTACGACCAGTGGTTTGCGCGCCGCGCCAGTTCGACTCGCGAAGAGTTCTGCGCACGCGTTGGCCTCGATCCGGCGAGACCAATCCTTCTATATCTGTGTTCGTCGCCGTTCATCGCGCCTGACGAGGTCGTCTTCATCGAGCAGTGGATCACCGCGATTCGCTCGGCGCCAGACGCACGCGTCAGCACGGCTGGCATCTTGATCCGCCCGCATCCCGAGAACCGTCAGCCCTGGCACCGCTTCGACGCGATGGGACTGCAGAACGTGTCGGTCTGGCCACGCGGCGGCGCGAGTCCCGTCGATGCCGCGTCGCGCAATGACTTCTTCGACTCGATGTATCACTCGGCCGGCGCCGTCGGCATCAACACGAGCGCCCAGATCGAATGTGGCATCGTCGGCAGACCTGTCTTTTCGATTCGAACAGAAGCCTATCGGCGGACTCAGGATGGCACGCTTCACTTCCGCCATCTCACATCCGAAGGTGGAGGGTTGCTCCGGCTCGCCGACGATTTCGAGACGCACGTGCGCCAGATCGCGGCGGCGTTCGACGACCCCGAAGGCACGCGCCGGCAAGTCGACGGGTTCGTCAAGTCGTTCACGCGGCCATTCGGCCTGGATGTCGAGGCGACGCCGCGCATTGTCGAGGAAATCGAGCGGCTCGACGCTGCACCGGCGCCTGCCCCGCGCGGTCTCCCGCTCTACGCCTATCCGCTTCGGGCACTCCTCTACCCCATCGCCGTGCTGATGGCGCTCGTCCGCAGGATGACGCGCGTCTCGCGTAAGCGCTCACGACAACTGAGACCCGTGACCGCAACCGGGACCCTGGTCCGGATGACACTCGTCGTCTTTGACTGGCTGTTCCGATTCCGGCCGATCAGACATTTCGCGAAGCAGCACATCGTGCCGCGCGCGGTCTCGCGCTTGTCAGCCGTGGATGCCCCGACCGAGGAGGCCGTCGCGGTCCCGCGCGTGCTTCAACGGATCGAGCGCAAGGACCGCCCGATCATCGTCGGCCCCTGGGTCAGCGAGGTGGGCTTCGAGCTGCTCTACTGGATCCCGTTCCTCAACTGGGTGAGGGCGCATCGTCCATTCAGCGCAGACCGGCTGGTCGTGGTGTCGCGCGGAGGATGCGCATCCTGGTATCGCGACATCGCCACGCACTACGTCGAGCTCTTCGACTACTACACGCCGGAGGAGTTCCGTCAGCGAAGCGAACAGCGGCTCACGGATGGCAAGGCGAAGCCACGGACGATGTCCGAGTTCGATCGCAACACGATCAAGCTCGTTCGGCAGGGCGCGCACCTCCCGCAGTGCGATCTGCTCCACCCGATGTACATGTACCGGCTGTTTCACAAGTTCTGGCAGAGCCGCGCATCGGTGGACACGGTCGAGAACTTCGCCGTCTTCAAGCCGCTCCCGCATCTCGAGACCAACGAGCTTGCCGGCAGGCTTCCGGATGACTTCGTAGCGGTCCGGTTCTACTTCAACGACGTCTTCCCGGACACAGAAACGAACCGTACATTCGTCGCGAGCCTGTTGAACGCGCTTGCCGAGACGACGGACGTCGTTCTGCTGAATCCGTCGATGCGGCTCGACGATCGCGTGGATGTGCCGGTCTCGGCTCGCAGTCGCATCCACGAGATCTCCGATCTGATCTCGCCACGCACGAACCTCGACATCCAGTCGAAAGTCATCGCACGTGCGCGCGCATTCGTCGGCACGCACGGAGGCCTGTCATACCTGCCGCCGCTCTACGGCGTGAAGTCGCTGTCGTTCTACTCCGCTCCGCGTCCCTCAACCGTTCGACATCTCGAGCTGGCGCGGCGCGCGTTCAACCGCATGCACCCTGGTTCGTACGTCGCACTCGACATCAACGACCTCGACACGTTGCGTGACGCGCTGGGGGAACAGCACGAAGCAGTCTCAGGGCTGGCGCGCGTACGCTTGTTCTGATCGCAAATCGCGCGTTAGACTCCTTCCGACAATGTCGCTGCTCAGTTACTCGGTCAACATCGTGCGTCGAACGCTTCGTCACGCGACGAAGAACACCAATCGCGTGCGCCGCCACTTCATCCATCGCGCCCGCTACACGAGCGCGGGACGCGCGATGCTCGCGGTCTCTGATGCGGCCACGTCCCCTCGCGATGCGATTCAGCGCAAGCGCACGGTCGTCAGCTACAACCGACGCCATCCCAATACGCAGATGGATCGGGACGAGGGCTACACGATCATCCAGCCGGGACAGCTGCCGGGGTCCGAGCCGGTCATCAGGCTGGCCCAGCAACTGTTCGAAGAGAAGAAGCGCAAGCTCGAGGCCGCCATCGGCCCCGACACCGCATTGCACGCAAAGAAGTGGGCCTTCCTCAGAAGCGTCCTGACGAATCAGGACCTGAGAGAGAACCCCGAGCTCGTTGACTTCGCGCTATCGGACGGACTCCTGAGCCTCGTCACCAACTACCTCGGCACGATCCCGCATCTCAATCGTGTCGATCTGCTCTACTCGGTCTCGCATGGCGGCGAGGAAGCGATTTCGAGCCAGATCTATCACCTGGATCCTGAAGGCCGACGGCAGGCCAAGCTGTTTCTGAATCTGCGCGACATCGGGCCAGACGAGGGCCCCTTCACCTTCATCCCGGCGGCGGCCAGCGAGCAGATCATAAAGGCGATCAAGCAGACACGATCCGCAGACAGCGAGGACGCCACGCTGGTGATGGGACGTTACCTGGACGACGAGTTGGCCAAAGTCGGCGGCCTCGACAAGTCGATCAGCGTGATGGGCAAGACTGGAAGCGCGGTCCTCGTAGACACCTCACGTTGCCTGCACTGCGGCAGTCGCGTGAAACCAGGGACCTATCGACTCTGTCTCTACATTCAGTACTGTTCATCGCGCGAGCACGGCAACCTGTTCGACTACAGCCGTCACTCCCCGGATCCCGTGAGATATCTCGCAACCGTCAACAGCCGGCGTTCCACCAACGGTGACGTGTCGGCACCACACCAAATGAGCTGACACCATGAAGCGAACACTGATCTTCTCGCTCTGCCTTGCAGCCGTACCACTTACCGCGAGCGCCCAGACGAGCGATGGTGGCTTCGGTGAGATCGCGTCCATGTCGATGGCGTCGGTCACCAAGTCGATGCACAACATCATTCGCCGCAATCTCGTCGAAGCAGCGGAAAAGGTGCCCGCGGCCGACTATGCGTTCAAGCCGACGCCGGACGTCCGCAGCTTCGGCCAGTTGATCGGTCACCTTGCGAATGGCAACTTCTACTTCTGCTCGCAGGCCAAGGGCGAGGCGTCCCCTTCGAAAGAGAACTTCGAGCGGGCGACGGACAAAGACACGATCCTGAAGGGGCTGAAGGATTCGCTCGCCTACTGCGACGGCGTTTACAACGAGACGACCGACGCCAACTTCGGTCAAGCCATGAAGGTGGCTGCCCCCGGCGGCAGCAACGTCCAGGCATCGCGCGGCTCTGTGCTCACGTTCAACACCACGCACAACAACGAGCACTACGGCAACGTCATCGTCTACATGCGTCTCAAGGGACTGGTGCCGCCCTCGACGGCCCGAGTGCAGAAGAAGTAAGCCCGCGTTCGTTGAAAGAATGACAAAGCGCTCGCTCGCGCCTCGGCAATTGCGCCGAATGGAGCACGTGCTGCTGGCGTGACTCATGCACTCGGCAGGGATGTGGTGGCAACTCGTAAGCGCAGGAGCGGCGCGACTCGAACGACGGCAGACGAAGGCGACCTCGACGGATCACGTGCGCTCGACGAGAACATCGACGCGATCAAAGCCTGGCAGCGCGCATCCGTCCACAAGCGCACGCATGTAGAACGACTCAGCGACCAGATCACGAAGCTGTTTGCCGGCGGTCCGGCATTGCTTTTTCACGTGGTCTGGTTCGCATTCTGGATCCTCGCCAACCTCGAGTGGATTCCGGGTGTTCCGGCCTTCGATCCGTTCCCGTTTCAGCTCTTGACGATGACGGTGTCGCTCGAGGCGATTTTCCTCTCGCTGTTTGTGTTGGCCAGCCAGAATCGGATGACGCACGAGGCGGACAAGCGGGCAAACCTCGATCTTCAGATCAATTTGCTCGCCGAACGTGAGATGACCGCCGTCCTGCAACTGTTGCAGGACATCGCGCACCATCTTGATGCGAAGGTCTCGCTCACGGCGGAGCAGATCCATGACCTGGTCAAGAAGACCGATATCGAGTCGCTGGCCGATCGGATGGAGGAACTCGACGAAGACTCTCCACCGTCCGACAAGCCAGCGGCCGCCGCAACCCGCGCGCAACGCCGGCGTTAAACGGGCCGGAACGCCTTGCGATAGATAAACAAGAGCACAATCGCGCCCAGCGTCGCGACAAAGAATCCAGCGGCTTCGCCTGGCTGATAAAGGCCAAGCGCACGTCCGATGAATCCGCCGATCACCGCGCCAACAATGCCAATGAGCATCGTGACGATGATGCCGCCGGGGTCCTTGCCGGGCATGACCAGCTTCGCCAGCGCACCGACGATGAGCCCGAAGAGCATCCAACCGAGAACAGAGAACATGGGAATGCCTCCTCCAAACGACCTCGGGTGCAGGATCGATGCCCGCCGTGGGACATCCACGCACGAGCTTGAGCGTAGCGAGTCAGATCCCTGTGATCTGAACGTTGGCGCCGTCGGGGTCCTTGATGTGAAAACCGAACTCGATGTTGTCGCGCGGGGTGATCCCCATGCTCTGCAGTTCCTTGGTGACCGCCTCACGATTGAAGCCTTCGACTCCGATCGCAAAGTGATCGATCTGCCCGGCTGGAGGTTCCACGCGCAGTGACACGAGGATCTTTCCGCCGGCGCCCAGGCGCGAAATCTTGTTCGCTTTGTCCTCGTTCACCACGGAGAGACCAAAGACGCGGTTGTAGAAATCGATGGAACGCGCCATGTCGCTGACGAGGACCGAGGTGTGGTTGATGCTGCCTGCCTTGAGCGACGCGGCTGATGCCGTCGCCCCGGCCGTTACCGCGACGGCGGTCAGCGCCTGAATCAGCTCCCGGCGCGAGAGACGACCGCGCTCGAAATGACTCACAAGGTCCGATATAACATGCTGCACGGTGCCTCCTCTGGAGGCGGGCAGTGTAGCCTCCCGCCGGGGCCCGGTCAAAAGTACACCCTTCGTGTTCGAAACGAACCACGCTCGTCGTTCACTAGAACGGAGGTCGGTTCATTCTGAGGGGGTCCGTATGCAGACCTGCATGGGTCAATGACGGCGATCAGGCGACTGGCGCTGTGTCTCGATGGCACCTGGAACAATCGAGATGATTCGACCAATGTGCTGCATCACTTTGGCCTCGCCACCGAATGTCGTGACCACCCGCTCGGCACCGACACCGTCACCCAGCTCAAGTTCTATCTCGAAGGCGTCGGCACCGGACCGCTCGACAAGATCACGGGCGGCGGATTCGGCTTCGGCCTCGAGTCCAACGTCCGCGCGGCATACAACTGGCTGGTCCAGAACTTCGAAGACGCAACGCCTCTCAAGCAGGCCGACGAGCTCTACATCTTCGGGTTCAGCCGCGGTGCGTTCACCGCGCGATCGCTCGTGGGCTTCATTGCCACGTGCGGACTGCTACGACGCGGCGCTCCACTCACCGTCACGCAACTCTGGCAGAACTACTGCCTCCTCGGACGTCAACGCGAGCATCACACCGGCCCTCTGACGGCGCTCTTCGGCGACAGCGCTCCGGAATTTCGACGCCTCCCTGAACTCGTGTGGGATCCGTGGCTCATCGACCGCGAGGAAGCCGATGCCGCACGCGGCACGAATCGGGTGGCCGGCCTGCGTGTGTCGGATCTGAACGACACGGAGGAACTCCTCGTTCGCTGGTCGAGGCGCGTGCAGATCACGTATCTCGGTGTGTACGACACGGTCGGTGCAGTTGGGTGGGACGCGCTGGCGATCCCTGGTGTGCAAGGTCGACTTGCCCTCCATCACAACATGCGCCCGACGACGCTGATTCGACATTGCCGTCACGCCCTGGCGATCGACGAACATCGAAGCAATTTCAGGCACACGCCGTTCGTGGCGTACGTCGGCCCGAATACGTCCGAGGAATTGGGGCGACTTGCCGGCACCGAACGCTCGCGCGAGCAGAGCGGCAGTCAAAGCGCTGCGACATCGCTGACATCGGCCTGGAAGGACAGGATCGAACAGCGGTGGTTCGTGGGCTCACACTCCAACGTCGGGGGCGGCTACAAGAGCAACCCGCTCGCACAGGCGCCACTGAAGTGGCTGCTCGAGGGGGCATGCCGCGCCGGGCTTCTGTGCGATCAGGTCGCTGAGGTCGTCCCCTCGCCGGTTGGGAGACTCGGCCCGCGCGATTCGTTTGCCGAGTTCGCATCACCTTTCTGGACCACAATCCTGCGCGCGAAGCGGACCTATCGAACGATCGATCCCGTCCCCGAAGTGCGCGCCAATCGCCGAACGCGCGAGAACCAGCCCGGGTTCACGCTGTCCAACATCAACGAGCACGTTGATGACAGCGTCATCCGCTACTGGCAGGAGCGCTCGAATCCTCCACCGAACCTGATCGAGTACGCCAGACGCCGCGTTGCCCGTCACGCTCACAGTCGGATGTCGGCGCTGGCAGGCAAGGCCATCTATCACTCGTGGATGGGCAGCAGCTTCGTGCCCTACCTCGCGCTGCTGCTCTGGGCTACCGTCGCGGCCGCGGGATTCCTGGTCGTCGACCTGGTCTTCAACGTCTGGCCGTCCACACCGCCTACCTGGCTGCTGGCGATGGCGGCGGCGGCGTTCGCGCTCGTCGATTGGGCGGAGAGCGTTCAGAACTTCACAGTCGCCGCACGAGGCGAATCGCCACCACGACGTGCGTTCCTCGACTCCATCTACTGGACGCGCGCGCTCGGCGTCGTGCTGTTCCTGTTTGGCGCAGGCGGGGTCGTGTATTTCCTTGCCACCATCGGCCTCGGCGCCACGTCGCTGAGCGATGCCTTGAACAAAGCGCAAGCCGACGTGACGCGTTGGGTGCTCATCTCGCTGGGCGCTGGGTTGGGTGTGGGATTGGGCGTGGTGCTCAACCACGTCTACGCACGCTCGCAGACGCCGCCCGCGCGAATCGTCATTCAGTCAGCCGTCATTGGCCCGGTCATTTCCACGGCCGTGATTCTCCTTGCGACGATCGTCGTGTCAGAGGTGTGGCGGCTGGTCGGGACGGTGATCGACATCTCCCTCCCGACAGGCGTCGCTTCGACCCCCGGCCAGCGATTCGCAGGACTCTTGCTGCTCCTGCAACTGGGACTGATCTACTTCGCGAACGCCCTGACGTGGGCGGGGCGGCCGATGACGAAGGCCTATCTCGGCTCGATCGTGCGGCTCCAGCTGCGTGTGTCGCCGCAACGAGTCAAGGAATGCCTCGATCGCTGGTGCTTGATGCTAAGTGGGCCGCAGTCGCACACGGCTGGCTGCCGCATGCGGGCCATCGTTCGCGAGACGCTCTATCGCGACATCATCGGGTTCATCCCGGTCTACTCGCTGGTCTTTGCGTTCGGCCTCTGGTTCGGTGCATGGCAGCTGGAATGGACATGGTTGCAGGGTCTCTGGCTCATCGTGCCCCTCACGGCTGCCACCGCCGACTACATCGAGGACATCTGCCATCTGCGGTTTCTCAAGCTGCACGAGCAACACCAGGCTCCATCGCTGCTCCTGACGTGGCTCGGATCGGCGATGACGCTCATCAAGCTGGTTGCGCTCATCGGCGAAGGTCTCCTGACTTTCGTCATCGTCATCGTCGCGACGCTTCAGATTCACCGTGCGCCACAACTGTATGGTTGGCGCGGTCTCCTGGTGCTCGCCGTTTCGATCGGGACATTTACGATCGTCGCGGGCCTCGGCGTCTGGTCCACCCTCTATCGCGTGTCAACGAAAGCGAGACGCAAACACGACGCGGTCGCGGCGC
>Ga0310810_10009440_pt1 | contig 11288 bp, 9 predicted proteins | sample NCmetagenome_FD_207641 | JGI IMG/M metagenome (GOLD analysis project Ga0310810, IMG submission 207641) | Soil microbial communities from experimental microcosm in Duke University, North Carolina, United States - NC | ecosystem: Engineered > Artificial ecosystem > Soil microcosm > Unclassified ... | reverse complement strand
CGCGCGCCACCGCGGGCTCGCTCAGCGCGAGCTCGATCGCCGGTGGCGAGGCGTCGGCGACGAGCCCCGGTTGGGGCGTCGCCTGGATGAGCAGAGGATGAGCCCAGGCGGCCGTCGGCCCGGTGCCCGTGAGGGCACCGAGCGCGACGGCCGCGCCGAGCAGGACGCGGCGCGTCGTCACGAGTGGCGAGCGCCTATGCCTTCTTCTTGATGCAGCGCGCGTACGAGGTCGTGCGCGTGATCGTCCTACCGTTGGAGAGCCGCGTCTTCGTCGTGATCCTGAGCCTGCTCGACTTGGACTTGCTCACGTTGATCCGGGCCGTCCAGCGGCCCTTGCTGTTCTTCTTCGCCTTGACGGTCTTCTTGCCGAAGCGCACCGATCCGCCGGTGATCTTGCGGCCCTTGACCCTCGCGAGCGTGACGGTCAGCGCCTTGCGGCACGCCTTCTTCGTCTTGGCCGACGATGCCGCGACGTTGCGCGTCGAGATCGCCGAGTCAGCCGTGCAGATGCCCGGCGGGCAGACCCAGATCTCCGAGTGTGGCTTGTAGAAGCCCACGTCCGGGCTCCCGGGCCAGTCGCGACGGTTGAAGTTGACCCCCAGGGAGCCGGTCTTCTCGTCCCGGAAGTCCTGGTTGTAGGTCATCGTCCCGTCGGGAGCGACGTCGACGTTGTAGAAGCGGTGGTCACCGTCGACGCCGGTCCTCGAGACGAAGTAGTCCGAGAACGTCAGGCGCCACGGCACGCCGTTCTGATCCACCGTGTGGTTGTCCAGGGCGCCCCAGTGCGGGCCGCCGCTCGTGATGTCGTTGACGTGCAGCGCCGAGATCAGGAACGGGCAGTCGGCGATGTGCTGACCGGTCGCCAGCTTGTTGAAGAGCTGGATGCCGGTGAGGTTCAGGCCGCCGGTGTGGATCCCGCGCGAGAGGTCGCAGTCCACCGAGCCATCCTGCGCGCTCTTGATGAGCGGCGAGATGTCGATGTCGTAGACCATCTTCGCCTGGCCCTGGTCGTAGTAGTTGTCCGAGGCCGGGTTACGACCCTGGACCGCCCGGAACATGATCCGGTTGTTCGGAGCCACCTGGTGCCAGGCGCCGCCGGCGCAGCCGCCGGGCTCGTCGGTGCCCTTGCCCTCGGGCGTCTGGATGATCGAGAGACCGTCGTTCCAGACCTGGACGATCTGGCTCGAGAAGTCGCCCTTGCTCTTGGTGATGTCCGGGATGAAGAAGATCCCGCCGCCACACATCGAGCCGGCGAACATGCCCTTGGACTCCAGGCCGTCCTTGTACTTCGTCGCGTCGGGCCAGGTCTTGGCGTCCTCCATGATCCCGTACTGCTCGTGCGCGCGCTGGGCGGGCTCGAGCGGTCCGTTGGGGACATGGCCGACGCCGACGAGCTTCGGCTTGGCGGCGTTGCCGCCACCGATGCTCCAGTTGCGGATCGTCGGACGGAACGAGTACTTGTCGACCGTCTTGACCGGGTCGAGCACGATCTCACGCGGCTCGGCGTAGTCGGCCGTCATGCCGTAGCCGAGGTCCGGGCGGAACTGGATGCCGTGCGGGTTGGCGCACGTACCGACCGGGCGCGACTCGCGCAGCGAGCACGGCTCGGGCACGCCACCGGGGTTGCGGCCGAGCTTCAGGCCGCCGGCCTCCGGGGTCCCGGCGGGCGACTGGGACTCGACGACCATGCCCTTCGCGGCGTCGGGCTTGAACGTCACGATCTCACCCGGGGAGCCGCCGAAGTCCGTCATCGGCCCGCCCATGAGCGTGAGGTAGAAGCGACCGTCGTTGCCCTTCTCGTAGGCGTCGGCGATCGTGCCGCCCGGGGTGACCGGGTTGGGGATCTCGTTGAGGAGTTTCAGGTTCGGGATGTCGGAGGCGTCGAGCACATGCGTCGTGCCCGTGTACAGGCCGCCTGCGAGGATCGGATCGCCGTCCTCCCACTGGTACTGCATGTGGTGCGCCTCGTTCTCCAGGCCCCACGGGAGCGGGAGCTGGACGAGGTTGACGACCTTCCCGAAGTCGACGTTCGGCGTTCCGTCGAGGTTCTTCTGGCGCATGTCGATGATCTGGAAGCCGTCGAGGCCGGGCAGGAACTGCGGGTTCAGCAGATCCGCGATGCCCTGCGGGTTGACCGTCGAGGCCTGGATGAACTTGCTGATGACGTCGGCGTGGACGTCGGCGACGTTCTGCTTCGAAGACCAGACGACGTTGTACTCCGGCTTGGCGAGCGGATCCGGCTGCGCGCCCGTACCGGCCTTGTATGCGGCCTCTGCGGCCTTCCACTCCGCGACGGCCTTGTCGCGATTGGCGATCGCGCCGTCTGTGACGTTGTTCTGCACGCTGCCCATGTCGGTCGCGCGCCCGAGTGTGTTGGCCAGCCACTCGGGGTTGATGGGCAGGTCACCGAGGCCGGTGTCCTGACCCGAGGCCGCCGGAACGCCCCCCGCGATACCGGCGGCGACGAGTCCTGCGACGAGTGAGCCCGCGAGTAGTCCTCGCCGGGCGCGTGATGTAGCGCGTCTTGCCATGCGTTCCCCCTGCGGTCGTTCGCCAGGCAGACGGCACCTGGCCGTGATCCCTACTACTTGCGTACTGAGTCCAACACTACATAGATCCGCCAGATGTCAAGAACAATTTCGAGACGGCACCATGAAGCCCCGCGAACCCATGTCCCGTACACCTACCGGCGGCGGATACTACATAAATCTGATCGACTTTCCGGATTACTGCGCGAAGCAGCAATCCGGAAACCAGTGCGCTCAGGCCGCTAGGCCGCGCAGCCGGGCTCGAACGTACCCTCGAAGTGCCACGACGCGGAGAAATTGTTGAACGCGCCGCCGACGATCTGGCTCGTCCACTCGAGCGTGAAGGCCTTCGTGTCGGAGTTGTAGGTGCCGGTCACGGGGCTCGTGAGGCCCGGGAAGCTCCCGTCCGGCTTCGGCGAGCCGACGTTGAAGTTCTGCTTGTTCCACTGCGCCGCGAAGGCCGCCAGGTTGCCGCTGAGCCTGCCGTCGGTCGAAACGCTGATCGACGGCGCGGGGACGTCGGCGCCCGTCTGCGGATCCTTCGCCGACGTCTGCGCGCTGTAGTTGATGAGCGCGAAGCGCTGCGGCGCGATGATCCGGTTGGCGAGCGCGTCGCCCGAGCCCGAGAAGGCCGGGGCCGGCGCGGGTTGGTAGGTCCCGGTCCGCAGCCCGCCGTCGGTGCCCGGGTTCAGCAGCGTGTAGGTCGTCGCCGCCGAGCTCGGGTTGGGGAAGAACGGCCCGTTCTCGCGCGTGCCGCCGGCGAGGACGAGGCGGATGTAGGACCCCGACGCGACGCCGCCGCCGAACTTGCCCGGGGTGAAGCGGAACAGCCCGACGAGCGGCGTCGAGGTCAGGTTCGCGACGGGAGCGGCCTTCTTCTTCTTCGCCTTCTTGCGCTTGGCCGCGGCCTTCTTCTTCGCCGCCGCCCGGCGCTTGGCCGCCAGCTGCTTCTTCGTGAGCTTCTTCTTCTTGACGGCCGCGGCGCCCGCGGTCGTCGAGGAGCCGGCCGAGACGAGCGCCGAGGCGTCGATCCCGCTGGTGGCAAGCCCGCCGATGAGCAGGCCGATGACGAGGTACTTCAGAGAGGATCGGTTCATCAGGGTTCGCTCCGCGGTCGGGGTGACAGGGCGCTCAGCGGGGGCTGAACGTGCCCTCGAGGTGCCAGAAGCCGCTGAAGCCGTTGAACGGCCCGCCGCGGATCTTGCTCGTCCAGCTCAGGACGAAGTGCTTCGTCTTGGCGTTGTAGGCGCCGGTCGCCGCCGCGCCGCTGCCGTCGGGCTTGGGCGCGCCCTGGTTGAAGTACTCGCCGTTCCACTCGGCGGTGAAGCCGGGCAGGCGCACGGTGAGCCGGCGGCCGTCGACGGTCGCGCTCGTGACGGCGCTCGTCTTCTTGGACTGCGGGTCCTGCTTCAGCGTCGCGACGCCGAAGCGGATCGCGGTGTACGGCTCGGGCTTGATGATCTTCGTCGCCCGGGCGTTGCCCTTGGCGTCGAAGACCGGGCTGGGGTGCGGCTGGAAGCGGCCCGTCGCGAGGCCGCCGTCCGTGCCGGGGCGCCCGAGGGTGTAGGTCTTGTCGCTCGCGCGCGAGTCGGGGTTGGCGAGGTACTGCGTCTTGCCGCCGCTCTTGCCCGTGATCATGCGGAAGTACGTGCCGCTCGCCTTGGCGCCGGAGAACTTGCCCGCCGCGAGCCTGAACGTGCCGTCGAGGGGCCTGGAGCTCGCGGCCTGCGACGGCGCGCCGGCGAGCGCGACGGCGGCGACGGCGGCGGTCGTGAGGCCGAGCAGGCCGGTCGTGGTGCGGCGGATGGTGTGGGTCATGCTGTGCCTCCTTGGCGGGAACGGCGGCCGGGCAAGAGCGCCAGCGCGATGATCAGCAGGCCGGGTACGACGAAGAACCAGGGGAAGAGCGCAAACGGCGGGAGGCTCTTGATCGCCTCGTAGTTGTCGACGTTGTCGCTCATCGCGCCGATCATCGGCGTCATGTCGTTGAGGATCGGAATCCAGCGCTTGTCGAGCGTGTCGACGTCGGAGTAGCGCGTCGCGATGTCGCGCTCGCTGAGCCCCGTGCGCTTCAGGGCGGGTACGACGTCGAGGCGCAGCGCGCCCTGCCCGACGGCGATCGTCGCGAAGTAGCCCTGGATCGTCTCGACCTTCTTGCGCGTCTCGATCGTCTTGAAGGCCGTCATCATGCGCCCGCCCTTCGGCGCGCGCTGGAACATCTGCGTGCCGATCGGCACGGCGATCAGCCCGATGCCGACGACGGCGGCCGCCCAGCGCAGCTTCGGCCACGACTTCGGCGCGAGCAGGCCGGCGATGGCCAGCAGCGCCAGCAGCACGCCCGGGACGACGAAGAACCACGGGAAGACCTTGAAGCTCGGCAGCGCCGCGACGGCGCGGTAGTTGCCGGCGTTGGACTTGATGAGCGACATGAGCCCGCCCATGTCGTCGTTGATCGGGGGCCAGTCCTCGCGGAACTGCGCGAAGCCCGGGAAGCGCCTGTCAAAGCGCTTGTGCGCGGCCGCGCCGTGGCCCTCGAGGCGGACGACGACGCGCCCGTTGGCCTGGTGCACCGCCGCATCGATGTTCCGGATGTGGCGCTGGAACCCGCTGAGCCGGGCGTCGGTCATGAACGGCCGGAACTCCTGCAGCATCTGCGCGCCCTTCGGGCCGCGGTCGAACATCTGGAAGATCACCGGCGCGAGCGCGAGGCCGAGGCCCAGCACGACCAGGACGACGAGCGCCCGGCGACGTGCGCCGACCGTGGAAGACCGGCTCCCCGTCCCAATTCTCGCCATTCCCCATCAACTTAGAGGTATTTCGAACACCATGTCAAGCGAGGCCCCGCGCCCCCGCTCGGCAGACCCGCGTCAGCGACGGTTTTCGCAGCGGCGCAGCACGTCTCGGCGGTCGGCGGCCACGGTGTCGCTGCCGGGCCCGCAGTCGACGACGTCGCGCTCGCCGTCGACGGTGACGAGCACGTCGTCCCCGGCACCGCCGCTGAGGGTGTCGCGTCCGAGACCGCCGTTGAGGTGATCGGCCCCGGCGCCGCCGTTGAGCTCGTCGGCGCCGCGTGCCCCCTCGAGGCGGTCGTCGCCGCCCCCGCCGAGCAGGACGTCGTCGCCCTGACGACCCTCGACGCGGTCGTCGCCGGGCCCGCCGTCGAGCCAGTCCCCGCCGGCCGAGCCCTCGAGCTGGTCGTCGCCGCCGAGCCCGTAGAGCGGGCCGGGCGGTCGGGCGTAGGGCGGGCGCGAGAGCTCGGATATCCGGAGGCTGTCGTTGCCGGCGGTCGCAAGGCCGTAGCGCGCGCGGTTCGTGGCGTCGTCGGCGGCGCGGGTGTCGGAGATCGCCTTCAGCGCGGCGGCGGGCGCCTGGCGCAGACCGTCGTTGACGGCGGCGAGGATGACCGTCTGCGACTCGACCCAGAGCGGGTTGCGGATGCCACCCGGGGACTTGGCGACGACCGTCTCGCAGCCCGGGAAGCGCGACGCGTACATGTCGCCCAGCACGGCGAGGGGCGAGCCGACCGGCTGGCGGCCGTCGTAGGGCCAGTAGAGGACGTCGTTGCCCGGTCCGCAATCGACCCGGGCCTTGGCGCGCGCGATCCAGATGCGGTCGTCGCCGTCGCCGCCGACGAGGACGTCGGCGCCCTCGTCACCGGCGATCACGTCGTTGCCGCTGCCGCCGTCGACGTCGTCGCTGCCGGGCCCGGCGTCGATGACGTCGTCGCCGTCGCCGCCGCGCAGCACGTCGTCGCCGAGGCCGCCACCCATGATGTCGTCGCCGGGACCGCCGTCGACGAGGCGGTCGCTGCCGCGCCCGGACAGCAGCACGTCCTGTCCATCGCCGCCGGAGAGCAGCACGTCGTTGCCGAAGCCCGCCTCGACGACCACGTCATCGCCGCCGCCGGCGTCGATCGTGTCGTCGCCGTCGCCGCCGTCGAGCCAGTCCGCGCCATCCCCGCCCGACAGGCGATCGTCACCGCTGCCGCCGTCGAGATGGTCGCGCCCGCCCAGGCCGCGCAGGCGGTCGTCGGCCGATTCGCCGAACAGCGCGTCCGCGCCGCTCGTGCCGGTCAGCGTCTGCGCGCCGAACCCGCCGTGGCGCTCGACGGCCTGTGCCGCGACGCCGAAGCTGCACGCGCCGAGGGCGGCGGCGCAGACAAGCGTGGCGGCGAGGCGGCGCACGCACGTTCATCGGCATGCCCCGACGATCGGTTGAGCGGCCGCGTCCGCCGGTGGCGCGCCACCCGCGCTCAGCGCGGCGCGCGCGGGCCGTCGGCGACGATGTCGCGGCCCGTCGGGCGCAGCTGCTCGTCGAGCTCGAGCTGCCAGAAGAAGCGCGTGAACGTGTGGCCGTGGGCGAAGTCGCCGACGTGCGGCTCGATCGTCTCGCCGCGCGCCATGCGGACGATCAGCTCGGGATACGTGCGGCCGGGGCGCGCGGCGTACATCGGCGCCGGGAAGGCGCCGCCGAAGCGCGTGTTGACGTCGGTGATCCCGAGGCCGATCTCGGGGTCGCGGAAGGCCTGGACCGTGCACGGGCCGCGGACGCCGAGCGCCTCGCCGGCGCGGCGGCCGAGCTCGATGAGCTCCTCGTCGTGGACGACCGTCCCCTTGATCGACTCGCCCCCGCGCGACTCGATCATCGTGCGCGGGATCGCGTTCAGGCAGCGCCCGTCGAGGTCGCAGAGCAGGTCGATCGAGAACTCCGGCCCGCCCATGAGCCGCTGGACCATGACCGGCTCCTTGACGTAGCCGACGAAGAACTCCATCTCGGCGCGGTCGGCGGCCGGGTGGATCGAGCGCGCGCCCGAGCCGCGCCGCGGCTTGACCATGACCGGGAACGAGGCGGGCTCCTCGCCCGGCAGGCACGTCGGCGGCGACGGCAGCCCGAGCCCGAGCAGGAGGTGGTGCGTCTCGTACTTGTCGAACGTCGCCCGCGCGATCTCGGCGGAGGGGACGAACGCCGGCAGCCGGTCGCCCGCCGACGCGAGCACCTCGATGTCGAGGTCCGTCAGCGGGACGACCGCGCCGACGTCGTGCTCGGCGACGAGCGCCTCGAGGAACGGGACGTAGCCGGGGTCGTCGATGCGCGGCGGCACGACGTGCAGGTCGGCGGCGTAGCGCGCCGGCGCGAGCGGGTTGGGGTCGGCGGCGATCGTGAACGCGTGCTCACCGAACGCGCTGACGATGTCGTAGCGCTTGCCGACACCCGTGAGCAGGACCGCCGTCATCGCGCGCCGTGGAAGCGCTCGAGCGTGTCCGCGCGCAGGCCGAGGCGCAGCGTCTCGAGCGACAGCACCTCCGCCGGCGGGATGTTGCCGAGGTTCACGTCGCCGCCGTAGCGCTCGATGAGCCAGACCTGCTGGTGCTTGCGCGGCGCCTCGAAGATGAGCCTCGCGGGGTCGACCTCGTGGGCGATCTCGTCGATGAGCCCGGTGCGCGCCTCGCCGTCGGGCCGGTAGAGCCCCGCCGTCCCGGTCGCGCGGCCCTCGCAGACGACCATCTGCGCCCCGGCCTCCAGCGCGTCGCGGATGAGCTGCACCCAGCGGTAGGGCGCCATGAGGGCGTCGGGATCCTTCTCGCCGACCTCGGCGTAGACCGTGTAGCGCTGCGCCAGGCGCTCGATCAGCGCGGTCTTCTCCGCCGGCGGGATCGCGACGACCCCGCTGGAGACCTCGATGCGGTCGATGCCGAGCTCGTCGATCCAGGCGCACAGCTCGTCGACGCGGCCGTGCCGCCAGGCGAGCTCGGTGAGCGTCCCGCCGAGCATCACCGGGACGTCGTGGGCGCGGTAGGCCGCGAGCTTGTCGTCGAGGTCGGCGGTGACGTAGGCCGAGCCCCAGCCGAGGCGCACGGTGTCGATGTGCGCGGCGGCCTGGCGCAGCATGCCGTCGACCTCGGCGGAGCTGAGGCCCGTGTCGATGACGTGCGTGAGGCCCGCCGTCCGCGGCTTGGGCGTGCGCGCGGGCAGGGGCAGGAAGTCCGGCATCGCGCGGAGGCTACACGCGCCCGCCGCGACCGCCGGGCCCGCTCAGGACGTGACGCGCGCGATCTCGGTGAGCGTCGTCTCGCCGGCGCGGACCTTCGCCAGCCCGTCGTCGACGAACGTCGTCATGCCCTGCCCGATCGCGCAGCGCGTGATCTCGCTCGCGGGGGCACGCGCGAGGATCAGCGCACCGATCTCCTCGGTCATGCGCATCACCTCGAAGAGCCCGATGCGCCCGTGGTAGCCCGTCTCCCGGCAGCGCTTGCAACCGCCCGGCTCGAAGATCTCGACCTCGCCGTCGGCCGCGAGACCCGCCTCGATCGCAGGGACCGTCGTCGGGCGCTTGCAATGCGGGCACAGCTTGCGCGCGAGGCGCTGGGCGACCACGCAGCCGATCGCCGACGCGACGAGGTAGGGCTCGACACCCATGTCGACGAGCCGGGCGGCGGCGCCGGGAGCGCTGTTGGTGTGCAGCGTCGAGAGCACGAGATGCCCGGTGAGCGCGGCCTCGATCGCGATCCGCGCGCTCTCGTGGTCGCGGATCTCGCCGACCATGATGATGTCCGGATCCGCGCGCACGATCGTCCGCAGGCCGGTGGCGAACGTCAGGCCGGCGCGCTCGAAGACCTGCATCTGCTTGACGCCGGGGACGCGGTACTCGACGGGGTCCTCGATCGTCATGATCGTCTTCTCGGTCGAGTTCACGACCGCGAGGCCGGCGTAGAGCGTCGTCGTCTTGCCCGAGCCCGTCGGCCCCGTCGCGAGGACGGCCCCGTGCGAGCGCGTCAGCGCGCGCTCGACGCGCGCACGGTCGACGTCGCCCATGCCGAGCTCGGCGAACGAGAGCGGGCGGCGGCCGGGGTCCAGGAGGCGCAGGACGGCCGACTCGCCGTCGACGAGCGGCACGGTCGTGACGCGGATGTCGATCCGCCGGTCGTCGAACGTCAGGGTCATGCGCCCGTCCTGCGGCAGCCGGCGCTCGGAGATGTCGAGGTGGCTGAGGATCTTGATCCGCGAGAGCACGCGAGCCGCCCTGCTCTCCGGGATGCGTGTGGCCTCGGCCATCATCCCGTCGACGCGGAAGCGCACCTTCATGTGATCGCCGGCGGGATCGAAGTGCAGGTCCGAGGCGCCCTGCTCGATCGCCTGGGAGATGATCGACCGCACGAGCCGGACCGTCGGGCTGTCGTCGGTGACGGCCTCCTGCGCGGCGGCGGCGGCGGCGGCGAGCTCCTCCGTCGGCTCCGGCGGCTCCAGCTCGAGCTGGTCGACGCGGTTGAGGCGCGCGAGCAGCGCGTCGAGGTCCTCGCGCGACACCACGATCGGCTCGATGTGCAGCCCGGTGATCATCGCGAGGTCGTCGATCGCGATGACGTTGGACGGGTTGGGCATCGCGACGAGCAGCGTGTCGTCGCCGCGCATGCCGACCGGCACGGCGTGCACGCGCCGCGCGACCTGCGCCGTTACGAGCTTCATCGCCTCCGGATCGGGCGTGAGCGTCTCGAGGTTGCCGTACTGCAACCCGAAGCGCTCGGCGACGGCGATGGCGAGCTGATCGGAGTTGATCAGCCCGTGCTGGAGCAGGACCTGGCCCATCGGACGGCCGATCGCGCGGGCCTCGACGACGGTCTCCTCGACCTTCTCGCGGCTGCAGAATCCGAGGCTGACGAGGACGTCGCCGAGCAGGCGACCGGGGCGGGGGCGGGTCGCGGTGGCGGTCGCAGAACCCGGCTGTTGCGATGACATGCCCCCTCTATCGGCAGAATGCTCAGGTTCTTGGACCCCTGCGGCCGCATCTGGCCGCAGACGAAGGCGAGGAACCGAATGGCAACGACGGGGTACCCCTGAGCGACATGGGCATCGACACCTCCACGCGGGAGCGCGTCGTCGAGCTGCCGGCGACGGCGGCCGCGGCAGGCCTCGCCCGCCGCGAGCTCGCGGCGACGCCCGGCGTCGCCGGCGAGCTCGGCTACAAGGCGCTGCTCATGGCGTCCGAGCTGATCGCCGTCTACGTCCAGGACCTCGAGCCCGACCCGACGCGCCGCCTGACGCTGCTCGTCCGCGTCACGCCCGAGCGCGTCCGCATCGAGGTCGGCGGGCCCGAGCCGGACATCTCACCCGATGCGCTGCTGCACTCCAGCGAGACCCCGTCGCTCGGCGGGATGGGCCTGAAGATCGTCGACCGCATGGCCGACGCCTGGGGCGTCCAGGGCGAGAACGACACGCGGATCTGGTTCGAGCTGCTGCGCTGACGGCCGGGGCCGCCTTGGCGGCAGCTAGCGTTGCGGACGAATGCAGCTCGCCCCCGACCAGCCGAACGTCGAGCTGCGCCGCAACCGGGCCGGGGACGAGATCGTCGTCCTCGCCTTCCCGTACGACGCGCACATCGTCGCCATCGTGCGCGGGATCCCCGGGCGCCAGTTCGACTGGGACCGGCGCGAATGGTGGGCGCCGGTCGGCGACTGGGTCGCGGTCCACGTCGCCGACGTGCTGGAGCGCTTCCCCGACCTCACGGCGAGCGACGCGGTCTACGCCTGGCTGTCGGGCGTCGAGCGCCGCTGGGTCGGCCTCGTCGGCACGCGCCGCCACGACGGCCGCGGCTGGTGGACCCTGGAGACGAAGGCCGGCACCGTGCCCGAGCCGCTGCTCGCCGGATCGGTCGAGCACGAGGGCCGGCTGCTCGCGCCGCTCACCGTCGCGGGCGCGAACGCGCTCGCCGAGCAGGACGTCGCGCGGCTGGACGGCGGCGCGCGCCGCTGCGTCGACGCGCTG
>Ga0310810_10009439_pt1 | contig 11289 bp, 20 predicted proteins | sample NCmetagenome_FD_207641 | JGI IMG/M metagenome (GOLD analysis project Ga0310810, IMG submission 207641) | Soil microbial communities from experimental microcosm in Duke University, North Carolina, United States - NC | ecosystem: Engineered > Artificial ecosystem > Soil microcosm > Unclassified ... | reverse complement strand
ATTGGTATAGCACGTGAGAATCATTTGGCGGTTGGACCTATTTGCCCGGCAATTTCTAGTAGGAGTGCACATGACTTCTTAGACATACGACGTTTGGCGAGTCGAGTTCTCCTGCAACTTGCAGACCTCATTGGAGGAGAGGCTTTGGTCAGAGTTCACTTCGGAATCAAGCCGGTCACGGGGTCGGGAATTTGCTGTATTGCCTTTCTGGCCAGAACATGACTATTTATGGATATGCTCGGGGAGGTTGGCCGGGCGAGAGGTTGCCGGGCGGACTCACGAGAGGGCGTGTCTCGTTAAGGTGTATGCGTATGTCAACCCGGATCTTAATCGCCGACGATGACGCCACCATCCGGCTGCTATTGCGCCGGTTGTTGGAGAAGCAGCGGGATTGGCAAGTGTACGGCGAGGCCAGCAACGGTGTTGAGGCGATTGAAGGAGTAGAGCAATTCGAGCCCGATATCGTTGTTATGGATTTGGCCATGCCCGTCATGAACGGGCTACAGGCCGGCCCCGAGATCGCGAAAGCCCACCCCAGGCTGCCCATGTTGCTGATCAGCGTCCAAGAGGTATCCAATCAGCTCGCGTGGGAAGCCCGCAATGCCGGCTACAGAGGAGCGGTAACCAAGAGCGGTGGCGATGAAGTTCTGAGGGGAATCGAGGCCTTGCTTCGCCACGAAATGTTCTTCTATTCCAACGACGGATCCCAAGCTCCTGCTTAGGATTAAAGCGCTTTCCCGAACTAATGCCGTACAGCCTGGTAGCGGGATTCATCGTGCTGGAATCAGAACCCGTACGAGATGCCAAATGCGAACAGATGCCGTGCTTGCAGGTCCACGCTCGGCATGATATTGCCTGCCGCCTGCGCGAGGCCAAAGTCAACTCTGCAATTCTTCTGGTATGCGTTCCGGGGCACGAAACGCCCACAAACCCCTTCGTCCCAGCAAAGCCAACCATCGCGCTCGTAGGCGCTCCCGTCGAGCACCTTGATTCCCTCTGCAATCAATCATGCGCATGAGTTCCTGTTCTAGCCCGCTCTCGTAATCGTGATTTCCCAAGACAGCCACTGTGGGCACCCGTATTCGAATGATGGCATTGAGCAGCGGTCCCATTTCGGCTGGCAGATCCTAATTCGTGAGGTCCCCGCAAGAACCAGCACATCTGCTTCCTCTCGCACCTTGCTGAGTTGATCGTGCAAAATGGCTGGGCTTGAGGGCACGAAGTGCAAATCGGCGGTGGCTGCTATTCTCATCTGCTGTGCTTCCTCCGACGAGAAGGAGCGTAAGACAATTAGGGACGTTAGGCCGACATGGCGCTGATTTTCGGATGCCGTGCCCGGCATTCGTTGAACAAATCGTCCAGTCCCCATTCCTTTATGTCGATAGCAAACATCTTGTCGTCAATCAAGCTCCCGCGGAACCGGGCTTTCGAGTCCGGGGAGCACAGTTCCTTTGCAAAGCGTGCCAGCAAGTCTTGCCACACAGTCTGGGGAACGTAGCCGCTGTGGGCGGGATAGACATAGCGAAACAGCACGAGCGCCCAGAGCACGATCTCCCAATGCTCACCTGCCAGCTCGAGCACTCGACTCCACTCCAGTTTTCCACGCGAAGAGTAAATTACATGCGCGATGTCTGCTCCATCGAAACGCTCACGTCGGGTGACGAAAAGCTTCGAGGCCAGAAGCTCTTCAGGCGCCAGCACTTTGGTCTTGACTCCCACGATGGTGGCGGGATGTGCCCGTTCAATCCATGAGGGATCCACGGTTATTACCGCATTGCTCATGCCGGTAATTAGGTCGACAAAATAATCATCGCGATGCACCTTGGCCAGCCAAATCGGATCACAGATTTCATACTCAAAGCCGTGTTCCCTAAGATGTTTCAAAGCTGGTGTCATATCGTGCGGAGTCAAGAAAACATCCAGGTCTTTGGTGAAGCGACAGATTCCGGTGTGCTGCTGTAAAGCATATGCACCAGCTACCGCGCAAGGCAGGCGCTCTTTCTCAAACAGAGTGAGAACCTGTTGAAAAAGGGACTCTTGCTCCTCCGGAAGTCTCAGCGGAGCCGAGGACGTCACCGGAACTTCATCGCCTGGTTTGTGTGCTTCCTCTCCCATGAATACCTCCTTACCAGGTTGATCCTCTTCGGCCATTCGGGTGGGAAGGGGGAATCCCAAAACAAAGTGCGCCCCATCCGGCAGTGAGAGTCTGATCTGGACAAATGGCCGGTCAATCGAACCTCTAGAGTATCGAACGAAATCCGCACACCATACTGGTGGTCCTCCTTACTTCTCGTTACATGGACGGTGACACTTTGATCTTTTCAACGTGAATCAACTTTTTCTCCATATCTAGCGTGCCCGTTATCTGGACCTCTTTTCCTTTGTAGTTCTTGGCTTTCTTTTGGCTGTCCAGTAGGTACTTCTCATTGGCGGCTTTCAAGACGTAAGCATCTCCATCTTCGACAATTGTTCCTATGTAAACCCTTAGATCGGGCCGGCCTCGCTGCGCTTTCGCTTCCGGCGTCGGAAACGTCGGCGGAGTACTTGGGGCCAGGGTTGCCGGAGCTTGCGCCGTGGGATCTACTGGTTGGGAAGGTTGACTTCCTTGCCCGAATAAATTAGGCAGCGAACCTGCCAGCAGAGCGAGACTATAGAGTGCGCCCACCTGTTTTTTCATGGTTTGTTCCTCAAATCCCGGTCGGTCGCCCGTCCCAGATCTCTTCTCCGACTCCGAATCTTTCTTCTGAATTGCCGCACTCGAAGTCTATTAAGCAGCAATCGCGTATTGGGGGTCGGCATGACCCAGCAAAGTCATCATTTCGTCGAGCGTGGGAATGTCGAATTCTGCGAGAGAGCTGACCAGTTTGAGCCTTTCACGCACGGACTTGGAGGGATTAAACAGCTTGAATCGAATATCGTGATCCTGAGCCCATCGCTGCAAAAACACGAGCATGCCCAGACCGCCACCTTCGATACCTTGTACGTCCGAAAGCTCAAGCACAACAGTGCGGGCCCCTCTTTGGGATGTGACAGCGTTGCGCAATTTGAAAGCCGCTTCGCTCTGCACAATTCTGCCTTCACACTCAACGATCGCGAGATCACCAATGTTGTCGATATTTAACTTCAACATGACGTCCTCCAGTTCTCTTCTATTAAAGAGAGCACGCACTGTGCCATCTCTGTATTCTATGCAAGTTGAGTAGTTGAGTGGCTCATCAGCCGTGGCACCGGAAGTTTCTGCAAGCAGCGAGCAAATCTGACCTACAGGAAAGGCTGTATTCAAATGTTTAGTTGAGGAGAAATGTCTGAGATCGAGGCGGATTCGCTTCAACTCTGGACCGGGACGATCCTTTCTTGCCGACGACCGGAAAAACCTCGTTTTCCAGTAGTCCTTGCGCCACAACCTCGAGATTCGCTACATCGACGAGGGTGGTAACGAGAATAGAGTCGCTCTGTTCGATAAGAAGATGAGTCAGGCAAATCGTGACCAGCTTGCCCTTCAATTGTTCAAGACGGGGCATAACAGGAAATTAAAACTGCTGAATCTTCAATCTCATAGTGGGCCTCTGAATTCGGTGCCCACGTTTCTTCAACTCCACCCGTTCTAGTGCGCGTTGCAGGGTAAGCATTTGCTCGCGCATCCACTCAAGACGATCAATGCTTTTCGTAAGACTCCCCGAGTTTTGAATGTGCTTTGCCATAATGCCGGTACGATAAGCCTCCTGCGATCCATCTGTCGGCACGCTGGCGTACCCGGGAAATGTTTGGGAGGGTGGTGCGGACGTTAGATCACGAACCGAGACGTTCTTTCGCTATTAGTCGGCGGTCGCGGTGCGGTTTGGTGCGCTGTTGGCCAGTAGTCAGTTTGCATTTTTCTCCCGCAGCAGCACCGCAAGTGGGACAGCGGACAGCAAGTATTTGTGTTGGGCTGGGTTCTGCTTTCATCGGGAGAGAATGCCCCAAACCCATGGGCAAGAATGGTCAATTTTGCACCATTAGGTTCCGGATCAGGTGAAGCGGGTGGATTTGAGCGGATCGAGTGTCCGCAATGTTCGAGAGATTCCGGCTTCAGCCGTAGAAGTTAGGCAGCCGCATCCAGTCCCCATTTAGATCGACGGTGCTCCTGTACCGGGACCGACCTGCTCCAGAAAAGAGAGGGCTCTCAGTGCATCCTCGATTTGGTGTCTTCCGGCGATTGCCTAACGCGTCGCGGCCATCCGTTCTGGCATTTTCTGCGAATCAGTTTCCAGTAAGGCTTCCCCAAACAGCTCTTCCCAACTTTTATTCTCAGCAGGCATGCTACACCTCCTAGACAGTACGGGCCGAGAAAGGCTAACGAGACTCTGTGCAATAGTGATCACTGTTTCACTGTTTCCCTATGGCAATTGCGTCTGGAAATCAGCTCCGCCCGCAACATCGCCAGGGTGATTGAGTCAATTTGCAAAAGGGGGAGGAGAGGGGACTCCCCCTGAATCGCAGCCACGCCCCGCATCCCAGGGCGGGAAAGCCGTTTACGCCTCCGAGGCGAAGCAGTTATTTCTTTGGTCGCAAATTCGGCCAGATGAAGACCAAGAAAACCAGACACGATGCGAACAGCAAGAAGATCAGCACTGCGACCCCCACCGACAAAAACTGCATGTAGGCCAAAATTGCCAAGAATCCAGCCACAAAGCCCGTGATACGAGTCCACGTCATTTCGGGGCCACTATCCTACGAACCAGTACGACTGATTAAAAAAAGGTAATTCCTTAGCCCGCCAGCACCAGCGCCTAGATCACCGAATCACATGGGGCTCGGTTTTCCGCTTCTTGCAGTTTAGAGCGCAGACAGTCACTAGAAGACAAGACGTGCCCGAACTGCGGGTTCACGATCACGCCGGATCAAGTCCAAGCGGGTGGATTTTGAGCGGATCGAGTGTCCGAAGTGCGGCAAGAAATTCGTCGCTAGTGAAGCGAACCTTGGGCAATCGCCGTCCGTAAGTTAATCTTGGCCGTTTTGTCCAAGGACCACACGTGGTCGCCCTTCGGTGTGGGATGCATCACCCTGACATCCGAGTCCGTTTCGAGCGCCCGCCTAAGCTCGCTGGTGTTTAGTATCGTCAATGCGCCCACGGTCTTTTTGCAAGCAGTAGGCCTGAAATGTCATGCTGGAAGTCTACGCCTCTTTCTCCGGTCTAGCCCGCCCGCACCATCGCCAAGATCACCGGGCTCCCTTTTCACTTTCTGCAATTTGTTTACATCAGACCGTAGGCGCTCAAGTGTTCTCTCACATTAGTTCTTCGCGGGCGTTAGAGACTTTATCGAGCAGTTCTTCAAGAGTTTCTTCGGGTGGGTTGAGCTGCTTGCACTTGGCCATAATGCCGAAAGGGTACAGGCGCGAAGTGATGGCGTCGGCACGCTAGCGCACTTTCGAGCCTTACAGAATCCCTATTCGTGATCTAGGGTGATCGCCGGATAGCAAAGTGCCGTGCATCCGCCCTAGGTTAACTTCAATTCATACGATATAGGGGACGGCACGTCTTTCAGCTCATTCCCCCCGTTGCCGTCCCCTTGAATTACTCACCAATGCCGCGACTGATCACAGAGCGTATCAAAGAGTTGCGGCGAGAAATAGCTGAAATGACCGAGGCAAACCGCAAGTATTTGCGCGGCCCTAAGTACGGCTCCGCCCCTGCCGACTACGAACGGCGGTTCCAAAGGTTGCTCGAAATCGTAGATGAGTTGAGAAGCCTGACTGAATGGAGAAAGCCATAAGTTAATGTGATGGCGTTCGGCTCTCTTAGCGAGTGTGAGGCATTCTTGAAAGCTCTCGCCGCCACAATCAAAACGCGTGTTTCGCGAAGGTGACACGCCACCAGCCCGGAAGCGGGATGCGCTCGTTCTGTATTAGCGTCGTGTCGGCGTTTGTGCGTCGGCACGGCGCGTTGAAAATTTCTTCAGGACTTCGGCATCCAATCGATCTCATTCCGTCCTTCGAGAAAATCCAGCATTAGATTCCTGTTGTCCAGTCGCTGCTCGTCCTTCACGCGCTCCTCCTTCTGGTTCGTCGAGGGCGGGCTTTGAAGCGCAGCCCATTCATCCCTCAGAGCTCGAGCTGTTGCGGCCGTCGGAGCGTCGGAGACAGCGGCGACCTTTTCGCATAGCACCGCGAGGAGTGTCGAGTTCAGTGTTTCGAGTTCTTTCCTGCTGGCCATTTATCTCTCCGGCCTTGGGTTCCGTACTTCTGGTAAGAAGATCCCAGGAGGCGGGGTGAACATAGTATTGCACGGCTCGCCGGGATTTAGATCGGCTCGACCTCGAAGAGGCCGATCCCGCGCAAGGAACAAGTTAGGCCGCAATCGTCGGGCGTTCAGGTCCAGGTTTGGAAATCTCGGCAACAGTTCTAGATACCTTATCAGGCTTGTCCTTCAGCGCCAGATCAGCCTGTGACACAATCCCGATGCATCGGCCTTCGTCGTCTACGACCGGGATGCGCCTGATTTGATGTTCCTGCATTGCCTGTTCGCATTTGTCCAGATTGTCATCATCGTGGCAGGTAACAAGATCGGTACTGATGTATTTCTCAATCGACGTGCTTTTAGGATCCAAGCCATCCCCGACGATTGAACAGCAAATATCGCGATCAGTGATCATGCCAACGAGCTGGCGCGATGGTTGATCTCTAATAACGGGCAATGAACCGATGTGTTGGTCGCGCAGGACTTGCGCGGCCTTCTGCGCTGTGTCAGTAGAGACACAGCAGACTGGGTTTGCAGTCTTCACTTCGCGAACTTTCATACGAACTCTCCTTTCAGAACTGGCGTAGGTATCGTCGGTCAGCGCGTATTCCACTAGCTTGGTCATTTGGCCATTGTCAAAATCGCAGTTGGCCGTGGCCCAGCTTGGCGGGGAGCAGTCGAATGAGGTACTCGTCTCCTTCGTCGATCCCGATGCGAAGTGGTAGCGGGCCTCTGCGTGCTCCGCGACGACGGTTCGAGCACGCAGCCGCCGCCTGAATGACAAACAAATTTAGTCGAGTCGTCTGGAAGCCCTACTTCTTGTCTTTCTCTCTGGCTTCAGACTTGGCTTCCGCTTTCCCTTCGGCTACGGCTTGTGCTTTTGCTCCGCGAATTTCCGCAAGGAACGGCTGGGCTGCGGATGGAGCCGGCACTTTGCCCAACAGCAAAGCCCGAGTTGTGACCTTGGGTCCGTATATCGCCTGCCGGGAATCGTCATCTTGGCGGATCGATGCACCTTCCAACGTGAGCCCAGCAAATGCACCCTTGGCACGGGAGTAGGTCAGGATCTCTGTATCCAACTTCCAATCCGTACCGGCTGAGGCATGCCGTCCAACTGGACCCGCGGCTGCTGAAGCGTCCGCTCCAAGTTGGAAATTACTCTCGAGCAGCTTTTGCATCCCTTTTTCATTCTGAATGATCATCACCAGGTCCACAGCTTCTACCCCGATCTGCAGCCCCCAGCTTCCACCTGAAATCGTGATGAATGCCGGCGCACTCCAGCCTTTCGCCGTGCGGCAAGTGGCTACGCCTTTGCCTCCTTTACCTCCGAAGACAAAGCCGCCTTTGACCATGTGCGGCACAACGGCTATGCACTTTGCATGCTCCAACACTTCTTCCGGGATTCCGCTGTCAGCCGCACCCATAATTGCGTGGACCACGTCGGTCGCGTTGTCCAGTCGGTCGGTGGCATCTTCCTGCGCCGACCCTGCCCAGCACAGTGTGCCCAAGCTTAGCATCGCAAGCAAAAACATCATTTTCTTCATATTCGACCTCGTTTCTTCTGTCCCGGGCACATTAACAAGTCAGGGCTGACCTGTCTGGTCAACAATGCTCACAAACTAATCGGGGGCACATCTTACCCGACGATGATGCTGCGGCTCTCTTGCACCAATTACGTTCCCTCGATCACAGCGCCAATGTACAAGGACGCCATTTCTCCTACTCCGCCCGGAATGCTTTTCTGATCTCGATAGATACGCACGAGGGCGAGAGTGGGACCTGGGCCGTGATAGCCGTACAAAAGGCAGCAGCTACGGAGCCGCTGGATAAACTGGCGCTCGGAGAGAACGAGCTTCAGGCAATTGCTGCTCCTGACGAACCGACAAAAACGGGGCCGACGCAGCCTAGTGACTGTGCGAACAGGGAATTTCCGCGCTCAGTCTTCCTGGCCTTCGCCAGCCTGAATTACGCGTTCCCGATAAAAACTGCAGGCGAGCCTAAATGATCGGTTTGGGCACCAGGGGTTCGTGTTGCTCGAACAGGAACGGCAGGGAAGTCTGTACTTTCTTCCTAACCTTCTCCCTGACGTTTTTCTGACGCTCTGGTTGAGAGTGGAAGGTAAGCACACCGTCCTCTATTTTCAAGGTGCTCTCCACTCCCGTGTATCCCTTGGATTTCCCATTTGGGAAATAGATAAATAAAGTTGACATGGCGAAGCCCCTTTCTGAAGTCAGACCCACATGAACATTGACTAATGTTCGCTTCCGTGTTGAACAGGTGCCGAGCTCGGAAGGCAGTTGTTACGCGCTGGCGGCTTTGATCGGAAAAGCATGAATCAGGCAGGCAGCCAGGAAGACAGAGCGTGGCATTCGCGCTGAAATTCCCTGTTCGGCACAGTCACTAGGCTGCGTCGGCATCATTTGCACGAATCGCTGACCATCTCTACTTTCGTGACCGTCAAATGTCCGTGCTCAGCATTAGTCTTCGTCATGCCACTATCCTTCGCAGCATCTTTCGCGTCTTCCTTCAAGTTGTGCGCGGTTGCATTGGAGACGACTCCGGTCGCAGTCACGGTGTGACCCACATGCTCAGCGAGAGGCACTTTGCTGCTCCGCACTTCCCAAGTGCTGCCGTCGTTTTCGGTTAGCAGGAACTCCTTGGCGCTATCACCCTTCGACAGGCACCCCGTCACATCCCTTACATCCGCCTTCTCTTTGGCAAATCCAACCGTACAAGCAGCAAGAACCACACATAGAAGCAGCTTGATTTTCATATTTCTCCTCTCAAAATGAGCTTGCACCCGACTGAGATGACCAAAGCAAGGAATCATCTTGTCAACAATTAACCAGACATTCTATGAGACTTCGTGCAAGAGTATTACGCATTCACAGTAGCAATACTGTGCAGGATTGCTCACCCAAGCGGGCGTGGATCAGAATTAGAAGTGTGCTGGACATCGCCTGATAGCGGCGGGTGCCAACGCAGCCTCGCCTCCACCTCGGACGCTCTTCCCCCCTGGTCCAGCGACTCCCCTGGTTGGAGCTCCTCCGTTGACTGGGGCCCCACCGGGAAGCGAAACCTTAACGTTCGGTGCCGTCGATCATTCGTTTGAAGGAAGGGTCCGCTACTCGGGGGATCATCCGCACCGGATGTTGCTGTTGCCGATCACCTCGAATACCGACAAAAGACGGGTAGCGCCAAGAAGTTGCCGAATCGGTTTTCCAATATTGAAGAGTTGCAAAGCGCAGCCTGCCGATTTTGCGGAAACGTACAGCCGAACCAGGGTGCCCAAGCCCGTGCTGTCCATTTGGGTTACATCCGTCAAGTCCAGCAGGATTCGCTTGGAGCTCGGAATCAGCTGGCTGACCTCGAGGTAGAGGCGATCGTTCACACCCGCCACCAGCCGGCCGCTGCACCTTACTTCGGAGGTGTCGCCGGTTCGGTCAACGGCAACTGTCAGGAAGCTTGCGACCGCTTGGTCAGGCATCAGAACACTCCTTCTGGAACGGGTTGAAATCGTCGTCGCGCGATTGTACACATTGAGGACGCGAATGGAACAGCGTATTGGAGTTGCCATGCCGGTGATGCAGTCGCCCCAAACCCCGCCCCAGGAAAATGGGGACGAAGAGGTTCTGTTTTGTATTCGGTGGCGGGCTTGTTGTTGTAATCGGGGGCGATTTACGCTCCAGGGCGCAATCGCGCCGATCGCGGAAACCATGAGCTAATTAGCGATCTGGGCTGCCTTGGTCATGTCTTCACCAGCCACCAGTAGGAACTCATTTCTCGCCCCATCTATACGACTCTGCCGGTAAGGCCGGTACTCGTCACATTCGTAGAAGGCCTTTGCGACATCTTCGGATGGCCATTCGATGATTAGGAAGATTTGAGGGACCTTTCGTTCCCCTTCGAGTTTTTCAATTCTGGATGTGCGAGCCAAATACCGGCCGCCACGTTGCTCAACAAGCCCAGTTACGTTCTTGACGTATGCCGGGACCCAACTCTGATCAGTTATCTCAATTTCTGCCACGGAGTAATACTTCATAGGGTCGCTCCCTAAAATTGTTGAACTGGGGGCTCATCACGAGCATTCTAATCTCTCGCCTCACGGTTCCGTGTCTGCGATCCACTTAACCTTACGCGCGATAAGTCGTGACGTGGCTGGCCAGGAGGACATCGAGGCGCTCGATGCGATGCCAAGGCTCTCCTGAACGCGAGAGCTCGTGAGTCTCGCGTGGAAAGACAACCATGGCGGTCAGGCGTTTCAGAAACTTGAGAGCGCGGAACAGTTGTTCGCCGCCTGAATCCTGGGGAGTGCGGTAGTCGGATTCCCCCAGGACAAACAGTACAGGAGTGTGGATATTCTTCACAAAGGTGATGGCGGATCGATTTACATAGTCTTGCGGGTCTTCGAAAGGCGGCGCTTTAAACCAATTTGGCTGGAACAGACATGGCGCTACAGAAATATTGTCAGGAGTTCTAGACAACGATTTGACAATCAAACGACACGCGACACCAATCCCAACCCCGGCCGCTTGAATCTAACCTCGCGAACGTCCTAAAAAAACAGTGGGATCCCAAGGAGCACTTTGAAAAAGAAGATTGAAGTCCTAATGTCCGGGCTGGTTCTTGCGCTCGGATTAACAAATGTGGGCTTTGCCCAGCACGCGTCAACGCGGGGTAAAGTGATCTCGCCCCAATCGAACATCGAGCGTCCCGGAGACCTCGGCATTCGAGCCCACACCAATGTCGAGTTGTTGATTCCCGCCGGGAGCGGCCCGAGCACGTCTCCTGCGCCAGGTTTCGTGGCGGTGACACCCGCAAGCACAACTCCCGCGCCAGGTTTCGTGGCCGAGACACCCGCTTCGTTGGGTTGCGTCTACTTCCTGGTTTCGACACGGGTATCCGGTTGCAGTCCAACGACCGCAACCCTCAACCCGTCAGGAGGCAGCAAGGTGATAGCCATCGTGGACGCTTTTGACGATCCCAACGCCGCTACCGACTTGGCAATCTTTTCCAGCCAGTTCGGTTTACCGGCGGCGAATTTCAGCAAAGTGTTTGCCAGCGGAGTTAAG
>Ga0310810_10009438_pt1 | contig 11290 bp, 12 predicted proteins | sample NCmetagenome_FD_207641 | JGI IMG/M metagenome (GOLD analysis project Ga0310810, IMG submission 207641) | Soil microbial communities from experimental microcosm in Duke University, North Carolina, United States - NC | ecosystem: Engineered > Artificial ecosystem > Soil microcosm > Unclassified ... | reverse complement strand
TCGCCCAATATTTGCTCGACGATCTCGATAAGCAGACCGTCGACTTCAGGCCGAACTACGACGACCGGCTCGAAGAACCCACGGTCCTGCCCGCCAAGTTTCCCAACCTGCTGGTCAACGGCGCGGGCGGCATCGCCGTCGGCATGGCGACCAACATCCCGCCGCATAATCTCGGCGAGGTGATCGACGCCTGCATCGCCCATCTCGACAATCCGGCCATTACCATCGACGAGCTCGCCGAGATCATTCCTGGTCCTGACTTTCCGACCGGGGGCCTGATCCTCGGAAGGACCGGCATCCGCTCTGCCTATCACAAGGGCCGTGGCTCGATCCTCATGCGGGGACGAGTGACGCTCGAGACCATACGCAAGGAGCGCGAGGCGCTGGTCATCACCGAGATCCCTTATCAGGTGAACAAGGCGGTGATGGTCGAGAAGATCGCCGAACTCGTGCGCGAGAAGAAGATCGAGGGCATCGCCGACATCCGCGACGAGTCTGACCGCCAAGGCATGCGCGTCGTGGTCGAGCTGAAGCGCGATGCCATGGCCGACGTGGTGCTGAACCAGCTGTACCGGTTCTCGACACTGCAATCGACGTTCGGCTGCAACATGGTGGCGCTTATCGGGGGCAAGCCTGAGCAGCTCAACCTCAAGGACCTGATCCGCGCCTTCACCGACTTCCGCGAGGAGGTGGTCGGCAAGCGCACCAAGTTCCTGCTCAAGAAGGCGCGGGAGCGTGCGCATATCCTGGTCGGCCTCGCCATCGCTGTCGCCAATATCGACGAGGTGATCGCGGTGATCCGCAAGGCGCCTGATCCCTCGACGGCGCGCGAGCAGTTGATGACGCGCGACTGGCCGGCAAAGGACGTGGTCGCGCTTGTCGAGCTGATCGCCGATCCCCGGCACAAAGTGTCGGCAAAGGGCACCTACCGCCTCTCAGACGAGCAGGCCCGAGCCATCCTCGATCTCCGCCTCCAGCGCCTCACCGCGCTCGGCCGCGACGAGATCGGCGATGAGCTCAAGACGCTCGGCGCCGAGATCGGCGACTATCTCGATATTTTGCGCTCTAGAGCCCGCATCGTCGCCATCATCAAGCAGGAGCTCAACGCCATCAAAGCCGAGTTCGGCACGCCGCGCCGCACCGAGATTCTCGAGATGGAAGGCGAGGTCGAGGACGAGGACCTGATCCAGCGCGAGGACATGGTCGTCACCGTCAGCCACAAGGGCTACATCAAGCGCGTTCCGCTGTCCGCCTATCGCGCACAGCGGCGTGGTGGCAAGGGCCGCTCCGGCATGGCGACGCGCGACGAGGATTTCGTCACCCGCATCTTCATCGCCAATACCCACACGCCGGTGCTGTTCTTCTCCTCGCGCGGCATGGCCTACAAGATGACGGTGTGGCGCCTGCCGCAAGCGGCGCCGCAAGCACGCGGCAAGGCGCTGGTCAATCTCCTGCCGCTCGACAAGGACGAGACCATCACCACCATCCTGCCGCTGCCGGAGGACGAAGGCTCGTGGGCGAAGCTCGATGTGGTGTTTGCCACGAATTACGGCAGCGTGAGGCGGAACAAACTGTCGGACTTCATCGAGGTGCGGCAGAACGGCAAGATCGCCATGCGGCTCGATCCCGGCGACCACATCGTCGGCGTGCAGATCTGCGGTGAGCAGGACGACGTGCTCCTCACTAGCGCCGAGGGCCAGGCCATTCGCTTCCCGGTCACCGACGTGCGCGTGTTCAAGGGTCGCGAGTCTCCGGGCGTGCGTGGCATCAAGCTCGCCAAAGGCGACCAGGTCATCTCCATGGCGATCCTCGCCCATATCGAGGCCTCCCCGGCGGAGCGCGCCGCCTATATCCGCCAGGCCAACACTATCAGGCGCGGCGGGGCAGAGCCCGAGCAGGACATGGAGGCAGAGAGCAACGGCGAAGAGGCTGTGGTGCTGAGCCCCGAGCGTTACGCCGAGCTCAGCGCGCATGAGGAATTCGTGCTGACCGTGTCCGAGAACGGCTACGGCAAACGCACATCCGCCTATGAGTACCGCATCTCCGGGCGCGGCGGGAAAGGCATCATCGCCATGGTGGTCAATGAGCGGAACGGCAAGTTGATCGCTTCATTCCCCGTCGAGGACAGCGACCAGATCATGCTCGTCACCGACGGCGGCCAGCTTATCCGCGTGCCGGTCGAGGACATCTCGATGATGGGCCGCTCGACCCAAGGCGTGATTGTGTTCTCGACGGGAGTCGGCGAGCGGGTGGTCTCGGTCGAGCACATCCCCGACGAGAATGGCGGCGAGGAGGCTTCGACCGAGAACGGGAACGATCTGCCGCCTGAATAAGCGCCCTTGCCGATTCCCAACTTGCGCGGCTAGAAGAGGCTCACGCGGCTGGGCATCCCGTCGATGACGCGGCCCTCGCGCCTGGAGCTTGAATATGCGCGTGGGCCTTTATCCCGGTAGCTTCGATCCCGTCACGTTCGGCCACGTGGATATCGTGCGGCGGGCGGCGCGTCTCGTCGATGAGCTGGTCATTGCCATCGGCACGCATCACACGAAGGAGCCTTTGTTCTCGGTGAAGGAGCGCGTGAAGCTTGCGGACGAGGTTCTGAATCCGGTGGCGAAGGAGATCGGCTTAACGTTCGACGTGACCACTTATGACGGGCTGACAGTCGATGCTGCGCGGGAGGCTGGTGCCACGGTTATCATTCGCGGGCTCCGCGATGCCGGCGACTTCGATCATGAAATGCAGATGGCGGGCATGAATGCTGCGCTTGCCTCCGAGATCGAGACGGTTTTTTTGGCTTCGTCGCCCGACACAAGGCACATCGCGGCCAGTCTCGTTCGCCAGATTGCTGCAATGGGCGGCGACGTCTCGGCCTTCGTACCGAAGGTCGTGAGCGCGGCTCTCGAAAAGAAATTTGCCGGATAGCCGGTCCCTTCCCAAGGAGGTCTCATGAGAATTCAGGCAGCCATCGTCTTCGCGTTCGCTTTCGCGCTCGCCATCTTCGGCGCGCACTCGCCAAGCTTAGCGGGAGATCTCTCAAATCCGGCAAGCCTCGACGAGAAGGCGCCCGACGTTTACAAAGTGAAGTTCGACACGAGCAAAGGCAGCTTCGTGGTCGAAGTGCATCGCGACTGGGCGCCGAATGGCGCCGACCGCTTCTACAATCTCGTCAAGAACGGCTTCTATAACGACGCACGCTTCTTCCGTGTGATTAGTGACTTCATGGTGCAGTTCGGCATCAACGGGAATCCCAAGATTTCGCAGGTGTGGCAGGACGCGAACATCCCCGACGATCCGGTCAAGCAAAGCAACATACGCGGGATGATCACCTTCGCCACCGCAGGTCCGGATACACGCACCACGCAAGTGTTCATCAATTTCGGCGATAACGCAGCGCTCGACGGCCAGGGCTTTTCCCCGTTCGGCAAAGTGATCTCGGGCATGGACGTGGTGGATTCGCTCTATGCCGGCTACGGCGAGGGCTCGCCCAAAGGCCATGGTCCGAACCAAGGCATCGTGCAGAGCCTTGGCAACGCTTACCTCGAAAAGGCGTTTTCCCAGCTCGATTACATCAAGACGGCGACTATCGTGAAATAGGCCGCCCCTCAGGAGGACCCTTCCATGGCACAACCGGAAGACACGCTCATCATCGAGACGACCAAGGGCCCCGTCACCGTCGAGATGCGCCCCGATCTCGCCCCGAACCACGTCGCGCGCATCAAGGAGCTCGCCCGCCAAGGCTTCTATGACGGCGTGGTGTTCCACCGGGTGATCGACGGCTTCATGGCCCAGACCGGCGATCCGACCGGCACTGGGCGCGGCGGCTCGGGGCAGAAGCTTCGCGCGGAGTTCAATGCCGAGCCGCATACCCGCGGCGCGGTGTCGATGGCGCGCGCGCAGTCGCCTGACTCGGGCGACAGCCAGTTCTTCATCTGCTTCGACGACGCGACCTTTCTCGACCGTCAGTACACGGTGTGGGGGCGGGTGGTCGATGGCATGGAAAATGTCGACAAGCTCGCCCGTGGCGAGCCTCCGGCCAAGCCCGACAAGATGATCTCGGCACGGGTCGCCGCCGACGCAGCCTAGTTTCGTGCGCGTCAATGCGTTCGATTTCCATCTGCCTGATGAACTGATCGCGTTGCGCCCTGCGGTGCCGCGCGATGCCGCGCGACTTCTGGTCGTTGATCCCGCACGCGCCGAGCCCGTTACCGACAGGGCGATCTTGGATTTGCCTGAGCTGCTGTCGCCCGGCGATGCGCTCGTGTTCAACGACACCAAGGTGATCCCAGCCGAACTTCACGGTATGCGCGCGCGTAACAACGCATCAGCGCATATCTCGGTGACTCTCATCGAGCGGATCGACGACTGCCGCTGGCTCGCTTTGGCGCGACCGGCGAAGCGATTAAAACCCGGAGACCGCATTGTGTTCGGAAACGGAAGCAATGTCTGCCTCCTCGGCGAGGTTGCAGCCACGGTCGAGGCGCGGGGAGAAGAGGGCGAGGTGACGCTCGTTTTCGATCTTTCCGGCGCAGCCCTCGACGAGGCAATCAAAGCTCAGGGCGCCATGCCGCTGCCGCCCTACATCGCCTCGCGCCGCGCTCCCGACGACCAGGACCGGACCGACTATCAGACGCTGTTCGCGCGCGACGAGGGCGCCGTCGCCGCGCCCACCGCCGGGCTGCATTTCACCGAAAGGCTGATGCAGGCTCTCGACGCGCGCGGCATCTCAAGCCATTTCGTTACGCTGCATGTGGGGCCTGGCACGTTCCTGCCGGTGCGGGCTGCCGATACCGAGAGCCACGTGATGCATCCCGAGCGCGGCATGGTCTCGGCCGAGACAGCGGAAGCTCTGAACCAGGTGAAGGCGAGGGGAGGAAAGATCGTCGTCGTCGGCACGACTTCCTTGCGGCTTTTGGAGAGCGCGGCTACCGATAACGGCAAGCTCGCGCCGTTTGCCGGTGAGACGAGCCTCTTCATCACCCCTGGCTATCGCTTCCGCATCGCCGATCGTCTCTTGACCAATTTCCATCTGCCGCGTTCTACCCTGTTCATGCTGGTTTCCGCCTTCTCAGGGCTCGATCTCATGAAGCGCGCTTACGCCCATGCCGTCGCGGAGCGCTATCGCTTCTATTCCTATGGCGATGCCTGCCTGCTCAGTCCGGCCCGTCCCGCCTCATGACTGAGCGCTTCTCCTTTGTGGTCAAAGCGCGGGACGGCGCTGCGCGAACTGGCATTATCACCACGCCGCGCGGGGTCGTGCGCACCCCTGCCTTCATGCCGGTCGGCACCGGCGCCACGGTCAAGGCCATGTTCCCGGAGGATGTCGAGGCTTCGGGCGCCGACATCATCCTCGCCAACACCTATCATCTGATGCTCCGCCCCGGCGCCGAGCGCATCGAACGCCTCGGCGGCCTGCACAAATTCATGCATTGGGAAAAGCCGATCCTCACCGACTCCGGCGGCTACCAGGTCATGTCGCTCGCCAAGCTGCGCAACATCGGCGAGCAGGGCGTCACCTTCCAATCCCATATTGACGGCGCCACTCTCGACCTTTCGCCAGAGCGCGCCATAGAGGTGCAATGCCTGCTCGGCTCGGACATCCAGATGGTGCTCGACGAATGCACCCCGTATCCCGCGAAACGCGACGAGGCCAAGACCTCCCTCGAGCTTTCCCTTCGCTGGGCTGAGCGCTGCAAGGAGGCGTTCGCTGCGAGGGCGGAAGCGGGACAAGCGCTGTTCGGCATCGTGCAAGGGAGCGTCTATCCGGATCTCCGCGAGCAGAGCGCCCGCGCGCTGATCGACATCGGCTTCGACGGATATGCCATCGGCGGGCTTGCGGTGGGAGAGGGGCAGGCGGCGATGCTCGACATGGTCGAAGCGACGAACGCGGTGCTGCCCGAAGGTCGTCCGCGCTATTTGATGGGGGTAGGCACGCCCGAGGATCTGATGGCGTCGGTCGCGCGCGGGATCGACATGTTCGATTGCGTCATGCCGACCCGCTCGGGCCGGCATTGCCAAGCCTTTACCTGGGGCGGGCGGCTCAACCTGCGCAATGCCCGCTACGCCGAGGATTCAACACCGCTTGACCCTGAGAGCTCGTGTCCCGCCGCGCAATATGAGCGCGCTTACCTGCATCATCTGGTGAGGTCGGGCGAGGCGCTCGCTGCCATGCTGCTCAGCTATGCCAATGTGCAGTTCTACCAGGAGCTCATGGCGCGCGCGCGGGAGGCTATCGAACAACGCCGCTTTGCCGACTTCGCGGAGGATCTGACGCACCGCTACCGGAGCACGTCGGCCGAAGAGGACGCCAATGCCTAGGCGCGCTGGCCGGGGTTAGCTTGGACCACGCAGCCTTTCACGCGCCAAGCACCGTTCTCCTGCCGCTCCATCTCGAAATCGGCAAGCCATTCCTGTCCCAGAATATCGGTGATCAGCACCTCGGAGGTGGTGGCACCGGCACGGTTGATGCCGAGGAACGAGAATTTTTTGGTCACGAGAACCGGGGGCAGCTCGTCGGCGACCGCCTGGAGGAATTTCTCAGGCGCGCCGAAGAAGCTCTGGGTCGAGGGGGTGAGCTTGGCGAAGGCGCGCTTGGCGTCCTGCGCTACGATGGCGCGCAGCTCGACCCTGACCGCATCCTCGATCTTGCGCTTGTCCTGGATGCCGAATTCGTCAGGTGAAATCGACTTGGGCTGCACCGATACGGTCGTCACGTGACCGGCGGCATTGAGCGGCGACAGAGAGATAAAACTTCCGCCGGCGAATCCTACGCCGGCGAGAAAAATACAGGCCAGTGCGACGGCAAAAGGCCTTTTCAGATCGGCGCGCATACGGTCCCTCCGTAGCCACGCCCTTCACCCGCATCTCTAACTGCGAAGCATCAAGAAAGTTGCAGCGTGGAGTCCTATTGCGTCGCGATGTCCGAAGCTGGGCCGGCAGGGCCCAACGCCTTCCGCTCGCGCGCGAGAAGATAAAGCCCTGACACAATCACAATTGCCGCACCCGATAGCGTCCATGGCGTGGGCACGTCGCCGAAAACGAGGAAGCCCGCGACCGACATCCAGATCAGCCCAAGATAGATGAAGGGGGCAAGCACCGAGGCCGGCGCGCTGCGATGGGCGAGAATGAGCAGCCAATGGCCGAGTCCGCCCCAAAAGCCGAGCGCGGCGAACAGGGGCCACAGCTTCGGGTCTTGCGGCCACTGCCATGCGGCGAAGGCAAAGGGGGCCATGATCACAAAGCCGGCGAGCGGCGTGTAGGTCTGGGTGACCCGCGCGGGATCGAATGCCGCGAGATAGCGCGTGGCGAGGTTGTACAGCGCGTAGCCGAAAGTGGCGATCAGCGCGAGCAGCATGGCCCAGTGCAGCGTGCCGAAGCCGGGATGCATGACGAGCAGCACGCCGAGGAAACCGGCGACCACGGCAAGCATGCGATGCCAGCCGATCCATTCGTCCAAAAGTGGTCCGGCGAGGGCCGCGACCACCAAGGGCGTGAGGAAGAAGATGGTGATGGTCTGGTCGAGCTGGAGATATCGGAGCGCAACGAAATTGAAACCGGTGGTCACTACCATGAGGCCGGAGCGGAGCCATTGCACCAGAGGCTTGGCGGAACGGAGCGAGGGGGCCAGCGCAAACGGCCACAGCACCGCCGCGCTAAACACCACGTGTCCGGCGAATCTCAGCCAAGTGACTTCGGCGACGGGAATGCCTTTCTTGACCACGAGAAATTTCGCCGTCGAGTCGAGCGCGGCGAAGCAGAGCGTGGCGAGCGCCATCAGCCCGATCGCTTTCAATCTTCGGCGAGGATGGACGTCGGGGAGGGGGAGGCGGCGCGGCGTCATGAGGCCGGCTGTTGTTGCATGAATCTTTGCCAAAATGCCATCAGCCGGTTAGGTCTTTCACACATTGATCGGGGCGTGCATCAAGGGAGGAGAGCGTGGCCGAAATTCGCGCCATGTGCGCCATAGGCCAGCGCGGCCAACTCGGACTGAATGGCAGGCTCCCTTGGGAGGGCAACAGGGGGCGCGAATATGTTGCCGATGTGGCGCGCTTCTTCGACATGACGAAGGGCCATGTGATCATCGCCGGTCCCCGCACCTATGCCTCGATCCCTGATTTCGCCTTCGAGGAGCGCACCATCTGCGAGATCAGGTCCGATAACGATCCGGCAGAGGTACTCGCGCAATTCCCCGACCGCGTGATTTACGTCGGCGGCGGGCCGCCGGTGTGGACGGCCTACGCGCCTTTCATCCAGCACTGGGACATCACGCGGCTCCCTTATGACGGGGAGGCCGACCGCTGGTTCGATCCTGCCTGGCTCGTCGCCTCGCGGATTGGAAGGAACGAGACATGAGCGTTCGGCCGCGCGGAATTCTTCTAGCGACTTTGATCGTGCTTGTTTCCGGCACAGCACTCGCAGCTCAAGGCGCCACCAAGGACGAAGCCGTCTCCATGGTGAAGAAGGCGGTCCCCCCATCAATTCCGAGGGCGCCGATAAGGTCTACGCGGAGATCAGCGACGACACTGTCGTCTGCGGCGGCGTTTATCAGTCGTGATTGCCACGTATTCGGTCTCGGCAGACCAGGTGATGAAACTTTTAAGACGAAATGCTTGAAAAAGGGGTTCTGGACACGAAGAGCAATCCTGTCCACCAACCGATTTTCTGTTCCGATTTGGGTCGCTGGAGGCTACCATCTTGACGGCAGGATTTGGACCGGGCATCCCCAACCTGCCTCTGGGAAACCCAAATCCACAATCAATCCATGACGATAGCCCCGTCTGTGACCGCAAGGAGGTCGCCATAGAGCAGCGCACGGAAGACGCCTTCACCACCGACCAGATTGGTTGGCGGTTCGCCTTGGGCACGGTCCTCATTATCGGCGGTTACGGCGCCTGGTCGCTGATCCCCGTCGTGATCGAGGCGGACCTCGAGCCGAGCGCGAAGGCCTTTCTCTCGGGTCTGTTCGGAGCGACGCCGTTCCTCACCAAAGTCGTGGCCATCGCGTTGATGGGGCGTCCCGCCTACAACTTCCTCAAGCGCACCGTCTTTCAGTGGGTGCGCCGGAGGTGGAGCGGCCAGGCTTGAGCCGCAAAGCTTCAGCCGCCGGCCGTATTGCCAGCGGCTGACTCTTGGCGAATTGCTCTTTGGGCTACTTGTTCTTAGCTTCCCAGGCTTTCTGCGCCTCGACCAGCATCTTGTCGTAGCTGTCGTCGGTGGTCAGTTGCGTGATGCCTTCGCCGAACTTGCCAGCCAAGGAGGCGCAAGGCGATTTCTTCGAGAAGGCGACGAACATCTCCTGGCTGAGGAGCGCCTGGTTCAGAGCCACCACCTTGTCCTTGAGCCCCTCTTTGGCTGCCTCGGCGAGGCCTGGATAGTAGCCGGCGATCAGATAGTCGGCCTTTCCGTCCAGGAGATCCTTGAACGCGGCATCGATGCCGTCGGTGCGGGCGACGTCGAGCTTCTCCTTCATGAAGGCGTCGAACTCGTTGCCGTAGCTCTCGCCCTGATTGGTGACGCCCTTCTTGCCGACCAGGTCGTTCTTGTCGGTGAAGGGAAACTCCTTGCCCTTCACGACGAAGATCGCGACGTCGTCAAAAGTGAAGGCCGGCTGCACGTAATCGAGATAGGTCGCGCGCTCATCGTTGTAATAGATGCCGAAAATGATATCGGCCTTGCCGTCGCGCGCCGCGGCCTGGGCCTCTTCCCAGGTCCCCACATATTTCGACTCGAGGGGAATATTCAGTTGTTTGGCGATGGTCTCGACCAGCGTCGGCGCGGCGCCGACAATGTTGTCGCCGTCCTTATAGGCGATCACCGGATATTGCGGATGGCCCGTCGCCGTGATCTTGGTGCACTCGTCGGCAGCGAAGGCAGCACTGCCCGTGAGCATTAGCGTCACGAACATGCTCAAGAAGAGACATCTTTTCATGATCAAGGATCCTTGTTCCTTAGCGGAGTGGGTAGGGGCGGGAGCTTCACGTCGGAGCGACCGAAGCTCGGGTCGCTCTACTTGCCTTTCATCTGCGCCTTGATGCGATCGACTTCGGCCTGCGAGACCTTTCCAGCCGCGACCAGCGCTTGCACGCAAGCTGGCGACAGACTCGGGCCAGCTTTCTTCATGCAAAGATTCAGCGCTGAGGTTTGCAGTCCATAATCGCCGCAGAACTTCTTATAGTCGTTGGCGCAATTGTTCTGCATGGCCGGGGTGATGGTCCCGGCTTGCGCCCAGGCTCCTGAGGATGCCGAGCAGACGAAACAAAGGATCAAAACGAACGTAATCGGCAGTGTTGCGTGACGGCACGTCATCGCGGACTCCCCTTCTGATTTGCCGTTGAGTTTCTTAGCAACGCGCTGGTCGCCGCGCCACCCGTATGATGCCGAGCGCGCTCAGGGTTTCTGCGAGGGCAGCCTTACTTTTGCCGCAGAGTCCGCCTCGTCGGCGGCGAGCCATAAGCAAATGGCGAGATCGCGGGCGACTCTCGGCGACATCTGCGTGGAGAGGGCCTTCTCCTCTTTGGCGCCTGCCGGCGCATCGCTCTGGCCTGAAGGAATAAAGGGTAAGGGTTACGACATTCGGTGGGTCGCTGGTGGCTGTGGCAGACGCAGTCTCGGGCAATTGAAACGGCCCATGCCCGCTGAAGATCAAAGTCAAAACGGGAATCCTCCATGGCGGATTGCCCGGACCCATTCCGGGCAATCGTGCACCATGGGCGACTCAGGACATTCGCACTGTGGGATTTGTCACAGCGCAACCTTCATCTATCTGCGGTTCGGTGAGTGCATCGAGGTCAGCGAAAAGCTTGTCGTGCTCTTTGTCCTCGGTTCATCACGCTTCACTCACGCCCTTTATAACTAGTTAGGTAGCGATGTCCCCTGCCCTCAGCGCGGCAGTACAAATTCGTACAGCAGCCATTAGGAAGGAAAGGGGTGCGGCGCAGCATCTACTAAGAGCGATACGCTTCGTTGACGTAGCGGCCAATTTCCCGCTCCGCCCGCTTTCCTCCCCGCATTTCTTGCCGATAGCCAAACAGCATCTTAATGCAGACGCCCACGCCTACGGCCACTGATAGCCCTTCCAGTTGCAGGAAAGCCGCGACGTACATGACGCCTGCCCAAAACCCCAATTCATAAAGAGTGGCCTTCAAATCGCAGGCAAACTCAATCATCCGACCACGCCAGATTGTTTCGTCTCTGAAGTAGGCACCTGGAACCATAATCATCCTCCTCCTTGCATGACCTGAGCCTGCGAAAGCGAGCCCGACCGTGCTTGCCTTTACGAAGGAGAGAAAGCGGC
>Ga0310810_10009437_pt1 | contig 11290 bp, 12 predicted proteins | sample NCmetagenome_FD_207641 | JGI IMG/M metagenome (GOLD analysis project Ga0310810, IMG submission 207641) | Soil microbial communities from experimental microcosm in Duke University, North Carolina, United States - NC | ecosystem: Engineered > Artificial ecosystem > Soil microcosm > Unclassified ... | reverse complement strand
AAAAATCGGAGTGAAAATAAATAGCCACTCCTTTAACCAGGAATGAGGAAAACATAAACGGCTGGTAGGGAGCAAACGAAAACAGGGAGTTCTCATCAAAATTATATTCCGAAAAATTTGTTTTTAATGTCCCGCTCCCCTCTTTTACCCATACCAGGGAATAATAGTTATTCCGCTGCAAATGGTCGAAATAACTATTATCCTGGAATGAAAACAGTTTGAAAGCCAGGTTCCCGTTCTGTTCGTTGATTAACGTGAATACTGTTTGGTCAGCCATAATGCAAAATTGATCAAATTAACCAATCTGTTTAAAGAATTATTTGATACCTCTTTTAACAAGAAAGGATTTGATGATGGAGGCCGCCTCGGTATGTTTCTCTTCAAGCACAAAGTGACCACCATCTAATAAATTTAATTCTACATCATCAAGATCTTTTCTGAATGCACCTGCGCCGGCTGCAGTAAATATCTCGTCATTCTTTCCTGAAATAACCAAAGTAGGCGGCTGGCTCTCTCTGAAATATGATTGCCAGGTTTCGTACAAAGAAATGTTTGTTCCATAATTCCTGAATAATGCCAATTGTATTTCATCATTACCTGGTCGGTTTATGTAAGATTGATCCAGGGTGTAACTGTCCGGGCTGATCTTTGAAGCATCCTCTGCACCGTTTGTATAAAGCCACCTGATCGCATCAGCCGATAAAAACGACCTTGCTCCCCTTTCAGTTTCTTCATTTTCATTTTGAATATAGGCGACCAGGGGTTGCAGTGCGTCGCCAAGTCCTTCGACGTACGCATTGGCATTTTGGACGATCAACGCCTGGACCGATTGGGGTCGGTGGCTGGCAATTCGAAAACCGACCGGACCACCATAATCGTGCACATACAAACTGAATTTTTTCAGCCCTAGTTCATCAAGGAATTGAGTGATAGTTGCTGCGAGATTACCGAAACTGTAGTCATAGGCGGCCGGCGAGGGTGCGCCGCTTTGTCCAAAACCAGGGTAATCCGGAGCGATCAAATGATAATCATGAGAAAGATCAGTGATCAGGTCCCTGTACATATGTGAGGACGAGGGAAAGCCGTGAAGAAGTAAAATAGTTGGTTTGCTTTGATACCCCGCTTCGCGATAAAAAATATTGACTCCTTTAATTGTTACCGTTTTGAATTTTTGCTGATCCATTTTTCTTTTTTTGGGTGAATTGATTATTTGACTCCACAAAGATGGACTCAGCAAGAGCGGGTTAAAATGGATAGTTTATGCATTTGAATGGATCGTTTTTGACTTGCTCATAAACAAACCACGTCGGCCTGGCTTATGCAGTGTCAGTTAACGCAGGCTTATACAATTAATTTTTCCCTGTAGCGTTTAATGATTTTCCGTAGAACCACGGTCAACATGAAACAGCTATCGATCCTTATCATCCTGGCAGCGTTCCTTTTCTGCTTTAGTGAATGTTCCAAAAAAGAACAGTCGGCCACTCCTTCCGCAAAACTTGTATTCGTTTTTAAATTCGATTCAACGCAAGAGCGATTGAATAATATCGGCTTGCTCGATCTGATGCCTCCCGGTAATTCAGGGCAATCACCTTTGTTTAATACCATGAGTTCGCACTATGTTGAGTTAGCTCCCAATGCAATTACTGCATTAGGAAGCGGAGACGTTTTATACAGAGCTCCGGAGGTCACGACGGGTGGAAGCAACGCGATCGATTTTTCCAGATCAGTACTGGCAAAAGAAGGAGAAACTTTTTTATCGGTTCCTGTTGATGAGGTCACGCCTGGCACCTACCAATACCTGCGCGTTTCGCTCGCTTACCAGAATTACGGCATTAAGTTTAATGCGCTGGGACAAAATCTAACGGGTACCGTCGCCTCATTTATCGGGTTCAATACCTACATACCGACTTATAAAATAAAAGACAGCACTGTAACTGTTAATGCAAACAAATTGCAAGGTTACTGGGGATTGGAAACTGCTTACGGAGTATTTTCAGGTGATGCACCTGTTACCACTGTTCCTAATCCCATTGCATCCACCTCACCTATTCCTGCAGGCTCCTGTGTTGTAACGGGTGCATTCACGACACCGTTGACAATAACCGGGAAAGAAACAAAAGACATTAAGGTCACCGTGTCACTTTCTACTAATAAGAGCTTTGAATGGAAAGATCAAAACCTAAACGGAATTTATGAACCACTCGACGGCGACTCAGTGGTGAACATGGGTATCAGGGGACTTATACCAACCGCCCAATAATTTTTTCAGCGTTACTACCCTTTTCTTTTGATGGGTTACACCTCAATTGGTTTAAAGAATAATTACAATGTGCTTATATGAATAGTTATTTTCTTTCACCACAACTTGTCCCGCATAATTCGGGATAGAATAATAGGCGCATAGATTCACACAGCTTAGTTTGTGACGCCTTGCCAATAAATATTTTTACACAACTATGTGTTCTATATTCCTACTGTGCCTATCTGCTGAATGAACCTTTTTTCATGCGTACAGCCTTTTCTTTTGCTAACTTAATTGCAGCCCTCATCTTTCCACGACGTTCATAAAATAGAAACCGTCCCCAAAAGAGACGGTTGCAATCTTAATTATTTTTCTCTCTATGCGCCGATCAAAAAGCTTTTTTTTGTTTCAATTCATCGATTGGTACCTGCGGAACCAATACCTTATGCACTTTTTCCACTACCAGCTCTTTCGATAAGTTGAACGAAGCCGTACTTTTTATGTCAAGAGAAGAAGCACCAATGCTTACATTGTATTTACCCGCATCCGCTATCCACGAAGAAGTGCTTGCATCAAATGAAGCCAGGTCATCCGGATTCAATGTAAACGTTATAGTCTCGGATTTGCCGGGCTGCAACAGGCCGGTTTTTGCGAAACCTTTCAGCTCTTCGGATGGTTTGTCAAGTTTGCCCTGTGGCGCGCTGAGATAAAGTTGCACAACTTCTTTTCCAGCAACCTTACCTTTGTTCGTAACAGTCACTGTGGCCTTTAATTTTCCATCGAAGTCGGATGTATTTAATTTGACAGGGCTGTAACTAAAGTTTGTATAAGAAAGCCCATAACCGAATTCATAAGCAGGCTTTACGCTAAAACTGTTGAAGTAACGATAACCAACATAAATACCCTCATCGTAGGTGACCTCGGCCGGGACTTGTTTCATTCCAAACATCCCCGTTGTTGCCTTATCCGGAAATTCTTTGCCGGGGAAACTTTTTGCTGAAGACTCATCGTTATACGATGCAGGGAAAGTAGTGGCCAGTTTGCCCGAAGGATTTACTTTACCACTTAATATATCGGCAATAGCATTACCACCTTCCTGCCCCGGTTGCCACGCGAGCAAAATAGCGTCTACCTTATCACGGAACGGCATTACATCGATCACGCCACCAATGTTGAGTACAACGATCACCGGTTTGTGTTTTGCATGAAATGCATCTGTAATGTTTGTAAGCATTTCTTTTTCCTGGGTCGTCAGTTCATAGTCACCTGCAACTTTCCTGTCATTGCCTTCGCCTGCATTCCTTCCAATGTAAAAAATGGCAACATCGGCTGCAGCGGCTCTTTGATCAATATTGTTCTTATCAAAAGTATACTCAGGTGCCATGGGCGTGGGGTTCATGATCTCCATAATCGGATTTTTCTTTGGATGTTTTGCAGCATAATCTTTTAAATAGCTTTGATAAACCTGTTGCACATCCTTGTCTGTTTTGTATCCCCCATTCGTCAATCCGTCTGCAAGTGAAACAGCATATGCTTTATTTACATCACCACTTCCTGTACCACCTGCGATAAGATCATAAGCATGGTTACCGAATAAAGCAATGCTTGCCGAATTTTTTATGGGCAATGCATCTTTACTGTCTTTCAACAACACCATGCTTTCCGCCGCAGCTTCTCTTGATACCCCTGCATGTTGCTTCAAACCAGGATGACTAGAATATTGATACGCCTTAAACGTCGGCGTTTGCAGCATCACTTTTAAAATACCTGCGATGTTTTCATCTAACACTGATTCGGAAAGTTGTCCGTTCTTCACCGCATCGATGACGGTCTTCACCTGTGCCGCTGTACCGGGCATCAACAAATTATTTCCTGCCTTCATTTGCGCCACCGCATCCTTGCCTCCAAACCAATCGGTCATTACGAAACCCTTGAAGCCCCATTCGTCTTTTAATATGGTTGTGATAAGATCGCGGCTTTCGGAAGTATATGTTCCATTGATCAAATTATAAGAACTCATCACTGCCCATGGCTGTGAATTTTTTATTGCGATCTCAAAATTTTTCAGATAGATCTCTCTTAAACCTCTTTCACTGGCAATAGTATTCACGGTGTTCCGGTTTGTCTCCTGGTTATTGGCCGCGAAATGTTTTATCGTTGCTCCTACTCCCTGCGACTGAATTCCATTGATGATAGCAGCTGCCATTTTTCCGGAAACCAGGGGATCTTCAGAATAGTATTCAAAATTTCTTCCACCTAGTGGATTGCGATGAATATTCACACCGGGTCCCAGGATGAAATCAAGACCATATTCTTTTACCTCATTCCCAAAGGCGGCGCCTACTTTTTTCACCAGCGATGTATCCCAGCTCGATGCTAATAATGTCCCAACCGGCCAGGCAGTGGAAAATAGATTGTCTGCTGAATCTTTTCCAGTCATCATAAAACGATGGATACCGGCGGGTCCGTCTGCAAGATTTAAAGATGGAATACCCAATCTCGGGTTGGGAATAGTATGGCCTGATATGCCAGGGATTTTATCTGGCGTATCATCGGGTTGAGCTCCCAACGATATACCCGGAATGGAAAGTCCTTTGCCCACCACCATTTTTGCTTTTTCTTCCAGCGTCATTGCCTTGATAATATCCGGAATTGGATCCTTACCAAGCTGCGGCGCTTTGTTTTGAGAACGGACCGCAAAAGAAATAAGAACAGCCACACACAACAAAACCTGGTGCAAACGATATGATCTCATAAAAAACCTTTGAAGGATTGAGAAAATGAGGAAATGAAAATTAGCAGGTGTTGATCTTACTGAGACTATTTTGCGACTTTCACGCGTTCGCCTTCTGCGTCAAACATTCCCATCAGGCTCCCGGTGATATGATCGTCATCTTTCCTGGTCATCGCAAGGTTCACATCGTAACCTTGTGCGCTGAAATAGACTGTTGCAGTGGTTCCATTAAGTTCTACCTTATCGATCTTTGATATTTGTGTGCCAGTGGAATCCTGCACTACCCCGGTCATCGCCGTATCCTTCTTTTCAAGTACAAAAAACATTTTTGTATCGCCATTTGGCAAACCTTTCAGAAGCACATTCCATTTACCTGCAAAATAATCGGCATTTGCGGTTTGTGCTTTTGCTCCGACAATGAATAATAAAGAAAATAACCCGATGAGAATTGATTTGAACTTTTTCATTTTAATCGATTTGATGTTTGTGTTTTTATTTAAGTTTTTAAGGCTCCAGGTTATCAATCAGTTCCACGGGACGTAAAATATCGCGCAAATATATATCTATTGTATCATTTTGATACAATAATAAAAAAATTTATTTTCGTACAGCGATCCATGAATTCCCCCAGCGCCACGAGACGATTCTATAACATGTAATAATATAGTTATGACCCCGAGGGATAAACTGAGCAACAGCGAATTAAAGCATATAACCAGGCAATTCCTGAAAACCGCTCCCGATCTTTACCTCCCCGCATTATCGGTTGACACTGTCATTTTTGGCTTTCACAATGACAAATTGAAAGTGTTGTTATCGCAAGTTGGCGATCCGCCATGGTTCGGATTACCGGGAGGATTCGTGAGGAAAGATGAAGACCTCGACGATGCAGCTTTAAGAATACTCCAGGAAAGAACTGGTTTTGAAAATATATATCTCGAGCAGTTCTACACCTCGGGAAAAAAAGATCGTTCCAATGAAAAGATAATGCGAGAACTGATTGAAAAAGTTTTTGGAAAAATTTCTTTAGACAATTGGTTCAAACAGCGATTCGTTTCTGTATGCTATTATGCCCTGATAGATGATACAAAAGTCACCCCATCGACGGAGATCCTCTTCGGCAAATTCAAATGGTTTGACATAGGGAGGATACCCAAACTGATCTTTGATCATAATCTTATCATCAGGAGGGCGCTGGAAAGATTGCAGTCTGACCTTGATAAAAAATTAGTTGGGTTTAACCTGATGAGCGAAACCTTTACGATGAATGAGTTACAAAAATTGTATGAAGCTGTTTACCAGGAAAAACTTGTCCGCACAAATTTCCAGAGGAAGATGTTAAGCCTGGGTGTGCTTGAGAGATTAGAAAAACAATACAACGGGAAATCGCACAAGGCACCTTTCCTGTACCGGTTTAGTAAGACGAAACGAAAAACTCGTATCGCTTCGTCTTGATCTCTCCGCTAAGAGTCTGCGTGTTTCTCTGCATAATTCTCCGCGTCTCCCATCCCGAATTATTCGGCACAAGTTGTGGTGAAAAAAAACTCATTGCAGCCGAAGATTTCAACCATTCAAACTGATACATTGCCGGACTTTCAATAGTTATTGCGTTTTCACTGCATATCCTCCATAAAGTATATTCATATCATTACTTTCACTAAGCCAAAAATGTTTGCCGAGATCTTCATAGGTCCACTCCCCTTTTGCTCTTTTTCTCAGGTAACTCAACATCTTTGGAATGGAAACATTGGGTGTTGATCCTACATATTCCTTCCACTGTAAACCGCTCTTTGCAAAAAGCTCCTTGAGTTCTGCCGGTTTGATGAACATTTCCCACACATGCAGATTCGGCGGCATGAATGCCCAACGCTTCCATTCCTGCCAAATTTTGATGGCAACAAGTCTGCTGATAAAGGTCCTGTTCAATGTGTCGAAAAAGAAAATACCATTTGGTTTTAATACCCTCGAGATCTCGGATATTACTTTTGGAAGGTCCGCGACATGTTCCAGCACGTCGCAACAAAAAACTGCATCAAACGAGTTGTCCGCATATGGAAGATGTTCTCCGGCGCCTTTATCATATTTAATATCAAGTCCACTTAACCTGGCGTGATTGGATGCGGTAATAGTCGACGACTCCGATGGGTCAATGCCCCTTGTAATAAATCCCATCCTGGCGATCTCCTCCGTCAGTATGCCTCCACCCGATCCCACTTCAAGAGCCGTCTTACCTTTTGGGTCGATCTCAAGTTTCTTAATCACATCTCTTTGGTAACCGGCCCGCCAGGGATTCACTGAAGTTTTTAGCAGGTGTAGAACAGTGTCTGCTCTCCACCAAATATCGCCCTCAGCGTTATAAAGATCGTTGTCTATCCTGTTGTAGATCTCTGCTTTCGTTTTTTCGAATGTTTGCACAGTCTTTGTTTTGTCTTGTTAAGATCAAGGGAGGGGCTGGATAAGATCCTTGCCTTTGAAGTTACAATAACTAATTGCGTCTTAGTTTGCCAGGCCGATCTCTTTCATAAATGTCTGGTTGTCCCAGTAAAGATGTTCTTCGGTTTAGTAAAGGTGCCTTCAAAAACACCAGTTACGGCGGTCAGGTTGCCGGAGCCTAAGCGAATCGGATGTTCCTTTATTCTTGTGTCGGGAGCAAATACAAACAAGGCCTTCAGATCTTCAATGTGTTTTTGAATGCCTTCAGTCATGTGACCGTCCGGCCAGTAAACTTTGATATCGGCTGCGTGGCTTTCATGTAAACGATCCCATTGCTGGTTGGAAAAAACGGTGAAATCAAGGGTGTCAAACCTTTCCAGGTTTTTCGAAATGGTCGCATCGTTAGCCGTAAGTTGTTTTACCTGGTTGCGAAGTGAATCAATCTCCGATTGATTCCCACTGCTGCTGTTGGCGCTATTGCAACTGCTGAAACTGATAGCTGCTATGCCGACGAGGAAAATGATCCCGGTGATCATTGAAGTTTTCTTTTTCATATAATATTTTTTAGCGTGAGCGTGATTGTAAGCAGACGATATAAAACTACATTCCACCCAAGCCCAAACTCGTTCGCCTATGCTAATAAATTATTTTTGATTCCTGATCCTGCTTAGTGAAGATGGTAAAATGCCTAAATAAGAGGCGATAAGATATTGTGGTACTCTTTGAAGAAGGTCGGGGTATTGCGCTCTCAGCCTGTTGTACTTTGCTTTTGCATCCTGCGAATAAATATCTGATAACTCAACCAAAAGATTCGCGTAAGCGGTTTGAATAAGTATTCTGAAATAGGTTTCAAATGCAGGACTTCTCTTCATTGCAAATTCCCAGCCTTCTCTTTTTAAACTCCACAATTGAGATGGTTCCAGTGCTTCGATCGTGAAAAGTGCCTTTGCACCTGTAATGAAACTATTCAGGTCGCCTATCCAGAAATTTTCCTTTGCGAACCGCACTACTTGTATTTCGCCGTTGTCAAGTGTTTTGTAAGAAACCAATAAGCCCTTTTGAATGAAAAATGTTTTGTCTGTGTAATGTCCTTCGGTGACGAGCTTTTCCTTTTTGGCGATCGTCTCGTACTTAAAATAATGGGCGAAGGATTCGAATTCATCTTCGGTGACCGGTGCCTTGGAAACCATGCTTCTGAAAAGAGTTTCTGGGGATATGTTTACATCACTCTTCAAGGTCGTGCGTTAGCTTTACGGCGGTGTGTAAATATATGGTTTATATTCTCACGACTGCCGCAGGCGTTTCGCCCACTCGTTAAAATTTCTAATTCTGCAGAGGTGGATGGCTCACGATGCTGGCGAAAATAGGTACAGTACCGATTACTTTATTGTCGTGCGTTTTGATCGGCATGCTCCATGCGCCCAGGTAACCTAAGGCCAGGGGGCAAATGGCGCAACTCGGCCCATTTATTAGCCGCATAAAAACTGGGGGTAAGAACGACGCATCCCGTTGCAGCCGTCGCGGCACAGGTACCCACTTCGGGATGTGGTTTAAGGCCGTCGATCGCCTGAAGGTAATCCTCCGGCAGCTTTGGTGAAGCGGCATTTCGCAAAAGGCCATCTTCGTCGAGCAGATGAATGGATACGGCTGTGCCACTTCCCGCCGCTGTTTCTGCAGAAGAGGCGATAAAATTAAGTATGTCCGCCTGCCCTGTCCCGGATTCGTGCATCGCCAATGCTTCCTGGTAGGTTTGGGTATATAGATTTTTGATCATTGAGTAGTTTCTTTTGTGATCAGTCCCGGAAATGCAAGATTCATACCCTTTACCGAGTATCTATCTATTTTGTTAATTGTTGATTTCGAGCAACAATGACGAGGCTTAGCAAAGCAATAAGTGGTCAATTTCTCCGTTGGAATCCAGGAAAGGCAGTTGTTATCGAGACATAGAGTCATTGCATTGGCCCGTTCAACGGGGGATTAAAAATTGAGGCAAGCATTTTGCTATGAAATTTCGACATCGGTCACCTGATTATAATCCGTAAAATCAAAACAACCCTTTATGACATCCACATCTAAACTGAAAGTGAAAGCGGCAACAAAAATACTTGTCGTTGAAGATGAAGGTCAGATCGGCCTCGTGCTAAACATGATCCTGTCCGACAGGAATTTCGACCTGGACTACGTGAATAATCTCCTGGATGCGCAGGAATATCTTGAAAAAAATAAACCTTCTGTCGTTATCCTGGACAACAAGCTTCCTGATGGATTTGGAGTTGACTTTATCAGCTACATCAAGAAAAAATTTCCTTCTATTAAGATCATTATGATCTCCGGCTTCAGTACTGCCCGCGACGTGGCTTTGGAAAATGGCGCTGACCGGTTCCTTGAAAAGCCCTTTTCAATGGACACTGTCAATGAAGCTATTGACAGTGTTTTAGCTTAAAACAGGCATTTGCTATTGTAGCAGCTGTTTGACGCGTTCACCCTTTGCGTCAAACGCATCCATGGCCTTACCGGTCACGTGGTCATCGTCTTTTTTTGTCAGTACAATACTCACGTCATTCCCCATAGACTGGTAGTAAAGTGTTATATGATCGTCTTGTACGTCGATTTTAGAGCACTTCGATATCTCTTTGCCTGTGGCACCATCCAGAACTATTCCCGCGAGGCCATTGTCTTTTCTTTCAAGTATATAAACTCTTTTAAGATCTCCGTAAGGAGTGCCTGTGATCAGCACATTCCACTTACCCTCAAAAAAATCTGCACCGGTTTTAGACTGTGCGCGGGCATGAAACGATAATACCAGGAATAATAATCCTGAAGTAAGAACCATTAGCTTTTTCATATGCAAAGATTTTTTTGAACATTAGCCTTTTATTCGTTTATGCCAATAGTAATAAGAAACGATGCCCGGCACAATCCAGATCAGCATGGTCAGCATCATTGGATCGAATGTGCCCGAAGACGCAATACCTGAATAGATCGCACCTGCAAGATCGAAGAATAAACCTGCATAAGCCCATTCTTTCACACTACGATTTAAACCGGGAACAAGAATGAGAGCACAACCGACCAATTTCGCATAACTGATCAGTGGTATAAAATATACCGGGTAGCCGAGGGCGTCATGTATTAATTGAATCGCCGGTTGTGAAGGTTGAAGACCGCCAGCGGCAGAGAATATCATCAGTCCCGCAAAAATGATCGTCGATATCCAGTAAATCGTGTTTGTGGTCTTAGTGGTCATGATATTGCTTTAACCCATTTGATTTAGCTGATAAAAGTAAATCCTTCCATTGATTTCACCCATTTAATTCCGGATGGTTCAACCATGTGATGACAGATTGCAATGAATGACACTTCCAGTTTGTTATATTATTCCCAGTAAGTATTTTTGGCAACCAGTAGTCGCCATTCCCCTACTTTACACTCGCCTGAACGAAAGACGATTTTTAAAGACCCGCGATCCCTTCTTTCATCTTTAAAAAAACTAACATGGGTAACCAATACAAGTTCACCAGCCTGTTTGTGAGAATTTCACTCATCACATCTTTTGTCGCTTGTTCAATAGCCTTAAATGCTCAAAAAGATTCTTTGATATTAAAGAACGGCAACGTGATAGTCGGTGAAATCAAATCACTCGACAAAGGAGTCATCACCGTTGAAACAGACTACAGCAAGAATGACTTTACTATCGAATGGAATGGTGTAAAAGAAATTTATTCGAATACTTCTTTTCTCATTACGCTCAAAGATGGTGCACGCATCAATGGACAATTTCGCTCGTCAGACGGTGGAAAGAAAGTAATTATCATTGATAAGGACGGCAAACAAACGGAGGCGGCGCTTGACGATATCGTCTACCTGAAAGGTTTGAAATC
>Ga0310810_10009435_pt1 | contig 11291 bp, 9 predicted proteins | sample NCmetagenome_FD_207641 | JGI IMG/M metagenome (GOLD analysis project Ga0310810, IMG submission 207641) | Soil microbial communities from experimental microcosm in Duke University, North Carolina, United States - NC | ecosystem: Engineered > Artificial ecosystem > Soil microcosm > Unclassified ... | reverse complement strand
AGCGCATTCGTTCTTTGCTCCTGTGCGATCTGCTGGGAAAGCGACGGCGGTGCCGGCTCGCGCATCAGTCCGCGGAAATCGAAGCCGACGTTTTGCAGGGGCGTCTTGCTGGCATCCATGCCGCGCATGTCGATCACCTGCGGCAGGGCGCGGTTCATATCGTCGCGCAGGCGCAGCGCGTATTGATACGCTTCCTCATATGACGGGTCCTCGTGGCGCAGCTGGTCCATCTGCTTGGTGTCATACAAATTCGCCTGCATCAGGCGGATCATCAGGCTCTTCTTCGAATCCAGCGCGTTGCGCTCGACGATGCGGTTGGCAAGCTGGCGGATCTGGTCCATCGACATATGCCGTAGCCCATCGACGCCGCGCGTGTCGATCTCGTGCTGCGCGTCGCGCAGGCCGTCGTGGATCGTGTACATAAAGGCGGTGTAGTGCCGGAATTCGCCGGGTGAGATCAGTCGCGCCGCTGCCGGGCCGTTGAGCGCATCGGCGACAAGGCGCAAGCGCGCCGCTTCCTCGGCAAAATTCGTCACGCCGTCCTGACGTGCCAGCATCAGCGCGGCGAAGACGTCGCCGTACATCTCGCTTTTATGGCGGTGGATGATGTAGTCATCGAGGCTTTCGTAGTCGCCCTGGTGCGGGCCTTCATACAAACAATGTCCCGCTTCGTGGTAGTCGACCCATTTCTGGAACACGTCGAGCGTGGGGATTCCCTGCATTTGCCGCCCGGCGAGGCCGGGGTGGAAACTGTCATTCATGCCCGCCAGCATCCGCGCGTACGAGTCGGCGTCGAGGTCAGGGAACTGGCCGAAGACGGTGCAGTAGCCGCCGCTGCCGAGGCCCTCCGAAGGCCCGGTGTCCTGCGGCAGGGTGAAGCCCCCGGCCTGCGTTACTTCGTCGACGAGATCGCGCAGGCTTGCCGGGTCGACCGGGTGGCCGGTGCGCGACTGGATGAAATCGGCGATCAGCTTCTCGCGCGCCTTTATGTCATCCGGCGCGGTCTGGGCCAGCGCCAGATTCAGGCGGAACCAGTCGCGGTCCATCATCACTATATGTACGTCGTGCGCTTCGCGGTTGAATAATTCCGTCAGCGTGCGGTCGCGTTGCGACAATTGTGTCTGCGATTCAAGTTCGGGGGCGGGTTGTTGCTGGGTCTGCGTCTGGCGATTGTCATTGGACGCCGGCGCGGGCGCAGCAGCAATGCCGGCGAAGGGCGCCAATATAGCTATCGCGGCCGTCGCAAATGCGACAGCCAGTCGGCTCCGTCCAGACATGTAACTTCCCTGTTTGTACTCTTTTTAAAATTTTATGGCGTTCAGTGTAGTCCTTCGGGAAGAAATGGCAAGGTTTAAGTGTCTGGAATATCTATGAAAATTGATAGTTATGACTAGGTATTATCGCTTTACCAGCCGCGCGGCGTAAAAGCCGTCGCAGCCGCCATGCACCGCCATGTGGAACGGGAACAGGCGTAAATCGCCCGTAGTGGTGACCATATCGGGCGCGCCGCCGAACTCGGAGATTTTGACCGGCAGGCGCGTGATGCTGTTGTTGCGCTCGAGCAGCGCTTCCACCCGCATCTCGCCCTCGGCTTTTTGCAGCGAGCAGGTGCAGTAGATGAGGATGCCGCCAGTGGCGAGCATCTGTGCAGCGTTGTCGAGGAGCCGGGCCTGCAATGACCCCAGCCGCTCCTCATCCGTCGGTGATTTCAGGTGCATCACATCGGGGTGGCGGCGGATGGTGCCGGTGGCGGTGCAGGGCGCATCGAGCAGCACGAATTTGACAGGCGCTTTCGGCTGCCAGATCGCGGCATCCGCCACTTCCGTCGTTACAGATTTTGCAAGATGCAGGCGTTCCAGATTCTGCGCCAGCCGCCGCAGGCGCGGTGCCGAACGATCAAGCGCCGTCACCTGCGCGCCCAGCGCCGCCAACTGCGCGGTCTTGCCGCCGGGCGCGGCGCAAAGGTCGATGATTGTTTTGCCGCTCACATCGCCGAACAGCCGCGCCGGAATGGCGGCGGCGGCATCCTGCACCCACCACTCGCCATCGGCATAGCCGGGCAGCTCGGTGACAAGGCCGCCCCCGCGGCGCAGAGATCCCGTGGGCAGCACAGTCGCCTCCAGCGCCTGCGCCCATTGCTCGCGTTTCGATAAATCCTTGACGGTGATATCAAGCGGCGCTTCGGCAAGGCTGGCCTGCGCGATTTCTGCCGCCGTGCGGATGCCGAAATCGGCCACCCATGCCTTGAGCAGCCATTCGGGAATGTTGAGACGCGAAGGGTCCTGTTTTTCGAGCCAGCCGCGCCCGTCCTTCGCCGTGCGGCGCAGTACGGCGTTGACGAAGCCCTTCTGGCGCTCAAGGCCAATTGTCTCCGCCAGATTGACGGCGGTGTCGACCACGGCATAGTCCGGTGCATTCATGAAAAGTATTTGTGTAACGCCGAGGCGCAGCAAATTGTGCAGCAGTGGCGGCTTCGGTATCTCATTGCGCTCGGTCGCTTTCAGAATGATATCGTCGACCTGGCCTTTGCGGCGGATGGCCGTGGTCGCGAGCATGCGCACGAAGGCGCGGTCGCGCGGATCGAGCGCCAGAAAGCCCTGGTGCTCCTCGAGCGTCTGGTCGAGCGGCTGCTTGCGGTCGAGAACATGCGAGACGATGTCGAGCGCCGCGCGCCGGGCGGCGAGTCCCGCGTCCGTTTGCTCCAAACGTTGCGTCGATTCCATCAGGTGCCCGTCTTGCGGGCGGAGGCGAGGGCGTTTTTGATCTCCTCCTCCAGATTGCACGAGTAGTCGATCAGGATCGTGTAGAGCTTGCGCACGAGGTCGGGATTGAGTCCGAGTTCGTCAGCGACGGATGCCGCATGCTCGCGCACGGCCTCGACACGGTCATCGAGCACGGCGGGGATATTCTCGCGGAATTTCAGTGCGCCGACTTCGCGGATGATGGCGATGCGCTTGGCGAGAAGCTCTACGATCTCTTCATCAAGGGCATCGATGCGTGCGCGGTAGGGTTCGAGGACTTTCATGGCATTCAGTGTCTTGTAGGGTTACACATCCGCAGGCATATTAGCCCCATGACCCCGCAAAAGCCAACACAACCGCCCGCCCCGGCAAAGCCGCAGAAAACCGCGGAAAAACTGCAGGAAAAACCGACGGAGGTCGGCGGCCCCAAAGGCCCCGAGCCAACCCGCTATGGCGATTGGGAAATCAACGGCAAGTGCGTGGATTTCTGAACCGGGAAGAGTTCTTTTCAAAGCGCTGGAACCAGGACGCGATGGACTAAATTGGGAATCCAGTTTTTTTGTGCTTGCCTTTCCTGAGTCTGCCGTGCGGCGTCATACGCTTGGACGCTGTCGTCCCCTCCGTAAACCGGATGGCGTAGGGCACTGCTGTACGTACTGGTTTCGACCTTTTTTCCCCTGAATATAGCATCCCAGGCGTGCGGAACCAGCGCTTGCCGGTAAACGCTTTTTGGGCCCCCCGAAGGGGGTTGCGTAGCTTCAACGATGTTACCCGAGGGCGTATAGATGAAGGCGTGGCCGTCAACTTCCTTAGGCTTTCCGGACGTCTCGCCCGGCATATAGAAATAACTGCCCGGCGTTTTAAGATCGTTGGAGCCGCCTTGCGGGCCTTTGAGAAAATGATTTTCGGCATTCTGAATGGCCATTCCTTCGATGAGGGACATTTCCTTGCAATCCAGTTCAGCAGACGGTTTGGCGGTCGGGTTTTTTCTCGCCGCATCTATATCCGGCGAGAGGTCGGCATTTGGGGAGTTTGTATGTTTCAGCGGCTTATCCTTCGTGTCGGTCCGGTAATCCGCCAAGCCGGGTATTGCACATCGGGACTGGGCGGCATGAAAAGCGATCTGCTGCTCCCAAAGTATGCGGTCATCCCGGGTCCAGCTTTTTTTCTGCAGGAGAGTCTCGCATTTAGGATCTTGCTGGATTCTACGAATCGTGTCGGCGTTTATGGCCCTCTGGGCCCGTGCGTATGAATCGTTTCCATTCAGATTTAGCTGTTTATTATTGTAAGGGTTGGACGAAGCGGTCGCATCTCCCGTCTTCAGGATGTAATTGAAATTAACGGCTGTTTCTCCGCCGTCGATATGTATGTGGTTGCCATTGGGGCTCAGGATCGATGGGGGCACACGGTCGCTTTTGGAATTAAAGATCGACGCTACAACACCCCTGACTTTATCCGCCAAACTCGTACCGCCCATAGTGACCCTAACCATTGGTTTCGGTTACCCCGACATGCTATGGCATAATTATGAAAAATATATTAAGAGGGCGGGTACAGATGCCGGTTTTGAATTAACTCGCTGATTTACCATATCTTAAGCCCGAATCGTTATCATTTTAAGGGGTAACGGGGGCTTCGAGGGCGTGGGCATACATCTGGAAGGCTACGACCAGAAACGGATGCAGGATCTGCAAAAGAGCCTGACCGGCGAGAACGTCAATGTCTCGCTGATAAGCATGAAGGACGCCCTGTACATCGCCAAAAGCGACCGCAAGCCCGAGGAATTCGGCCTCACGACCGACCAGCTGCGGCTCGTCACCATCGTCAAGGAAATGCAGAAAACCGAGCTCGGCCGCGATCTGACGCAGAAAGCGGCCGCGAAGGATGTCTGGCTGACGGTCGACAATAAAGAAAGCAACGGCAGCAAGTACAATTACTACAGCAGCGACAAGAACGTCGTCGCCTTCGCGTTCCACGACAAGCCGGGCGCGGGCGCCAATAACCCGTCCGCCCAGCCCGACGTCGTCGCCAACGAGGTCACCAGTAACTATCTCGGCACCGCGTATCACGAGCTCGGCCATTTCTACCAGCACGACTATCTGCACAACGGCCAGGCGCCAGCGGACCTCAGGAGCTTCGACAAAAGACTTTGGGAACTGAGCGTCGAGGCACAGGCCGACCAGTTCGAAGCCGAAGGGCTGCGTCAGACTGCCATCGCGAACGGCCAGCCGGCGCCGCCCCAGAAGGACCGTTTCAATGATTTTGTGAACACAATCAGGAACGACGATTTTCACAAAGCTTACTATGGCGTCGAGCGGGGAAGCCTCCACGACGGGCGTGCTGTGACGGGAACCGAATATGCCGCGGCCTTCGGCGTCGTCCCCGGAACGCCGGGCAATTTCATGCAGGACCGGATCAAAACTACGGGTGATCTCTACCGGACGATCGTTTATCCGGATGCCAAGCTCAGTGACCGCTTCAACAAGGAATCGCAGCAGGAAGCAGGCATACAGTTCAGCCGCGATGACCTGTTGGACCGCAATAAACGGAGCGGCGTCAGTGTGACCGAATCTCCGAAAGACGGAATTATCATGGTCGCGTCGAAAACCAGCGAGAACGGCAACGACAAATACGAGCTCAAGGCTTTCAAGAAGATCAACGGCGCCGATCCCAATTCGGGATATACGATGATCGATTATAAGGCCGCACAACAAGCGGCGGGATCGACGCCCCCCGCCTTGTCGGTCACGGATACGAAAGGCCGCGGCGCAGGATATAAATTTGAGGCGAAATTCGACGAAAAAGGCGTCCAGTCGGACATTGCAAAACAGAATCCGAAATCGGGACACTTTGACGTCGTCGCCGAAACCAAGAGCAGCTATAACAAGGCCGAGCCTTATGAATCGCCGGTGGTTGCGCCTCCCGCGAAGACCGATCCGGCCGGCGGTTCAAAGACCCCGGTCGCGCCTGTGGGCACGCCTCCGAAAACGTCTGCCGGTACTCAGCCCAATCCCGACGACGTGAAGGCCATCCAGACCGAGCTCAAGCGGCGCGGCATGTATAACGGTCCGGAGGACGGCCAGTGGAATGCCGATGTCAATCACGGCCTGAACCGGTATCTGCACGAAGCGCAGCAGCGCGGCACGGATAACGGCACGTATCATTATAAAGTCGACCAGATCTACGGTACGCGCACGCAGGCCTCGATGGAGGCGGCGATAAAGGCAAAGGACCCGGCCGCGCCAAGCATTGCGATGCTCAAGGCGCTCAACGACATGCGCGATTCCGGCGCGTTGCGGGCTGTCTATCATAAGGAAGATTTGAGTGCGTCCGGCCCCGCGCCGATAGTCACGGCTCCGCCGACGGTGGCGCCCATTTCCACGCCTGTCGGCGGCCAGCTGACGCCGCCCAAGACGGGGCCCGGGGAAACATACACGCCGCCCGTGCCGCCGCGTACGCCGCCGGGTAGCGGGAACGGAACGGTTCCCCCCGTTCAGTCGCCGCAATACCCACCGCAAACGAGGCTGCCGCAGGGAGCCGTCGATCTGACCGGCATGACTAGGGTGGATAAATACGGCTCGCTTCCCGTGACGCTCTATGACGGGCAGGGGGGCGCATCCAGAGTCATGATGGATCCTCACGCGCTTTCTGGCGTGGTTCAGGTAAGCCGCGACCCGCGAATGCCGAACAATGTTTTACTTAGCGTCAGTGACCGGGACGGACAAAACAGCACGGCATATTCCATGTCGCCCAGCGACGCCGGGCGCATGCTGGCCGGTTACGGCAGTCCGGCCAACCCGCTGTACCAGCAACTGCGGGGAATTAACTTCCAGATCGTCGCCGAGCAGGCGAACGCCCGGCAAGCCGCGTCCACCCCGGAGCGCCGGTGGGAGGCAGCCTATGGCCAGCCGCCTTATTCGAGCGGAGACAGCCGCGCCACGCGGTCGAGCCGGGATTTTCCCACCGCGCCGCAGATGGGCGCCGCCTTCACCATGGAATCGCGCGGTGTCGGACCTTACGCCACGATGATGGCCCAGCGCGAGGCAATGATCATGGCGCAGCGTGAGCGGATCATCATGAATGCCGGCGGTTTCGAGCCGCGCGAGCGGGGCGGCGTATCGGTCAATATCGGCATCCGTCTCGGGCGCTGATTCCGCCATTCCTTTTTCGAATTTGTGCATTGCAAAAAATTTCCTTGCCCGGGAAGGGTCGTTCGTGTTTCCATTTAAAAATGGAGAAGACCATGCTGAAACGGACCGCCATTACCGTCCATTGCGCAACCGCCGCCTCCTTTGACGCGGTTGCGCCGTCTTACGCCCTCAATCAGGGCGAACCGGTAATCGTGGGCTGACCGGCAGGGATTTTCCCGAACTGTCAGCCAACTCGAAAGGCTGACAGGCATAGGCTCCCATAATCCATCTATCGCCCCGTCCGCCTTTCAAAGACAATGAAAGGAAGGACGCCATGAGCGCATTGCAGACTGAAAAAGACCCGATCCTGATCGACGTTCCGATGCCTATCGAAACGCCGCGACTGATCCTGCGCCCGGTGGCGCCGGGTGACGGCGCGGCCGGATTCGAATGCGTTAGCGAGACATGGGACCAGCTCAGCACCTGGATGCCGTGGGCGGAAAAACGCCCGACGATTCAGGAGCAGGAGGCGCGCGCCCGTCGCGTCCACGCGCAGTTCATCCTGCGCGAGGACATTCCCGTCGTGGGGATCGAAAAGGCTTCGGGCCGCGCTGTGGTCTGGACGGGCTTGCACCGCTTTTGCTGGAAGCTGCGCCGGTTCGAGATCGGCTATTACGTGCGTGCAAGCGCCCAAGGCGCGGGCTTTGCCACCGAGAGCACGAACGCACTCATCCGCTATGCCTTCGGGGCCCTGGATGCGCGCCGGGTCGAGATCTGCCATGCCGACGGCAACGACAGAAGCCGCCGCGTGATCGAAAAGCTTGGCTTCGAGCGCGAGGCGGTGAAGCGCCAGGCCGGGTTGCTGCCCGGCGGCCGCTTCGCTGACCATTACACCTACGTCCGGCTCGGCATCGAAGGGCTGCCGCCGCTCGACGTGCGATGGGGGCCGCCATGACAGACGAACAGATACTCGTCGATCTGCCGCTGCCGATCGAAACGCCGCGCCTTATCCTGCGTCCGGCCATGCCAGGCGACGGGGCCGAGACGGCGCAGGCGGTCGAGGAAACATGGGACGACCTCCGTCAATGGATGGACTGGGCGACGGTTCTGCCGGACGCCGAGGAGTGCGAAATCCGCGCGCGGAAGAACTACGCCGATTTCCTGCTGCGTGAGGATTTCAACTTCCGCGGCATCGAGAAAAGCTCCGGCCGCATCGTTGTGTGGTCGGGCCTGCATGTCATCGACTGGCCGAGCCGCAAGTTCTACACCGGCTATTGGGTGCGGGAAAGCGCGCAGGGACGCGGCTACGCCGCCGAGGTCTGCAACGCCGTCGTGCGCTACGCGTTCGCGGTGCTGGGCGCGCGGCGGGTGGAGATCACGCATTCCGAAGGCAACGAGGCCAGCCGGCATATCGTTGGAAAGCTCGGCTTCGAGAAGGAAGGCGTGCGCCGGGCCGGCATGCTGCTGCCCGACGGGCGGCAGGTCGACAGCCATGTCTATTCGATGCTGACGCCCGACCGGCTGCCGCCGCTCAATGTGCGATGGGGGCTGCCATGAGAAATCTTCTTATCCGCGACGTGAAGCGCAACGCCGTCCTCACGGCGTACCATACGATGTTGCTCAACACGATGTTCTTCGTGCCGGTGCTGGTGCCGTATTTCCACGACGTGCTCGGCGTCGGCTATCAGGGCTTCATGCTGGCGCAGGCGATCTTCTCGGGCATCGTCATTCTGATGGACGTGCCGACGGGACTGCTCGCCGACATCTGGACGCGGCGTACGACGATGATCGTAGGCACAGCGATATATTGTGTGGGCGAACTCATGTTGTTGTTCGTTCACGGCTTCATTGGTGCTGCCTGCGCGGAAGCATTGCTCGGCGTCGCCGTCAGCCTGCTATCGGGTGCCAAAATGGCGCTGCTCTACGACAGCATGGTCGAGGCGGGGCAGGAGGCCGACTATCGCCGCAAGCAAGGTTTCGTGCACGGCAGCGGCCTTTATGCCACGGGTGCGAGCGCTCTTCTGGGCGGCTGGCTCTACCAGCACAACCACTACCTGCCGATGGCGCTGAGTGCCGTCATGGCGCTGTCGGCGACGCTGCTTTCGGCCCTGATTGCCGAGCCGAAGCGCCACCGCGAGGCGGTGCGCAGGCATCCACTTGCCGACATGATCGAGACGATGCGCTACGCGCTGCACGGCCATCGCGAGGTGGCAGGCATTATTCTTCTCTCCGGCATCGCGTTCGCGGTCACGCGCGTGATCTTCTGGGCGCAGCAGCCTTATTACATCGCGATGGGTATTCCCGTTGCATGGTTCGGTGTGCTGACGGCGGTCAACTTTATGATCGCCGGCTTGGGCGGGCATTTCAGCCACACGCTCGACCGCTTCGCCGACGACTTGACGATCCTGCGCGCGTGCCTCGTCGCGGCGTTCGTCGTCTGCTTCGGGGCCGGCGTCGCGCCGGGCTGGTTCGGCGTGACGCTGCTCGTGGCGGGCGGGGCCATCTACGGCATCGGCTGGGCGCGGACGCTCACGGCGATCAACCGGCTGGTGGATTCCGCGCGGCGGGCGACGATCCTGTCGACGGCGAACTTCATGCTCAGCGTCTGCTCGATCCCGCTGCTTTCATTAAGCGGTCATATCGAGTCGGGCCACGGCATCGCCATGAGTCTGAAGACGCTGGCACTGGTGACCGTACTGGTGGGCGTGTTTGCTCTCGTGCTTCTGCGCGAAAAACCGGCCGCGGCCGAAGAGCCGGCGTAAATATATAGCGATGAAGCTCCGGCTGGCTCAGCTCAGCCGGAGCTTTTATTTCAATAGCTTACACCAGTTTAATTGCCATAATCATATAATTTTGGTACTGTACTTGAGAATTTTGCAAGGGCGGGGATGCACGGTGAAATGGATTTTCGGTCAGAAGGCGGCGACCTTAATGAATATCCCGATCCCGGAAACGACGCCGGTTGCGGGCTGGAAGCAGCATCCCGTCGCCGATAACGGCGAGAAGCTTGTGCCGGTCGGCCCATTCTCCGACTATCCGGAAATCTTTCAGGACATGATCTATTTCGGCGAGCGGACGCAAAGCTCGCCCTACGGATTGCAGGAGCTCAAGGGCAGTCTGCTGACGCCGTTCATGCGCGAGGGCGTGGCCGAGCGGCTGGTGAAAGCGTCATCCCTGCTGCCCGAAGGCTATGCGTTGATGGTGTGGGATCCGTACCGCACGCTGGAGGTCCAGAAATCTCTGTTCGACTACCGCGTCAACGAACTGATGACGGACATACACAAAGACGACGCTTCATATACGCGCGCGAAGGCCGAAGAGGAAGCGCAGATTGCCGTCTCGATCCCCTCATCCGACCGCACGAAACCATCGCCGCACAACACCGGCGGCGCCGTCGATCTGACGATCGTGAAATTCGAGCCCGAAGCATGGCGCGAAATGAAAAAACTCAACGTGCAGGTCAAGTCATCCGACTGGCGCGTAGCTTACGCTGCCGAGATGCGGCGCATGCAGTTGCTGCGTGAACACAGCAAACCGCTCGACATGGGCGTGGCGTTCGATGAAGTCGCGCCGGAAGACAGGACCGTCGGCATGTCACCCACGGCCATGCGGTATTACGAGAAGGAGGCCGAAGTCCGCGCCCTGACGCCGCGCGAGGAAGATATCCGCCGCAACCGTCGCCTGCTTTATCACGTGATGAACGAGGCCGGGTTCTCGTGCTACGAGGAGGAAGCTTGGCATTTCGACTACGGCAACCAGTTCTGGGGCAAGAAGACGGGCCAGCCCGCCATTTACAGCACGGCCGATTTCAGCGCCGCGTGCCGCACTCATGAAACAATGCGGCTCAACCATATGTTCGGCACCATGACCATGCGGCAGAATCCGCAGACTGTCAGATCGAATGACCAGTATTTCAGCGCCGCTTATTCCGCCGCCCTGGCCAACGGTAACCTGCGCGTGACGGCGCATCCGCTGGCGGCAAAAATTTAGACCTTATTTTATTGACAGAATACTTTCGACCCTATATTTTCCAGAAAACATTGAGAGGCGCTCATGGCTAATGCTGAAGTTCACGCTGGTTCGATCCTGGTTGCCAAGCCCGCTCTGGACGTCGATCCGTCCTTCAGGCGCACGGTAGTCTTCCTGTTCAATCATTCATCCGAGGGTGCGAGCGGCGTGGATCTCACGCACGGATCGCCCGTCGACCTCATTCCAGAATTTTTCAATGCGGTGGACCCGGCGCATGCTTTGCCGGAGGGGCAGCGGCGTTTTTACTGGGGCGGACCGCAGCCTCTTCCCAAGCCGATGGTATTGATGGTCACCGATAGTTCCGAAGCGCCCGCGGACGCACGCCCGGTCGGCAATTCAGGATTTTCCGTCGTCGCTCTGGTGAAGGACGGAACGGATATTACCGGCGGTA
>Ga0310810_10009434_pt1 | contig 11291 bp, 9 predicted proteins | sample NCmetagenome_FD_207641 | JGI IMG/M metagenome (GOLD analysis project Ga0310810, IMG submission 207641) | Soil microbial communities from experimental microcosm in Duke University, North Carolina, United States - NC | ecosystem: Engineered > Artificial ecosystem > Soil microcosm > Unclassified ... | reverse complement strand
CGGAACACTGATGGCCGTCGAGTGGGGCTACGGCTTCCGTGGGGTCAACGGCAACGGAACGCTCGGCACCCAGGTCGTCCGGATCAGTGGCTACAAGGTGTTCTAAGGATTGCTGAATGCTGATTTCTGAATGCTGACTGACGCACGGTGAAGGCTTGCGCCGACACCGTCTTTGGAACTGATCCTAGTCTCGGATCGCACAACGTTGCGCATGAACATGAGAACGGCTCTCATCCTGTCGCTCAGCCTCATGACGGTCGCGGTTGCCGGCGCGCAGCAGACATTCCGTACCGCCGTCGATCTCGTTCACTTTGGCGTCGTCGTCACCGACAAACAGGGCAGCCCGATTACAGGGCTGACGGTCGACGATTTCGAGATCAAAGAAGCTGGCAAGCCGCAGACCATCAAGTTCTTCGCCGCCGGCGATCCCGCGACCGCGCCTCCACTCCACGTCGGCTTCCTGCTCGATGCCAGCGGCAGCATGGAAGAAGACTTGAAAGACGTTCGCACCGCCGCGATCAAGTTCCTCAACGCGATGGACCGGGCCGAGGACATCACGCTCGTCGACTTCGACACCGAGGTTCGGATGGCACGCTACTCCGGAACCGAGTATGCGCGGCTGATCGAGCGCATCCGTCAACGCAAAGCCGACGGGATGACTGCGCTGTACGACGCGATTGGCGTCTATCTCAGTAGCACTGCCGACCAGGATGGGCAGAAGGTGCTCATCATGTACACCGACGGCGGCGATACCCGCAGTGCCCTGACGATGGGCGAGATCCTCGATCTCCTGCGTGCCTCCGACGTGACCGTCTACGTCGTCGGCTACCTTGAGCACCAGGGCTCCGGCCGCATGACCCAACGGGCCGAGCTGACGCGTTTCGCCTCGATGACCGGAGGCCTGGCGCTGTTTCCAACCAGCATCAAAGAAGTCGAGAAGATGTACGAGAAGATCGAGCGGGAGATCTCGTCGCGCTACAACCTCGGATACACCTCGACCGACGAACGCACCGATGGCGCGTGGCGCAACGTTGAAATCCGCCTGAAGCGAACCGACCTGAAAGGCGCGAAGCTCCGGACCCGGGATGGGTATTTCGCGCCGATGAAAAAGTAGCTCCCAGCTTTCAGCTCCACGCTTCCAGCTGAATCAGTTTCCAGTTACCAGTCGCCAGTTTCCAGTTTGCGTCCAGACTTCGCATATGTTTTCGCGCGAAGCCTGTCTCGCCATAGCGGCGCCAGCCGTGAACGCGGGCGGATCCCGGATCCGGACCACGGATCCCGACTCCAATCCGCCACCTGTGGTACGATTTTCAGATCACCATGGCGTCCAAGTACGATCAGTTCAAGCTGGTAACGGATTTCGAGCTGCGAGGCGACCAGGCGCAGGCGATCGAGGAGCTGGTGGCGGGCTTGAACCGGGGGGATCAGTCGCAGGTCCTACTGGGGGTGACCGGATCCGGCAAGACCTTCACGATGGCTCAATGTGTGGCGCGCGTGAACCGGCCGACGCTCGTCATGGCCCACAACAAGACGCTGGCCGCGCAGCTCTATCAGGAATTCCGCCGCTTTTTCCCGGAGAACGCGGTCGAGTACTTCGTCAGCTACTACGACTACTACCAGCCAGAGGCCTACGTTCCGACCACGGATTCGTACATAGAAAAGGAAGCCATCGTCAACGACGAGATCGATCGGATGCGACTGTCGGCGACGCGGTCGCTCTTCGAACGTCGCGACGTCATCATCGTTGCCAGCGTGTCCTGCATTTACGGTCTCGGATCGCCGGAGGCCTACTACGGCATGATGCTGCCGCTCGAACGCGGACAGCGGATCGACCGCGATCAGATTCTCCGGAAGCTCGTCGAGATTCAATACGAGAGAAACGATCACGAGTTCGCGCGCGGCGTCTTCCGTGTCCGCGGCGACATCGTCGAGGTCCAGCCGTCGTACGAAGACACGGCGATCAGAATTGAGTTGTTCGGCGACAAGGTCGCGATCTATCCGAAGACGCACTTCGTGACCTCCCGCGATCGAACGAAGGCTGCGGTTGAAAGCATCAAGGCGGAGCTGGGCTGGTATCGAACCCAGCTCGAGTCGGAAGGCAAGGTGCTCGAGGCGCACCGGCTGCATCAGCGGACGATGTTCGATCTCGAGATGATCAAGGAGATTGGCTACTGCCACGGGATCGAGAACTACGCTCGCCACCTGACCGGCCGCGCGCCGGGTGAACCGCCGCCCACGCTGCTCGATTACCTGCCGCCAGATGCCCTCATCATCGTTGATGAAAGCCACCAATCGGTTCCTCAAGTGCGCGGGATGTATCACGGCGATCGCTCGCGAAAGGAAGTGCTCGTCGCCTACGGATTCCGGCTGCCGTCGGCGCTCGACAACCGGCCGTTGAACTTCGAAGAGTGGGAGGCGCGCACGAACCAGTTGCTGTTCGTCTCCGCGACCCCAGGGCCGTACGAGCTTCGACGTGCCGGCGGGGTCGTCGTTGAGCAAATCATCCGGCCGACCGGCCTGGTCGATCCGGCGATCGAAGTCCGCCCCGTGCGCGGACAGGTGGACGACCTGCTCGCGGAACTGCGTGAACGGGTGGCGCGACGGGAGCGCGTGCTGGTGACCACGCTGACCAAGCGGATGGCCGAAGACCTGACCCAGTACTACCAGGAACTTGGCGTCAAGGTGCGATACCTCCACTCCGACATCGACACGCTCGAACGGATCCAGATTCTGCGCGACCTCCGCCGCGGAGAGTTCGACGTGCTGGTCGGGATCAACCTGCTGCGCGAAGGGCTCGATCTTCCAGAGGTGTCGCTGGTAGCGATTCTCGACGCCGACAAGGAAGGCTTCCTCCGATCGGGCGGCTCACTCATCCAGACCGTCGGACGCGCCGCCCGCAACGTGAACGGCAAAGCGATCATGTACGCGGACAAGGTCACCGATTCGATGCGGTTCGCCATCAGCGAGACCGATCGGCGCCGCAAGATCCAGGAAGAATACAACCGCGAGCACGGCATCACGCCGGCATCGATTGTGAAGGGCATCGATGAGGAGATGGCAGGCGTGTACAACGCTGACTATGTCACCGTGGCGACCGACTCAGAGGGTGAGACCTTCCGGACCCATGGCGAACTCGAGGCGCATCTGACGGCGCTGCAGGCGCAGATGAAGGCGGCGGCCGCCAACCTCGAATTTGAGAAGGCCGCGTCGCTTCGTGACCGGATCAAACAGCTGCGCACCCGGGAACTGGGGTTGACCGGGAGCCGGCACTAATGCCGTTGCTCCAGAGCTGGGCGAAGTCCGCGCTGCTCGAAGTGCAGGAATACGTCCTGATGCTTTGGAAGTCGGCGCGGGCAGCGGTGACCCGTCCCTTCTATTTTCGGGACATCGTCGAACAGTTTGAAGCGATTGGGGTCGGGTCCATGACCGTCGTGCTCTTGACGGGAATGTTCACCGGCATGGTCCTGGCGCTGCAGTCCGGGATTACGCTCGATCAGTTCGGCGCACGATCCATGGTCGGCCGGCTGGTCAGTGCATCGATGGTCAAGGAGCTGGGTCCGGTTCTGACCGGCCTGATGGTCGCGGGACGTGTGGGTTCAGGCATCGCGGCCGAGCTGGGATCGATGATGGTGACCGAGCAGATCGCTGCGCTCCGCGCGCTCGGGACCGATCCCATCCGCAAGCTCGTCCTCCCGCGTGTCCTCGCCGGGCTGTTCATGGTGCCGCTGCTCACGATAGTGTCGGTAGGTGTTGGCATGGTTGGAGCATGGATCGTGACCGTGACGCAGCTGAAGGTTGCGTCGAGCGTTTACTGGAACAGCGTCGTGGACGGACTGTATATCCAGGACGTCTGGATGGGGCTCGTCAAACCGTTCTTCATCGGCATCACAATTACGAGCATCGGCTGTCACGTCGGCATGCGCACCCACGGTGGAACCCAAGGCGTCGGCCGGGCGACGACGAACGCCGTCGTCAGCGCGTCGGTCGCGGTGATCGCCGTGGACTTCCTGGTGACGAAGCTCCTCATCGCGATGATGTACTGATGGCGATCGTGCAGGCCCCGCGTCCGCCGCTTCTGGACGAAGCGATGGGCCCTGGCGGGCCGATCATCGTATTCGACGACGTGTCGCTGGCGTTTGATGAGAAGGAGATCCTCCGGAACGTATCGTTCACGCTGCAGACCGGGCACACGAAGATCTTCCTCGGCGCGAGCGGCGCCGGAAAGTCGACGATCTTGCGGCTGATTCTCGGCCTGCTGAAGCCGGATACCGGACGGATTTTCGTCAATGGCGACCGCGTGGACAACATGAAGGAAGACGATCTGATGCGGATCCGCGTCGATCTCGGAATGGTGTTCCAGGAAGGTGCGCTCTTCGATTCGCTGACCGTCCGCGAAAACGTCGGCTACAAGCTGTTCGAAGAAACGGACGCGCCGATCGAGGATGTGAACCGTCGGGTTGAAGAAGTGCTCGGCTTTGTGCGCCTCAGCGAGTTCATCGACCGCATGCCGTCGGAACTCTCCGGCGGCCAGCGGCGGAGGGTCGCGATCGCACGAGCGATGACCGCCAAACCGCGCATCCTGTTGTACGACGAACCGACGACGGGCCTGGATCCGATTACGTCACTGACGATCGACGAAGAAATCATCAAGCTGCGCGACATCGAAGGGGTCAGCTCGATCGTCGTGACGCACCAGCTGCGCGACGCCTTTTACGTCGCCGAGCACATGGCGGTCCAGAGCAACGGCGAGCTCACCTTCGCACGCTCGCCGGAACGGAAGGCGGATGAAGCCGAGTTCATCATGCTGAAAGACGGCCGGATTGCCTTCGAAGGCAATGCGAGCGAACTGAGGGCAGCCGCCGTCGAGAATACGTATATCCACTCGTTTTTGTCGTGAGCGCTTGGAACTGTTGACATGCCGAGAACACGTTCGCTTGCCTGGTCTGAGCTGAAAATCGGAATTCTGGCGGTGGTGGCGATCGCCCTGGCGATCGTCTTCATTGTCGCGGTCGGCGGGCAGGGTGGGTTCAGCTGGCAGCGATATGAGCTGAAGACGAAGTTCGCCAACGTCCAGGGGCTGAAATCCGGCGCCATCGTTCGCGTGGCCGGTGTCGAAGTTGGCAAGGTGACGGCGGTGGACTTTGTTGGCGCTGAAGTCCAGGTAACCGTCGAGGTCAACAAAGAGCATCAGAGCCGCATTACCGATCAATCACGCGCGTCGATTGGCTCGTTGAGCCTGTTGGGTGAGCCGACCATCGAAATCAGCCCGGCATCGACCGGGACGCCACTCAAGAATGGCGACTTCATTTCAAGCGCGCGCACTCCCGGACAGATCGCCGACGTCGCTGAGAACGCGACACAAACGCTCGAGCAGACGACGGCGCTGATCAAGGAGATCCGTGCGGGAAAAGGCACCGTCGGCAAACTGTTTGCCGACGACCAGGTCTACCAGGAAGTGAACCGGCTGGTGGCATCAGCTCAAGCGGTGACCACGGCGATCAACCAGGGCAAGGGCTCGCTGGGCATGTTCGTGCGCGATCCCGCGCTCTACAACCAGGCCAACGCGTCGATCGCCAATCTGCAGGAGATGACGCGACGGATCAACGCCGGGGAAGGCAGCCTTGGCCGGCTGTTGAAGGACGAGCAATTCGCCAGGTCGCTGAGCTCCGCGAGCACCAACCTGGATCAAGTGACAGGGAAGCTTTCCCGCGGCGAAGGGACGATGGGGAAACTGCTGACCGAACAGCAGCTGTACGATCGGTTCAACTCGGTTGCCGCCCGGATCGACAAATTGACGACCGATCTCGAACAAGGCCAGGGTGCCGCCGGTCAGTTGCTCCAGAACAAGCAGTTATATGAGAACATGAACGGCGCGGCCAGCGAACTGCGCGGCCTCATCGGCGACATCCGCAAGGATCCAAAGAAATACCTGAACGTGCGCGTGAGCATCTTCTGAGGCGGAGGACGGACATGGCGAGAGACGACGGCAGTGCAGCGGGAACAGTCATAGTGGCGTTTGTGCTCGGCGCGCTGACCGGCGCGGCCGTCGCACTGCTGGTGGCGCCCGCGTCAGGCGAGGAGACCCGCCGGGTGCTTGCGGAAAAAGCGCGCGAAGGGCGGGAGAAGGCGACCGAAGCAGCCCGTCAGGGACGCGAATTCGTCAATCGGCAAAAGGAAACCTTCTCGTCGGCGATCGAAAAGGGGCGTGACGCGTACCAGCAGGCGCGCGGGGCCGCCAGCCGTCCGTCCGGGAGCGGAGAGACTCTGTGACCAACGGCTGGTCCGACGTGTTCCTCGGGGTCATCGCGGCGGCGACGCTGGTGATGGCGGTCATCCAGATCGGGGCGATCGTCGCGGCGCTCAGGCTGTCGCGACAGGCGCAGCAGGTGCTGCAGTCCGTGCATCAGGAGGTCCGACCGCTCATCGCGCGGGCACACGCCATTGCCGAGGAAGCGTCGCGCACGGTGGCCATCGCCACGACCCAGGCTCAGAAGGTCGATCGGCTGATCACGGATCTGTCCCAGCGCGTTGACGAGACGGCAGGCGTGATTCAGGAAGCCATCATCACCCCAGCTCGAGAGGGGCTGGCAATCGTGGCGGCGGTCAAGGCGGGGCTGGGTGCCCTGCGAGGTCTGCGTGATATGCGGCCGCGCAACGGCCGGCATGCCGAAGAGGAAGATCCGCTCTTCATCGGCTGATCACAAAACGCGGTCTTTACGCGCCCGTCCGGGCGTGTTAAAACGTGGGCACCACAACTCATCAAGTGAGGTCCGCCATGTCATGTACCGGTCGGCCTTTCCTCATGCTCGTCATCGTCGCCGTGTGCGTGGCCGCACCCACTACCGCGGGCGCGTCCGCGCAGGACTCCAAGTCGGCACCGATGGCCAAGGAACTCGTGCAAACACTGGATGCGGCCAAGCTGGATTCGATGGCGGCTCCTGATCCCTCGACGCCGGGCGCGTTTGTTGCCGTTCTTTACATTCCCGGCACACAGCTGCTGGTCGTATCAGCCAAGTACGTCGCACCGCAGCTGCTCACCGACAAAATCACGTCGAAGGACTACCGCGACGTCTACGTCGATCTGCAGTCGGCGTCGGTGCGCGGCAGCAAGGTGTTCGTGACCGACCAGGGCGCGGACGGTCTCGCGGCCAAGCCGTCCGGCGATAGCGCGGCCGACAGCTGGGATGAAGGGGACAAGTCGGTGACGTTCGACGGCGACTGGAAGAAGGCGAAAGTGACCGAAGCGGACTACACGAAGACCTTCAACGATGCCGACGATCGGTACGCCAAGATCCTGTCGATGCTGGTGGCGCAGGCGAAGAAGGCCAAGGCGGGATCTTAGCAATGCTGAATTGTGAATGTTGAATGCTGATTCGGGATTTTGCGGTCGCAGGTGCCTTGCGATAGACTAGATTTTTCCTCAGGCGGGCGCTTGGCTCAGCGGTAGAGCATCGCCTTCACACGGCGGGGGTCAGTGGTTCGAATCCACTAGCGCCCAGTACCTAACTACGACAAAGCGAAAGACTCAGAGCAATGGGCACCCGACGCCATGGGTGCCTTTTTTCTGGCGGTTGTCGCTGGATTTGCTCTTACGGAGTCACCTCGCACTGATCGAAGTGCGTCAATTGCGGAGGCGTGTCCGCATCGGAGAACTCGATCAAGACATACACAATCGAGAGGCAACCCCAGCCCGTGTAGGACGCGGTGAATCCGTCCGCCGGACCAGCCGAGAGCAGCGGTTGCTGGAAGGTTGGATGATGCATGTAGTAGGTGATCTGGGCGGCAGCCTTCAAGGGACCCTGCAACGTCTGCGGTGTTGGCGATAGCTCCCACACGTACAGTTCCCCCTGCTTCGTTTTTGCGCTGAGGGGAGTTCTCTTCCCGCGGAAGCGGATATCCGCGTCTGGCGGGGTCGCCGCGTCGATTCTGCGGATCGTTTCAATTTCACCGCGTAGGAACGCCTGCTTCAGGCGGTTGCTGTTGGTCAGACGTTCGAGTAGCGTCTTCGCGCGAGCGCGCTCCGCTTCGGCAGCCTGCCGCGCGTTCTCGGCGATCTCGGCTTGTGCCTTCGCCTGTTGTAAGGCTTCCTGCGCCTTGCGCGTTTCGTTGCGCGCGTCTGCGCGATTGACGAGTGCCCATGCCAGCCCCGCGATGAGTAACGGGATGAGGACGCTCACCGCAGAGAAAAACCGTTTGCGGGAGCGCTCCGCGCTGAGCTGCGCCTCCAGCTTTTCCTCGCGCTCGCGTTGCGTCCGGATCTCGAGCTCCCGCTCGGTGGCGAGGCGAGCGTCTTCCGCAGCGCGTTGTGTCTCCTCCTGCCACGCCGCTTCACTTTTGCGCAGGAAGTCCATCGCGTGCGAGAACTCGTCTCGCGTGCCGTAGCGTTCCGCCCAGTCGACGTTCGGTTGTTCCTCGCGCTCCCACAGCAGCGCACGTTCGAGATCGGGATTTCGCCACAGGGCCGCGGCGTTCTGTAACCACAGCTGCGCCGTCTGCCGAAGCCGTTGATAGAGAGCCGCGGATCGTGCCTCACGTTGAACCCACTCTCGAAGCGTGCGCCACTGACGAATGAGCGATTCGTGAGAGATGTCGATCACTGTGTCGGGCGCCAGCGGCGTCGACCAGCCTGGCATCAGGAATGTACGGCCTTGCGTGCGGAACGCGTCGATGACGCGAGTCATCGTTTCGATATCAGTGCGAGCGACCGCGGCGAGCGTATCGAGACGCGCGGGTCGTCGCACCTCGCGATAGTCGGTGCCCTTTTCGCAAAGGCTGCGAAACATGCGCTGGGCGATTGCCTGCCTTCCCTCGGTCGACCCCAGCTCGTTGTAGGCCTGGTCAGCATGTCGATCAAGTGCCTGGGCCATGCCTCCGATCGCGAGATAGTGCTCGAGATCGATTGGATGGTCCGTGGCGCCGGTTTCATGCCATGCGTCCCACGTCCGCATCAGCGCATGCTGGAGGACGGGCAGCGCATCAGGATCATCGCCGGCGTCGTTGAGCAGTCGCTGAGTGAGTCGAGGGGTGATCGTCGCGCCGCTTACGGCGATCGGTCCCTCGATTGCGGCGCGACGCTGATCTCGGGTTAAACGGGGAATCAGGTACTGGCCGTCGTTCAGCGTCTCCGGCAAATCACGGAAGCGCGCGCACTCGCCGAGAAAATCCGATCGCATCGTCAGTGCGATGTAAATCGGATGTTCGCGCTGTCGTCCTGCTTCGATGAGCAGGCGAACGAACGCCGGAGCCGTATCGTCGTGTTCGCCGGAAGCAAGTTGCTGAAACCGGAACAATTCCTCGAACTGATCGACGACGATAAGGAGATTCTCATGTTCGGGGAGCTGTGCCTGCTTGAATGCATCGATCAGGCCGAGGCTGCTGCGTCGGAGGACCGCCTCCAACGCCCGGATGGTCTGATTGGCGGCGGTGGTGTTTTTGCCGAGCACCGCCGGATCGGCCAGTGCCGCCGCGAGTGCGCCGATGGCGTCGTTTCGCGGCCGCATGACGGCAAAGCGCCAGAACGAGCTCGCCGACGGCATGAAACCGCCCGCGAGCATCGGCAGCAATCCGGCGCGCACCAGCGACGACTTCCCGCTGCCCGAGGTTCCCACGACGGCAACGAGTCGCTCGCGTTGTAATCGTTCGATGATGGCACTCGCCTGACCATCGCGTCCGAAGAACAAATGGGTTTCCTCGGCTTCGAACGGGCGGAGCCCAGGGAACGGATTTCTGCTTGGTTCAGCCCGGGGAATCACGCCGAGGCTCCGCCTTCGAGCAGGCGCTCGAGTTCTTGGGCGGATTCGGATCCGCGCACGATGACGACATCTGCCGGAGCGTCGAAATCCAGTTTGGCCGGACTGTCGGGAGGCCCGACGACAATAAACTTGCCAGAAAAGCCGCGGGCACGGCCCCAGCCGGGCGCTTGTTGAATTTCGCGCAATTTGCTCCGAACCCAGGCTTCGCGCGTGTTGCCCCAGACGATGATGACGACGTCGCAACCGACGAGATTCGCCTTGTTCTCCTCGAGCAGTTCCTCGACGGTGCCCTCGATCGAAGGGCGCGTCACCAAAAAGCCGAGTTTGGTGAGGGCCTCCTGCAGCGGCTTCGAGTTGGCGCGGTCGATTCCGTCGCACACCACGTAGATGGCCTTCGCCGGCGATTCCGGTGCCGGTTTGTCACCCGTCGGCTGCGTAGTGCGAAGCCGGTCGATGACGAGCGACTTGAATTGCTCGAATGGCTCGCGCACGAACTCCACCCGGTTGCGATTGAAGTCCGATTGGTCGAGTCGCGCGACGAACGCGCGTTGCTGCTCGTCTTTGATCGTATCGATCATGATCTCCGGCGGCGACCAGAAGATGCTGCGCAGTGGCGGTGCCTGTTGGCCGAGGGCGAGTTCGGCCTGCAGGACAACGCCCGATGCTGATGCGCCATCGGGCACCGATCCGTAACGAGAACTAATGAGATGGAGCGACAGAGTCGCGCGCTGCAAGTCTGCCTGAACGGCTCTGGTGTACCCCTCGGTGTCCTCCGGCAGCTCGTCCTGCGGCAACACGCGGTATCCCCGGTCTTCGAGTTCCCGCTGGAGGAGCTCGCGTGTGTCTTTCATGTCGCTCGCCGTCCGCGCGAGGTACACGGAAATTGCCGCCCCCGGGGATGTGCTTGCCGCAGTCGAATCCACAGCGATCATCCGTTTGATCGCGTACGCGATGTCATCGGCACGCTGCCAGTAAAGAACGGCCTTGGCCGGGTCGAGGAGGACGTCGCGATCGATGCCGTTTTCATCTTTGTAAAACAGCTCGTATCCGACGGTTCGATCCACATCCGGAATCAGCGCCGGCAGTTCGATGAATTGCCGGAGGTCGGCTCGCTCGATCGCGCGCCGGTACACCTTGACGATACGGCTCAGCTGATCGACATGAAGATCCCCCTTCTCGAGATGGCGCTGGCCAAAGGCTTGGAATTCTTTCCGGCAGTACTGAGACGACAGGTAGTGCTGCGAGAGCACCGTGACCAGGATTGCCGAGCGATCGAGTTGCTGCTCGATCTGCTCGTCGAAGAGCTCATTGCCAGCCAGCCGCCGCTTGTCGCGCCATACTTCGACGCGCCCTGATCCAATGCGCTGGTCGATCGACCCACGCAGCGCTCGTTCGAATTCCTCGACCCAGCGCCGTTGCTCCGGTCCGTACGGCTCGTCGTCGTGGTGGCTGTAGCTGAGGAACACCTGCTGCGGTGTCATGGCGAGAGTCTGACGATCGCCTGAGTGAGTGTCAATGCCGCGTCGAGTGCGCGACCCG
>Ga0310810_10009433_pt1 | contig 11291 bp, 10 predicted proteins | sample NCmetagenome_FD_207641 | JGI IMG/M metagenome (GOLD analysis project Ga0310810, IMG submission 207641) | Soil microbial communities from experimental microcosm in Duke University, North Carolina, United States - NC | ecosystem: Engineered > Artificial ecosystem > Soil microcosm > Unclassified ... | reverse complement strand
GTCGGCGCACTCGCGTCGCAGCGTTTGCGAGGCGTCGGGGTCAGTTTGTACGCGATTCCCGCGAGGCGTCGGCGATACAGGTCCGGCCGAAACCCGGCCCTGCATCGCGCATCTACGTCGCGCGCTCGACGGCCAGCGCGACGCCGTTGCCGCCGCCAAGACACAAGCTCGCAATGCCGCGGCGGGCATGGCGTTGCTGCATCGCATGGAGCAACGTCGTCAGGATCCGGGCGCCGCTGGCGCCAATCGGATGTCCCAGGGCCACGGCGCCGCCGTGCACGTTGACTCTCCCCGGATCGATGCCCAGCTCGCGCAGGACTGCGACCAGTTGCACCGAGAAGGCTTCGTTGATCTCGAACAGGTCGACGTCGGCGAGCGACCAGCCGATCTTCGCGGCGACTCTTCGCACGGCTTCCACCGGCGTCATCAGCAGGTACTTCGGCGCCAGTCCGCTCGTCGCCTGTCCGGCGATGCGGGCCAGCGGTGCGACGCCGAGCGACTGCGCGCGTGTTGCGCTCATCACCACCAGTGCCGCGGCGCCGTCGTTGACGGGTGGTGCGTTGCCGGCGGTGACCGTCCCGTCGGCGCGAAAGGCGGGGCGCAGCGCCGCCAGCGCTTCGAGCGTGGTATCCGCGCGGATAGGTTCGTCGCGCGTCATTCGTACCGTTGCGCCCTTCTTCTGCGGAATCTCGATCGGCAGGATCTCGGCGTCGAACGACCCGGCGTCGGCGGCTGCCGCAGCCTTGCGGTGACTGTTCAGCGCGTATTCGTCCTGCTGCGCGCGGGACACGTGGTAGTCGTGCGCGACGACTTCGCCGGCATGACCCATGTGGCACTGCTCGAATGAGCACCAGAGGCCGTCGTTGATCATGGAGTCGATCACTTCGCTGTTGCCCATGCGCAGACCTTCGCGCACGCGGGGCAGCAGGTATGGGGCGTTGCTCATCGACTCCATGCCACCGGCGACGGCGATCTCGATGTCGCCGACGGCGATCGCCTGTGCGGCCAGCATTACCGCCTTCAATCCCGATCCACAGACCTTGTTGATCGTCAGCGCGGCGACGTGGTCCGCAAGTCCGCCACGGAGCGCGGCTTGACGTGCCGGGGCCTGGCCGACGCCGGCGGAGACGACGTTGCCGAGAATGCATTCGTCGACGGTTGCGGCGTCGATCCCGGCGCGTCGCACGGCCTCGCGAACGACGAGCGCTCCAAGTTGCGGAGCAGAGAAGTCCTTGAGCGCCCCGAGCAGCTTTCCGGTCGGCGTGCGCACGGCTGAAACGATGACGGCGTCCTGCATGAGGTCATGTTAAGGGCACACCGCTTGCCTTGGCCGGAACTGGAGGGAAAGACAATGACTCGACTATTCCTCGCCTCTCTGATCGCATCGACGCTCGGCGTGCCGCTCGTCGCCCAACCGGACACCGTCCGGAAGGCGACGATCAGCGAACCCGTCCTCGCCGGCGGTTCGACGCTCGCTCCTGGTACGTACGAAATTCGAGTGGGGATGCCCATCGAAGGTGCGGCGCAGCGGTCGGTGGAGTTCGTGAAAGACGGGATGGTCGTGGCCCGCGAAATCGCGGAGGTGCTTCCCGCTGCCGAGAGCGTCGGGACGTCGGGCACGGCCTCGCGCGTGCGCGTCGAGCGGCTGAAGGAGGGAGACTTCGTGCGGGTGTCGTTCGTCGAAGGCGCCGATCGCCTGCTGATCTATCTACCGACGATGAAGTGATGCCTGCCGCACGTCAATCGAGCGCACGACGTTGCCGAGAATGGCGGTCAGGCGGGAGCGGATCAGGCCGGCCGAGCGCTCCACCTCACGCTGCCAGCTCGCATCCCGCGCGGTCACGTACAGTACGCCCTGGCGCAGTTCGATGGTGGTCGCGTTGTCCACCGCAGGACCGACGGCGGATCGCCAGGCAAAGGCGACCTTCTCGGGCGTCAGCGGCGCCTTCCGCAGAATGTCCGCGAGCACACCCGGCATGAACTGCTGCACCGGTATCACGAGACGAGGATATCAGCTCGATCAATGATCGAAGCGTGAACGCACTTCCGCGCATCGTGCTCGCCTCTCAATCGCCGCGCCGTGCCGACCTGCTGCGAGCCGCTGGCTTCGACTTCGAGGTGCGTGTCGCCGACGTCGACGAGTCGGTGCGTGCGGGTGAATCACCGCACGATTACGTGACCAGGCTGGCGACCGCCAAGGCGGTTGCCGCGAGACGGCTGGATGACGACGTCATTCTTGCTGCGGATACGACCGTGGTCGTTGACGGGCAGGTTCTCGGGAAGCCGAGCGATGCCTCGGATGCCGCGCGCATGCTGCGGCGGCTCGCCGGACGCGAACACGAGGTGCTCACCGGCGTGTGTCTGCTGCGGGGAACCCATCGCGATATCCGTGTCGCCGCCACCCGTGTCGGATTTCTCCCGATGACCGATGACGAGATCGCGTGGTACGTCGCCAGCGGTGAACCGATGGACAAAGCCGGCGCGTACGGCATTCAGGGCCGCGTGTCGCGCTTCGTGGCCGGTATCGACGGCTCCTACAGCAACGTTGTCGGACTTCCTGTCGCGCTCGTGTACCAGATGCTTCGCGATCTGGCTGGTTCAAGGCCAACCTGAACTCGGCCGACCTGAAGGTCGGCCTCTACGTGCGCCTGACACTACCTCCGCCTCGCACCCCCGTCTCGCACCCCGTCTCGCCCCCCTCTCGCACCTGTTCTGACGGTTCAGTTGCCGGGGACTACGGATTGCACCTAGGTTCCCGAGAAGGAGGCAGAGTTGTGGAAAGCAAAGCCAAGCTCTTCGGCCATCCGGTTCATCAGATGTTGATCGTGTTCCCGCTCGGACTGCTCGCGATGGCGTTGCTGTTCGACATCGTACGGTTCATCACATACAACGGTTACTGGTCAGAAATCGCGTTCTGGATGATTGCGGCCGGCGTGGTGACCGGCTTGCTCGCGGCGCCGTTCGGATTCATCGACTGGCTGGCGATTCCGTCGGGGACCCGCGCCAAACGCGTCGGCGCCCTGCACGGCCTCGGCAACGTCATCGTCGTGCTGTTGTACGCCGGTAGTTGGCTGCTGCGCATGGATACGCCGGCAGCGCCGATTGCGCTCGCATACGTGCTGTCGTTTGCCGGCGGCGGTCTGGCCCTGGTCACCGGCTGGCTCGGCGGCGAACTGGTTGATCGGTTGTCGGTCGGCGTGGACGAAGGGGCGCACGTCAATGCGCCGAGTTCGCTCTCGTCGCGGCGCGCGGCGTGATCGCCGGGGCCCGTGTCCGCGCCGGGATGATGTGCGCCTGGCGCGGACCCTCGCTGCTCGTGCTGAGTGACCGCGGTGTCGCAGGGCGATCGGAACCGCTCTCGGGTTACTACGTGTCCGAGACACGTGTCCTCAACGTGCTCGCGCTGACGATCAACGGCCGCGACCCCTGGCTGTGTGAGAGTGCCACGATCGCACCGGACCGCCTCGCCTTCGATTACATCTATCCGGAGATCAGCGCACCGGGCGGCGGCGGAACCGGGTTTTCCGACGACGGGGAGCACGTGAACGACGAAGGGATTCCCGAACGCGCGTTGGGTGTGCGCGTGGATTTCCGCGTGCGCGCCGCCTGCCTCGAGGTTGCCGTCGTCATCGCCAATCGTTCGCTCCGGAAAGTGAGCGTGCAACTGGCGTTCGAATTCGACGCCGACTTCGCGGACATTCAGGAGGCGCAGTCTGGCAAGCGCGAGCAGTCGGCCGCGGTGACGCGTGAAGCCGATGACGCGGACCTCTGGTTCACCTACGAACACCCATCGCTGCGATTGCGTTCGGACGTCCGCTTCGATGAAGGGTGGCAGGTGTCGGGACGTTGCGCGTCGGCCGATCTTGTGCTCGTGCCTCGTGACGAGCGGCGGCTGACGTTCCGGGTGATCGCGCACATGCCCGAGGGCCGGCTCGACGATGAAGAGAGCGAGAGACGCGAACGGTTCCTTCGCGAGTGGGTCGAGCACATGACGGCGATCGAAGTGCCGGGGAATCGTCTTGCCGAGCGCATCATCGAGTCGAACATCCAGGACCTGGCCTCGTTCCCGCTGCTGACCGGCCCGCGCGAGGAATGGCTCGCGCCGCAGGCGGGCATGCCGCTCTATCCCGCCTTCTTCGGACGCGACGCGTTGACGGCCGGCTGGCAGGCCGCGTTCCTCGATCGCGGCCGGATGCTGGACGCAGCGCTGACGCGACTCGGACGCATGCAGGCGGACCGCGACGACGCATGGCGCGATGCCGAACCCGGTCGCGTGCCGTATCAGATGCGGTCGGGACCGCTCGCGCGTCTGAACATCAATCCCTACTCGGCGTACTACGCGGACTTCGCGAGTCCGCTGATGTTCGTGATTGCGCTCGGCAACCTGTTCGCGTGGACCGGCGACCGGGACATCGTGCGTCGTCACTGGGACGCCGCCCGCCGCGTCCTCGACTGGGCACGCGAGCGTGGCGATCGCGACGGCGACGGCTATCTCGAGTACGCAAGCCAGTCATCGCAGGCGACCAAGAATCAGGGTTGGAAGGACAGCGGCGACGCGATCATCTACGACGATGGCACGCCGGTACCGTCGCCGATTGCGACGTGCGAGCTCCAGGGGTACTGGTATGCCGCCCAGATGCTGATGTCGGTCCTGGCGCTGGCGATGGGCGAGCGCGATATCGCGATCGCGTATGCCCGCAGCGCCGCCGATCTTCACGCGCGCTTCAATCGCGACTGGTGGGTCGAGCGAGAAGGATTCTTCGCGCTGGCGCTGGATCCCGACAAGCGTCAGGTCGGCGCGGCGACGTCGAACGTGGGCCATTGTCTGGCGGCAGGAATCATCGACCGCGCGCACGTGCCGCCGGTCGTCGGCCGACTGTTCGCGCCCGACATGTTCAGTGGATGGGGCATCCGCACCTTGTCGTCGTCGCACTGCTACTACGACCCCGTCAGTTATCACCGTGGAACCGTGTGGGCGGTGGAGCAGGCGACGATCGTGTTCGGGCTACGGCGGTTCGGTTTCGACGCGCGCGCGATCGATCTGTCCCGCGGGCTGTTCGATCTTGCGGAGCTCTACCCCGAGTACCGGATTCCCGAATGTGTCGGTGGATACAGCCGTGCCGAACGGCCGGTGCCCGGCGCGTATCCGCGCTCGAATACGCCGCAGCTCTGGAATACGTCGGCCTTCCCGCTGATCGTGCAATCGCTGCTCGGTCTGTTGCCATTGGCGCCGACGTCGACGCTGATTGTGGATCCGGTCTTGCCGGAGTGGATGCCCGAGGTCGTCATTCGTGGCTTGCGTGTGGGCGACGCGAGCGCGACATTCCGCTTCGTGCGACGCGAGGACGGCCACACGGACTGGGATGTGCTGCACAAACAGGGCACGCTGCATGTGATCCGGCAGCAGCCGCCCGAATCATTGACCGCCGGCGCGATCGACCGCACGTCCGCGTTGATGGAGAGCCTGCGATGAAAGTGACGCTTCGCCCGTTGTCGGAGCAGGTCATCGTGATTACCGGCGCGTCGAGCGGCATCGGTCTGGTCACGGCCAAGACCGCGGCCCGCGCCGGCGCCGCCGTCGTCCTCGCCGCGCGCAATGCCGCCGATCTGGAAAGGGCCGTCGCGCAGATCCGAGCGGAAGGCGGCCGCGCGCTGGCGGTGAAGACGGACGTTGCCGATCCGGCCCAGGTTGCGGAGCTCGCCGATACCGCGATCAACGAACTCGGGCGCATTGACACGTGGGTCAACAACGCCGCCGTGTCGCTGTATGGACGCATCATGGACGTCCCGTTGGCCGACTTCCGCCGGCAGATGGACGTGAACTACTGGGGCCAGGTGCACGGCTCGCGATGCGCCGTTCAGCGTATGCGGCGCCGCGGCGGCGCCTTGATCAACGTCGCAAGCGCGCTTGCCGATCGCGCCGTGCCGCTCCAGGGAAACTATTGCGCGGCGAAACACGCGCTCAAGGCGTTTACCGACACGCTCCGGATGGAGCTCGATGCCGACGGCGTTCCGATCTGCGTCACCCTGGTCAAGCCGGCAAGCATCGACACCCCGTTCTTCGACAAGGCCCGGACGTACCTGGGCGTCGAGCCACGCCCGATCCCGCCGGTGTACGCGCCGGAAGTGGTGGCCAGAGTGATCCTCAACGCAGCCCAGCACCCGGTGCGCGAGGTGGTGGCCGGAGGTGCGGCCGCGACATTGAGCGTGGCGCGCCTTGCGCCGCGGATCACCGACCGCTACATGACGCGCACGACATTCGCATCGCAGGAGAGCACCCGTCCGGCCAACGGACGTCCGGACAATCTGTACGCCGCCGTGCCCGCCGATGGCGGCGAACGGGGCCGGCACTGGTCCGGGCACACGCGCGAACGCAGTCTCTACACCACGGCTGTGCTCCATCCGCGGCGCGCAGGGGTGCTGCTCGTGGCGCTCGCGGCCGCACTGATGAGCGCAACCGCGATGCGCGCGCGACGTTCCGTGCCGCGTGCGGCCTGATCTGCGGAATAATCGGGCGTCACGCCGTGTTCTTCTGGCTGCAGTCCCACGCCTGACGTGTTTGCGCCGCCCGGTTGAGTGGGCTATTCTGACCTCAGGGTCCTTCGGCCCAAGTCCTTATATATGAGCCACAAAGCAGCAAAGCTCGGCATCACTGGCCTGGTTCTCGCGGTGGCCTTCGGTGCGCTCCTGTACACGTCGCTTGGCGAAAGCGCCGAGTACTACAAGCACGTTGACGAGGTGATGGCCACTCCAGGCGGGCCGCAGGTCTGGTATGGCAAGCGCCTGCAGCTCCACGGATTCGTCGCGCCGAAGTCGTGGGTGCAGAAACCGGGTTCGCTCGAATATCGGTTCAAGGTCCAGTCGAACGGCCAGATCGTGCAGGCCTACTACACGGGCATTCTGCCGGACACGTTCAAGGAAGACTCGGAAGTGGTGCTGAAGGGCGAACTGCGGCCGGACGGTTTCCATGTGGTCCCGGACGGTGTGGTCGCGAAGTGCCCGTCGAAATACGAGGCCAAGACCGCCGCCGCGACCGCCAGCAGCCCGCAGGGCCTGTAGCAGGCCCGGTATGGCAACCCTCGGTACTTACCTGCTCCTCGCCGCCTTCGTGGTGGCCGCATACGCCGCCGCGATGTCGGTCGCGGGCGCGCGCCGCCGTTCCAACGGCCTCATCGACAGTGGCGTCGGCGCCTCGTATCTGGTCGCGGCGATCATGTGCGCCGCTTCCGCGATCATCGTCCACGCCTTCGTCGTCGGCGATTACACGATCAAGTACGTCCAGCACGAGTCGGACTCGGTCCAGCCGCTGTTCTACAGGCTGACCGCGTATTGGGGCGGCCTCGACGGCTCGATCATGTTCTGGGTGCTGATGCTGTCGCTCTTCGCCAGCACCGCCATCTACATCAATCGTGAGCGGCAGCGCGAGCTGATCCCGTACGTGGTTGCCACCATCTCGGTCGTGGAGATGTTCTTCCTCTTCCTGATGGTGATCCACAACAACCCGTTCGAGACCTATATCACCGAGACACCGGCCGACGGCAACGGTCTCAGTCCGCTGCTCCAGAACTTCTACATGGCGATCCATCCGCCGACGATGTATCTGGGCTTCGTCGGCTGCACGATCCCGTACGCCTTCGGCATGGCGGCGCTGATCACGGGTCATACGGACGACTCCTGGCTGCGCGCCACCCGCCGCTGGACGATGATCTCGTGGCTGTTCCTGACCATCGGGCTGATGCTCGGCATGCTCTGGGCGTACGAAGAGCTCGGGTGGGGCGGCTACTGGTTCTGGGACCCGGTCGAGAATGCGGCGGCGCTGCCATGGTTCACGGCGACGGCATTTCTCCATTCGGTCATGGTCCAGGAGCGGCGCGGCATGCTTCGCGTCTGGAACATGTCGCTCGTCATCGTCACCTTCTTCCTGACGATCTTCGGCACATTCCTCACGCGCTCGGGTGTGGTGCAGTCGGTTCACGCCTTCGGCGACGATCCCAAGCTGGCGTGGATGTTCAGCGCATTCATGGTGACGCTGCTCGTCGTCAGCTTCGGGTTCGTGATCTACCGGCTGCCGCTGCTCAAGGCGCGCAACGAGCTCGATTCGTGGGTCTCGCGTGAAGCGGCGTTCCTCGCCAACAACTGGATTCTGCTGTTCAGCGCGTTCTTCGTCCTGTTCGCGACGATGTTCCCGACGCTGAGCGAGGCGGTGCGCGGCGAGCGGATCACCGTCGGCGCGCCGTTCTTCAATCACTGGATGCTGCCCGTGGGGCTGACGCTGCTGATGCTCACGGGCATCGGCCCGCTGCTGGCGTGGCGCAAGTCCACCATCATGAACCTGCGCGACCAGTTCCTGTTCCCGGTGTCGCTTGCCCTTGCGGTCGGCGTCGGCGTGGTCGCGATGGGCGTGCGGCTCTGGTCGGCCGGACTGTGCTTCGCGTTTTCCGGCATGGTCGTCGGCACGATCGCTCAGGAGTTCTGGCGCGGCACGCGCGTCCGGCAACGTTCGACCGGCACCGACCTCTTCACCGCGCTGATCGGGATGGTTGGCCGCAACAAGCGGCGGTATGGCGGCTACGTCGTCCACGTCGGCGTCGTCCTGATCTTCCTGGGTTTTGCCGGCAGCAACGGCTTCAAGAAGGAAGAGGTGCACGAACTGCGGCCGAATGACCAGGTGGTGGTCGGCGACTACACGGTCCGCTACGATGCGCTCAAGGTGACCGACGACGGCCAGAAGCAGATGGTCACCGCCTACATGACCGTGTTCAAGGGCGACAAGGAGATCGGCAAGATGTATCCGGCGCGCTGGTCGTACCGGAAACACGAGGACGAGCCGACCAGCGAGGTCGCGATCCGGCGCAGCTTCGCCGACGATCTCTACATCGCGATGCCGACCTACAACCCGGCGGAGCAGATCGCGCAGGTTCGCGTGACCGTGAATCCGCTGATCAACTGGTTGTGGGCCGGGTACGGCGTGACCGCGATCGGTACGATGATCGCGCTCCTGCCCGAGACCGTGTTCGCGTTTGCAATGGTGAACGTTCCTGCCGGTGCGGTGACCACCGGCTTGCTCCTGTTGCTGCTGCTGATTCCGACGCCCGCCCGCGCGCAACACATTGAGACCGGTCGTACCGTCAACACCTCTTCCCAGAGCCCCCTGGAGCGTGACGTCGGGCATGCCGTGGTCTGCATGTGCGGCACGTGCGGTCGCAAGCTGGTGAGTGAGTGCACCTGCGTCGTTGCCGAGCAGATGCGCACCGAGATTGCCACGCTGGTCAAGCAGGGGAAGACGAAGAAGGAAATCCTCGACTTCTACGTCCAGAAGTACGGCAGCCAGCAGCCGCTGGCGGAACCGATCGACGAAGGCTTCAACCGGCTCGCGTGGGCGTTCCCGTATCTGCTCGGGCTCACCACCCTGATTGCCGTCGTCACGATCGCGCTGCGCTGGTCGCGGCCGGCCGCGGCCATTGCCGGCAGCGACCTGACGATCGATGCGGACCTGAATGACCGCCTGGACGATGAGCTCCGAAACCTCGACTGAGTCCCACCCCTTCGAACCCTGGCAGTTCTTCACGCTGGCCGGGCTGATTGGCGCGACCATCGTCGTCTTCTTCGCCAAGGGACAGACCGCGCCCGCGATCATTCTCCTGAGCCTGACGGTGTTCTCGGCGGCCGCGATCGGCTGGGCGGCGCTCCGCGCGTTCGGTCCGCTCGCCGGAATCGGAGGGTCAGAGGTGCTCGCGCGGGTCGTTGGTGGACGAACCCGGACGACGCTCGAGCACGAGAAGGCGCTGGTCCTGCGGGCGATCAAGGAACTGGAGTTCGATCGCGCGATGGGGAAGGTGTCCGAGCACGACTTCACCGACATGAGCGGGCGTTTGCGCGCCCGCGCGGCACGGCTGATCCGGCAACTGGACGCCAGCGGCACGTATCGCGAGCAGATCGAACGCGAGATCGCGAAGCGCGTCGGACCGGCGGCGAACATCTGTGAGCACTGCCAGGTGGCCAACGATCTCGACGCGCGGTTCTGCAAGAAGTGCGGCGCGGCGCTGGGAGGGAAGTCGTGAGCCGATCGGCGATCCTGGTCATTCTGGCGATGACCATCGGCGTTGCGCTGGCGCGAGCGACGAACGCGCAGCAGATGCCGGATCCGTCGCAGATCAACGGCAAGGCGATTCCGGCGCCGGAACTCCCCACTGCGACCGTCACCGTTCGCGTCGTTCGCGAGAGCATCGGCAACAACATTCCACAGCAGATCGTGAAAGTGACGCAGGGCAGCGTGTCGCGGACCGCGACGACCGACGAGCAGGGGCGCGCCGAGTTCAAGGACCTGCCGGCGGGAAGCAGTTGGCGCGCCGAAACGACGGTCAACGGCGAGGCGCTCGTCTCGGACCCGTTCACGGTTCCGTCGGCGGGTGGGCTGCGCGTCATTCTGGTCGCCGGGATTGCCCAGGCGAAGGCGCGGGCGGAGGCCGACGCGGCGAAAGCGCTCGAGGCACCGCCGGTCAAGGGCACCGTGGTGTTTGGCGGCGACAGCCGCGTGCTGATGCAGTTCAGCGACGATGCGCTGCAGGTGTTCTACGTCCTCGACATCATCAACAACGCGAAGAACCGTGTCGACATCGGTGGCCCGATCATCATGGACCTGCCGCGTGAAGCCGCGGGTGCCGGCACGCGCGAAGGGTCGTCGCCAACCGCGACGGTGAACGGCAATCGCCTGACCGTGCTTGGGCCCTTCGCGCCGGGCACCACCCCGGTCGTGGTCGGCTACACGCTGCGGTACGACAGTTCGACGTTTCAGTTCCAGCAGGCCTGGCCGGTGGCGCTGCAGAACGTTACGGTCGGCGTGCAGAAGGTTGGCAGCCTCCAGGTCTCGTCGCCCCAGTTCATTCAAACGCGTGAAGTCAGTACAGACGACGGCATCGCGTTCGTGATCGGTGGCGGGTCAGGGTTGCCGGCAGGCGGAAAGCTGACGGTCAATCTCGCGAACCTTCCGGTGCACAGTTGGACGCCGCGCTATGTCGCGCTCACTCTCGCCGGCAGCGTCATTGCCATCGGCATCTGGCTGAGCGTGCGCCGCGGCAGCCGGGTCGACATGCGGTCAACCCTTCTCGCGCGCCGGGATGCGCTCCTCAAGGAGCTCGAGGATCTCGAACGGCGCCGCCGCGCGGGAACCATCGGGACCGAGCGTTACTCCAACCGCCGTCAGAAGGCGATCGCCGAACTCGAGCACATTTACGGAGAGCTGGACGAGGCCGGTACCGGACCACAAGGAGGCGGTGAGGGTCTAGCCGCGT
>Ga0310810_10009432_pt1 | contig 11291 bp, 7 predicted proteins | sample NCmetagenome_FD_207641 | JGI IMG/M metagenome (GOLD analysis project Ga0310810, IMG submission 207641) | Soil microbial communities from experimental microcosm in Duke University, North Carolina, United States - NC | ecosystem: Engineered > Artificial ecosystem > Soil microcosm > Unclassified ... | reverse complement strand
GAGTTTCCAGATCGTGCCGACATAGCGCTCGGCGCGGCCGCCATAAGCGGTGAAATTGCAACCGAGCGCGCGCGCCGAGCCGAGGATGAGGCCCCAGCCGCTCGCGACACTACAGGTCAATGTACCGATATTGACGCCTTGCGCCTCTGCGGGCGCGGCGACCGCCGCCGCCACCCCCAAGCCGGCCATAATGGACAATACCGAACGCAATCCCCCTGAGTGCGATCCTCTTGGCATCGCCGCTGCTCCCCCTTCGCCCCGACGAGTATCTTCGCCGATTATGCCGCGCGGCCAGATCGCGGCCGAACGGAATTTGCACGAGATTTACCGCAGCCGCTGGGAGCCGCCGATGGGAAGCGATATCGAGCCATACGACATCATCGGCTTTGCCGGCGCGGCCATCTTCGTCGCGACATATTTCGCGAATCAGCAGCGCTGGCTGTCGTCCGAGGATTGGCGCTTTCCGTTTCTCAACCTGATCGGCGCGGTCTTGATCCTCGTCTCGCTGGTCTTCGAGTGGAACTACCCGTCGGTTGTCATCGAGGTGTTTTGGGCGCTGATCAGCATCTACGGCATCGCGAGGGCGCGGCGCGAGCGGGCCGTATCCTAGGCGAATCGTCCCGAAACGGCTTTGCATCCACGGCGGGTTCGGCGGATAACGGGCCATGCAGTTGCGCATCCGGTCGATCACCTATCTGGCCGAGGACATCAACGGCTACGAGCTCGTCGACCCGAACGGGCACGATCTGCCGCGCTTTGCCGCGGGCGCGCATATCGGGGTCCGGCTTGGCAATGCCGGGCATGAGGGGGTGTGGCGCGATTACTCCTTGTGGAACGACCCGGCCGAACGCCGGCGCTATTGCATTGCGGTATTGCGCGAGGGCGAGCGCTCGCGGCTCTTGCATGACGAGATCCGGGTCGGCGACACCGTCGAGACGACGTTGCCGCGCAACCATTTTCCGCTCGCCGAGGGTGCGGCACGGCATCTGCTGTTGGCCGGCGGCATCGGCATCACGCCGGTGATGGCGATGATCGCCGAATTGAAACGGCGCCGCGCCGAGTTCACGCTGCATTACTGCACGCAGGCGCCGGAGAAGACCGCGTTTCGCGACGAGCTCGACCTGCTCGCAGCGATGGGGCGCGTGGTCTTTCATTACGATGGCGGCGACCCGGCAAAGGGCCTCAATATCGGGGCGTTGCTGCGCGAGCCGCAGCCCGGCACCCATCTCTACTACTGCGGGCCGGCCGGGCTGATGGCAGCGGCGAAGGCGGCCTCGGCGCATTGGCCGGCGGACAGCGTGCATTGCGAATATTTCAAAGGACCCGGCGCGGCGCCGCCGGCGCGACTCGAAGACGACCGGCCGTTTCTTGTGCGGCTGGCGAAGAGCGGCGGCACCTATGAAGTGCCGCCCGGCGAGACGATTTTGGATATGTTGCGGCGGCATGGGGTCGAGACGCGCAGCTCCTGCGAACTCGGCTATTGCGGCGCGTGCCTGACGCGCTATGTCGCCGGCGAGGTCGATCACCGCGACCCGATCCTCAACGAGGCGGCGCGCAAGACGCATCTGCTGATCTGCTGTTCGCGCGCCAAAAGCGCCGAGCTCGTGCTGGATCTGTAGCCGGCCGCCGCGGCCTGAAATTCGCCAGAACATGAAGGACGGTTCGACCCAGCCTCTCGCAGCAGAGCGATCCTGCATCGGCGCCGCGCCGTTCTTTTATGGCTGGGTGCTTGTCGCGATCGGGTTTGTCACGATGGCGGTCGGGGTAAATGCGCGCACCGCGTTTTCGCTGCTGTTCCCGGCGATGCTCGACGAGTTCGGGTGGGACCGCGGCCTGACGGCGGGCGCGTTTTCGTTCGGGTTTCTCGTCTCGGCAGTCGTGACGCCCTTTGTCGGTCGGCTGATGGATCAGCGCGGCCCGCGTCTCGTCATCGAAATCGGCGTCTTCGCGATGGGTGTCGGGTTGCTGCTCGGCAGCCTCGTTCGCGAGCCGTGGCAGCTCTATCTGACCTTGGGCGCGCTCGCCGGCGGGGGCGTCAACTGCCTCGCCTATACCGGCCAATCGCTGTATCTGACGAACTGGTTCGTGCGGCGGCGCGGACTGGCGCTGAGCATCGCGTTTTCCGGCGTCGGGATCGGCTCTATCACGATCCTGCCGTGGTTCGGCTGGCTGATCGACACGGCGGGGTGGCGTTCGGCGTGCGTGTGGCTCGGCGTTCTGGTCATCGTGCTGCTCGGGCCGTTGAATCTCTTGCTGAAGCGGCGGCCCGAAGACATCGGCATGATGCCGGACGGCATCGCACAAGGCAGCCCGCTCGCCGACCGCAGTGCCAACATCGTCGATCACCGCTGGGCCGCGGTGGACTGGACGCTGCGGCGCGCCGTGCGCACGGGACGGTTCTGGTGGATCGCGCTCGCTTATTTCTGCGGCCTGTTCTCCTGGTACGCGGTGCAGGTGCATCAGACGAAATATCTGATCGAAGCCGGCTTCGCCCCAAGCCTCGCGGCCTGGGCGCTTGGCCTGGTAAGCCTTGTCGCGGTGCCGGGGCAGATCGCGTTCGGGCATCTCTCCGACCGCATTGGCCGCGAATGGGTGTGGACGATCGGCAATTGCGGTTTTGTCGTGTGCTGCCTGGCGCTGATCGGGTTGCAAGCGATGCCGAGCGCGGCGTTGCTCTATCTGATGATCGTCGCGCAAGGGACGCTCGGCTATAGCCTCACCTCGGTCATGGGCGCGATCCCGGCCGAGATCTTCGAGGGGCGGCATTATGGCAGCATCTTCGGGACGGTGATGCTGGCGGCGATCCTCGGCGGCGCGGCCGGCCCTTGGATCGCCGGCGTGCTGTACGACACGACAGGGAGCTATGCCGTGGCCTTCTGGATTGCGGCGGCGTGCAGCGTCGTCTCGATGCTGGCGATCTGGCTCGCCGCGCCCGGGCGAGTCCGAGCCGTCGCCGGCCGCGTTCGTAAGCTGGCAGCGGATTGACCTTTGGGCATCAGCCGGATGCGTCGGCAAGACTCTTGGCGACCATCTCGTAGGTGTTGGCGCTGAGGCCGGGAGTGGCGAGGATGCGGTCGAGCTGCGCGCGCATGAGGCCCTGCCGCGCCGCGTCGTAGCGCCGCCATTGCCCGAGCGGCTGCACGAGGCGCGCCGCCAAGGTCGGGTTCCCGGGATCGAGCGCGAGCACCTCATCGGCGAGGAAGGCATAGCCCTCGCCGCTCTTGTCGTGGAAATGCAGCGGGTTGCCTTGGCTGAACGCGCCGACCAGCGCGCGCACCCGGTTCGGGTTGGAGCGCGTGTAAGCGGGATGCTGCGTCAGCGCGCGCACGGCATCTAGAGTGCCGGGCAATGACGAGCGGGCCTGCAATGCGAACCATTTGTCGATGACGAGCGGATCGGATTCCCAGCGGCGATAAAAGGCGTCGAGGGATTCGGCGCGCTCGGGGCAATCGATGTCGACCAGCACGGAGAGTGCCGCCAGCACATCGGTCATGTTGGCGCCGCGATCGAACTGCGCCTTGGCGAGGCCGGCGCCGGCGGTTGCATCGCCGGCCGCGAGATAGGCGAGACACACATTGCGCAGCGCGCGGCGGCCGATCGAGCGCCCGTCGGTCTTGTAAGGGCCGGGATCGGCGAGATCGCGATAGGTGGCGTCGAGCGGTTCGCGCAATGCGACGGCGATTTCGGCGCGGGCGTTGTGGCGTACGATGTGGATCGCATCGGGATCGACGGTCTTCATCTCGTCCGCGAGGGTCAACTCGCTGGGCAGGATCAACGCCTCGGCGGCAAAGGCCGGATCGCGGTCGGCATCCGCCAAAGTCTGGCGCATCGCTTCGACAAGGTCGGGATCGAGCGGCGGTATCGCCTGGAGCGCGGCCGTCTCGGCCGCGTGCGGGCGGGACGCCCGCGGTCCGTTCTCCAGCGCTTTCTGATGCGCAGCGATGCGGTCGAGCAGGACGCGGATCGCGACATGCTGCCCGGCATCCCAGCGCGCCACGGGATCGGTATCGTGGATCGCGAGAAATTTGAGCCGGTCGAGCGGGACGCCCTGGAGCTTTACCGGCGCCGAGAAATTGCGAAGCAATGACGGCGCCGGCGGCGCTGCGACATCGGCAAAACGGAACACCTGGCGCTCGCGATCGGCGAGGAGAACCCGTGTGCGGCTTTGCGCATCGCGCTCGCCGTCGAGACGGGTCGGCATTTCATCGCCGTTCGGGCCGAGGAGACCCATCGCGAGCGGCACCGGCATCGGCGATTTCTCGGGCTGGCCGGGGGTGGGCGGGACGCGCTGCGACACAGTCAGCTCGTATTGCCGCGATGCCGGATCGTAATGGTCCTCGACGGTGATTTCGGGGGTGCCGGCCTGATGGTACCAGAGGCGGAAGCCGGCGAGATCGATTCCGTTCCCCTCCTCCATCGCGCGGAGAAAATCCTCGATCGTCGCGGCATGATTATCGTTGTTCGCGATGTACACATCCATGCCGCGGCGGAAGCCTTCGGCGCCGAGCAGGGTGTGAAGCATGCGGATCACCTCCGCGCCCTTGTTGTAGACGGTCGCGGTGTAGAAATTGTCGATGCGCAGATAGCTCTGCGGCTGCACCGGATGGGCGAGCGGGCCGGCATCCTCGGGGAACTGGATCGCGCGCAAGGTGCGGACATTGCCGATGCGGCACACCGCGGGGCTGCCCTGATCGGCCGAGAAAAGCTGATCGCGGAAGACGGTGAGCCCCTCTTTCAGCGACAGCTGAAACCAATCGCGGCAGGTGACGCGATTGCCGGTCCAGTTGTGAAAATATTCATGCGCGATGACGGCTTCGATGCCCTCGTAATCGGTGTCGGTCGCGGTGTCGGGCTTGGCCAAGACGTAGCGCGTGTTGAAGACGTTGAGACCCTTATTCTCCATCGCGCCCATATTGAAATCGCTGACCGCGACGATGTTGAACACGTCGAGATCGTATTCGAGGCCGAAGGTGTCCTCGTCCCCGCGCATCGCCTTTTTCAGCGACTCCATCGCGTGGCCGCATTTGTCCTCGTCGCCGCGCCGCACCCAGATCGCGAGCGCCACGTTACGGCCGGAACGCGTCGCGAATTGGTCGCGCACCGCGACGAGATCGCCGGCGACGAGCGCGAAGAGGTAGGACGGCTTCGGGTGCGGATCGATCCATGTCGCAAAGTGCCGACCATCCGGCAGGTCGCCGGTGCCGGAGGGGTTCCCGTTCGACAGCAGGACGGGATAGCGCGATTTGTCGGCGCGGATCGTCACGGCATAGCGCGACATGACATCCGGGCGATCGAGGAACCAGGTGATGCGGCGGAAGCCTTCGGGCTCGCATTGCGTGCAGTAATTGCCGCCGGATGTGTAGAGGCCGGAGAGCTGGGTGTTGCGCTCGGGGTGGATGCGCGCCGCAATCTCGAGCGCGAAGGCGTCGGGGGTTCGCGGGACAACAAGCGCGCCGTCCGGCTCGAGAACGTAATCGCCGGGCGCGAGCGGCCGGCCGTCGAGGCTGATCGCGACAAGCTCCAACTCCTCGCCATCGAGACGCAGCGGCGCGGCGGGAGCGGCCGCGTCGGGATTGCGGCGCAACTGGAGGTGCGATTTGACGAGCGTCTCGGCGTCGCCGAGGTCGAATTCGAGCGCGACCTGATCGATCAGAAAATCGGGCGGGCGGTAATCGGCGAGGCGGGTCGGAAGCGGCGGCTTGTCGAGCGAGGCGTCGGGCATGACAATGGTACCTAAGCGGGGCGACTGAAGGCAAACGCGAGGGAGGCCGGGTCATCGCGGCCGCCAGGGAGGGAAGGGTGAAGCTTTATACCTATTACCGATCGCAGGCGAGTTTCCGGGTGCGGATCGCGCTGAACCTTAAAGGGCTGGCGCATGACGACACCTTTCTGCATCTGGAGAAGGGCGACCAGTTCGCGGCGGAGTACAAGGCGCTCAACCCGCAGATGGTCGTGCCGACCCTGATGGACGGCGATGTGAAGCTGTTTCAGTCGCTGGCGATCCTCGAATATCTCGACGAGAAATATCCCGAGCCGCCGCTGTTGCCGAAGGATATGGCGGCGCGGGCCTGGGCGCGCGGCTTTGCGCTGATCAACATCGCCGACTCGCACCCGCTGATCGTGCCGCGCATCCGCCATTACCTGCTCGACGAATTGCAGCTCGGGCAGGAGAAGATGCTGGGGTGGATCCGGCATTGGCTCGATGCCGGGCTCGCCGCGATGGAGACGCTGTTGGCGGAGCACCGCGAAAGCGGAAGATTTTGTCATGGCGAGCGGCCGAGCTTGGCCGATATCGGGCTCGTGACGCAGGTGACGCCGGCCAAGACGTTTGACGCGGATCTCGGGCGGTATCCGCGGGTCATGCGGATCTATGAAAGCTGCATGGCGATCCCCGCGTTTGCCGATGCCGCCCCCGCGAAACAGCCGGATGCGGAGTAGGCAGTTGCTCTGGCGTCTGATGGCCTCTCCTCTGTCGATCCGTCCAGCCGTCGTCCCGGCGAAAGCCGGGATCCACGTGTCGGCGGCCGAGATGTTGAAGGATGGGTCCCGGCTTTCGCCGGGACCTAGTTCCTGAGCAGCGGAGGCGGAGGGAGCCTGAATGAGGAGCGAAATTGGTAAATGAACAGGGCGGCCGGATCTGAACTGCCGTTGGAGCGGCTGGGGGCGTGGCTCGGGAGCCATGTCGCGGGGTTTCGCGGGCCGGTGACGGCCGAACGCTTCGCCGGCGGGCAATCGAACCCGACCTACCGGCTGAGCGCGGCTTCGGGACAATACGTGCTGCGCCGCAAGCCGCCCGGGCCGCTGTTGCCGAGCGCGCATGCGGTCGACCGCGAGTTCCGCGTCATGCGCGCCCTGGCCGAGACGGCGGTGCCGGTGCCGCGCGTCTATGCGCTGTGCGAGGACGATGCGGTCATCGGCAGCGCGTTCTACGTCATGGAGCATTTGGACGGGCGGATTTTCTGGGATCAGCGCCTGCCGGAAATCGCGAGTGCCGCCGAGCGCGCCGCGATGTTCCAATCGATGAACCGGGTCATCGCCGATCTGCACAAGGTCGATTACGAAGCGGTGGGACTCGGCGATTTCGGGCGGCCGGGCAATTACATGGGGCGGCAGATCGCGCGGTGGAGCCGCCAATACCGCGCGTCGGAGACCGAGAGGATCGCGGCAATGGACCGGCTCATCGAGTGGCTGCCCGAACATCTGCCGCTTGAGAGCCCGCCCGCGATCGTCCATGGCGACTATCGCATGGACAATCTGATCTTTCACAAGACGGAGCCGCGCGTCATCGGCGTGCTCGATTGGGAATTGTCGACGATCGGCGATCCGTTGGCGGATTTCGCCTATCACGTGCTGACCTGGCGGGTGACGCCGGAATTGTTTCGCGGATTGGCGGGGGTCGATTTTGCGGCGCTCGGGATTCCGAACGAAGCGGAGTATGTCGCGGCTTATTGTCGGCGTACCGGGCGCGACGCGATCGAGGGCTGGGAGTTTTATCTCGTCTACAGCCTGTTCCGCATCGCGGCGATCTTGCAGGGGATCGCGAAGCGCGCGATCGACGGCACCGCGGCGGGCGCCGATGCGGTGGAGCAGGGCAAGCTCGCGCGGCCCTTGGCGGAACAGGCCTGGCAATTGGCGCAATCGCTGAAAACGTGAGACGCGGTTGAGAGTCGGTTCATCGATGGTCATTCCGGGGCGCCGCGCAGCGGCGAGCCCGGAATCCATATTCCAGAGGCTCGTGTTCATGGATTCCGGGCTCTCGGCTTCGCCGAGCCCCGGAATGACGGCGGTGATGTTCGGCGACGGAGGCGGAGATGAGCGAGAAGGTTGGGGTGGTCGGGGCGGGATTGATGGGCGCGGAGATCGCGCTGGTTTTTGCGCTGGCCGGGCATGACGTTTTGCTGTCGGACCGCGGCGAGGCGGAATTGAAAGCCGCACTGGAGCGGCTCGCGCGGGTGCTCGACCGCGGCATCGGGCGCGGCTTCTATAAGGAGGAGGAGAAGCCGGCGGCGTTGGCGCGCATCCGCACGACGACCGCGCTCGAGGATTTCGCCGACCGCGATTTCGTGACCGAAGCGGTGTTCGAGAGCGAAGAGGTCAAGGCCGAGGTGTATCGCGCGCTCGACAGAATTTGTGCGCCGCGCTGCATCCTCGCGAGCAACACCTCGACAATCCCGATTTCGACCCTGGCGTCCTATGTCGGCGAGGCGCGACGGCCCTATTTCATCGGCACGCATTATTTCTCACCGGCCTCGCGCATGAAATTGGTCGAGGTCATCCCGGCGTTCGAAACATCGCCGGAAACGGTCGAGACCGCGACGCGCCTGATGCGCGAAGCGGACAAGGTGCCGGTCAAGGTCAAGGACGTCGCCGGGTTTGCGGTCAACCGCGTGTTCCTGATTTTTCTGCAGGAGGCGGTGCGGCTCGTCGAGGAAGGCGTCGCGACGCCGGAGGACATCGACACGGTCTGCAAGCTCGGGCTCGGGCATCCGATGGGGCCGTTCGAGTTGATGGATGCGACGACCTCGCGGCTGGTGTTGCAAGCCTCGGAGATTTTGCACGAGGCCTATGGCGAGCGGTTCCGGCCGCCGGCCCTGTTGAAGCAGCGCGTGCGCGCCGGGTTTGTCGGCGGCCGCGACGGCAAAGGCTGGCGGAAGAAATAGCGCGCGTCAGGAAAGGGCGATCAGGGCGGGCGGGACAGCGCCGCGGCGCAATGCCTTTTTCGCCTGCCATTCCGTCTCGGGATCGAGGTCTTCGAGAAATTGCGCCTGGCCGCCGGCGAAGAAAGCGACCGGCAGACCATCGCGATAGAGGATGCGGTTGCCGGTCAGGGCTGCGAGCTTGGCGCCGGGGGTCAGAATACCGGCGAGGTTTAAGGGGTCGGCGCCGGACAACGAAATCCATTCGCCGGAGGGCGGCTTCCGGCGGATCTCGCGCAGCATGCCGATCGCGTCGGGAAGCGCGTATTGCTCGCCCGCAAAGCCAGCGACAAAGCGGCCGCCGCGGATCTCGCCGCGCGCTTCGAGACGGCGGTAGACGCGCAGCAGGTCGCGCCAGGGCGGCAGCCAGGCGGCCTCGCGTTCCAACAGACGCCAGAACACCACGCCGTAGCGGCGCAACAAGGTTCGTGCGAGATGCTCGACGGCTTCGGCGGCGTCGGGCGGGGTGCGGCTGCGGCGGGCGAGCGCCCAGCGGCCGGCATCCTCCATGCCAAAGACCGCGCGCCGGCGGCGCGAGCGGCGCTTATCGTCCGGGATGATCAGCGCGCGCATTCCGGCGAAGCTGTCGGAGGTCACGAGGCCGAGGGCGACCAGCTCGCCGAGCGCCTCCTCGACCTGCGGCTTCAAAAGGCCGCTGCCTTCGGCGAGCTCGTCAAAGAAGGAAGCGCCGTGCTCCTCGATGATTTTCATGACAGCACGGGCGCGGGGGCTCGCCTGCGCGGGATCGGGGGAAGGCGACAACGCGCTCCAGAGCGGCGCGTTGCGGCGCGCGAGAAAGGTGATCGGGGTCGTGCGCACCGGCCCGGGGGAGTTGACCATACCGCGCTCCCCGTCAGGGCGCGGGTTGCGCGGGCGCAGGCGCGCCCAGGCGGTGCGGCCGGCGAGGCAGTGATCGTCGAGCCAAGCCGGCTCGTATTCGGCGACGCGGGCCGCGAGGATCTCGGTCTCCCAAGCGCCGGCGGCGGCCTCGAAACCTTCGAGCTGGCCCAGCACGGCGGCGAGTGCGTCGGGACCTTCCATGCGGCTCTGTTGCGTGACGCGCTGCCATTCGAACAGGAAACGCAGGAAATCGCGGGCCGCGACCGGCTCGATCTCCGCGCGCAGGCGCTTCAATGTGTAGCGGTGAATGCGCGCGAGGAGGCGACGCTCGCACCATTCATCGGTGTCGATGCCGGGAGTGAAGCTGCCGCGGAGGGCGAAGCCTTCGGTTTGGAGAGCGGCGAGCGCGGCGGCGATGTCGGCGGGCGCAAGGCCGAGCGGCGTGGCGAGCGCGGCTTCGGTGATGGGGCCAAGGCCTTCGAGACGGCCGCGCAGGATTTCGACGAGCGCTTCCTCGGGCGGCCAGTTTTTCTCGTTGTAGCCGCTAGGCGCAATTATCGGCGGATCGAGGGTTGCGTTTGGGAACAGCGCGAGGAATTGCGGCAACCTCTCGGCGGTGGTCCATAACTGAACGTTCGCGTCCCGGCGAACGCCGGGACCCAGGCCGGCCGACGTCTCAGAAGCTGATGAGTGGGTCCCGGCTTTCGCCGGAACGCGGAGTTGAAGGAGCGTCGCGCGCTTGTCCGCGCAGAGCTGTTTGAGCCAGTCGAGCCAGCCCTGACGCGCTTCAACCTCCTGATCGGTCAGGAAGCCGAGCCAGACGAGGGCGTCGTGGAGTTCGTCGGGACTGGCGGCGTCGGGCCAGGCTTCCTCGCGCACGCGGGCGATCGCCTCGGGGTCGAGCTTGCCGAGGTCGGCGGCGTCCTCGGGCGCGAGCCAGCGCCGGCCCATGACGGCCTGGGTGCGGCGCTCCTCCAACGGCGCATCGTCAAGATAGGCGTAGGGGCGCGCCGACAAGACTTCGAGCGCGAGCGGCGAAGGCTCGGCGAGATCGCGCGCGACCACCTCGATCTCGCCGGCATGGAGGCGCGCAAGCAGGCGCTCCAGCCCGGCGACATCCATCGCCTCGGTGAGGCAATCCTCGATCGTCTGACGGACCAGCGGGTGATCGGGTATCTCGCGCGCGCCAACGAGGTTTTCGGCGCAGGCGAGCTGGTCGGGGAAGATCGAGGCGAGGAGATCCTCGGCGTCCATGCGCGCCAAGGGAGGCGGCACCTTCTTGCCGCCGCGGAAGCGCGGCAGCGCGAGGGCGACACCGGCGACCCAGCGCCAGCGCGTCGTGAACATCGGCGCATCGAGCAAGGCCTCGATCAGCACATCGCGCACAGTGTTCGGGTGCAGGTAATTCTTGACCTCGGCGAGGTCGAAGCTGTGCGCGGTCGTCAGCGACAGCACGATGTTGTCTTCGGTCGCGGCGGCCTGCAGCTCGAAGTTGAACCGGGTGCAAAAGCGCTTGCGGAGCGCGAGACCCCAGGCGCGATTAAGGCGGCTGCCATAGGGCGAGTGGATGACGAGCTGCATGCCGCCGACCGCGTCGAAAAAGCGCTCGAAGACGAGTGTATCGAGGGTCGGCAAGGCGCCGAGCGCGGCCCTGGCGGCGGCGAGGTATTCGAGGATCTGGCGCGCGGCGCCGTCCTCGAGGCCGACGGTGTTGGTGAGCCACGTGAGCGCGTTGCTGCTGCGCTCCTCGCTCTC
>Ga0310810_10009430_pt1 | contig 11294 bp, 11 predicted proteins | sample NCmetagenome_FD_207641 | JGI IMG/M metagenome (GOLD analysis project Ga0310810, IMG submission 207641) | Soil microbial communities from experimental microcosm in Duke University, North Carolina, United States - NC | ecosystem: Engineered > Artificial ecosystem > Soil microcosm > Unclassified ... | reverse complement strand
GCGGCGGCGCTCCGGGCTGGCCCGGCACGCGGTCGGTCGTCGCCGGGCCGCCGGGCTCGCGCCCCGAGCGCTGGATCGGCGAGCTGCGCAACGCGTTGGGCGCGCCCTGCGCGTCCGTGGCCGCCGTGTAGGCGGGCGGGATGCCCTCGTCGTGGCGCATCGTCCAGTTCCACCACGGCAGCGTCACGCCGGGGACGCGGTCCTGCAGGCTCTTCTCGAAGAGGTACAGGTAGGCCCGGTGCCAGGGGAGGAACAGCGGGGAGTTGTGCGTGCAGGAGATCGGCAGCGGGAGCCCGTGGATGCCGGCCCAGGACTGGTAGCCGCGGTCGTCGCCGAGGGCCTGCGCGGCCGTGATCGCTGCGCGGTAGTCGGCGAGCTGGCCGGGCGTGAGGGTCCGCGCGTTGCGCCGGTGGCGCAGGCGGGCGGCTGCCGGGGCCGGGTTCGACGGGACGGTCGGCACGGTGTGAGCCTAATGTGCCCCGACTTCCGGTCCATTGCGACGAATAGCATCGTCGGTCGATGGCATCCGATCCTCCTCTCACCGCCGATCGCATCGGCTTCGTCGGGCTCGGGATCATGGGCTCGCGCCAGGCGGCCAACCTCGCCCGCGCCGGCCACGAGCTGACGGTCTACAACCGCACCCGCGCGACCGCCGAGGCCTGGGTCGCCGAGCACGGCGGCACCGTCGCGGACTCCCCCGCCGCCGTCGGCGCCGCGAGCGACGTCGTCATCAGCATGGTCGTCGACGGCGACCAGGTCCGCGAGGTGCTGCTCGGCGAGCAGGGCGTCGCCCAGGGCGCTGCGCCGGGCACGCTGTGCGTCGATATGTCGACGATCGCGCCGGCGCAGACGCGCGCGATCGGGGCCGAGCTCGCCGCGCGCGGCCTGCGGCTGCTCGACGCCCCGGTGACCGGCTCGTCGCCGAAGGCCCAGGACGGGACGCTGACGATCATGGCGGGCGGCGAGCCGGCCGACTTCGCCCGTGCCGAGCCGCTGCTGCGGATCATGGGCGAGCTCGTCGTGCATGTCGGCAGCCTCGGCCAGGGCGAGATGATCAAGCTCATCAACAACTCCGTCGCGGCCGCCAACGCGGTGACCGTCGGGGAGGCGTTGCTCGTCGGCCAGCGGGCCGGCGTCGACCTCGACGCGCTCGTGCAGGTCATCGGCGCGGGCTCCGGCGGCTCGGCGATGCTCGCGCTGAAGTCCGGGCCGATGCGCGAGCACGACTACACGACGCTCTTCAAGCTCGAGCACATGCTCAAGGACGTCCGCCTCTGCCTCGAGGCCGGGCAGGCCGCCGCGGTCCCCTTCCCGGCCGCGGCGCGCGCTCGCGACGTCCTCGTCGCCGCGATGGCGCGCGGACACGGCGATGACGACTTCGCGGCGCTCGTCGAGGCCCTCGAGGCCTTCGCAGACGCCCGATTGGACGCCTGAGTTTACCGCCGCGTTACAAATAAAACCCCGAGATATGCAGGGAAGTTTGGGGGTTTGTGGCTACGTGTGGCACAATGTCTCTCGTCCCGTCGATCGGAGCTGGCTTTTCTCCGAGACGACGGGTTCGTTTCGTTCCTAGTCGTACTTTCCCGTCCCGTCGTCGTCTGGTTCTCTATGCCAATTGCGTTCAAGGAGTGGGCGGTCACCGTCCGCGCGCTTGCCGAAGGCGAGCAGCTCATCACCCTGCGAAAGGGCGGCGTCCGCGAGTCCGACAAGCGCTTTCGCGTCGAGCACGATCGTTTCTTCCTGTACCCGACGTTCGACCATCAGCGTCGGGATCTCGTGCGGGCATCGCACGTCCCGGAGCTCGATCGAGCGCTCGAGGAGGGCGTGTGGGCCGAGGGTGAGCCGCCCGCCGAGGCGCTGACAGGCGACGGCAACATCCCGCAGCCCGACCGCGTGCGCATCCGCGCCTGGGCCGAGCTCGCCGACCACTTCACGATCACCGATCCGCGCTGCGTCGACGCCCTGTCGCCGTTCTACGTGTGGAGCACGGACTACGCCGAGAAGCGGCTGGAGTGGAAGCGGCGTCATCCGCTGCACGTCCTCCTGCTGCGCACGTACCGCATCCCGCGGCCGGTGACGGTCCGCGTCAAGGACGAGTACGGCGGCTGTCGCTCGTGGCTGGAGCTCCAGCGCGACCTCCCGTTCGAGGGCACCCCGGTGCTCTCCGACGACGAGTTCGACCGTGCCGCGGAGGCGATCCGCGCGATCGCCGACGGCGGCGTTCCCGCACTCGCCTAGCCGACCGATCGCCGTGATCGCCGCGCTCGGCGCCGCCGAGCGCGTCCTCGTCGTCGGGATCGGCGGCGGGGGTGACGTCGTCGGCGCGCTCGCCGTCGCCGAGCTCGCGGGCCTGCTCGGCCGGCCGGCGATCGCCGGCGGGCTGACCTGGGAGCGGCGGCCGATCGACCCGCTGCCCGGCCCGCGCCGCATCGGCGAGCTGCGCGACGCCGAGCGCATCCTGCACGAGTTCGCCGCCCTCGCGGGGCCCGGCACGACCGGCCCCGGCGGCTTTCACTTCGCCGAGTCGCACGTCGCCCGCCACACCGGCGAGCCCGTGCTGCTCGTCGACCCCAACGGCGGCCCGGCCGGCGTCGCCGCGGGGCTCGGCGCCGCCGCGCACGCGCTGGGCTGCGACGTCGTCGTGCTGCTCGACGTCGGCGGCGACGTCCTCGGCCACGGCGACGAGGCCGGCCTCGCCAGCCCGCTCGCCGACGCCGTCTGCCTCGCGGCGGCGCCGGCGCTCGCCGCGACCGGCCTCACCGTGCTGCTCGCGGTCTTCGGGGCCGGCTGCGACGGCGAGCTCGACCCCGGCGAGGTCCTCGAGCGCGTCGGGGAGGTCGCCGTGGCCGGCGGCCTGCTCGGCACCTGGGGTCCCGGCCGCGACGAGCTCGCGCGCCTGCGGGCCGCCGTCGCGCAGGTCCCGACCGAGGCGAGCGCGATGGCGCTGCGCTGCGCCGGCGGCGAGACCGGCACGACGGAGATCCGCGCCGGCCGGCGGACCGTCCGGCTGACGCCCGCCGGCGGCCTCGTCTTCTTCCTGGACCCGCTCGTGGCGCTGCGGACCGCGGCCCGCTGCGCGGCGCTCGTCGCCGGCGCGGGGTCGCTCGAGGAGGCCAACGCGATCCTGCTCGCGCGCGGGATCTCGACCGAGCTGCAGTACGAGTGCTCACAGCCGCCGCCGTGAGGCCAGATGAACGGTAGTGTTCTGCGCGGGGTCACGATGTCCGTTCGCCTGCTCATCGCCTGCACGGCCGCGGCCGCGGCCGCGCTGTGCGTCCTACCAGCACCCGCCGGCGCCCAGGTCCAGGCCTACAGGGCGGGCGACTACGGCGGCTTCCACGACATCCTGCCGCCCGGCACGAACGGGCGCGCGAACCTCGTCGAGCTCGCCGCCTTCCTCGCCACCGGCGCCCGCCCCGAGCACAACGACGACCAGCTCGGGATGTACGAGCGCCTGCTCAGCGCGACGCCCGGCGTCACCGCGGAGAACCTCGGCTCGCTGTTCAAGGACTCGAGCTTCGGCAGCCCACCCGGCGGCCAGGCGCGCGCCTACAGCCCGCGCGACGGCCTGACGATCACGCGCGACGCGGCCTACGGCGTGCCGCACGTCTACGGCACGACGCGCGCGGCGGCGATGTTCGGCCTCGGCTACGCCGGTGCCGAGGACCGGCTGTTTCTCATGGACGTCCTGCGCCACGCCGGCCGCGCCCAGCTCAGCTCGTTCGCCGGCGGCGCGCCCGGCAACCGCGCCCAGGACCAGGACCAGTGGCGGATCGCGCCGTACACCGAGGCCGACCTCCAGCAGCAGGTCGACCAGCTCGACGACCTCTACGGTGAGGAGGGCCGCCAGCTGCAGGAGGACGCCACGAACTACGTCGCGGGCGTCAACAAGTACATCGACGAGGTGAAGCTCGACGTCACGCGGCTGCCGGGCGAGTACGACGCGATCGGCAAGCCACTGGGCCCGGACCCGTGGAAGCTCACGGACATCATCGCCACGGCCTCGCTCGTCGGCGGCATCTTCGGCAAGGGCGGCGGCGACGAGCTGACGCAGATGGAGCTGCGCCGGTCGTTCATCGCGCGCTTCGGCGCCCGGCGCGGGCCGACGCTCTGGCGCGAGTGGGCCGCGTACGACGACCGCGACGCGCCGACGACGGTACGCGGGCGCCGGTTCCCCTACCAGACGCAGCCCAAGCACCCTGCGCGCGGCGGGCTCGCGCTCGCCGACGCCGGCTCGCTGCGGCGCGCGCAGGTCGTCGCGGCGGGCGCGCGCGTGACACCACGCGCCGCGGCCGCCGGCGCGGGGATCCTCGGCGGCCTGCTGACGCCGCACGCGATGTCCAACGCGCTGCTCGTCTCGGCGAGCGAGTCGGCGAGCGGCCGGCCGCTGGCGGTGTTCGGGCCGCAGGTCTCGTACTTCGCGCCGCAGATCCTCATGGAGGAGGACGTCCACGCTCCGGGCATCGACGCCCGCGGCGCCGCCTTCGCGGGCGTGAACCTCTACGTCCAGCTCGGCCGCGGCCCCGACTACGCCTGGAGCACGACCTCCGCGGGCCAGGACATCATCGACACGTTCGCGCTCGATCTCTGCGAGCCCGGCGGCGGCCGGCCGACGATCGACTCCGACCACTACCTCTTCCGCGGGGACTGCCTGCCGATCGAGACGCTCACGCGGGCGAACGGCTGGCAGCCGACGCTCGCCGACGCGACGCCGCGCGGCAGCCAGACGCTGCGCACGCAGCGCACGAAGATGGGCCTCGTCAGCGGCCGCGCGACGATCCGCGGCAAGCCCGTCCTCTACACGCAGCTGCGCTCGACGTACATGCACGAGGTCGACTCCGCGCGCGGCTTCTCGGACTTCAACACCCCGGCGAAGATGCGTGACGCAAGCGACTTCCAGCGCGCGGCCTCGAAGATCGGCTACACGTTCAACTGGGTCTACGCCGACGACCGCGACATCGCGTACTTCAACTCGGGCAACAACCCGCAGCGCGCGAGCGGGGTCAACGGCCAGCTGCCGATGCCCGCGCGACTGCCCTGGCGCGGCTTCGACGCCGACCGCCAGACGGCGGCCTACACGTCGTTCGCCAAGCACCCCCAGGCGATCAACGGCCAGCCGTACATCACGTCGTGGAACAACCGCCAGGCCCCGGGCTACGCGGGCGCGGACACGAACCTCTTCTCCTCGGTCTTCCGCTCGCAGATGCTCGACAAGGAGATCGAGCCGCGGATCGCCGGGCCGAAGAAGATCGACCTCCCCGGGCTCGTCGAGGCGATGGGCGAGGCGGCGACGACGGACCTGCGCGCCGAGGCCGTGCTGCCGCTCGCCCTGGACGTCATCGGCTCGCCCGCGGACCCGAAGCTCGCCGACGCCGTCGCACAGCTGCGCGCGTGGGTCGCCGACGGCTCGCACCGCCGCGACCGCGACGGCGACGGCCGCTACGAGCACGCCGACGCGATCCGGATCCTCGACGCGTTCTGGCCGCGCTGGATGCACGCGGAGTTCGAGCCGTCGCTCGGCGCCAAGCTGTTCGGCCAGCTCGCGGCCGCCCATCACTTCGACGACACGCCCAACGGCGCGGGCACGCACCACGGCTCGTCCTTCCAGGACGGCTGGTACGGCTACGCCGCGAAGGACCTGCGCCGCGTGCTGCGCCGCCACGTCGTCCAGCCGTACTCCAAGCGCTACTGCGGCGGCGGGGTCCTCGCGCGCTGCCGCGCGGTCCTGCGCAGCGCGCTGGCGGACGCGCTCGGCGACAGCCCGGCGACGCTCTACGCCGACAAGACCTGTGCCGACGCCGGGCGGCCCGCGGACCAGACGTGCTTCGACGCGATCTCCTTCCGCGCCACCGGCGCGCTGACGCAGCCGCTCATCGGCTGGCAGAACCGCCCGACCTACCAGCAGGCGATCGAGGTCCAGGGCCACCGGCCACGGCCGTAGGGCCCGAGGCAGGGCGGGGCGCGGCGGGCGCGAACCCCGCAGGGAGATGCCGGCCTGGGTCGAGTCGAGCTCGCGCAACTTCACCGCCCGCCACGACGAGACGGAGGCCACGGCGGTGCGCGGCGTGCTGCAGCTGCTGGAGGCGACGCGCGAGGAGGTCGCGGCGGTCTTCCCGCAGCTGCCGCCGGAGGTGACGGTCGTCGTGCACTCGAGCACGAAGGAGCTCGACCTCGCGCAGCCGTTCCTCCCGGTCGTGCGCCGGCTCACGTCGCCGGAGGCGCGCCGCTACGTCGCCGGCTGGGCGGGGCGCGGCACGCTGCACGTCCTCGCACCGCGGCTGCTCGCCGAGCGCGCGGCGAACGTCGAGGGCTCGCGCGAGATGCTCGCGCTCACGCCGGCCGCGCTGTACGTCCAGCTCGTCGTCGGCGCCTGCAACCCGGACCTGCCGCCGCCCTGGTCGGCGCGCAGCACCGCGCGCGCGGCGCGCTGGGCCTGGCTGGTCGGCGGGACCGCGCAGTGGTTCTCCGGCCAGACGACGCACGCCCGCCCCGCGATCGCCCGCCGCCTGCGCGAGGGCGCGCGCCCGGACTTCCCGCCGCGCCTGCGCGACGCCGCGCTGCTCGGCGGCACGGTCGTCGACCTCGTCGCCCGCGAGGAGGGCGTCCAGGCCGCCGTCGCGCTCGCCTGCTCGCTGCCGCCCGGCGGGTCGCGGGCGGCGCTCGTCGCGACGTTCAACGGCCGCGCGCTCGTGCACACCGAGGGCACGTGGCGCGCGCATCTGGCGCGGATGGCGGGACGGTAGGTCTCGGCCGGCGCTCGGCTCGGTGCGTTTGCGGGGTCTTGGCGTCTCACTGAGACATCGATAAGGGTTTCCGTGAGGTTGGCGGCATGGGCGGTTCGCACGCCGCTCCCGGGGGGTGTGGGGGATCGCGTCCCAATACGGGACGCAAATCGCCAAACCCCCTCCCGCTACGGCGTAACGGACCCATTCCCTTATCGCTGCGGGAAGCGCCCGAACCCTCGCGAGCGCACCGAACTGCGCGCCTACAGCGCCCGCATCCGGTTGTTGCGCGGCTCGTGCTCGAGCTCCGCCAGCCCGAGCGCCTCCAGCAGCGGCGGCATGTACATCCCGAAGCGGCCGCGCAGGCCCTTCTTCAGCCCGTGCTCATGCGCCCGACCCTAACCCAGCAGGTCGGTGCCGATCCAGGCGATGAGCGCGACGATCGCGCAGGCCAGCAGCAGCCCCGCGAGCACGCGCGCGGCCGGCGGCGAGGACGGGCGCTCCTCGCTGACGATCTCCGCCTGCAGGAGCACCTCGCGGGCGGCCGCGAAGCCGGACGCGGGAACCATGACGTCGCGCGGGCCGGCGGCGAGCATGTCGGGCACGTCGAAGCCGCGCGTGCGCTGGAGCGCCGACGGGACGCCCTCCTCGAGCAGCATCCCCTGGATGAACTCCGCCTCGGCCTGGTTCTGCGCGCCGGCGACGCGCACGAGCGCGCCCTCGGCGTACTGCGGCTTGATCTTGCGCGCGCGCTCCTGCTTGTCGGTGATCGGGTCGCCGACGCCGAGCGACCCCGCGTAGACGAGCGGCATGTTGCACAGCCGGCAGAAGCGGGCGTCGAGCGGATGGGGCTCGGCGCAGCTGGGGCACACGAGCGGTTGCGCGGTCACGACCCTCACGTCACCTCGATCGGGGCCTCGGCGATCACGCCGTCATCGATGAGATAGCTGCGGACCACCGGCTCGGCGTTCTTCGAGATCCCGACGATGAGCCACTCGACCCCCGGCCACAGCGCCGCGAAGTTCACGTCGGTCTGCGACGGGAAGGGCTCCGAGCGCGTGTGCGAGTGGTAGATCGCCCCGAGGTCGTCGCCCGCCTCCTCGAAGCGGTCGATGAGCCCCATCAGGCTCAGCCCGTCGATCTCGAAGCGAAACGGGCTCGCGGCGAGGTTCTCGGCGGCGTGCACCGCGGTCGCCGCCCCGTCGCGGGCGGCGATGACGCCGCAGCATTCGTTCGGCGCGTCGCGGACGGCGTGCTCGACGATCGCGTCGAGCAGATCGCGGGTGATCCTCACCCGGCGCGGTTAGGCGTTGAGGCTCTTGGACTTCGCGTCGGCGTCGTCGTCGTCGCCCGAGATGTTCGACAGCGAGTCCTTGAACTCGCGCATGCCCTTGCCGAGCGACTTGCCGACCTCGGGAAGCTTCTTGGGCCCGAGGACCACCAGGGCGATGACCAGGACGACGATGAGCTCCATCGGTCCGATGTTGAAAGGCATTGGAACTCCTAGCGGCTCGGGGTCGACTCCATCGTAGAGCCAGTTGGATGCTTATACGCCCATACGCGCCGGCCAGATGCGTGAGCTGGACCTATTGACCGCCGGTCTCGAGCGCCGCGGGCACCGGCGCCAGCCGCGCGGCCTGGCGCAGGACGACGAGATGCTGTCCCTCGGCCGCCATGATCGCCGCTCCCCGCTGCACGAGCTTGGACTGGATGAACTTCGCCTGGACGTCGTAGTACGCCGCCACGGCGGCCGTCTCGAGCGCGATCGCGAACGCCAGCACGTCGGCCTCGGTCCTGATGTCGCCGAGGCCCTTGACGACCGCGTCGACGTCCGCGACGCCCGCCGGCGCCGGCGGCGGCGTGCCGCCGAGGTCCGTGAGCGCCGTCGTCAGCGTGTCGGCGTGCTGCTGCTCGTGCCCGCGCAGGGTCCGCGTCAGCGCCTCGACGCGCGCCGACAGCAGCCCGCGCCCGAGGATCGTGTCGTACGCGAGGACCGACACGTGCTCGAGCTTGATGGCCTTCGTCAGCAGCGTCGTGTCGTCGTCGTTGGCGGCGAACGCGTCGCGGACGGCGAGCAGCACGGGGATCGAGGACGCCGCGACGACCGCGCCGCCGAGCCCGAGGCCGCGGCGCAGCAGCGCGCGCCGGTCGCGCTCGAAGGCCGCGACCTGCGCCGTGTCGGCGTCGCCGTCGGCGATCGCGACGAGCGGCTCGCGCGCCATCGCCTAGCTCGCCTGCCCGAACACGAACGCATCCGGGATCTGCGGCTCGTGCAGCGCCCCGGCGAGGACCGCCACGTGCTCGGCCTCGCACGTGAGGATCGCCGAGATCGTCGAGCGGATCTCCCCCTGCGAGATCTTCGGCAGCAGGTCGATGTACGCCGCGATGATGTTGTTCTCGAAGCTCACGGCGTAGCGCAGGACCTCGGCCGAGGAGTGCAGCGGCGGGAACTCGTAGCGGCGCTTGGCCGTGTTCGGCACGCCGTCGAGGTCACGGATCGCGCGAGTGAGCGTGTCGGCGTGCTCCTGCTCCTGCTCGAGGAAGCCCTGCGCGATGCGCAGCCGGCTCCCGCGCAGCCGTCCGGCGCCGGTCTTGTAGGCCGCGATCGAGCTGAACTCGAGATCCAGGACGGAGTTGAGGAGCTCGACGTCGGCGGTGTCGGACTCGTCGGGCGCCGTCTTGACCTGCGGGTTCTTCGTGTCGTCGCCGCAGCCGGCGAGCAGGGCGGCCGAGGAGACCGCCGCGCCGGCCACGCCGAAGAGGCGCCGGCGCGAAAGACCGTCGATGTCCAGATCTACCACCAGACGGTGGAGTCTAGGTTCTCGATCTCCTCGAGGGGCTTGGTGTAAATGCCGGAGGACAGGTACTTCCAGCCGTCGTCGCAGACGATGAACACGACGTTGCCCTCGTCGATCTCGTTGGCGATCCGCACGGCCACGCGGGCGATCGCGCCCGACGAGACGCCGGCGAAGATGCCCTCCTCGTCGAGCAGCTTGCGCGTCCAGATGACGGCGTCGGTGTTCGTGACGAAGATCTTGCGGTCGAGGATGCTCAGATCGATGATCGGCGGGATGAAGCCGTCCTCGAGCGAGCGCAGGCCCTGGACGGGCTCGCCCTGCATCGGCTCGGCGGCGACGATCTTCACGGCGTCCCCGAACTCCTCGCGGAAGCGGCGCCCGTTGCCCATGAGCGTGCCGCCGGTGCCGAGGCCGGCGACGAAGGCCGTGATCTCGTCGAGCTCCTCGAGGATCTCCTTCGCCGTCCCGTTGTAGTGCGCGAGCGGGTTGGCCTCGTTGCCGTACTGGTAGGGCATGTAGTAGCGGTCGGTGTCCTGGGCCATCTCGTTGGCCAGCGCGACCGCGCCGTTGGAGCCCTGGTTGCCGGGGCTGTAGACGATCTCCGCGCCGTACATCAGCAGCAGCTGGGTGCGCTCGGGCGTCACGTTGTCGGGCATGACGACCGTCAGCGGATAGCCCTTGCGCGAGCAGATCATCGCGAGGCTGATGCCGGTGTTGCCGGACGTCGGCTCGAGGATCGTCTGGCCGGGCCGGATGAGCCCCTCCTCCTCGGCGTGCTCGATGAGCGCGCGGGCGACGCGGTCCTTGACCGAGCCCGTCGGGTTCATCGACTCCATCTTCGCCCAGATGCGCACGCCCGGCTTCGGGCTGAGGCGCTTGAGCTCGACGAGCGGCGTGTTGCCGATCGCCTGGACGATGTCCCCGTAGCGACCGCCGCAGGGGCGATTCTGGAGCGGCGGGAGAGCCATGATGGCCGAGTCTACCCAGGAGCGGGGGGCGCGTCTTCATCTCTGCTGCGCCAGCTTGCCGGCGGTCAGCTCTCGTAGCGCGCGATCCACTGCGCGAGGAAGGGCTCGGCGATCGCGTAGGCGCCGCGGCCCTCGCGCCGGACGTGCTCCGCTCGCACGAGCGCGGCGAGCGCCGTCTGGACCGTCGCGGTGGACGGCAGCCCGTGGCGCTCCTGGTAGCCGCTCGTCAGCGGCCGCCCCGGCCCCTCCGCCGCGAGCGCCTGCAGCACCATCCGCTGGGCGGCCGCCGCGCGCTCCCAGAGCAGGCTGAAATGCGTGTGCTCGGAGCGCAGCGTCGCCTCCAGGGCGCGCTCGAGCTCGGCCTCGCCGGCGGGCACGCCGGGCGTCGTCGCCTCCCAGAGGAAGTACAGGAGCTCCTGCGTCGCGTACGGGTGCCCGCCGGTGATCGCCAGCGCGCCGGACCCCGCCGCGTAGCCCAGGGCCTTGCCGGTCTGCGTGAAGCGCGCGGTCGCGTAGTCCGTGAAGAGGCCGGGGTCGATCGGGCCGAGCTCCAGCTGCTTGGCCGAGCGCCAGAAGGGCTCGTTCTCGTCGTTGAAGATCCGCGACATCATGTGGCGCCTGCTGCCGAGGTAGACGTGCGCGACCTCGGGCTGCTCCTGGAAGACCGACCGCATGAGCTTGATGAGGCCGGGGTCGATCGCGATGACCTCCTGGAACTCGTCGAGGACGAGCGCGACGCGGCGCCTGCGCTCGGCCCCCAGGCGCGCGGGCAGCGCCAGCAGCGCCTCGAGCGTCGCGTCGAGGTC
>Ga0310810_10009429_pt1 | contig 11294 bp, 8 predicted proteins | sample NCmetagenome_FD_207641 | JGI IMG/M metagenome (GOLD analysis project Ga0310810, IMG submission 207641) | Soil microbial communities from experimental microcosm in Duke University, North Carolina, United States - NC | ecosystem: Engineered > Artificial ecosystem > Soil microcosm > Unclassified ... | reverse complement strand
AACGGCGCAGACCATAACGGCGCAGACCATAACGGCGCAGACCATAACGGCGCAGACCATAACGGCGCAGACCATAACGGCGCAGACCATAACGGCGCACGGCAAAGGGACGCCGGATGCCGAAGGGCGCGAAAGGCCTGACGGCGCGTGATGCCGGAAGGCGCATCATGCCAAACGGCGCGACAGGGGCGCAGGGCCGCAGCGGCGCCACGGCGCGGTCCGCAGGTACCGCCGGCGTCGCGCCGCCCCGGGCGCCCTCTGGCATCAGGCGCTCTTCAAGCTCGGCGCCGTTCGGGCGTTTAACGTCCATCCCCCGGCGCGTGACGCGCAGCGGTAACGCGCTGTCATCTGGAGTACAGAGCTTACGGGAGGGGCGATGCGGCGCGATGTCTATATCGAGAATGACTCGGGCGGTTTCAGCGTGCTCGCGGCGGACGCCGTCGAGGCGATCATCGCGGACCAGCGCTCCGACGACTTCCAGTTCGTCGCCGGACACAAGGCCCTGCTGCTCGAGCTGTACGGCGACGACTCGTTGCCCGTTCGCATCGTCGTGGATGAGCCGCTCACGCCTGACGAGGAGGCGCAGTGGCTCGCGCGCGCTTCATGGCGCATCGATACCTCCGACGGTCGGATGCTCGTCATGGGTGGCTTCGACCCCGACGTGCTCTCGTGGTGGAACGACGCTGGTGCCGCCGGCGACGGTCGCGGCATCGGCGCATTCTCCGCCGCGCCCGGCTGCTGGCGCGTCGACGTCTACGCGCACGTCGGCTCGATGAATGGCCGCGCCATTCTCGATGAGGCCACGGAGCGGCCCGGGGCGGCGTTCCGGCGAAGCCACGAGGGGCGAGCCTTCCCGCTCTGGCTCACACACATGCTGCAGTTTTCCGGCGACGATGACCCCGGGTTCGAGTCGCTCTGGAAGGACGTGAAGGCCAGCATCGCGGCGGGTAACCTAACGGTCGACACCGAGGGTGCGGACCCGATCGGGTTCCTCGTCCACGTGGCCCGTTTCGGTGGCGACGAACTGACCGAGCCGGAGTCGGGTTGGTTCGATCGCGACGCAAACGCGCGAATACCCGATGTGTTCCCGGTGGGTCTCCCGTCCGCCGCACCTGATCCCAATCTCACGTCGTTTCGCAACGACCTCCTCGGGCGGCGGGCACCGGAGCCCGAGCGGCCCGTCGCCGACCGGGTCGTCGAGGTCATCGAGGTCTGGTCGGGCGACCCGCTCAAGCCGGTCGAGGGCGGAACCGTGGCGATCGCGCCTAACGAGATATACCTGCTGCACTGGATGGCCGCGCTCTCCGCGGATTCGCCGCCGCGGTTCGAGATTCTCGTCGAGGCGCAGGGCGATTGGTCGCCGCCCGCGTCGACGCCCGACTTTGCGGTAGTGCCGAAGGGTGGTTCAGCGACCGCGCTAGGCCCGGTGGCGAACACGGGCGGCTGGCATACGTGGTGGGCGGCGCGCTGGGTTGCCGCTACGCTCGTCGGCATTCCCGACGGCTCGTCGATCGACGTCGCGATGGCACCGCGCCTCGACTACGAGGCAGAGCTCGACCCCGCCGTCGGACGCGCTCTCTACAGCGGCACGGTGCAAGCCGGGCTGTTCGAGATAACGCATGCCTCGCCGCAGGTCACATATGACACGCTCGCCTCGGCGCTCGAGTTCGTGCGGAGCATGGCAGTCGACGGACGCATGACCGTGCGAAGCGGATCCGAGCGCGAAGCGTTCGACAACGCGCACAGGATGTACAGCATGGTTTCAGGGCCGGTCGTCTGGGACGGCGAGGTTGTTCGGCTCGCTGAGCCCGACGAGCGCAGCCTGATCATGCTCGCCACGAAGGTGTTCCGGATCCGGTTCGCGCAACACTGGCCAGTCAACGCGGACGATGATGACGACGAAGACTGACGACGTATCGCCGTCAGGCGGTCCGTTCTCAACGAGCCCCCGGGCCGTGCAGAACGCGGCCTGGTTTTGCGCCCGTATGGCGTCCATCGCGAACAACGATCGCGCCGTTGACGAACACGAGCTTCACGCCCTCCGACAACACGTGCGGCTGCTCGAACGTCGAGTGGTCGATGATCGTGTTCGGGTCGAACACCGCGATATCCGCGAAGAACCCTTCGCGCAGTAGGCCGCGGTCGCGAATGGACAGGCGCGTTGCCACCGCGGACGTCGCCTTCCGCACCGCGTCCTCGAGCGACATCGCCCTCTCGTCGCGGACGTAGTGCCCCAGAATCTTCGGGAATGTACCGTACGCTCTCGGGTGCGTCAGACCCCGTGCGCTATCCGGATCGACGCCACCGGCGTCCGTTCCGAACTTTATCCACGGCTGCGCGAGGTTCAGCTTCACGTTGTCCTCGCTCATCAGGAAATACACCGTGCCGATGCGCTGGCGCTCCGAGATCAGGAGATCCATCGCGGCATCGTCCCACGACTTGTTCATCATCGTGGCGATCTCACCGAGACGCTTGCCGGCGTATTGCTTGTTCTCCGGCTTGTTCAGCCCGAGCACGAGAACGCCCTGCGGGCCCGCGAGCAGGCAGAGGTTCTCCCACTCCGTGTGCGCGTTGTTCATCTCGGCCTTGATCTTCGCGCGCATCTCCGGGTTCTGAAGGTTGTCGATGAGCTTCCCGTTCTCCGATGCCCACGGTGGTGTGCACGCCGACAGCCCGGTGCCGCCGGCGACGTACGGGTACATGTCCGCCTGCACATCCACGCCCGCGCGACGGGCCGAGTCGATCTTGGCGATCGCTGCCGGCCCTTTCACCCAGTTTCTCGTGCCCGCCGCCTTGAGGTGGTAGATCTCCACCGGCACGCCGCCCTTCGTCCCGATGGTGATCGCCTCGTCTATCGCCTCGAGCAGCGCATCGGCCTCACTGCGCATGTGCGTGATGTAGATACCGCCGTACGGTGCCATCGCCTTCGCCATCTCGACCAGCTCGTCGGTGGTGGCGTAGTTGCCAGGGGGATAGATGAGCGCCGACCCGATGCCGAAGGCGCCATCCTGCATCGCGCGGCGCACGACGGCGCGCATGGTATCGAGCTCCGCGGCGTCGGGCTTGCCGATTGCCTGGCCCTTCGCGTACACGCGCACCGTCGCGGCCCCGATGAACGAGCCGACGTTAGGCGACGTGCCGTGCGCCTGCATCGAGTCGAGCCACGCCCGGAAGCCATGTGGGCCGGGGTACGCGCCGGTGCCCTGCGGCCCGCCGGTCGCGAACTGACCGCCCGCGGCCGTCTTCTCGTTCGTTGGCGCGGGCGTCCCGCCTTCCCCGAGGATCTCGGTAGTGATCCCCTGGGTCACCTTGCTCACCGACCGGCCGTCGCCGAGGAAGTTCGTGCCGCTCTGGATGTCGATGAAGCCGGGTGCCACGACGAGCCCGCGCATGTCGAGCCGCTGCTTGGCCGGGAACCGACGGAGCGATCCGGCCGCCCCGACTCGTGCGATGCGGTCACCGGAGATGGCGACGTCTCCGAGGAACCAGGCCGCGCCGGTGCCGTCGACGACATGTCCGTTCTCGAGGACCAGGTCGAATTCCGCCTGTGGACGCGGGGCAGTGCTGGATGGCTGGCGCGCGCACGCGGCGAGCGCGAGGAAACCAAGCAGAATTGGGCGGCCGATCATCGTGAGTCGGGTAAGGAGGACTCAAAGTATCGACGGGCAATAGGCACGCAAAGCCCGACGCCATCCGATCTCAGTCGCACATCGGTCGAAGGCTGGTCATCGCGCTGCGGGTTGGCTCGTTTCGCCCGGGGCTCGTCTGGGTCATCTCGCGGCGGGGCCCGTCTGGGTCATCTCGCCGGTGGCGCGGGCACTCGGCTCCGGCGGCCACCGCTCGCCACGTTCGAGCCAACGGGCACTTGGGCTCCGTGAAGGGACAGCGGCTCGGCCCCGTTGTCTCTCACTGCTCGCTCGACGCCGCCTGCGCCGAGCGCCCGCGCCCGACGGCACCCGTCGCGACCCGGCGAGTGCTCGTCACCGCGCCCAGCCAGCAGCCTGGGCGCGCCTAACACGCCGGTGGTGCACGCGGTTAGGGAGCGCGCCCTTGCTGCTGGCTCCTGACGGTCAGGTTCAGTGTGGCGGGAGGCGGGGCGTCGGGCCGGAGGCGGCGTGAGCGCGTAGGCCCGAGACAACGGGGCCGAGCCACCCTCAGAGAGAGGAGCCGAGTGCCCGTTGGCTCGAGCCGTGTAAGCGCGGCAGCCGCCGGAGGACCGACGCCCCGCCGACCAGACCGCGATGCCGACCGTCATCCAGCCAGCAGCCAGCAAACCTAACGAAAGTTACGTCGAATCAACTGCTGCGCGCACATGTACCCCGGCGTCCCGGCAATAGAACCGCACGGGTACGCCCCGGCGCCACAGTACGAGACGTTAGGCAGCCCGCCGAACGCGTAGAACCCGCGCTCCGGATCGGCGGAAAACCGGCGGTCGTGGAAGGTCTGCCCGCCGACCAGCATCGTGTGGTCCAGGTTACCGGCGGGAAAGAGAAAGATCTGCTGGAGATCGCGCGGCGAGAGCAGTCGACTCCAGACACAGTCCTCGGGGTTCGCAATGCGAGAGAGAACCTGTGCTTTCACCGCGGCCTCCACGTCCGCGAGGGCATCCCCCGGGCGATCGAGCGCCATGTTCTTGAAGAACAGCGTCAGACGATCGAAGGGCTCCACGTGACCCAGCCGCCGCATCGCCGCGCCTTCACCGTAGACCTGGATGTACCCCGGTTCGTAATCGACGTCGCCATTCAGCACACGCAGTGTCGCCGACTCGAAATCGGCGAGCGAATCGACGGCGAAGATGAACCGGAAGGCCGTGTCCGCCGCGCCACCGGTGCCTGGATCGTCCCGCCATCGCACGGGCTCGCGAAAGAAGAGCGTGAGCTTGCCGCTCGTACCGAGGAACCGCTTCCGCTCCACGTCCCGCACCACCTCGTCCACACCCACGAGGCGCGCGGCGGTGAGGGGGTCCGTCGCCAGAACGAGGTGGTCGAACACCACCTTCGCCTTTGCTCCCGCCCGATCATACTCGAGCTCCCCACGCTCGACGTCGATGCCCGACACTCGGCTGCCGAGACACGTCTCCACACCGATCTCGCGATTCAGCTGCCCGAGCTCCTCGGTCACCCGCCAGATTCCGTCGCGCACGAAACCGTAGTAGCCGTCGAAGATCGAGCCGGAATCCATGAGCGGCACCGTGAACGCGGAGTACGGCTCGCGGAGCGAGACGGGACCGCTCTCCGTCACCGTCATCCCCATGTAGACCTTCGTGTGCTCGGCCGTGAAATAATGATCGAGCAGGTTGGCGGCGCTCCCCGTGATCCACAGGCGCGCCAGCTCGGCGCCTAACGCCAACTCGGCCTCGGCCAGAGAGGGTGGCACCGCGCGGCGATAACCGTCCTGCAGGTAGGCGATGACCCGCGCCTCGTCGGCACGAAAGCCGGCGACGTCACCTCGCTCACCCCAGGTATTCGCCAGCTCGCGCTCGAGCTCGGCCGGGTCGCGATGGATCCACGCCGATTTCGACGCGTCGGGGAAGTAGACGCGCTTGGCGTGGTCGGGAACGAAGGTCTCGAGGCGGCTGCCAAGTCCCGTCTCGCGGAAGACGAACTCCTGCATGAGCCCGAGGACCGACGCGCCGAGCGCGTACGGCTGCGACCGTCCGTGCACGGTGGCGACCTCGGAAACGCACGCGCCGCCCACCCGCTCCGACCGTTCAATCATCGTCACTTCGAACCCGGCTCGGCGCAGGTAGTTGGCGGCGACGAGCCCGTTGATCCCGGCACCGATGACGACGATGCGCTCCGACACCCGATCCCCCGCGGCTTAGGCCGCGGGAAATTGGCGAACGATCGATCCGATGCCTAGGCTGCCGGCGCCACTCCTGCGGAGAAGGATCAGGTCGTAGCTTCCTCAGAACCACGGGCAAGGAGAACGGCCATGACAGGACCGAACGAACCGCGCGAGCGTGAAGACATCCAGAGAGTGTCGCGTGACTACGCTGATCGTCTCACTACGCTCGGGATTCGCCTGACCGGTGCGGAGCGTCCGCAGGAGCTGCTCGACATGCTGGAGGCGGTCGACCGATTCGAGTCGGCTGTCGAGTCCCACGGCGGCGATCTCATGATGGATGAGGGCCCGGGTGGCCGCACGACCGAGCCGGACGACCCGCACTTCGCCCTTCCGGTGCGCGCCGAGCACGAATCCGTCGCGGCGTACCTGGACCGGCTCGCGCGCGCGACGGATGCGGTGCGACGCCATCCCCCACGCGCGGACTAGGTGCGGCCTCTCCCGGTGAGGAAATCCTGCATGGCGCGCGTGACTTCCTCCGGCGACTCTTCTTGCGGCCAGTGCCCCACGGGCAACTCCACGACGGTTGCCTGGGGCAGCGTCGCTCTCCAACGCGCGAGGAGCGGAGGCTGAAACGCCGGGTCCCTCATCCCCCACACCACGAGCGCGGGCATGCGCTTCAACCGATCGCGCATGAGCCACAGCGACTCGTAGTAGCGGCCGGAGCCGAGCAGCGCCCGCGCGAGCGGCCACAGCACCCGTTCGCGCGACTCGGGGTCGTGGAACGGCGCCAGGTACTGCTGGTGAACCCGCGGCGTGAGCTTCGTTCGGTCCGCGTACGCGTACGGCGTGAGCACGCGGAGCGAGAAGTTCGCATAACGATAGAGCAGGCGGCCGATGGTGCCACTGGCCATTCGTCCCTTGCGGGCCATCTCCGGATCGTCGCCGAAGCTCCACATCCACGTGTTCAGCAGCACGAGGCGCCGCACCACGCTGGCCTCACCTAACGCGAGTGGAAGCCCGATCGGGCCGCCGAAGTCGTGTACGACGAGCGTGACGTCGCGCAGCGCCAGGCGCTCGACGAAGGCCCGCAGCACCGCGGCGTGCGACTCGGGCCGGTAGTCGAAGTCGCGTGGCCGATCCGACAACCCGAACCCGAGATTGTCCATCGCGACGCAGCGGTGCGTTCGCGACAGCGCGCGAATGCAATGACGCCACTCGAACGACCAGGTCGGCGTGCCGTGGACGAAGAGGAGCACGTCGCCTTCTCCTTCGTCGACGTAGTGCACGCGCCGTCCGTGAGCAATGTCCAGAAAACGGCTGCGGAAGGGAAAGGCCTCGCGATCAACCCATGGGGGTGTGGCGAGGGTTGGCTCTGTGGTCGACGCCCGGGGATCTATCGCTGCAGACACGCTCCCGCCTTGTGTGCGTTATAGAATGAACGTACGTTCAATCAATTGCATCGTCAAGGCGACATGGCGCGATCGGAACGGCTCAACCAGAAGATGCGCGAGGCGAGCAGGCGCCGGATCCTGAAGGCGGCGCTCCGCCTCTTCGCGGCGCACGGCTACGACGGCACGTCCATTCGCATGATCGCGGAGTCGGCGGGCATTTCCGTCGGATTGCTGTACAACTACTTCCCATCCAAGGCCGACCTGCTTCACGCACTGTTCGAGGAGAGCATGCGTGACGTCCAGGCCTCGTTCGCGAGCGCCGAGGGGGCGAAGACGCCGTCCGAGCGGATCGAGCGCCTCGTGCGCGGTGCGTTCGAGATCCTCGATGCGAACCGCGACTTCTGGCGGACGAGCTACGGGGTTCGGATGCAGCCGGCCGTCGTGGCCGGGCTGGGCCAGCGGTTGCGCGCGTGGACGATGACGATCCAGTCGACACTCGCGCGGTACCTCGCGGAAGCCGGATCCCGGCAGCCCGAGATAGACGCCGCGCTGCTATTCGCGCTCATCGACGGCGCGTCGCAGCACTACGTGCTGGACCCCAAGGGATACCCGCTGTCCCAGGTGGCTGATGGGATCATCGCACTGTTTACGCGGCGGGCCACTCCCCAGCGAGTGTAAAGCGTCCGTTAGGAGCGACAGCCCACTGTTCTCTCGATGGTGTGTCGGACAATACCGCTGACCCCCTGACGAATGCGTACCCCTTACCGGCCAGGACACCCTGGCTCCATTTCGTCGGCGTCGATCCTGATGATCGCCGGCCTCGCGGCGTGCAGCCACGACTCGAGCACCGGGATCACGCCAAGCGCCGGCGTCGCCTGCAAGACCGCAGGCGGGAGCGGCACGATCACGCTTGGCGCCATGCAGACAACCACGGTCGATTGCTCCCAGGGCGGAACGGTGTTCGAGCTGGCCGGTGGCGGCGCGAGCTACCTGCTCGTCCCGGAGCTCGCGACTGGCGATGTCCCGATCAAGTCGGCCTCCTACACACTCGGATCGCCTAACGCGAAATCGAGTCAGGTGCTCGCCGCCGCTCCGCTCCTCGGTCGCGCGTCCACGCTCGCGCCGGACGCGCCGCCACCTCTGACCAAGAGCCATCCCGCTGCGCGCCAACTGGCGTTCGATGCGCGGCTGCGCGCCGCCGACCGCCGCCTGGTCACCCGTGGGCTCGTTCGGCGCGCCCAGCGCTCGGTGGGGATTCCGGGACCGGCGACGGCGCGGGTCGCGCCGGACGTCGGCAGCATCCGCTCGTTTCGTGTCATCGCCACCACCGACACCACGGCGAAGGAAGTCTTCAAGACGGTCAACGCACGGCTCGCCTATCTCGGGACGAACATCCTGCTGTACGTCGACACCCTCACCGCCGCCAACGGCTTCGCGACCGGCGATCTGAGCGGCATCGGCAACCTCTTCGATCAGACGCTCTATCCGATCGACATCAACGCGTTCGGCCAGCCGTCCGACATCGACGAGAATGGGCACCTCATCATGCTCATGACGCCCGTCGTCAACGCACTCACACCGAGCAAGGATTGTGAGCAGGATGGGTACATCGCCGGCTTCTTCACCGGATACGATCTCGCCTCGACGAGCACCGACTCGAACCGGGGCGAGGTGTTCTACACCGTCGCGCCCGACCCGGCAGGCGCCTCGAGCTGCACGCACACCGTTGCCGACATCGAGTTCACGGTCCCCGCGACCTTCCTGCACGAGGTCCAGCACCTCATCAACTTCTCGCAGCACGTCATCGTGCATAACGCGAGCGAACCCGAGGAAGGCTGGCTGGACGAAGGGCTGAGCAGAGTGGCAGAAGAGCTCGGGTCGCGGTATTACGAGGCGAAATTCCCGGCCCCGACGGGGCGCACGAACCCCTTGCAGCTGTTCCCGGACTCGTCGCAGGGGTTCATCGGTGGGGTACTCACCAACTCCTACGCGTTCCTGCTGAAACCGGACACGGCGACGGTGACGCTCCACACGGATGCGGACGACGGTCTCGCCTGGCGCGGCAGCGTGTGGCTCCTCACTCGCTGGTTAGGCGATCTCAAAGGTGAAGACGTCTACAAACGGCTGGAGGCGACGGCGCTCACCGGAACGACGAACATCGAGGCGGCTGCCGGCGAGTCGTTTCAAGGGCTGTTCGCGGACTTCGGCATCGCGCTGTACACTGACAGCATCCCCGGCGTTGCTCGCTCGAGCATCCCACAGCGTGATCGCTTCGTCACGCGAAATCTTCGCCAGATGTACGCGGCGTTGTTCAGGGCAGCGGGGCCGAGCGCTGACGTGCCGCGCGTGTTCCCGATCGTGCCACAGAGCATTCCCGCGAACCAGGCCGTGAGTGCATCGATACTCCCCGGGACGATGACGTACTATCGTGTCGACACACCCGCCGGGAGCGGACCGGTTCAAGTGCGGTTCGCGACGCCGGCTGGCGCTGCGCTGCAGGCATCGCTGCGCCCACAAGTAGCGATATTCAGGCTGCCGCCCGGAGCGGGCTAGCGAGTCCCTCCGACGCGGTCCACCAGCTCTGGGAGGAGATCGATGTCAACCAGCGCCGTGCCATCACCGCCGAACTCGACGCCAGAGCTGCTCTACCTGCTCCACGGCGACCCGGCGGACCTCGCGGATGCGCTATCCGGCATGCGCTCGGCCGACATCGCCGAAGCGTTGCGTCAGCTCAAGCCCGACGCGGCGGCCAAGGTGCTGGCTGCGCTTCCCTTCGACCTCGCGGTCCAGGTGTTCGACGAGCCGGAGCTGGTCCACGATCGCTGTGCGATCATCCAGCACATGGACGAGCGCTCGATCGGCCCGCTCGTCGACGCGATGTCGGCGGATCAGCAGGCGGACCTCTTCCGCGAGCTGCCGGACAAGGCTCGCTCGAGGCTCCTCAAGCAGCTCGACGCGCCGACGCAGCATTCCCTTCGACTCCTGCTCCGATATCCGCCTGACACGGCGGGTGGCATCATGACGACGGAGTTCGTCTCGATGCCCACGACGTGGACCGTCGAGCGCGCACTCCGCCACATCGGCGAAGTGGGTGGCGCGAAAGAGACCGTCTACGCGATCTACGTGCTCGCGCCCGACACGCAGCGCCTCGTGCACGTCGTGTCGCTGCGCGAGCTGGTGCTCGCCGACCGGAGCCAGACGGTGGAAGCGGTGGGTGACAGTCGCACGCCCATCATGGTGACGCCACTGACGGATCGTGAGGAGGTGGCGCGCCTCATCTCCAAGTACAACCTGCTGGCGGTGCCCGTCGTGGACGAAGGCGGCCACGTGCTCGGGATCGTGACGGTGGACGACGTGATCGACGCGATCGTTCGCGAGCAGACGGAGGACGTCCAGAAGTTCGGCGGCGTCGAGGCGCTCGATCAGCCGTACACGGAGATCGGTTTCTGGGCGATGATCAGGAAGCGCGCGGGCTGGCTCACCGCGCTCTTCCTCGGCGAGATGCTCACGGCGACGGCGATGGGGCATTTCGAGCACGAGATCGAGAAAGCGGTCGTGCTGGCGCTCTTCGTGCCGCTGATCATCAGCTCCGGCGGGAACTCGGGATCGCAGGCGACGTCGCTGATCATCCGGGCCATGGCGCTCCGCGAGATCACGCTCAAGGACTGGTGGCGCGTCGCCCTGCGCGAGCTGCCGTCGGGAATAGCGTTAGGCACGATCCTGGGGACGGTCGGAGTGATTCGCATCCTCCTGTGGCAGAAGATCGGCTGGTACAACTACGGGCCGCACTTCCTGCTCGTCGCGCTCACGGTAGGGATCGCGCTGGTCGGCGTCGTGACGTTCGGTTCACTCGCGGGCTCGATGTTGCCCTTCCTCCTGCGTCGCCTCCGTTTCGACCCCGCGAGCGCGTCGGCGCCGTTCGTCGCCACGCTGGTCGATGTCACCGGTCTCATCATCTACTTCTCGGTCGCGTTTCTCGTCCTTCGTGGAACCTTGTTGTGAACGTCATGCGTCGGTGTGTGCTCGCGGTGACATTGTGCGCGGCGTGTGCGACCGACGTGTCCAACCTCGTGCGGGTCGAGCCGGGTCCGGCGCCGAGCACGGTGGTGTTTACGC
>Ga0310810_10009428_pt1 | contig 11296 bp, 14 predicted proteins | sample NCmetagenome_FD_207641 | JGI IMG/M metagenome (GOLD analysis project Ga0310810, IMG submission 207641) | Soil microbial communities from experimental microcosm in Duke University, North Carolina, United States - NC | ecosystem: Engineered > Artificial ecosystem > Soil microcosm > Unclassified ... | reverse complement strand
GTGCCGCTCGAAATGGCGGATCGACTTGTAGCGGCGCTGCCACAGGTCGCCGTCGGCGAGCACCTCGTCGGGCAGCTGCTCGCCGCGCAGGATCTCCGGATGCACGCGCACGATCAGCACCTCCTCGTAGTAGGAGCGGTTGAAGATGCCGATGCGGCCGCGCTCGGGGAGGTGCTGCGCCGCGCGCCAGAGGAAGTCGTGGTCGAGCTCGGTGGCGCTCGGATGGCGGAAGCTCGTCACCTGGCAGCCCTGCGGGTTGACCCCGGACATCACGTGCTTGATCGCGCCATCCTTGCCCGCCGCGTCCATCGCCTGGAAGATCACCAGCACCGCGTAGCGGTCCTGCGCGTACTGCATGTCCTGCAGCCTGCGCAGCTCGCGCACCTGCGCGGCGAGGCGCGCCTCGTAGTCGGCCTTGGAGCGGTAGTACGGCGCCACCCGCGTCGGCCGGCGCGCGAGGCGCAGCGCGCGCCCGGGCCGGACGCGGAACCGGTCGCTCACGTCTTCGCCAGCGCCGCCAGGCGCTCCCGGGCGAAGGCGACGAAGCTGGCGAGCATCTTCGGGTGGAACTTCTGCTTCGGGAACACCGCGGAGAGGTTGCGCACCATGCGCGGCGAGAACGGGATGCCGACCAGCTCGCCCAGGCGCGTCTCCTTCGCCACGGTGGCGCGCGACATGATGGCGAAGCCGTAGCCCGTGCTGACCAGGCCCTTCAGCGCCTCGGGGCTGCCGAGCTCCATCACCGGGTGCAGCGAGTCGGCCGCGCCGGCCTTCTGCAGGTAGCGGTCCGCCACCTCGCGGGTCCCCGAGCCGGGCTCGCGGCTGATGTAGGCGTGCTGCGCCAGCGCGTCCGGGGTGACCGCCTTCGCCTTGGCGAGCGGGTGCGAGGGCGCGCAGACGAGCTGCAGCTCGTCCTCGCAGCACACCTCGGTGACGAGCGACGGCAGCAGCGACTCGCCCTCGATGAAGCCGATGTCGAGGCTGTGCTCGGCGACCTGGTTCTGCACCGCCTCCGAGTTCGCCACCAGCAGGCGCGGCACCACGCTCGGGAAGCGCGCCTTGAACTCGCCCAGCACCTGCGGCAGCAGGTAGTCGGCGATGGTCATGCTCGCGCCGATCATCAGCACGCCCGCGATATGCCCGGTCAGGTCCTTCATGCGCGCGTCGAGCTCGGAGGACAGCCCGAGGATGCGCTCGGCGTAGTCGAACACCACGCGCCCCGCCTCGGTGAGCGAGATCTGGCCATGGCCGCGCTCGAACAGGCGCACGTTGAACTGCTCCTCGAGCTGCTTGATCTGGAAGGTCACCGCGGGCTGCGTCATGAACAGCGTCTCCGCCGCCTTGGTGAAGGAGCGGTGCTTCGCCACTGCGTGGAACACCTGGAGGCGCCGGTCGGCCATGAACTCGCTTAATAGCGGGCGGGAATGTGCTTATTTAGCACAAATGCGGACCGCCCTAGAATGCCGACCATGCCCTTCGCCGAAGCCGCCGCGGCCTGGTGGGTCTGGCCGCTCGCGCTTTTTTGCCTCACGTTCTTCCTCGGCATCGTCGCGGTGATCGCCGGCGTCGGCGGCGGCGTGCTGTTCGTGCCGATCGTCGCCAGCTTCTTTCCCTTCCACCTCGACTACGTGCGCGGCGCCGGCCTGGTGCTGGCGCTGACCGGCACGCTCGCCGCCTCGCCGGCGCTGCTGCGCTCGGGCCTCGCGAACCTGCGGCTGGTGCTGCCGCTCGCCCTCGTCGGCTCGGTCTGCTCGCTCGCCGGCGCGGTGATCGGCTTCGCGCTTCCGGTCGCCGTGGTGCAGACGGCGCTCGGCGTCATCATCGTCGCCGTCGCCGTGCTGATCACGCTCGCCCGGGGCGCCGACGGCATCGCCGGCGTGGATCCGGCGCGCTTCGACTGGCGCAGCCGGCGCGGCGTGCTCGGCATCGCGTCGTTCGGCGGCATCGGCTTCGTCGGCGGCCTGTTCGGCCTGGGCGCCGGCTGGGCGAACGTTCCGGCGCTCAACCTGCTGATGGGCCTGCCGCTCAAGGTGGCGGTGGGCACGAGCGGCCTCGCGATCTCGCTCATCAACAGCTCCGCGGCCTGGGTCTACATCGGCCGCGGCGCGCTGCTGCCGGCCGTGGCGATGCCTTCCATCCTCGGCGTCATGCTCGGCTCGCGCATCGGCGCGCGGCTGCTGCACAGCATGTCCTCCGAGGCGGTTCGCCGCATCGTCATCGCGGTGCTGGCGCTGGCGGGCGCCCGGGCGCTATTGCGCGGCGTGGGAATCTGGCCATGAAGCCACGGCACGGCATGAAGCACGACGCGCAGGAGATCTACGCGCGCTGGCTGGAGGCAGGCAGCAAGCTCGCCTTCGCCTTCGCGCTCGCGACGCTGCTCCTCTACCTCGCCGGCGCGCTGCCGCCGCTCGTGCCGCTCGCGGAGCTGCCACGGCTCTGGACGCTGTCCGCCGCGGAGATGATGCGCGAGGCGCACGCGCCCGGCGGCTGGAGCTGGCTGCACTACCTGCGCTACGGCGACTACCTCAACGTGCTGGGCATCTCGCTTTTCGCGCTGCTCGCGCTCATCTGCACGGCGCGGGTCGTTCCCGCGTTCTGGAGGAGCGGCGAGCGAATGCAGGCGCTGCTCGCGCTGCTGCAGGTGCTGGTGCTGCTGGCGGCGGCGCTGCACCTCTTCCCGGGCGCGCATTAGCGCCGCTTATCGCGCGATCAGAACGCCGCCATTGCCGCGCCGCGCCGCGCTTCCGAGAATCCTCCGCCATGCTCGTTTCCCCTCACGGTAGAGGCGCCCTGCGCCCGCTCGCCGTCCCGCAGGACGCGCTGAAGGCCGAGCGCGACCGCGCCGCGTCGCTGCGGCGCCTGCGCGTCAGCTCGCGCGAGAAGGGCGACCTGATCATGCTCGGCATCGGCGGCTTCACGCCGCTCGAGGGCTTCATGACGCACGCCGACTGGCGGGGCGTGTGCGACGCCTACCGCACGGCGTCCGGCCTCTTCTGGCCGATCCCGATCACGCTCTCCACCGACGAAGAGGTCGCCGCCGGCAGCGAGATCGCGCTCGCCGATCCGGACGACGGCGCGCTGCTCGCGGTGATGAAGGTGACGGAAAAGTACACGATCGACAAGGCGCACGAGTGCCGGTCGGTGTTCAAGACCGCCGACCCGGCGCACCCGGGCGTGAAGATGGTGATGGAGCAGGGCGCGACGAACCTCGCCGGGCCGGTGCGCGTGCTCTCCGACGGCGGCTTCAAGGCGAAGTACGGCGCGCTCTTCATGACGCCGGCCGAGACGCGCGCCGCGTTCGAGCGCCTCGGCTGGTCGCGGGTCGCCGCTTTCCAGACGCGCAATCCGATGCACCGCTCGCACGAGTACCTCGCCAAGGTGGCGATCGAGATATGCGACGGGCTGCTGATCCACTCGCTGCTCGGCGCGGTGAAGCCGGGCGACATTCCCGCCGAGGTGCGGACGAAGGCGATCGCCGTCCTGGTCAGGAACTACTTCCGCGAGGGCAGCGTCCTGCAAGCCGGCTATCCGCTCGACATGCGCTACGCCGGGCCGCGCGAGGCGCTGCTGCACGCGCTGTTCCGCCAGAACTACGGCTGCTCGCATCTGGTGGTGGGCCGCGACCACGCGGGCGTCGGCAAGTACTACGGCCCGTTCGACGCGCACCGCATCTTCGACGAGATTCCGAAGGACTCGCTCGAGACGCGGCCGATCAAGATCGGCGTGACCTTCTGGTGCCATCGCTGCTACGGCATGGCCTCGGACCGCACCTGCCCGCACGGCGACGCCGACCGGCTGCAGGTTTCCGGCACCCAGCTGCGCGAGTGGCTCTCCAAGGGCGTCGACGTGCCCGCCGAGTTCAGCCGGCCGGAGGTGCTGGCGGTGCTGAAGGAGTACTACGCCGGCCGGTAGCCGCTACGGCTGCTTCGGCGTCTTGTACTCGGCTTCCTTCTGGAACGGCTCCCAGACGGTCTCGTAGCCGACGAAGCCTTTTTCGTTCGCCGGCAGCTGGCGCGTGGTCAAGAAGCGCGCGTGGCCCTCGGGGACCTTCGCGGCGGGTTTTTTCTCGTCGCTCATGAACGTCTCCTAAACAGGTTTCATCAATGTGGCATCGACCTGCGCGCGCGGGACGACGGCGCCGCCCGCCCTGGTCTCTTCCTCGGTCGCGTCGCGCACGGTCAGGATCTCCAGCGTGAACACGACCTCCCTGCCGCACAGCGGATTATTGCCATCCACGGTCAGCGTTCCGCCGTCGATCCGCGTCACGAGGAAGCTGCGCGTCTGGCCCTTGTCGTTCTCCATCAGGATGGAAGTGCCGATGCGCCGATACTCCTCGGGGACGTTCTCGAGGCGATCGGTGAACACCAGCGACTCGTCCCTCGGGCCGAAGATCCGGTTGCCGTCGATCGGCACTTCGATCACGTCGCCGGCGCACCTGCCCTCGAGCGCCTTGTGCACCGAAGGCGAGAGGATCTCGTTGTGCCCGTGCACGTAGCCGAGCGGGAATTCGACGCGGGTGAGGACATGCCCCGACTTGCGGTCGGTCACCTTGTAGGTGAGCTCGACGAACTTGCCGTCGCGGATGGTTTCAGAAGATGGAGGCACCGAAGATCCTGACTTGTCCGTTCTCGTAGCCGAGGACGAGGCGGCCGAGCCATTCGCCCGGCTTCTTCGTGCTGCGCTGGCGATAAAGAACCGTTACGTGCTCGCCCCGCCGGATGATGCCGAGATAGTCCGCGTCTTCGGACAGGTTTCTCGCCAGCTCGCTGTTGGCGAACTGGTGGCCGACCTGGACCTGGTCCATGGCGAGTGCCAGCGAGCTGGAAAAATTCCTGACGAACTCTCCGTACTTGCCTTCGTTGGAGTACTTGAGGAGATCGCGCCACAGGGGATCGGCCATCGCGCGTATCTCCTCGTCGGTCCTTTCGACGATGTTCACACGGAAAGCTTCTGCGCCGCGGCGTGGCTGCCCGTCGCCACCTCGTCCGCGACCAGGTGGTAGCAGGGCGCCTTCTCCAGGGTGTACGCGCCCGTTTCCGGATCGCGGCGCGAGACGGTCAGCACGTGCCAGTTCTCGTCGTCCACTTTCATGACGTCGCCCCGGTAGTAGTAGCCCGGCCAGCGCGTCTCCTTGCGGAACAGCGTGTGGTGCGTGACGCACTCGGCCGCGCGGTGGCGGTGCTTCAGCTCCCACGCGCGCAGCAGCTCGTGGAGATCCTTCGCGGCCAGGCTCTCGAGGTCTTCCTCCATGACCTTGAGCTTCTTCAGGCAGATGTTGAGCAGCTTCTCGTTGGTCATGTAGCCGACGGTGTAGCCGCCGCAATATTCGTCCATCAGCTTCTGCAGGCGGTCCAGGCCCTGCTGCGGGTTGATGTAGTGCGGGTTGACGGTTCCCGCGACGACCGCATTGCGGTAGACGCGGTAATGCTCCAGCGGCTTGTAGATCTCGTGCCTGCGGCGCTCGATCTGCTCGTCGGAGACGACGATGCCTTCGCCTTTGCCGTCGTCGATGTACTTGCAGGCCGCTTTCGCGGCGAGGCGGCCCTCGGTGAACGAGCCCGACGAGAAGGCGTGCGGCGTGCCGCCCACCGCGTCACCGGCGCCGAACAGGCCCTCGACCGTGGTCATGCGGTTGTAGCCCCAGAAATACTCGGGCGGGGAAACGTCCTCCGGACCCGAGCACCAGGCGCCCGAGCAGGTCGCGTGCGAGCCCATGACGTAGGGCTCGGAGGTGGTGAGCTCGGGATTCTCGTTCTTCGGATCGACGTCGGTGGCGGCCCACAGCACCGCCTGGCCGACCGTCATGCCGAGGAAGTTCTCCCAGCCGACCTCTTCCAGGTGCGGATCCTGGAAGGCGTGCATCGTCACCATGTGGATCGGGCCGCGGCCGGCCTTCATCTCGCTGATCATGGCGTGGTTGCGCAGGCAGGTCGGAATCGGCCGGTGGGTCAGGTGGAACGATTCCGGATCCAGGTATTCTCTTCCGACCATCTTCTGCAGCTCGGGCCACCACTTCGACTCGTATTCCTCGCCCAGGCCGTTCTGCGTGTAGGTCTTCAGGTGCAGGAAGTACGCGCCGACCGGGCCGTAGCCGTCCTTGAAGCGCGCCAGCACGATGCGGTTCTCCATCTGCGTCATCTTGGCGCCGGCGTTGATCATCAGGCCGTAGGCGGACGCGGACGACCAGGGCGCATACCAGGTGCGGCCGGCGCCTTCGCCGGTCGAGCGCGGCTTGAAGATGTTCGAGGCGCCGCCCGCGCCGCAGATCACGGTCTTCGACTTGAAGACGTGGTAGTTGCCGGTGCGCACGTTGAAGCCGACGGCGCCGGCGACGCGGTTGGGCTTCGCCTCGTCCATCAGCAGGTGGGTGACGCAGATGCGGTTGAAGACCTTGTCGGCCGATTTCTTCGCCGCCTCGGCGACGATCGGCTTGTAGGACTCGCCGTGGATCATGATCTGCCATCGCCCTTCGCGGAGATAGCGCCCGGTCTTCGGGTTCTTCATGATCGGCAGGCCCCAGTCCTCGAACTGGTGCACGGTGGAGTCGACGTGGCGCGCCATGTCGAACAGCAGGTCTTCGCGCACCAGCCCCATCAGGTCGATGCGCGCGTAGCGCACGTGGTCCTCGGGATTGTTCTCGCCCCAGCGGGTGCCCATGTAGCAGTTGATGGCGTACAGGCCCTGCGCGACCGCGCCCGAGCGATCGATGTTCGCCTTCTCGGCGATGACGATCTTCTTGGTCTGTCCCCAGAACCTCGCTTCCCAGGCGGCGCCCGTGCCGCCGAGGCCCGCGCCGACGACCAGGATGTCGATGCCGTCTTCGATGATCGTTTTGTAGGCCATCAGTAGTACACGCCTTTCTTCAGCTTGAGCCCGGCGTCCTCGAGCGTGCGCAGGCCGCCCTCGTCCATGCGGATCCACTTCGGCTCGTTGTAGAGCAGCTGGCTGTCGCGCATCGCCTTGCTGGGCGCGGCGGCCTCGGCGAGCTTCGGGATCGCCGTTCCCCAGGGCTTGGTGGTGATGGGCGAGAGGAAGTTCTTCTCCGTGCCGTTGCGGAACTTGATCCGCCAGGCGATGGTGCCGCGCTTCTCGTCGCGGTCGACGCGCACGCTGTGCCCGAGCGGCGCGAAGTCGGCATAGCCGCGCACGTCGATCGCGTGCTGCGGGCAGGCCTTCACGCAGGAGTAGCACTCCCAGCACATGTTCGGCTCGATGTTGTAGGCGCGGCGGTAGGTCTCGTCGATGTGCATGATGTCCGAGGGACAGATGTCGACGCAGTGTCCGCATCCGTCGCACCTCGTCATGTACACGAAGGTAGGCATAGGTCGGCTCCCGCTTCCTAGTAGTGGCGCGGCGCTTCGCGCTTGATGCCGAGGCCCATGTCCATCGGCGCATTGCGCAGCAATTCCATGGAATGGCGCTGCTGCTGCTCGGGATCGTCGCGCGTCTGCGTCGGCAGGTTCTCGGCCGTGCCGTCGGCGTGCGACACCCTCTTCTCGAACGCCGCCGCCGGCTTGAAGAACATGTGCGCGAACTTGGACCACGGCACGCCGCCGAACAGCACGGCCGTGGCGAGCAGGTAGAGCCAGAACAGCAGGCCCGCGCCGCCGCCGGCCGCCGCCCAGAGGAGCGCGAGCGTCGCGCTCGCGACGAGCGACAGGATGAAGAGATCCGCCTTCATCACGCGCCACGGCGATCTTCCCTCCGCGGCGACGTCGACCCGGATGAAGAACCAGAACCAGTAGCCGCCGACGCACACCATCGCCGCGCCCAGCCACCAGAGCTTCGGCCAGATTGCATCGGCGGAGATGTTGAAGACCATCATTACGGTGGCGACGAGGTACAGCACGAAGCCGTACATGCCGAGCAGGTGCGCGACCCGGCGCCGGGGGTTGCAGAACTCGCCGGAAGCGAGCACGTCCACCACCGCCGTCTTCACCGCGATCGACGCCAGCCCGCCGCCACCGACCGGCTGGCGGCGCCGGCCCTTCGAGCGGCGCCAGTTGTCGAAGAAGTACCGGGCGCTGCCCTTGTGGACGATGTCGAGCAGCGTCCCCAGCACCACGAGGACCGCCATGACGACGACGAAGACCTGCATGAAGCCCGTCGGCAGCGTGCCGCTCAGGCTCGCGAAGGGATTGTAGGCGAACACGCGATGACCTCCCGCGGCGATTCTACGGTCGCGCGGCGGGCGCCCATCCGCAAAAAAAGCTATGCCGCCATAGAGCGGGCATATGCCGCTAGCGCATGCGCTCCCAGAGCGCGGTCTCGGTCTCGAAGCGGTCGAGTTCGAGGCCGCGGAAGTCGCCGCGCGAGACGATGCCGAGGACCACGTTGCCCTCGGCGACGACCGGAAGGTGGCGGAAGCCGCCGTCGCCCATGGCGCGCAGCGCGTCGATCGCCGTCCGCTCCGGGGCGATGGTCTTCGGATCCCGCGTCATCACCGAGGACAGCGGCGTGCGCGACGGGTCGTGTCCTTCGGCGAGCGTGCGCACCGCGTCGCGCCCGGTGAAGATGCCGGCCAGCCGGCGCCCCGCGACGGTGACCAGCACCGCGCCGACGCGCCGCCGGGACATGTGCTCGCAGGCTTTCTGCACGGAGGTCTCGGGTGGCAGCACGAGCGGGTCCTGCTCCCTGACGATGAAATCGACGTGTCGGGTCGTCATGGCGGGTCCATGGTCGCGCCCGGCGAGCGCCGGCGGTTTGATTCCGGTCAAGGAACGCGTCGGCGCGGCCGATATCGTGTCCGGATGCTGCCGCGAAACCGCTGGTTCATCGCCGCGGCGCTGGTCTATGCGCTGCTCGGCGGGCTGCTCGCCCTCGCCTGGCTCGCCGATCCGGCGGCGCTGCCCGCGCTGACGCCGCGCGTGCATGCGCACCTCATGCTGCTGGGCTTCGTCGCCATGATGATCTTCGGCGTGGCGCTGCACGTGCTGCCGCGCTTCACCGGGCACGACCTCTTTTCCGAGCGTCTCGCCGACGCGCAGTTCTGGCTCGCCAACCTCGGCCTCGTCGCGATGGTGCTCGGCTGGCTCGTCGCGATGCCCGTCGTTACTTCCCTCGGCGGCGCGGCGCTCTGGCTCGCGTTCGCGCTGTTCGCGCTGAACGTGGCGGCCACGGTGCGCCCGTGGGCGCGGCGATAGGCCATGGCCGCCGTCGATCGTTCGTTCGAATACTGCGGCTGCGAGCTGCCCGAAGACCTCTGGTACGACCTCGACTACCTCTGGGCGCGGCCGGGCGACGACGGCACGTTCACGCTCGGGCTCACCGATCCGGCCCAGACCATGGCGGGACGCGTCGTGTCGGCGCTGTTCCGCAAGGTCGGCACGCACCGCGACGCCGGCCGCAACGTCGCCACGCTCGAGTCGGGCAAATGGGTGGGCGGCGTGCCGGCGCCCTTCGCCGGCACGGTGGAGCGCATCAACCCTGCGGTGGCCGGGAACCCCGGCCTGGTGAACGTCGCGCCGTACACCGACGCCTGGCTGGTGGTCATGCGCCCCGACGACACGGCGGCGGCGTACGCGCGGCTGAAGCGCGGGCCGGAGGCGATCGCCGCGCTCAGGGCCTGGATCGACAAGTATCGCGTGCAATGCATGCGCTGCACCCAATGAAGGTGCAGCTCCTCGTTTCCGAGTGGTGCGTGCCTTGCCGCGACGCGGAACAGGTCTGGCAGCGCATCGCCGAGCGCAAGGACATCGCCTTCGAGGTGCTCGACGTCGGGCAGCCGGAAGGCCGCGAGCTGGTGTCGCGCCTCGGCGTGCGCACGGTGCCCTCCACAATCATCGACGGCACGCTGAAGCATCTCGGCGTGCCGACGCCGCAGGAAGCGGGCGCGCTGACCGCGCAGGCGGCCGAGCGCGCCGCCGCGCCGGCCGCGCACTACGTCGGCCTGAGCCTCGAGCCGACGAGCGCCTGGGCGATCGTCTCCTCCGCGCTCTATCTGGCCGCCGCGGGCGCGGCGCTCGCCTTCGGCGGCGGCATCGCCGGCGACGGCGCCTGGCGCGCGCCGGCGTTGCATGCCTATGGGCTCGGCTTCGTCGTTTTCCTGGTCTTCGGGCTCGGCGAGCACCTGCTGCCGCGCTTCACCGGCGCGCCGATCCGCGGCGGCGCCGCCGCCTGGGCGCAGCTCGCGCTCGCCCATGCCGGCACGGTGCTGCTGGCCGCCGGATTCGCCGTGCCCGTTCGGCTGCTCGGCCTCGCGGGCGGCGTGCTGGCGTGGCTCGCCTTCGCGCTTTTCGCCGCGCGCCTCGCCCCGGTGCTTATGGCGCGATCAGATTAACTCGTTGGTCGCGCGGCATGGTGGCCGGGAGAATCGGCGCCATGGCGACGGAAGTGAAGACCACGACCTGCTACATGTGCGCATGCCGCTGCGGCATCCGGGTGCATTTGCAGGACGGGGAAGTGCGCTACATCGACGGCAATCCCGAGCATCCGCTCAACAAGGGCGTGATCTGCGCCAAGGGGTCGAGCGGCATCATGAAGCAGCTCTCGCCGGCGCGGCTCACCCATCCCCTCAGACGCAAGGCGGGCGCCGAGCGCGGCGCCGGCGAGTTCGAGCGCATTTCCTGGGACGAGGCGTTCTCCCTGCTGGAACGGCGGCTGGCGAAGATCCGGGGAGGCGATCCGAAAAAATTCGCGCTCTTCACCGGCCGCGACCAGATGCAGGCGCTGACCGGCCTGTTCGCGCGGCAGTTCGGCACGCCGAACTACGCCGCGCACGGCGGCTTCTGCTCGGTGAACATGGCCGCCGGCATGATCTACACGATCGGCGGCTCGTTCTGGGAGTTCGGCGGGCCCGATCTCGAGCGCGCGAAGCTGTTCGTCATGCTCGGCACCGCCGAGGACCACCACTCGAACCCGCTCAAGATCGCCCTCTCGAAGTTCAAGCGCGACGGCGGCCGCTTCATTTCCATCAACCCGGTGCGCACCGGCTACTCGGCGATCGCCGACGAGTGGCTGCCGATCCGGCCCGGCACGGACGGCGCGCTGCTGCTCGCGCTCGTCAGCGAGCTGATCGCGCAGGGGCTGTACGACCGCGAGTTCGTCGCCCGCTACAGCAACGGCGGCCAGCTGGTCGTCGCCGACCCGGCATCGCCGCGCCACGGGCTGTTCGCCCTGGACGAGGAGCCGCTGTGGTGGGACCGCCATTCGCGGCGCGCCGTGCCGACGCACACGCCGGGCGCCGACCCGAGCCTGTTCGGCGAGTTCACGCTCACCGACGGCACGCGCGTGCGCCCGGCGTTCGACCTGCTCGCCGAGCGCATGCGCCCGCATACGCCGGAATGGGCCGAGCCCA
>Ga0310810_10009427_pt1 | contig 11296 bp, 12 predicted proteins | sample NCmetagenome_FD_207641 | JGI IMG/M metagenome (GOLD analysis project Ga0310810, IMG submission 207641) | Soil microbial communities from experimental microcosm in Duke University, North Carolina, United States - NC | ecosystem: Engineered > Artificial ecosystem > Soil microcosm > Unclassified ... | reverse complement strand
GTGCCACACTATAGGGATTAGCTCTTAGGCCAGGGATTAGCTCTTAGGCCGAGCTCTCCCGCTCTGAAGAAGCTGGATCGAGCGGTATCAATCCGACCTGAAGGGCGAAGCGCACCAGGCCGACGACGCTGTCTATGTGCAGGCGTTTCATCAGCGCATAGCGGTGGCTCTCGACAGTTTTCACTCTCAGGCCGAGACGATCTGCGATGTCCCGTGTTCGGTAACCCTCAGCGACCAGCTTGAGCACCTCGATCTGACGAGTGCTGAGAGTGCGCAGCGGTCTGCGCATCGCCAGCGCGCGCAAGATAGAAGCGGCGAGACCACCCAGATGGGTCTTGAAGACGACATCATCTGCTCCGGCTCGGATGGACGCGCTCGTTATAGCGCCAAGCTGCGCGCCGGTGACAATGATGAAAGGCGTCGCGGGGCATGTCGCTCTCAGCGTCTCGAGAGCAGCCTGCGAATCAAATTGCGCGAGCGCATGGTCGGAGAGGACGACGTCCGGGCCAAAGCTTTCGAGAGCAGCGGTGAACGAGCCCTCGGAATCGACCCGCTCCAGTATGGCCTGCAGTTCGGAGCGGCCGAGCTCGCGTGCGATGAGGTCTGCATCGGCTCTACTGTCTTCGAGCAGGAGAATGCGGACGGCATTGTTCGTTGGACAGGGGACGATTCGCACGAGTGGCATCTCCATCGCCGTGATTGTGCAGCGTGTTATCCTTTGCTACTCATCGCTGCTCCCTATAGCTACCTGCTTTTGACGACGCGCTGAATTAGGATGAGCCCCCGATGCCCCCGAGGGATAACCCTTACACCCCCCGGACGGTGCTTACCGTTCGTGCGTGACCAGTCCCGATCGTATGGCGAACCGCACGAGTCCGGCCAGATCGCGAATACCGAGGCGCTCCATGATTGCCCCACGATGCGCCTCGACGGTCTTCACGCTCAGGCCAAGCAGAGCGGCGACCTGTTTGGTGGAGTTTCCCTCCGCTACGAGGCGGAGGACCTCTCGTTGCCGCAGGGTGAGAGTCTCGAGTGGAGTACCAGCATCGGACTGCGGAGATCTTCTCGCGAGCGCTGTGACAAGCGTCTTCGAGATCGCGGGCGTCAGATAGGCTTCGCCTTTGCAAACGGTACGCACCGCGGTCTCGAGCTCCTTCTTGTCTGAATCTTTCAGTAGATAGCCCGCCGCTCCGGCGGCAAGTGCCCGGTGCACGTACTCTTCGTCGGCGTACATCGAGACGACGAGAATGGGAATATCGGGAAACTGTTCCGTCGAGCGTGCTACGGCCTCGACGCCGCCGAGGCCCGGCATTGCGAGGTCCATCAGCACACAGTCGGGGCGATGTTTGTCGATCAGTCTCAACGCTTCGAGGCCGTCTGAGGCTTCGCCCACAACACTCACATCGGGAATGGTTTCGAGCAGCAGCCGCAATCCGGTTCGTACGAGCGCGTGGTCGTCGGCGAGAACTATGCGGGTCATTCGACGGAATTGAGGGGAAACTGGGCGCGAACTGTGGTGCCCTCCCCCTCGGTGGAGGTCAGCGTAAGCAGTGCGCCCGCCATGTAGGCGATCTCGGCCATCTCTACCAGACCGAGACTTTCCCCCGCCTGCGAGCGCGCTTTGGCGGCGGAGACGTCGAATCCGATTCCATCATCTTCGATAACCAGCTCGACTGCTTTCGTCTCTCGGCGCATGGCGATGTGGACGTTCTTGGCGTGGGCGTGACGCGCGATGTTGGTCAGCGCATGACGAACTATCCTGAAGGCCGCGGTTTCGATCGGCTCGGGAAGTCGTTCGTCGCCCAGGCTCTGCTCGACTACGATCGCATGATCCGCTCGCTCCCCTTGGCGACTCGCGACCAAGGCCACCGCCGGTCCCAGCCCCAAATCATCCAGATAGGTTGGCAGGAGCTCGCCTGATAGCGCCCGAACCTCCTTCAGCGTTTCGTCAACGAGGCGAATCGTGTCGCTGACGATGGGACCGTCGGCTTGTTCGGGTAAGAGGCGTTGGAGATTCAACCGGACTGCTGTCAGCAACTGGCCGACGTCCTCGTGAAGAACCCGGGCGATGCGTCGGCGTTCGGTTTCCTGTGCGGACAATAGTCGGCGCGAGACGAGCGCGTGCCGCAGCTCTTCGTTCACAATCTGCAGCTCAGCCGCGTGCGATTCGGCGAGGCGTCGAGCATGGAGCAGCGCCTCTATTGTCTGCGAGATCATAACCGCGACGATGAGGAAGACAACGAACGGAAGTGGTCCCGCGACGTCGTTTTCCCACAGAGAACCTACAGGATTCCTGGGGGCATACCTGACGAGTAACACGGAGAGCACTATCGCGAGCACACTCGGACCGCGGCCGCCGTACCAGGCCGACAGCGCCACTGCCAGCACAAATAACAGAAACAGAGGCGCCGGGGTGGATCGTCTGAGGCCGAACGTGACAGAAAACGCACCCACAGTCGCGGCGATGGCGAGCGCGTATCCCGAAGCGAAGCGCCAGAACGGATGCGCGCGCTTCCCGGAGCCCAAACTGTGTGACTCTAGCCGGCTATCCTGGGTCATGGAAAACCCCGATCCCAAGAGGCTAAGCTATTGTTCGATCGGCGAAGCGCAACAGTGGAGGGTCACGTTCGCGCGGTTCGGGGCGGTTCGGCTACTCTGGTATCGTCGCTGTGACGAGTCCTACGCGCATCGCATAGCGTACCAGGCTCACGACATCGTGCATTTTCAGCCGCTTCATGATTTCGCCACGATGGCTTTCAACCGTCTTCACACTGAGGCTCAGCCGCTTTGCGATTTCGCGCGTCCGGTGGCCCTCGGCGACGAGAGTGAGCACCTCTACCTGACGTCCGGTGAGCTTGTGTAACGGGCGTCGAACCGTGAGTGCCGCGTCGATCGAAACCGAGAGGCGGCCCAGGTTGGCCTTGAGAACTAGATCCTCGGCTCCGGCTCTTATTGCCGCGACGCTTTGGGCGCCGGTTATCGCGCCTGTGACGATGATAAAGGCGGCTGTGGGACGCAGGTCACGCAGTATCTTTTGCGCCGCCCGCGAGTGGAATTGACCGAGCGTGTGGTCCGAGAGGACGACATCCGGCGCAAAATCCCGGACGGCGGAGACGAAAGCTTGCTCGGAGTCGACGCGTTCGATGAGCGTGATCAGGCCTGCTCGATCCAGCTCATGGCGTATGAGTTCGGCATCCGCTTGAGAGTCCTCGAGCATCAGAATCCGTATCGCTTTTGCACTTCTCACTGCTGGTACTTCTCCAAATGGCTGACTGTTACGGGGCGCAGCGTCATCAGGCTTAGGCATTATCTGCGTCTTTCGTTGAGGGTTGTATCGCCAAAGCCAGCCTTAATTGTACAATGCTTTACTTTGTTGTGCACAAATAGCGCCCGCGGTACAGCCGGCCCTCCCTTTGGTTATTCCGGCCTATGCTTTGCCGTTCATCGGCGGCTGGGTCAATCGCGATCCCGAATAAATTCCTCTTGTGCGACACGGGGACAGATTATATCTGTGGGTCCCACCGGACTATCCGGTAAACCCCCTTAAGTAAATGCTCGCATGACCGACGCAAACGATCTGCTCGATATCGGCGAGGCAGCGCGCTTCCTCAACGTCAGTGAGACCTCACTGCGTCGGTGGACGAATGCGGGCACGCTGCCATGCCTTCGCGTGGGGCGTCGACACGAGCGGAGATTTCGTCGCGACGATTTGTTGGCGTTCATGGAACACCAACCCTCCCACTCGACGCTGAAGGGCACTTTTCCTACGGCACCTTCGAATGCTTCGCTGCTCGACGGCTCCACGATATTGACGCCCGGCGATCATCTAAGCGGCTTCTATGGGAGTGACCTCGGTCTTGCCACGCTCTCCGTGCGGTTCATTCTCGATGGACTCCAGGAAGGGAGCATGGTTTACGTTGTGGCTTCGGCGCGATCCATCAAGCGCCTGATGGGATACCTGAAGGAAAAACGCCCTTCGCTGCAACGGGACATCTCGGTCGGAAAGCTCTTGTTCTGCGAATACCAGAAAGGGCCGCGCGCACAGATCAAGGATTTCGAGGAACGGCTGAACGAGGGGGTAGCCGGGGGCGTTCAGTCCTTTCGAGTCCTTGGCGACACCTGGGAGATGCGCAAGAAAGTCGGCGCGCAAAAATTCGCCGAGTATGAGGCGATCTATGATCAGTACATTGCCCGCCGGTTTCCGGTGGTGACGCTCTGTGCCTATGACGTGCGTAAGTTTTCCGGCATTGACGTGCTGGATGCACTCAAGGCACACCGCGATACTTTCCGTTATCCCCTCGAGAGGGCCTTGGCCTAAGGATCGATGCCCGAGCTTCCCGAGGTGGAGCGAGCCGCCCGACGCCTCGGCAAAGCGGCGTTGGGCAAAACGATCGCATCGGCCAAGGCGATTCATCCGGCCCTAAAGCGAAAATTGTCTCCCGCACAATCGCGCGCGGTCAGAGGAAAGCGAATCGACCAGATCGAGCGGCGGGGCAAGCACCAGCTCATTCACCTCGATAGCGGCGATACGCTAGTCGTTCACTTCCGCATGAACGGTGACTGGGAGATCGGCCCGGCCTCAGCGCCGCTCGAGTCGTTCGCGCGTGCCGTGATCGAGCTCGCTGACGGAACCCGCATCTCGCTCGTCGATCGGCGCGCCCTCTCATCGATCACGCTCGACAAGAAGGGCGCATCATCGCTGCCCAAGCTGGGGCGGGAAGCAATCGATCCGTCGCTCGATGCGGACTATTTGTCTGCAGCGCTCAAGCGAAAAAAGGTTGCGATCAAGCCCGCCCTCATGGATCAGTCCGTCGTCGCCGGACTCGGCAACATCTACGTTGCCGAGGCTCTGTGGGAAGCGGAGCTGGATCCGAGGCGACCGGCGGCAAAAGCGACCAAGGCAAAGCTGACGAGATTAGTCGAGGCGATCAGGCTCGTGTTGAGTCCACGGAAGCGACGACCTGGCCGGTACACCGAGACGCGTGGAGTCGACAGATTTGCCGTCTATGACCGCGAAGGAAAACCCTGCCGCCGCTGCGACGGGGTCATCGAGCGGATCGTGCAGGCCGGCCGCTCGACTTATTTCTGTTCCGGATGCCAGCGGGGCTAGCTCTCAGTCCATCACCTCGAGCAGCGCGCCCTTGATGTAACCGGTCTCGGGGATTGTCAGGACTTCGGGATGATCGATCGGCTGACCGGTGAGCGCGCGAATCGCGACACGGCGCCCGCTGTCCGACGCCGCGTCCTGCAGCACCTCCAGAAAAAGCGGCTTGGTGAGGTGAAAGCTGCAGCTCGCGGTATAAAGCAGCCCACCCGGAGCAAGAAGTCGCATCGCGCGCAAATTGATGTCTTTGTAACCGCGCATCGCGGCAGGCAGCGCACTTCGTGTCTTCGCGAAAGCGGGTGGGTCGAGCACGATCGTGTCGAAGGTGACTCCTTCGCGTTCTTTCTCGCGCAGATAGTCGAACGCGTTGGCTTCTACGAACGAGATGTTGTCGAGTGAGTTTCGGGCCGCGTTCTCGGCGGCTCTCACCAGAGCTGGGCCTGACGCATCCAACGCGGTCACGTGGGTTGCCCTCTTCGCCAGATGCAGCGCGAACGAGCCGTGGTAGCTGAAGCAATCGAGCGCTCTCCCGCGCGCTACCGTCCCGACAAAGTGTCTGTTCTCTCTTTGATCCAGGAACGCTCCGGTCTTTTGTCCGGTCCACGGCGCCGTCAGAAACCTGACGCCGTACTCGTGGACTTCGATCTCGCGCGGCACGTCGCCATGCAGCACGACCGTCTCTCGCGGCAGGCCTTCCTTCGCCCGGAGCGGAACATCGTTGCGGGCAAGAATCCCCGCAGGCTCTGTGAGCGAGCGCAGAGATCCGAGAATTTCCTCACGGAAGCGCTCGAGCCCGGCGCTCATGAATTGCACGACGAGCCATTCGTCGTAGCGATCGCAAACGAGCGATGGACACCCATCGGCTTCCCCGTGCAGGAGGCGAAGCGCATTCGTATGATCCTCGAGCGGTACGCGCCGCGCGATCGCTGAAGCGATCCGCTCGTCCCACCACCCCTGATCGATCACAGCATCTGGATCGGCGTCGAGGAGCCTCAGTGAGATCTCCGATAGCGGACTCCACAGCGCCCAGCCGATCGGTTTTCCGCGGTGGTCGTGAACGAGAACCGCGCCAGCGTCCATCAGTGGTCGCTCGATCACATCGGTCCGATAGATCCATGGATGCCCGCTCAACCATCGTCGGGCTCCCTTGGCGTTCACGCGCGCGATACTCATTCGTGAAAATAATCGTGGCTCGGGGCTTTCAGAAAAGCTCCGAGCCTGGCCGCTGCAAAGCCAACAGCTCCCTGCTTCGGTTTTGTGGATGTTTACGCGAACGCTACAATCCTGCCCGAGCAGCATTCGTAGCCCGTACATTTCTTGCGAAGCCCATAGATATGAAGAACATCATCCCACTCTCGGTCGGCGCGGCGGCGAGCGGCCTGCTCTATCGCGAGCACGAACTACGCTCGCGAGCCGAGCGACTGAGCGCGGCAACGCTCGAAACACTGCTCAATGCGATCGATGCCAACGACGCCCAGACCGGCGCACACGTTCGCCGGGTCGCGACATACGCTCTGATACTCGGCAAGGCGGCAGGCCTCGACGAGCGCACGCTTCGCAGCATCGAGCGGGTCGCGCTGTTCCATGATATAGGCAAGCTTCACGGGGCGCTGAGTGACATTTTTCACGAACAATCGAAGCTCACTCCCGAAGAGCGGCGGGCGGTGATGACCCACCCTCAGCGCGGCGCGGAGGTGCTGGCGCCGCTCAGCGCGTTTTACCCCGATCTGGGGAAGGGTGTCGCCGCGCACCACGAGCGCTGGGATGGTTCTGGCTATCCGCGCGGTCTGAAGGGGAAGCGGATCCCGTTGGCGGCACGCGTCGTCGCCATCGCCGACAGCTTCGACGCCATCACGTTCCGCCGCCGTTATAGTCACGCCCGCAGCTTCGCCGAAGCGACGCGCGCCATCACCGCGGGCAGGGGGACCCAATTCGACCCGGAGTTGGTCGATCTGTTTCTGACTCGTCCCGTGCAAGCAAGAATCGGGAAGGCATTGCGCGAAGCGAACACGCCGCGAAAGAAGCGAAGTGCGAACAGAAGGCGCGGAGAGATTCAGTCCGCGCCTGACATCACTTTCCGATGGCAGCCGCGATCGCTCGAGCCGCAGTCTCAGGATCGTCAGCCATGAAGATCGCGTTGATCACTGCGACGCCAGCCGCGCCCGCGACCGTGATCTGAAGCGCCCGATCGGCGGTTATTCCTCCCACCGCCACCGCGGGATGCGCGACGAGCGACGCCAGTCGCTTGAATCCCTCCACGCCGATCGCTGAGCCGGCGTCGCTTTTCGAGTCCGAGCCGTAGACGGGCCCGATGCCGACATAGTCCGCATCCTTCGCGTTCGCCACCTCGGCGTCGCTTCCAAGCGATGCGCCGACTATGAAATTGGCTGGCGCGAATCTGCGGATCGCCGACACCGGGAGATCGGCTTCACCGACGTGAACGCCGGCGGCACCGGCGGCGAGTGCGATGTCCGCGCGGTCGTTGACGATCACCGGCACGGCGACTCTGCTCATGATCGATCGTGTGAGCTCGACTACTTCGCGTGGGGTCGCGCTCTTGAGCCGCACCTGAACACTCGTGGCGCCGCCACGAACCGCTGCCGCAACCCGATCCGCCAGCGTCGCTCGCCCATCCTCGGCGTCGTCCGTGATGGCGACGAGACGCAGGATCTTTGGGTCGAGCATTTGGGCGCTATCGACTCGTGGTTGTGGTCCTGCTGGAATAGCGCTTTTTCGTGCTGGAAGAGCGATCGGTCGACTTTTTCTTGCTGACGGTTTTCGCCGACGTCTTGCTCGCGGTTTTCACGGCTGGCTTGCTCGTCGGCCGCGATGTGGACGCGCCCGAGCGGGTGACTGGGCTCGATGCGGCTCCATTCGATGTCATCGCCAACATCCGAGGAGCCGGCTTCCTGGCCGGACTCGTCGCGCGAACTTCACGAATGGCGCTCGTATGTTCTTCGAGCGTCATCCGGAATTCGTGATGGCCGTCCTTGCTGGCGACGAAGTACAGATACGGGACGTTCGCCGGATTTGCCGCCGCTGCAAGACTTGCTGCGCCCGGTGATGCCACCGGCCCCGGCGGCAGACCTTTATGTATGTAGGTGTTATACGGCGATGCGATCTCGAGATCCTTGTACAGCACTCGTCCCACGTGATGGCCGAGGGCGTACTGAATGGTTGGATCGGCCTGGAGGAGCATTCCCTTGCGCAGCCGGTTGTAGTAGACGGCGGCGATGACCGGGCGCTCTTCCGGAAGGCGGGCTTCTCTCTCGACTATTGAAGCCATCGTCACGAGGTCGTTGCGATTGATCTTGAGGTCGATGAGACTCGAATCCCACTCAGGCTTCCAGCGGCGCTCGAACGAATACACCATTTCTCGAACCGCCTGACGCGCCGTCGTGCCGACCGGAAAAGCGTAGGTGTCGGGGAAGACGTAACCCTCGAGCGTTGGATTGGGGATGTCGAGTCTGGCAAGCAGCGCGGTGTCGCGAACGGCGGCCTGCACCGAGTCCATCGGCACCCTGAGCGTGCGTGCCAGAAGCGGCGTGATCTGCGACAGAGTGTAGCCTTCGGGTATCGTGATCGTGTTGACGAGTCCGTGACCGCCATTGAGGGCGCTGACGATGTCCTTCCACGGCGTCCCGTGCTTCAGCAGGTAGGTGCCCGGTTTGATATTGCGATCGCCGCCGGTCACGCGCCCATACAAGCGGAACATCCTTTGAGAGCCGATGAGGCCGGTGCGCGCGAGCGAATCTGCCGCCTGCGCGAAGGTCGCGCCGCGGGGAATGATCACGCGAGTCGCCGCTCCGTGCGGCTGACCCGAGCACGCAGCCACGAGCGCGCACGCCGCGACGAGCGCGAGACGTGAATCAGCTCGAAACATTGAGTGCCTGCTGAAGGAGGATCGCCGCCGCGAGCGAGTCAACGTCGCCCTTCCTGCCGCGGGTGGATTCTCCCATTTCCTGGACTGTTCGCAATGCTGCCGCCGTGGTAAACCGTTCATCTAAGAAACGAACAGGCATGCCAGTACGTTTCGCGATTTCGGCACCCAAAGCACGAATTTCTGTCGTCCAGTCCGTCTCGTTGCCCTCTCCGTCGAGCGGAAGGCCTATTAGGTACCCCTGGGCCCCCAATTCGGTGGCGCGCGCGACGATTTTTGTGATCGGGGGTCTTTTGCCTTCCCTCCGCACGATGAACCCCGCCGGCGAGGCGATCATGCCCAGGGGATCGCTGATCGCGAGGCCGATTCGCTTCCGGCCGTAATCCACCGCGAGAAATCGAGCGAGCGCGGCGTTCATTTCGTCTAGCCCTGCGCCATCTGGATGAAGAATTCCTTGTTGTTCTTCGACTTCGCCATCTGTCGCAGCAGGAACTCGATCGCCTCCGCCTCGGGCATGTCGGCCAGAAACTGACGGAGCAGGATCACGCGATTGATCTCGGCCTGACTGAGAAGCAGCTCCTCCTTTCGCGTGCCCGAGCGGAAGATGTCGATGGCCGGATAGATGCGCCGGTCGGCGATCTTGCGATCGAGGACGAGCTCCATGTTTCCCGTGCCCTTGAACTCCTCGAAGATGACGTCGTCCATGCGGGAGCCCGTCTCCGTGAGAGCCGTCGCGATGATCGTGAGCGAGCCACCGCCATCGATGTTTCGCGCCGAGCCGAAGAATCTCTTGGGCTTATGCAGAGCGCTCGCGTCTACGCCACCCGAAAGAATCTTCCCCGACTGAGGCGCGACGGTGTTGTGCGCGCGCGCGAACCGGGTGAGCGAATCGAGCAGGATCACGACGTCCTTGCCATGTTCGACGAGTCGCTTCGCCTTTTCCAGCACCATGTCCGACACCTGTACGTGTCGCGCGGCGCCTTCGTCGAAGGTCGAGCTGACCACTTCGGCCCGGGTGGTGCTCGCGATCATCTCCGTCACTTCCTCCGGCCGCTCGTCGATCAGCAGCACGATGATCGTGACCTCCGGATGATTCTCGGCGATCGCGTTCGCCATCTTGTTGAGCAGGATGGTTTTTCCGGCGCGTGGCGGTGAGACGATGATTCCGCGCTGGCCCTTTCCGATCGGGGCCATGATGTCGACGACGCGCATGCTCAGATCGCCATCCTTCATTTCCAGCCGCAGTCGCTCGTCCGGATAGCGGGGGACGAGGTTGTCGAACGGGACGCGATCCTTCGCTTTCTCGGGATCTTCGGCGTTGACGCTCTCGACTTTGAGAAGCGCCAGGTAGCGCTCCCATGGCTTCGGTGGGCGGACCTGACCGCGGATGTCGTCACCTGTCCTGAGCCCGAATCGCTTAATCTGCGAGGGTGAGACGTAGATGTCGTCCGGGCCGGGGAGATAGCTCCAGTCCTGGCTGCGCAGGAATCCATAGCCTTCGGGCAGGATCTCCAGGACGCCATCACCGTGCAGCATGATGTCTGTATCGAGCAGATTCTGCTCGATCTGGAAGATGAGATCCTGCTTCCGGAGGCCTGACGAGCCATCAATCTTGAGGCCGTCGGCCATCTCCTGAAGCTCGCTCACGGATTTTCGCTTTAGCTCGGCGATATCCACGTTGTTGGGAGGGGCAGAAAGAGGTGGGGCGTGCTGAAACCGAGCGGGGGAGCTCGAATTACTGTGCGGTTGCGGAGGTGCTGAAGGAGGGGAAGTGGGTCGCGCTTTACGACGCCTGATTCTTCTCGAAGCTAATGGCGCCGAAAAAAGTGGTCAAGTCAGAATCAGATGTACGAGTCAGAATCTGATGTAGCGGAGCGGATGACTTTTGGCGTCCTTGATGAGCAAAGTGAGTAGTGTATGAGTACGCGCGAGTTGAAGTGTGAGCGTGGTGTCCGAATGCGCGGCAGCAATGGAGCCGAGGGGGTCAGCCAATAGGGTCCGCACGGTGTCGAGCTCGGCGAGAACGTGAGTGGCCTTGGTGACGAGGGTAGTGTCGGCCCTGAAGCGACCGAGACTTCCCCTGTTCGACGCCATCAGAGTGCGGATCGAGTCGGCAGTCGCCATCGCATGAGAGGCGCGCGAGCGAAGGTCGCGCCTCATCGCCCGCGCGATAGTGCCATTTCCCCTCGTGGCTCGCGCGCTCAGGCTCGACATACCGGCGCTCACATCGGGCAGATCGGCAAGCCCGCTCGCGCGGTAGTTTCCGATCGTGCCTACGGGGCGACTGATCTTGTCCGCGAGCTCTCTTGTAG
>Ga0310810_10009426_pt1 | contig 11297 bp, 12 predicted proteins | sample NCmetagenome_FD_207641 | JGI IMG/M metagenome (GOLD analysis project Ga0310810, IMG submission 207641) | Soil microbial communities from experimental microcosm in Duke University, North Carolina, United States - NC | ecosystem: Engineered > Artificial ecosystem > Soil microcosm > Unclassified ... | reverse complement strand
TTTTCTTATAGGCAACGCCGGCGTTTTGCTCACGCGCGTTCGCTACCTCAAGCAAACAGGTAGAAAAAAATTCGCCATTGTCGACGCCGGCATGAACGATCTCATCCGGCCGGCGCTATACCAGAGCTATCACGAAATTGTTCCGGTGATTGAGCCGAAGACCCTCACCCCAACCCTCTCCCTCGAAGGGAGAGGCGGACGCGAAGCGCCCGGTGAGGGTGAATTTGTCAGCCGTGATCAGAGCACGACAGAAAAATTCGACATCGTTGGGCCGGTGTGTGAATCCGGTGATTTTTTTGCGCTCGACCGGGAAATGCCCGAACTGCGCGCAGGCGATTTGTTAGCAATCATGAGCGCGGGCGCGTACGGATTTGTGATGGCGTCGAATTACAATTCGCGTTCTTTTCCGGCAGAAGCGCTGGTTCGCGACGACAAGTTCGCGCTGATCCGGACGCGGCAAACGCGGGAAGACCTGGTTCGCGAAGAAGTGAAGCCTAATTGGAGTGACGGAGTGTTGGAGTAATGGAGTGTTGATTGTTCATTTGGCCGTGCTTACTTCAATACCCCATCACTCCAATACTCCACTACCGCATTGCGCCAACTTCCCACCCACTTGCGGAATTTCGTGCTCTGCATAAATAGTCTTCCTCGTCGGAAATGATGAAACGTCTGTTACTCGTATGCTCTTTGTCGATGGTCGCGCTTGGTCTGCGCGCCGCGCCGCCCCACGGGGGTGAATACATAATCCTGGTTGGCGGGCCATCGATGTATCAATGGGAAAAATACAAGGCTTTCCCGCACGATCATTGGTGGGCGAACTTTGTGCGGGCAGCGCGTTTGCGCACCGAACAGATCCAGAGCCAGATGCCGGATACGAAGATTACCTGGCTTGTTTACAAGCAGGGTTACGTGGATCGTGCAACGCAGGAGCACCAGGATCTGATCAGTCTAATTGGTACAGTCCGCGACAAATTTAACATCAATCTCGTTTGGTTCGGCCCGGGCAAAGAGGTCATTGACTATTTGAACCACGGGCAACCGCGAGATCAGATGAAGGTTACAGGTTTCGAATTCTTCGGGCATTCGAACCGGGCGTGTTTCATGTTCGATTATAGCAACAACATCGATAGCGCTACTAAATCCTGGCTGCACGAAAACGATCTGAAACAAATCAATCGTCGTGTCTTCGCTCGTGGCGCTTACATCAAGAGCTGGGGCTGCCACACCGGTGAGAGCATGTCCAGGAAGTGGTACGCGGCGACTGGGACACGCATGATTGGCGCCATCGGCAAAACGCAATTCATGATGGAAGAACTGCCGATCCTCTGTTCGGAGGACGGCAGGTGGGTCAACTAGTTTTCGATTGCGGATTTCCGATTTTCGATTGCGGATTGATTCTTATTAACACCGGCCTTCAGGCCGGGTGGTTGCCTGGCGAATGCGCATCAGCCGTTTTAACGGCTTCGCTCAGTCTACCGACGCGACAAGAAAGCTGTTAAAACCGTGCCGGACTGTTCGGAGTAGCCACTGGGCTGAGTCCGGCCGCAATAAGACATTTGTCGTTCCTCGTTCGGAAAATTTGAGATCGACATTCGCAGGCCGTGTTGCCATGAGAGTATGCGGCTTAGATGGTGTCACAGAAACCTCAATAGAAAGAAGTTATGAATTGGAAGAAATTCTTTTTCGCATTCATCGCGGCGTTCGTTTTCCTCTTCGTGTTCGGCTTCCTTTGGTATGCAACCCTAATGCACGACGCACATCGGGAAGTGGCGACGCTCTTGCGGCCGGAAGCCGACCTAAAGAGCTACTTCGGCTGGCTTGCCCTCGGTCAGTTCGTCATGGCATTTTTTTTCACCCTGCTGTGTGCCCGCTACATTCCAGGCGGACGCGCAGGCGCCGGAGCGATGCTTGGGCTTCTGGTGGGACTAGTGTACGCGGGACCACATTTAATCTCGTTCGCAGTCCAACCATTAACGTTTAAGATCCTTTTCGGTTGGATCGCTGGCGCTGTGATCCAATTCACAATCGCAGGCGCTATCATCGGCGCTATCTACAAACCAGCGACTGAGCACATCATGTATGTAAGGGAGCCATCGCGCTGACCCGCTTGAGACAGCTTCTCTCGTCTGTTCCGACTCATAGCTCCAAGACCATCGCAATTTATGAAACGGTTTATCATGGCTTTTATCGCCGCGTACATTTTCCTGTTCGTGTGGGGTTGGCTGGTTAACGGGGTTTTGCTCAAAGACGTTTATGCCGAATCGGCGCGTCTCTGGCGGCCGGAAAGTGAAATGAGGAGTTTGTTTCACTGGATCATTATTGGCCAGGCGCTGGTTGTTTTCGCCTTCGTAATGCTCTACGCGAGCGGTTTCGCAGGGGGCGGGGTAATTGCCGGAATTCGGCTCGGTCTCCTGCTGGAAATCGCAGCGATCGGGATGCGCCTTGGCTTTTATGCCGTCCAACCGATTCCAGGAAAACTGATTTTTTACGGAAGCATCGGCGGCATCATTGAGATGGTTATCGTCGGGGCAATGGTCGGCGCGATTTACAAACCGGCGCCGTCACGCACGAGTTAAGAAATCAGCTACGATAGTCGCGAGCTTCCGGGGAGCGCGAGCGCCTCGCTCGCTGGTTTCGGCGCCCTCGCCGAAACTCTCAGCGGTAATCCCGCCAGGGTGCGCAAGTCATCAGAGAAGTTTACGATGGCGAGGCGCTCGCGCTCCCCAATAACGGGATCACCATTTCGACGTTGGACGTTCAGGATTGAGCATTGAACGTTAACGTCGATGGATGAAAATTTAAAAACGCCCGCCGTACTCGGTTATCGCATGCCGGCGGAATGGGAACCGCACACTGCAACATGGCTATCGTGGCCGCGACGCGAGGGGATTAGTTTTCCTAACTCGTTCGATCGCGTTCTGCCTGCGTTGCGTGCCATGGTCGAAGCGTTGATCGAATCCGAGCAGGTCTGCATCAACGTTTGCAACGGTGCGCGTGAGGCAGAAGCCCGCTCGGTTTTGAGCGGACTGCCGATGGAACCTGCCCGCAATGCTACGCATGGCGTTGCAGGCGGGCGGATCACCTTTTATCATGTCCCAACGAACGAGCCATGGTGCCGCGATCACGGCCCGATTTTTCTCACGCGCGACCGCGACCCGAGATCCTCCACAGGACGGATTCGCCGTGGCGAACTTGCCGTTGTCGACTGGGATTACAATGCATGGGGAAACAAATATCCGCCGTTTGATCTCGATGAAATCGTGCCGACACGGCTCGCTGAAATCCTGAAACTGCCGGTTTTTTATCCGCACATGATCCTCGAAGGCGGCTCGATAGACGTGAACGGCAGCGGCGCATTACTCACGAGTGAGTCTTGCCTCCTAAACAAGAATCGGAATCCCAATCTTTCGCGCGATGAGATCGAGCAACGCCTGCGCGATTATCTCGGCGTCAGCGACATTCTCTGGCTCGGCGATGGCATTGCCGGTGACGACACCGACGGTCACATCGATGACCTCACGCGATTTGTATCCGAGCGCACTGTCGTAACTGTCGTTGAGGAGAATCGCGCTGACGAAAATTACGAGCCGCTTCAGGAGAATCTCGCGCGCCTACGCGAGATAAAAATTGGTGGGCGCAACCTCGACATCCTCACGCTTCCGATGCCGACGAAGATCGTACGCGAAGGACTGCGACTCCCGGCGAGCTACGCGAATTTTTATATCGCAAACACATGCGTGCTGGTGCCCACATTTACCGATCCGAACGATGAAGCTGCGTTATCCGTCCTGCGCCAATGTTTTCCGGATCGGCGCGTGATCGGCATCGATTGCCGCGAGTTAATCTGGGGCTTGGGCACTTTTCATTGCCTGACGCAGCAGCAACCGGCTGTGTGACCACGTCACCCCGGGCGAAGTCGAGGAATCCCGCTGTACTACCCCACGGTTTCGCCACGGGCTCCCTTGACTTCGCTGCGCTCCGCTCGGGATGACAGAAAGGTTGCCTCCACGCGCGTTCCCATTAACACCTGGCTTCAGCCAGGTGCTACTTGCCCGTTCCCCGAGCTCAGTTGTTTTGATTCCGATGAGCACCGGGTTGAAACCCGGTGTTACTGAGATTAGTCCGCCGCCATTTCGCGTGCCACCGGTTCGAGCACGCGCCAGACGTTTTCAGCCAGGATCTTTTGGCCGGCGGCATTCGGATGAATGCCGTCGGGCAAATTCAACGAAGGATTGCCTGCCACGCCTTCCAGTAAGTAGGGCACAAAGGCCGCTCGATTTTTCGCCGCTAAATCGGCAAACATTTGGCCGAATGCGGAGACGTAGTCGTCAGCCGTATAACCGGGGAGTTGCATTCCTGCGATGACCACCCGCGCATTTGGGTTTTTCGCTTTCACCTTGTCGATGATCTGTTGGAGATTGTTTTGGATTTGGTCGATCGGCAGGGCGCGAAAGGCGTCGTTGATCCCCAGTTCCAGAATCAAGATGTCGATTCTGTGCTTTAAATGCGGCGGCAAGCGTTCCAAGCCGCCGTCAGTTGTCCCACCGGTGGCGCTCGCGTTGATCACTGAAAAGTTCAGGCCCGCCGCGCGCAGTTTTTTAGCGAGTAAAGCTGGATAAGCTTCGCTGTGTTTAAGCATGAAGCCCTCTGACAAACTGTCGCCGAACACCAGAATGGCTTTCGCAGGCGCGCCTGCCGAGACTGGAATAGACAACATCGAGAATGCAACTCCAAGCGGCGCGATGCAAGCTTTCACAACCAAACGCTCAACGCCCAAGGCCCAACTCTCAACACTCAATCGAGAATTTCTGCATTGGACATTGAATGTTGGGCGTTGAGCGTTGGACGTTTTCGGTTTAACGATTCAACTCTTCAACCTTCAACTTTCAACTTTCTTATGGCCAATTTTGCTATCAACGGTTTCGGGCGCATCGGACGCAACGTCCTTCGCGCGATGTCAAAAAAACAAGTGGAGCGTGTTGTAGCGGTGAACGATCTCACCGACACGCATACCCTGGCGCATCTCCTTAAGTGGGATTCGGTGCACGGTAAATTCGACGGCGAGATCGGGTACGACGACGAAAATATTATCGTGCGGGGTCACAAGATTAAGGTTTTGAAAGATCGCGATCCAGCGAACCTTCCGTGGAAAAAATTGGACATCGATGTGGTGCTTGAATCGACCGGCTTGTTCACCAGTCGGGATAAGGCCGAGCTGCACTTGAAGGCCGGTGCCAAACGCGTGTTGATCAGCGCACCGGCAAAGGATCCGGACGTGACGATTTGCGTCGGCGTGAACGACGGGGTGTATGACCCCGCAAAGGACAAAATCGTCTCCAACGCCAGTTGCACCACGAACTGCCTCGCACCCATGGCGAAAGTATTGAATGACACATTCGGGATCGCGCACGGATTCATGAGCACGATCCACAGTTATACAAACGACCAACGCATTCTCGATTTTCCCCATAGCGACCTCAGACGTGCGCGCTCTGCAGCAATCAACATTATTCCGTCCACGACCGGCGCGGCAAAGGCGATTGGCGAAGTAATTCCAGCGCTCAAAGGAAAACTAAATGGCGGCGCGTTCAGGGTGCCGACGCCTGATGGTTCGGTCACGGATTTCACTGCCGTGCTGGAAAAAGACGCGACGATGGACACGATCAATGCTGCGTTCAAGGAAGCAGCGTCGAATAAAAGCTACAAAGGCGTGCTCGAGTTCAGCGATGAGCCGCTCGTTTCCGAGGACATCGTCGGTAACCCGCACTCCTGCATCTTCGATAGCAAGCTGACGCTGACGATGGGCAATCGTTTCGTAAAAGTTGTCGGCTGGTACGATAATGAGTGGGGCTACAGCAATCGGTGCGTGGAGTTGATGGAAATGCTGGCCGAATAATCGGAACAGTGGAGTTCTGGAGTGATGGAGTAATGATATTCTCTCCGACGCCACTCCAATACTCCAACACTCCAATGAAACTTACTCTCCGTGATCTTGACGTCCGTGGGAAACGCGTGCTGATGCGGGTGGACTTCAACGTTCCAACCGAACTTCGCAACGGCAAGCTTCGCGTGACTGATGACACGCGGATCCGTGAAAGCCTACCGACGATCAATTACCTGCGCGAACACGGCGCGAAAACCATTTTGATGTCGCATTTCGGCCGGCCCAAGGGCAAGCCCGTTGAGAAATATTCGCTTCGGCCAATTGGCGAATTTTTGCATTCGCTCATTCATCAGCCCGTCATTTTCAGTCATGACACCGTTGGTGATGTGCCGAAGAAAATCGTTGAGCACATGGAGAATGGCGATGTCGCCCTGCTCGAGAATGTTCGGTTTCAACCAAATGAGGAGGCGAACGATCCAGAATTCGCCAAGGCGCTTGCCGAGTTGGGCGATTTTTATGTGAACGATGCTTTCGGCGCCGCGCACCGGGCGCATGCTTCAACGGTGGGCGTTACAAAATTCGTGTCCAAATCGGCCATGGGTCTTTTGATGGAAAAAGAGCTGAAGCATCTCCGCGATGGACTTCAGAATCCCGCCAGGCCGTTCGTTGTCATTTTAGGCGGCGCCAAGGTATCGGACAAAATCGGTGTTCTGAAAGCGTTGATGGAAAAGGCGAACACGATTCTCATCGGCGGCGCAATGGCGAACACGTTTTTGAAAGCGGAGGGGATTCCAGTTGGCGCCAGCCGAGTTGAATCTGACAAGGTCGGTCTCGCGCGAGAGCTTTTGGACCTGGCGAAGCAACGCGGAGTAAAATTTCTCATTCCGATTGATGTGGTCGAGGCGGATGAAATCCAGCCCGGCGCAAACATGCGAAACACCAGCCGTCTCTCGCCGCAGCACGGCATCACCGACGGCTGGCAGGCAGTGGATATCGGCGCGGCAACGATCGCACTTTACCAGGAGGAAATTGCCAGGGGTGAAACGATTTTGTGGAATGGACCGATGGGCGTTTTTGAAATCCCTGAATTCGGCGAAGGCACAATCGCCATCGCAGAAGCGATGGCGCAATCAGGCGCGACCACCATTATCGGCGGCGGCGACTCGGTGACGGCGGTCAAACAGGCCGGGCTCGCCGCGAAAATGACGTTTATTTCCACCGGCGGCGGCGCGACGCTAGAATTATTGGAAGGCAAGGAATTGCCTGGCGTCGCGGCGTTAAGTGATAGGTAATAGGCTGTGCCAGTCCGCGAGCCCGTTTCGAAGGTTCATGTTGAGCCTCCGGCGCCCCACAAACTGACCCGCCGCGGGACTTTCGTCCGAGCGCTGATTAATACAGGCATTGGTGTAGCCGCATTCCTTATTACCTGTGTCGGTCTGCGGGTCGTCCTGCCGTTTCCAGAAATCGATGGTGGGGTTTCCCAGAAATTCCGGTTTTTCGCGGCGCACAAGGACGAATTTGACACGCTCTTTATTGGATCGAGCCGCGTCTATTTTCAGATCTCACCTGCTATTTTTGATCGCGTCACACGCGAAAGCGGGATGCCCACGCACAGCTTCAACTTCGGCATTGGCGGCATGTATTTGCCGGAAACCGCTTATCTGCTTGAGCAGATCTTGAACCTGAAGCCGCGCAACTTGAAATGGGTCTTCATTGAATACGATGAAATGCAGACGAAGTGGTCCCCTGAGAACCAGACCAGCCGGCGTGCGCTCTATTGGGCCGACTGGAAGCGGGTGTCGCTGCTTTTACGAAAACTCACCGATGCTGGTACTGATCCGCTTTGGCTGCCGAGTCCGGCAAAACTTCGCGACATTGTTCTGCGTCAAAAAGACGAGAAAAATACGCGTAGTCTGCTGACATTTTATGCCGGGCAGTTTGAGAAAAATTTTGCCAACTTCGCAAGGGCGGCTGACGTCCTGGAGTATTTCTTGAGTCGCGACACAAAGAAACGTCGCGCGAGCTACCTTGGCGCAGCCAGTGATGGTTACGTCATCAGGCCTGGTCGAATGTCTCCCAGCCAGGCCGCAGTGTATGAGCGTGCGCTTGCGGCTGCGATGGCTCAACCGGGCACACGTCCTCTTTCACCTTATGCGGTGGAGGCCTATTGGCAGTGCGCCACAGAGGTTAGGAGTATTGGAGCCACCCCAATTTTTTTGATCACGCCAAACACGCCGCAAATTAACGTCGCCACCGAAAATACCGGGCTGCCAGGCGCCGTGATGGCCTTTAATAACCCGCGAGCTTACCCGAGCCTCTATCGCAGCGACGCACATCGCGATGGGCAGCATCTTACCAAATCGGGGGCAGAAGAATTCACGCGTATTGTGGCAGCAAATTTTGTAGAGCTTGCGCGAGCAGGCGGAGTCAAGTGATCAACAATCAATCGGACGCGGTCTAACTCGCACCTCATTCCCAGTTCGAATGTCTTTCGTTGAATTTCGCTTCCTCTGGTTTTTTCTGCTCGTGTTCATCGTCTACTGGGCGATGCGCAACAATACCGCGCGAAAAGTGTGGCTTCTCCTCTGCAGTTATGCTTTTTACGCGGCTTGGAGTTGGAAATTTACATTCCTACTCCTCGGGTCAACGACAGTGGACTACATCGTCGGCCAAATGCTCGGACGCACTGAAAGTCCGGCATGGCGGCGTTTCTGGATTGTTACCAGCGTATGCGTGAACCTCGGCGTCCTGGGTTTTTTCAAATACTTTAACTTTTTTGTCTCTTCGGCGTCCGGGTTTCTGGCATGGCTCGGCTTACCGGCGAGCGTGAACACGCTCAACATTATTCTGCCGGTGGGCATCAGCTTCTACACGTTTCACTCGATGAGTTACACGATCGATGTGTACCGTCGAAAGCAGCCACCTATCTCGAATTTTGTCGATCTTACGTTGTTCGTCAGTTTCTTCCCGCCGCTGGTAGCGGGACCGATAGTTCGTGCAGTTTACTTTCTGCCGCAGCTCGTCTCCGCCAAGAGATTTTCCAATGTCGATGTTCGAGGCGCGGTGATGTTATTCCTGTCGGGATTCATTAAAAAGGCGTGCATTGCCGATGGAGTGGCGCCGACCGTGGATCGCTACTTCGCTCATCCGGCGAATTTCACTTCAATGAGCGCGTGGATTGCCGTGTTGTTCTATGCAGTCCAGGTCTACTGCGATTTTTCCGGCTACACAGACATGGCCATCGCCGCCGCCCGGCTACTTGGGTATCAATTGCCGAACAACTTCAACTTTCCATACTTCGCCAGGAACGTTTCTGATTTCTGGCGGCGCTGGCACATCAGTCTCTCAAGTTGGCTGCGCGATTATCTCTACATTCCACTTGGCGGAAATCGCGGCTCGCGTGGGTTCGCGTACCGTAATGTCATGATCACGATGCTGCTCGGCGGGCTCTGGCATGGAGCTGCATGGACGTTTGTTATTTTTGGCGCGTTACATGGAACCGCCCTCATCATCCATCGCGAATGGATTCGCCTCACCGAGGGCCTTAAATGGGCTGCGCGGGTAATGCGCTGGTTCGCCTGGCCGATAACGATCTATGCGATATGCTTTGCCTTGATCGTTTTCCGTGCGCAGGATCTCGGCGGTGCAGGAACAGCACTAAAGCAGTTCGCGTTGTTTTGCGGCGGTGGTGACGAACATTTCCACCGATGGTTTCTCCTGGTGATTGTGGCACTCGCCCTCATCCATTGGCTCAATTTTCGTCGATGGTTTCCAGAATCATGGCGACGATGGCCAGCGCCAGTCTTCGCTGCGGCTTACGGTTGCACTTTTGCCGTCGTCCTCTTATTTGTTCCGCCCCACTACACCCCCTTCATTTATTTTCAATTTTGAGTCCAAAGCGAGGAATCAAATCACATGCGCAAAAAAATCGTCGCCGCCAACTGGAAGATGAACATGACGCAGGCCGAGTCGGAGCGGTTTGTGGAGTCGTTGTTGCTTCGCGACGTAGGCGAAATCAACGATGTCGAAGTGGTCATCATTCCGCCCTTCACCGCGATTGCGAAAGTAACCGAAGCATTAGGTAACGCGCAGAACATCAAGGTCGGCGCGCAAAACATGTATTGGGAGAAGAACGGGCCGTTTACCGGCGAGATCAGTGCTGCGCTTTTGCGCGACCTGTTTGTGCACTACGTCGTGCTCGGCCACAGCGAACGCCGGACGTTGTTCGGCGAGACGGATGAAATGGTCAATCGTAAAGTGCGCGCGGCGCACGAGGCAGCGCTGCGTCCCATTGTTTGTGTTGGCGAAACCCTCGAGCAACGGGACAGAGGCAACGTTGAAAAGATACTGGCGATTCAATTGCGCGGCAGTCTCGCCGGCCTGACGCCGAAAGAATTGCAGGAAACAGTGATTGCATATGAGCCGGTCTGGGCCATCGGCACCGGGCGCAACGCAACACCCCAGCAAGCGCAGGAAGCGCACGCGTTCATTCGACATATCCTCCGCGAAATGACCGACGAAACCACAACCGAGCGAGTGCGGATCCAGTACGGCGGCAGCGTCAAACCGGAGAACGCCCGCGAACTCATGAGCCAGCCCGACATCGACGGCGCCCTTGTTGGCGGAGCCAGCCTAGACCCACGCAGCTTTGCTCAGATCGTGAAGGCCGCGCGCGGAGAATAGGGCTGCACGTAAAGGTCTGGAACAAGCTTCAGATTCGCGGTCGACTGCGCAGGCAGCTCGTTCAACCCCGCCACTGGGTCTTTTTTCCCGCAACCTGCGAGCAAGAAGATGGGCGCGATGAGCGTCAACGTGACAACTTTCACAGCGTGCTTCATTTAAGGTGCGACCTCGTACACCACCTCGACGTGAGGGTCCGAGTTCGTAGACATAGAGAACGAAAAGGTTCTCGGCGGAATGACTGTGGCGCCGATCTGATCGAGGACGGTCACAGTGACCTCTCCGTGTTCTTCGACGAGGTCGAGCACGAGGATCACTCGGCTAGCCCGGGATGGAATCGTCAAGACTAGATCGACTGAACTCCCCGGAGGCACCGTCAGGGTCTCTTCCAGTTCTAGCCGACCCCTCACCACCGCGTGAAGCATTGCGGCGGTGCCATTGGCTGCATCACCGACCCGGAAGGTGTATGGAACGCCGGCGTGAAGTGGGCCGCCGGGCTGAAGGTTGAGCGGAATGAAGACCGCTTCAGCGGCTGGAGTGTTAAGCATAGCGGCAACGAGCAGCATAAGCGTCAGTTTTTTCACGGTTCTTCCTTTCTTGGGTTGTGATCTTTTTGCTTGAGGCTGGATTGTTGGCACATTTGCATCTCCCACTTGTCGTGTTGAAATGATCATTGCTTTTCCCTTTCCAAAGCAATTCGAGCTGCGGATCTGCGCAGAATGGAACGTAAACA
>Ga0310810_10009425_pt1 | contig 11297 bp, 9 predicted proteins | sample NCmetagenome_FD_207641 | JGI IMG/M metagenome (GOLD analysis project Ga0310810, IMG submission 207641) | Soil microbial communities from experimental microcosm in Duke University, North Carolina, United States - NC | ecosystem: Engineered > Artificial ecosystem > Soil microcosm > Unclassified ... | reverse complement strand
GCGTGATGATGCAGCGGAGGTTCTGGTCGAACCGGTCGATCCGCGCGAGGTAGATCCCGGTGAGGCGTTCCGACGTGAGCTTGCGCTGCTGGATCCACCGCGAAAGACGCGTCACTGGGGCGAACGCTATGTCCGCGTCGCTCGACGGGAGTGGACCTGGATCCGCGTTCGATCGAATGAATCGATCTCGCTGCACACCGACGGTGATGCCCGGAAGCGAGGCCGGATCCCATACGGACGCCGGTGCGAGCTCCGGCTCGAGCGGCACTTTCCGCGGACCGGTCCGTCGCTCGAGCATGGGAGCCATCGCCGTCCGCCAGCTGCCGACGGCCATCGCTCGCTCGGCATCCGTCATCGTCACCTGGGTCAGCTTCTCCGCCTCCGCGAACGTCGTGGCCGACACCTCCGGCCCGACGGCCGGCGCGGTGTTGAACGCCACCGGGGCACCGGGGGTCGACGGCGTCGAAGGCAATGGCGCGGCGCCCGTTTGTTTGGCACTCGTGTCCGATTCGCCGCGACACGCTGCAGCGACGGCGGCGAGGCCCATTGGCGCACGGATGAGGAACTCTCGGCGGGTGTTCAAGACGATGTCTCCGGGGTAAGGTCGTCGAATTCCTGCGCGGCCTCGGTCGCGGGCTCGGTCGAGATCTCGAAGCAGCAGCGGGGCTGCGCGCCGCGCTCACATCGTTCGCGCACCGGCGTTCCAATCAACTCGCCCAACAGAGTCTCCATCGCGCGACACACGTGCGGCTGACCGTGCACCGCGGCAGCGAGCAGGCAACCGAACCCGCGGATCCGCAGCGCGTCCTCCGCGCGCTCCACCTCGTTCGGCGCGCCGAGTTCCTGGAGGAGCGCCGATGCCTCGTCGACGCGTTGGGGAAGCGGGCCGCGGGGACGATGCCACTCGGCTGCGAGGCGTCGGCCAACGTCTCTCATGAGCTCCGTGAGCTCCTTATCCGATAGCCGGTCGCCGAGGGCGCGCATGAGGTGCGACGCGAACGGCATGTACGCACGCGACAGGGCGTCGTCGACTCCCGCCGCCAGCTCGTAGGTGGCGGACGGGCGCGTCTCGCCACGCCGAACCCCGGACTTTCGGATCAAGCCATCCCGTTCGAGGACCGTGAGATGGACGCGGACGGCGTTGTACGTGAGATCGAGCTGCTCGGCGATCTCGGTCGCCGTTGGCTGCAACCTCCGTATGAGGTCGATGATCCGGCCGCGCGTCCCCGCCAACGAACCCGGCTTTACGGACCGTTCGCTCATTTGGACTCCCGGGGCGCTCGTTGCCCTCTGGCATTTACGGAGCAGATATTGCACATTTGCATTCGTTATCTGCTATATCTTGGATGCCGCTCCAAAAGAGGAGGTCTGTTCATGCATCGGAAGAAGTTCGCTCTGGCGCTGCATTCGCGCGATGCGGCCATTGGTCGATCGAAGCTCCGGTTCGCATTCGACCGCCCTCGCCCATCGCTCCTCCTCCTGGCCCTCGGCGCGTCGATCGGGGGGTGCGCACGCGACGAGAGCACTCCCAATGCGCCGCGATCTGCTGCTGTCATCAACGCCTCCGAGACGCGGATGAACCCCGCGACACTCGCCGAGGGGAAGAAGACTTTTCGTTTCGATACATACGGCGACGAGACCTTCTGGACCGACACGCTCCGGATGCACGAGGTCATCCGGACAGCGGTCAGCCCGGCGACCGCCCTGTCCGTTGGCCTCAAGGTTGACGCGGACGCCCTCCCACCTGAAATCGTTGCCGGAATCAAGAACAAGACAGTCGATCTGAACTCGCCGGCGACCACCGTGGCGCTCCTCAAGCTTGGCGCGGTCGTCGGCGTGATCGGTACGGTCGAAGGCAGCACCCTCACGCGCGTGGGCATCACGTGCGCGCTGTGTCACTCGACGGTCGATAACTCGTTCGCGCCTGGCATCGGACATCGACTCGATGGCTGGCCAAATCGGGACCTCAACCCCGGCGCGATCATCGCGCTCTCGCCCGCGCTGACAGCGGCGCAGCGCGCCGTGTACAACTCGTGGGGCCCCGGGAAATACGATCCGCGGTACAACATCGACGGGATCAACATGCCGGTGGTGATTCCGCCGGCCTTCGGCCTCCGGCACGTGAAGCGTGAGATCTACACCGGCGACGGCGTGGTGTCGTACTGGAATGCGTACGTGGGGATCACGCAGATGCATGGGCACGGTCACTTCGTCGATTCCCGCATCGGTGTCGATATCAACAACCCTCCGGATCTCATCTCGGACAAGCTCGAAGCCCTCCGGGCCTATCAGTTCAGCATCGAGGCGCCCGAGGCACCGGCTGGCGGTGACAAGGCCGCCGCGCAGCGCGGTCGCGCGGTGTTCAATGGCGTCGCGAAGTGCGCCTCCTGCCACCTGGGCGACGCGTTGACTGACGTGAATGCCAATCGGCTGCACACGCCAGCGGAGGTCGGCCAGGACGCGGCGTACGCGCAGCGAAGCGCTACGAAGTTGTATCGCACGACGCCGCTCCGCGGCCTCTGGCACCCGCCGCAGCTCCAGGGACCGTACTTCCACGACGGCAACGCGCCGACGCTCGATGCCGCGGTCGCACACTACGAGCGGCTGTTGGGCCTAACGCTGACCGCGCAGCAGCGAGCGGATCTCGTGGCATACCTGAAGACGTTGTGAGCAGTGTTTCGCACGGTACCATTCCTACTCATCAGCGCCGCGGCGAAGTCTGGCGGGTCGTTTCCAGGACGACGACCTGATCCAACTCCTCCGCGGCGCGCGTGGGCAGCGTGAGCGTGATGCCTTCCGCGGTCTCGGTGACCGGAACCGACGCACCAGTCGCCAGCAGCGACGCTCGTCGCACCCGCGCGCCTAACGCCGGAAGCGCCAGCGGACGATCCGCCCACGACAGCACGTGCACGTAGACGGTGTCGCCGCGACGGGTCGTCGCCCCCCACGACCGCGGAGGGATGGGGCCTGCGCGGGTCCCGTAGACCGATCGGCCATTCGTCGTGAGCCATTGGCCGATAGCCTGTAACCGCTGGACGAACTCCGGGTCGATCGTCCCATCAGGGCGCGGCCCGATGTTGAGCAGCAGGTTCGTCCCCGTGCCTGCGGCGCGCACGAGCGTACCTACCAGCTCGCGCACCGACTTGAAGTTGCGGTCCGTGATGTTGAACCCCCACGAGCCATTCATCGTGAGGGAAGTCTCGGTTGGGAGGGCACCGATCTCGGTGGTGTTGAAGCCCGCGGTGTTCGCGCCGGGCAGGTCCTGCTCGAACGTCTGCACGTCCTCACCGGGCAGCGGCGCCCGGTGGTGGTTCGGGATGATCAGGGCAGCCGGTTGCAGTCGATGGATCAGCCCGTACGTCTGCTGCAGCCGCCAGTCCGCGTTAGGCTTGTCCCACATCCCGTCGAACCAGATGCCGCCCACGGCGCCGTAGTTCGTCAGTAGCTCGCCGAGCTGCGTGTCGAGAAAATCGAGGTAGCGATTCCAGTCGCCGTTCATGGGCCGGCCGCTCCATCGACCCGTTTCGCCACGTGGCCAATAATCCGGGTGATGCCAGTCCAGCTGCGAGTAATAGAAGAACAGTTTGATGCCCTGACGTTGACACTCCTCGGCCAATTCCTTCAGCGGGTCGCGATGGAATGGCGTCCAGTCCACGATGTTGTATGGGGTCGCCGCGGTCTTGAACATCGAGAAGCCGTCGTGATGCCGCGACGTGATCGTGATGTACCGCATGCCGGCCGCGCGAGCGAGGCTCACCCAGGTCTTTGCATCGAACTTCACCGGGTTGAACGTGGTGGCGAGCCACTCGTACTCGGGAACCGTGATCTTCCGGTTCTGCATCACCCATTCGCCGTCGCCGAGCAGGCTGTAGACGCCCCAGTGGATGAACATTCCGAATCGCGCGTCCTGATACCACTCGCGCGCAGCGCGACGCGCGGGCGGGACGTCGGCCTGGGCCGACGCGAGTCGCGCCGGGCCGGCGAGCGCGAGCGTCAGAATCGCGACAGTGCAGGCGACTCGCGGCCGAACCCACCGAACAGCATTGCCTGTTGGCTGATGCACAGCTCGGCCTCCATAGAAGAGCGGTGTTCCAGGAGCGTCGTTCGCGCGAGTATACCCAAGTCCGCTTCGAGGACAAGACGCCTGCGGGACGACCCTCCGGCGACAGCGTGCACGTGGGGACGTTCGCTTGCATCACGCTGATCGTGGCGGGGATCGTCGGCCTCGAGCTGACGTAATCCGGTACGGAAAGGCATCACTCGAGCGCCGCCAGCACTACATCGAGCGCGCGGACACGGCCGAGTGTCGGGAAGATTCGGCGGACGCTGTGCTCGTGCAGGTCGAGCTCGCGGGCCGCCATGATCTCGGGGATGAATACCTGCTCGAACCCGCGCTCGTGCGCCGCCCGCGCCGTGGCCTCGACGCCAACGTTCGTCGAGATGCCGCCGAGGAGAATCGTCCGGATTGCTCTGCGCCCGAGCTGGACCTCGAGGTCCGTCGCGTAGAACGCGTTAGGCTGGTGCTTCGTCACGACGACGTCGTCGCTCCGGCGGTCGAGCTCGGGCACGAGCTCTGTCCACTCCGGCGTGATCGTCATCGGCGGCCGAGGTTGGTCCGCCTGAGGTCTCGGAAACAGGGCGCCGTTGGCTCCCGGGTCCACACGCACGAGGACGACGAGGACTCCTCGTGTGCGACACGCTGCCGCAAGCCGTGCCGCCCGCGCGATGACGTCCACTGCGGCGTTAGGCACCGTCTGGCCACCCGTGATGCCGCGCTGCAGGTCAATGAGCACGAGCGCGGTGGTGGCTGGATCAATGCTCAGGTCAGACATGGCCTACAGGTTCTCCTGGATGAATCGCGGATTCACGTGCACGTCGACCTGCACGAGCGGCTCGTCGCCAATGCACTTGAACTCGTGAATCTCACCGGCCTTGATCACGAGAATGTCCCCCGCTCCGGCCACGAACTCTTCGCCGTTCACGACGTACCGTCCCGATCCGGACCGGATGAACTGGATTTCGTCGTACGGATGCCGGTGTGGCCCGGGCCCGCGTCCAGGAGGCGCATTGAGAAGGAATACCGAGACGCTCACGTCGCCGTTGTCGGCGCCGACGAAATGGTGTGAGCTCCCCTTGAACGGCAGTGCTTCCTGGCGAACACGATACATGCGGATGCTCCGGAACCGGGCTGACTGAATGTGTAGCCGGCCACCGGCGGTTCCCGCCATCCGCTACTTCGCGTCGGAGGCCTCCTCATCAAGCCGCCGGCCGCCCGTCACGTCGACCGCATGAGACTGCAGCCCGCCTCCTGCGCCATGAGCGTCGCGAATACGCCCGTCGGCATGAGCGTCGCGCCAGGAATGAGATTCGCCCTGATGTCGTCATAGACCTGCTGGGGTGTCCGCTTCGCGGCCGTGGCGACCCGCGACGAGAACCCGCGCGTCGCCATATCGCAGCCAACGAAGATCACCCCACGCGCCGAGAGCGACTTGATCGTGGAGCTCGGCTTGTCGTCCGCCGCCGGACTCCCGTTCGCGCCTACGTCCTGGTAGTAGATGTTCCGCGTCGCCGGCTTGCCGGTCTTCGAGTCGGTCGTCTTCGTCGCGGTTCCGATGTCGTATTTCGCCCACATCGCGTCGTTGAAGAGCAGCGGCACGGCGCGATGGCGCAGCACCACGACCACGCTCGCGTCGGAGTCTCCGGTACCGAAGACGTCCTTCACCGACCCCAGATAGCTCATCGCGTGGTACAGCGCGGTGCCCTCGCTGATCTCCGGGGAATCGAAGACCGCCTTGTGCTTCGCCGTGATCCGCCCCATCCAACTCGAGTCCCACTCCTTCGGCGCAACCGGCATAGACCCGCTCGGCATTTCAGTCTGCGGCGCCGGAGTCGCTGGTTTCGGGGCCTGACTCGGCGCGTTCGTGGCGGTAGCGGCAGGCGCGCAGGCGACTGCCGCAAGTGCGGCGGCACCCGCCGCCAGCTCACCAATGAATTGACGGCGCTGCGTCTGCGGACCGGTCTTCGGCGTGCGGCTCATGGCTTCAAATTGGGGTCAGAGTCGAATTTCATCGTTTTGACGCGGCCCGCGGGCGATTCGTTGCAGATTCGCGAAACGACGTCGGATCTGTAATCGAACGATGAAATTCGACTCTGACCCCAATTCGACGATAGAATGAAGACTCGACCTCACCGCCAACCCTGATCATGCCTACCAAACCCCTCGGCATCGGCTTCATCGGCAGCGGCTTCAACCCACGCTTCCACATCCAGGGCTTCCAGGCCATCCGCGACGCCGATGTGCGCGGTGTCTGGAGCCCGAACAAGAAGAATGCGGCATCGGCTGCGGCGCTCGCGCGCACGCTCGACGTCGGCGACGCCAAAGCGTACGCGACCATCACGGAGATGGTCGCCGACCCGGAGATCGAAGCGATCTGGGTGTGCGGGCCGAACCACGCGCGCATCGAGAACGTCGAAGAACTCGTACACGCAATAGAATCCGGCAAGGGAACCCTCAAGGGGATCGCCTGCGAGAAACCGCTCGCCCGCAACGTCGCCGAGGCGAAGCAGGTCCTGGAGCTCGTTAGGCGTGTCGGGCTGCCGCACGGGTACCTCGAGAACCAGGTCTTCACGCCTCAGGTAGAGACCGGGAAGAACCTCCTGTGGGCGCGCGGCGCGGCAACGACCGGCCGACCCTACCTCGCGCGCGCGGCCGAGGAGCACAGCGGACCGCACGGCCCATGGTTCTGGCGCGGGAATCTCCAGGGCGGCGGCGTGCTCAACGACATGATGTGCCACTCAGCGCTCGTCGTCAGGCACCTGCTTACCAAGCCAGGCGAGTCGTACGACACAGTGAAGCCGGTGCGCATCACGGGGCACATCGCGAGTCTCAAGTGGTCGCGCCCGGAGTACGCGAAGATCCTGTCGAAGACGATGGACAAGGGCCTCGACTACACCAAGGCGCCCTCGGAGGATTTCGCGAACGTCGTCATCGAGTTCGAGACCAGCGACGGCTACAAGGTGCTCGGTGAAGCCAGCACCTCGTGGAGCTTCGTGGGCGCCGGCCTGCGTCTCTCGGCCGAGTTGTTAGGCCCCGAGTACTCGATGAGCTGGAACACGCTCGACTCGGGGCTCAAGCTGTTCTTCAGCCGCCAGGTGAAGGGTAAGCAGGGAGAGGACCTCGTCGAGAAGCAGAACGCCGAGATGGGACTCATGCCAGTGGTCGCGGGCGAAGCGATGGCGTACGGCTACGAGGCCGAGGACCGCCATTTCGTGCGTGTCTTCCAGGGAAAGGAGAAGGCGAGGCTGACGTTCGACGACGGCGTCGAGGTGGTGAGAGTCCTCATGGCCGCGTACGCGAGCGCCGAGGCAGGCAAGACGCTCGACTTTCCGCCGAAGGGGCTCGACAAGTTCGTTCCCAAGGTGGCGAAGGGTGAGTGGAAGCCGTGACGAGTCCGGCGAGGGCACGAAGTGAGACGCGGAGCTCGGCGCTCGTTCAGACGATCGACATCGAGACGCCGGAGCTGGTCACGTTCAGCTACACCATCGCGGGCGTAGGATCTCGCGTGGCGGCGGCGCTGATCGACTACCTGCTCTGCCTCCTCCTCTTCATCGCTCTCCTCGTCACCCTCGCGTTCGTCGGCGCCAACCGTCTCGTGTCGTTCGGTGGCACGTCGTCGGAAGCGTGGGCACTCGCGATCGTCGTGCTCGGCCAGTTCTTCATCCTCTGGGGCTATTACGTGCTCTGGGAGGGACTGGCCGACGGTCAGACGCCTGGCAAGCGATACATGCGCCTTCGCGTGGTGAGCGATGGCGGCTACTCGGTGTCGTTCGCCGGCTCGGCGATCCGGAATCTCGTTAGGATCCTCGACATGCAGCCGGTGTTCACGTATGGCGTGGGCATTGGAAGCATTCTCCTGACGAAGCAGGGAAAACGCCTCGGGGATCTGGCAGCTGGCACGCTGGTCGTGCGCGAGCAGGTGATGCGGGGGACGAGCAACAAACTGCCGGGGACGGGCGACGAGCGACGGGCGACCGAAAAACCGCGAGAAGCAGCCGCTGCCGCCGTGCGACACGCTCGGCTCAACGACGACGAGTACGCGGTGCTCGAGCGGTTCATCGAGCGACGCGAGTCGCTCGAGCCGGCAAGGCGGGCGGTGCTGGCGACGCGACTCCTCGAACGGTTCTCGAACGCACTGGTTGGCGCGCCGGCTGTCGCGGGCGGGGCGAACGAACAGCTCTTCGAGCTTTACACCGACGAGCGCCAGGCGCGCGCGAGTGGCGCGGTCGTCGGGCGCGAGACGGGCGCGGCGCGCGAGCGACACGCCATCGTCGCGTCAGGCACACCGCGATGGTCGTCGTTCGCCAAGCAGCTCGACCGCGCGCAACGCAGCGGACTCAAGTCGCTGGGCGAAGATGGTGTGCGAGACTTCGTGGCCGAGTACCGCGACCTTGCCGCCGACCTCGCGCGGCTGCAGACGGCGGCCCGCGGACGGGAGCGCGAGGAAGTGTTCTACCTGAGCCGTCTCATGGCCGGGGCGCACAACCTGCTCTATCGCGGGCGATCGCTGACGTTCAAGGATGTGTGGCGAACGTTCGCGGTCGACGCGCCGCGCGAGGTGCGTCGCTCGTTAGGCCCGATCGGGCTGGCCGCGGTGCTGATGTTCGGCCCGGCCGCCATCGCCTACACGGCGGTCGTCCAGGATCCGTCGGTGGCCAGCGTGTTCATTCCGGCCGGCATGCTGGATCGCGCCGAGGATGGCGTTAGACGCGCAAAAACGGGGCGCGGGTACATCTCCGATCCGGAGCTGTTCCGACCCGTCATGGCGACCAGCATCATTGCGAACAACGTGCAGGTGACGTTCGCGGCGTTCGCGATGGGAATCGCGTTCGGGATCGGCACCGTCATCGTGCTGGTGACGAACGGCGTCAGTCTCGGCGGCGTGTTCGGGCTGTACGCATCGAAAGGGATTGCGTCGCTGCTCCTGAAGTTCGTGGCACCGCACGGCGTCCTCGAGCTCACGGCGATCTGCATCGCGGGCGGCGCGGGATTTCTGCTGGCGGCCGGCCTGCTCGTGCCGGGAAACCGGCCGCGGGGCGAGGCACTGCGAGAGAACGGAAGGCGAGCGATTCGTCTCGTCGCCGCGTCCACTGTGCTGTTGCTCGTCGCCGGCACGCTCGAGGGATTCGTGTCGCCGATCGAGACGTGGCCCCTCGCGTGGAAGCTCGCGGTGTCGGCGGCGACGGCGATGTTCCTGGGTGTCTACTTGTCAGGCGGCCGTACACGCGTTAGGCCCCCTCAACCGGCCGAGAGCTCCGAGCCGTCCGACGTGCTCGGTCTCGGGGCGACGGGGTAATGGGCGGGGAGCTCCGGACGTACAACCGTTAGCGAGAACAGGAGATCGAACTTGTCCCCACGCTGCTTCGTCCTCGCCATCGTGTTGGCGGGGGTATCATCTGCGGGTGCACAGACCCCGACGTATGACCTGGTCATCCACGGGGGCCGGATCGTCGACGGTACCGGTGCGCCTTCGTATCGAGCCGACCTCGCTGTGCTGAATGGACGTATCAGCGTCATCGGTCGCCCGGATACCACGAAAGCGCGCCGCGTCATCGACGCCACGGGGTTGGTCGTGGCTCCCGGGTTCATCGACATGATGGGCCAGAGCGCAGACATGTTCACGCGCGGGTCGGCGGACGCCGCGTTCAATCTGCTCTCGCAGGGCATCACCACCATCAACGCCGGCGAGGGCGAATCGTCCGCACCGGTCGCACCAGGGGCGGCGCGCGCGACGGGTTGGAGCACCATGCGCGAGTATTTCCGGCGCCTCGAGGCCTCAGGGTCTCCGCTCAACGTCGCGCAGACGGTCGGGCATACCACGATCCGCGAGATCGTGATCGGCGATTCCGCGCGGCAAGCTTCGCCCGCGGAGCTTCAGCGTATGAAGGGGATGGTGGAAGAGGCGATGCAGGCGGGCGCCATCGGAGTATCGACGGCGCTCATCTATCCGCCGGCCGTTTACGCCAGCGAGGAGGAGATCACCGCGTTGACGGCCGTCGCCGGCCAGTACGGCGGTCGCTACTTCACGCACATGCGCAACGAAGGCGATCGACTGCTCGACGCGATCGACGAAGCACTGCGCATCGGCCGCAACGCGCACACGCCCGTGCACATCTTCCACCTGAAGGCAGCCGGTCAGGCCAACTGGGGAAAGATGGACCTGGCGCTCGCACGGATCCGCGAGGCGCGCGCCGGTGGCCAGGATGTGGCCGTCGATGTGTACCCGTACATCAACAACGGCCTCGACATCCGCGCGCTGATCCACCCGCGCAACGCCGAGGCGGGCAATGACGCCTTGACGAAGCGACTCGGGGATCCCGCGATGCGCGCGCGCATGCGCAAAGAGATGGAGGAGGAGACTGGTTGGGAGAACTGGTACGTTCACGCCGGCCGCGATTGGGACCGCATCGTCCTCGGCGGCATCGCCAACCCGGAGTACAAGCAATACGGCGGGCTCTCGATCAAGGCCATCGCCGATCGAGTCAAGAAGGATCCATGGGATGTGTTCTTCGCGATCGCCGAGTCCGGGACTGCGTTCACGATGCCGCAGACCATGTCAGAGGCGAACAAGATCAAGGCGATGCGCGAGGAGTTTACGTCGTTCGATACTGACGTCGGTCCGGCCGCGAGCGCGATAGCGACGCATCCGCGTGCGTTCGGCGCGTTTCCTCGTATCTTCGCGCGCTACGTCCGCGAGCTCGGCGTGCTCTCGCTGGAAGGCGCGGTGCAGCGGGCGAGCGCCGTTGCGGCGAACGAGATCGGTGCCTACGATCGTGGCCGTCTCGCTCCCGGACTCGCCGCGGACATCGTGCTCTTCGATCCACTCAGGATACGCGACCGCGCCACGTTCGCCGAGCCGACGCTGCCGTCGGAAGGCGTGAAATACGTGCTGGTCAACGGCGTCGTGGTGCTCGAGGGCGGGAAATACACCGGCGCCAAACCCGGCGTCGTGCTGCGCGGACCTGGCTGGGACGGTCGCAAGTAGTCGACGGCGCAACCAGCATCAAGGGAGCGCAATGATCACGTTCCCCCTCTTATGGCCCTCCTCGACATACCGGTGGGCCTCGGCGATTCGCTCCAACGGGTATTGGCGGTCGATCACGGAAGTGATTTTTCGCGACTCGGCCAACTCCGTGAGGAAAGAAAGGTCCTGCGCGCGCACGCGAGGCAGGCGATCGTCGACCGAGACGTATTTGCCGTCGGGCGTGAGGGCGTTGCGGCTGTCGGCTTTGAGCGCGGA
>Ga0310810_10009424_pt1 | contig 11297 bp, 12 predicted proteins | sample NCmetagenome_FD_207641 | JGI IMG/M metagenome (GOLD analysis project Ga0310810, IMG submission 207641) | Soil microbial communities from experimental microcosm in Duke University, North Carolina, United States - NC | ecosystem: Engineered > Artificial ecosystem > Soil microcosm > Unclassified ... | reverse complement strand
ATGGTTGGGACGTCGGCGGGCCGCGCTCCGTCGTGAGACCCGAACCGGACATCGGTCGCCGGCCAGACTCGATGGTCGTTGACGCCAGCGCGGTGAGCCGCGCGGAGAAGATCCGTTCGCAGGAGCACCTGCCGCGGATCGTTCATCAGCCGAACGCCGGCGTGCTCGGCGCAAAGCCGCTCGGCGACACGCGTCGCCAGTTCGCGGCCGGGCGCGTCGAGCTGATCGAGCTCGGTGAACACCCACGTGCCGAGCGGCAGCCGTCGCGACCGCGCGAGCGCGTCGTACAGCACGATCCGAATCCTGTCCGCGAGTGTTCTCCCGTCCTCGGCGAGGTAGAAGCGAATCGAGAAGCTGCCCTTTTCGGTGACGACGAAATGGATCACGGGCGGGCCGGGTCGGTCGTCGCGGTCGGGGCGGGTGCGCGCCAAGCACTCACCGCGCGCGAGCCGTAGTACACCGCGATGCCTAGTGCCACGATGCCGAGGCTGGGCAGCAGATTGGCCGGGCGACGGAAGAGTTCATTGCCGAGCATGGCCAGCGAAAAGAGCACGAACGCAGCCGGCACGAACGGGTAGCCCCAAGCGCGACAGAGCGGCGCGAGCTCCGGTCGGCGGCGGGGCAGGAGGAACACGGTGGCCACGGCGAGCGTGATGAACGGCCAACGTCCGAGCACGAAGATTCTCGTGAGCTGCTCGAAGGTGTGCGTGAACACGGCCACGAGGCCGAGGGACATGTTGAGCAAAAGCGCGATGTGTGGCGTTCCACGACGTGGATGCACCGCGCCCACCGAGCGGAAGAAGAGGCCATCGTTGGCCATGGCGTACCACACACGCGGGCTCGCCATGATCGATCCGTTGAGCGCTCCAAACGTCGACAGCATGACCAGCGCCGCCACGAACACCGCGCCGCGCGATCCGAGCGGCGCGGTGGCCGCGGTCGCCGCGACGAGCGTGGACTTCGCCACCGCCGGAAGAGGCAAAACGTAGAGGTACGCGGCGTTGATGATCAAATAGACCGGCACGATGATCGCCATGCCCGCAAAGAGCGCCCGCGGGTACGTCCGCACCGGATCCTTCACCTCGCCAGCCACATACGTGAACTCGAGCCAGCCGGTGTAGGTCCATAGCACGGCGATGAGCGCCGTGAAGAAGCTCGAGGCAGTCAGTCCGCCCCACGCGATCGGTTGAGCGAGCGCGCCGTGCGACCGATCTCCGAGGGCGAAGATCAGCACCGCGAGGATCGCGAGTGCGAGGACCTTCGCAACCGTTGACGCTGTCTGCAGGGTCACTCCCCAGGGCACGGACCGGATGTTCGCCGCGGTCAACGCAACGACGAGCGCTCCGGCAATGAGGTGCACCTGGCCGTCGGTGACCGACGCAAAGGCACGCGTGTACTCGGCGAAGATCAACGCGAGGGCCGCGAGACTCGCCGGACCCGTGACGAGCATCTTGACCCAGCCGTACAGGAAACCGACGAGCGGCCCGTACGACTCGCGCAAAAAGACGTATGTGCCGCCTGAGCGCGGCAGTGCCGTCGTCATAGCGACGATCGGCAACGCGCCAGCGAGTGCGACGGCGGCGCCGACGAGCCAGATGATCGTGATGCCGCCGACAGAGCCGATCTGCGTCGCGACGGTGCTGGGGATTCGGAAGATTCCGCTCCCGATCGCGAGGCCGACGAGAAGCGACGTCAACCCCACCACGCCGAGTTGGCGTGACAGCCGCTCCGTCGGCATCTGGCGGTCGGCGGTTGTGGACTCGGCGTTGCTCATCGGCGTGCGGGCCTCGCTCGGGGAGCCCAACTTAGCCTTCTATGAACACCTTGTCGAGTCCGACGCGAGTGTCACGAAATGCGCCAGCATCAGCCCGCGATACTGATGAGGGGCCGCCAGCGGCGATCGAACAGCATCCGCACGTTGAACTCGCCGGCGGCAATTGGCTCGTACGGGTCGTATACGAGGAACCGGTCGCCAATCGCGACGACCACCACGCGCCTCGGCGGACTATCCCGCCCGCCGTACGCGCGGCCGGCTCTCTCGCACAGGCGCTCATCACGCACGAGCATCGGCACGGGCGGCGTGTCGCCTGTCGGCAAGTGAAATCCGCGGCGGGCTTCCGCGCTTGCGTACTCGCGGGCGCGCTCGACGGCCGCGCTGATTACAGCAGAATCGGTGACGCACGCGGACTCTCCCGCATGGCGGAAACGGTGAGGGCGACAGTTGTGGGCGTTGCGGTAGCCGTCATCGAACGCCTCGAGCGATACGCCGAGCGTGTCCGTGCCAGCGGGGCGGGCCGTGACCGTGTCCGTGCGACCGTAATAGCCAAAGCGCCGGGTAACGAGCACATACCGCCCCGGTCGCAGGCCCCTGAAGATGCGCACCGAACGCGTGTCCGGTGACGCAGCCGGCCCGTTGGGCGTTGGGCGTACGCCTAACGGCCAGAGAGTGACCTGCGCGCCTCCTGTGGGCTGGGTTGAGTCGAAGGCCGCCACCCGCACCACGAGTGTGCTTGTGCCCGCGGAGTCGAGGTCCGGGGGACCTGCTGACACGCGCACCCGGCAGCCTACGGCCGGTACGAAGCGCGATTCCCAGTTGTCGGTCAAGGAACGCGTGCCCGCGATCGGCCGTGCGCAGGCCGCGCCGGCAAGCGCGATCACGGCCGCTGCTACTCCACTCGAGTACAACAACGGTTGCGAGTGCACGACAACTTGACGATCAGACGCGAGCAGGGCAACGAGCACCCTGCAAACTAAGCTTCCTCATATAACCAGCCAACGAGCATCGTCGCGAGAGACACTCTATTTCACAGCATCCGTCAGCGCGTCAGTGTGGCGTGCGCCGCGGCGCGGGATCTTCCATCCGCACGCGCGCATCCGCCAGCGCCGGCGGGAGCGCATCGACAATCGCGCGCTGACTCGGCTCATTGAGCTCGAGATTCTCGAGAAACGACGCGAGGACGACGTCGCGCACGCCTGCGTCGCCCCGCTGGAAGTGGTCGGCGATCACGTCGATCACGGCGCGGCCGGCACCGGTGGGGCCGATCTCGCACAGCGAACGGGTCACATCCGCCATGAACACGTGCGGGAGAAAGATCTCGTGGTCGGCCATGTGCTGATCGAGCACGTGGTCGATGGCGGGTTGGGCGGCGCGCAGATCCGCCACGAAGTCATGAATGGTCGTCATACCGGTCATGGCCCTCAGAGAGCGGTTGGTACGGCGGTTCTTCAGGAGAAGGGTAGCGAGGCGACGGTCACGGCGAGAGTGGCCATATCGTGAGATCGCGCAATGGCGTTCGCGTCATTCGACCGCGCATCGCCCGAACGGTCGAGTCGAGCTCCAGCAGCTCTGTGCGACTCAGATCGAGTCCGTGCTCCTCGGGCTGATCGACGGTCCCGACGGGATAGTCGCGGTACGGCGTGCGGCTGTTTTCGATGTGCGCACCAAGGAAGTGCGTCACCTGATGAGTGCGCGCAAATTGCGCGAGTCGGTCGATGCTTCGCGCGAACGCGGCGGTGTCGCGGACGTACAGCCGACCGGGATAGAAGGTGTCGCCCGTCAGCAGAACGCCGGTGCGCCGATCGTAAATCGCAATACTGGCGGGCTGATGTCCGGGGATCGCGAGAACGTCGAGCACGCGACCGCCCAGGTCGAACGTGGTCGTGTCGTCCGGCCAGTGGTGAATCCCGAAGAACGCGCGCACCGCTGCCGAGTCGCGTCCGACGACGGTTGTGCGCGGGCGGCCGACGAACTGTGAATCGCCCGCGACATGATCGCCGTGGCCGTGGCTGTGCGCGACGACGAGATCGATTGATTGCCGGTGATGTCGAGCGAGCCAGGCGCGGATCAACGTATCGACGGGCGTGGCCACATCGACGTGACCGGCACCGGTGTCCAGGAGGAGCGCTCGCTCATTGCCGAATACGAGATAGAGAAACGGCTTCTCGTAGTTCGTGCACGCCGCCTGGCGAAGGATGTAGAAATCCGCGTTGTACGCCCGCACGCGAAACGGTGAGACGCCGGCACAATCCGCGCCGCCGGCGTACCAATTGACGTCTAGCGTTCCCCGCTCGAGAACCGAGTGCAGACGCGCCGCTCGCGCGCAGGCGGCGACCGCGACGAGAAGCGCGGTTTTGACGAACCACGACGGCGGGTGACTTGGCGGGCCGATCATCGAGCGCTCGCCGCCGCGCGTCTTTGAGTTAGCGGGACGCAATCGTCAACCCCGGACTGATCGCCCGGAGGCTCGCGAGCGTCTTCTTCTGCCACGGGATGCCGTCGTTCGCGACCATCTGCAGTGGCGTGCTTTTTTCCTTGGCCAACAGCACCAGCGACGCCAGCGCGCGGATCCCGGAGCTGTTCATGAACGAGACGCCGCTCATGTCCACTGTCGACGCGCGGCCGCTCTCGATGAGCGTGCGCACGGGCGCGAACACGGCGTCGTACGCGGAGGGAGACGCCAATCGCATCACCCCGCGCAGTACCGCGACATCGCTGCCGGCTGCGCATTCCACCGAGTACTGCTCTCGCTCGAACAGGCTCATGTCCCCTCGACCTCCCGATTGTCGATCTCGACCTCGACGTCCACGATCGCCGTGCCCTCGCCGTCAGCGGGAGTGACCCGAACACCGACCTTCGCCCCATAATCCTTTCGCAGCATGATGAGGCCGATTCCCGCGCCTCCCGTCTCGGGCGGCGACGCGATGCGGTCCGCGAACATCTGCTCGGGATCGCCGTGGGCCAAACGCGCCACTGCATCGCCGAACGCCGCCGCCTGTCGCGGCGAAGTAACGTTGCGGCTCACGATGCTCATGCGCTCCGCGTATTCGCGTACGATCAGACGCGCCGGAACGGTCTTGTCGCTCGAGAACTTCACCGCGTTCTCCAACAACTCGTTCACGACGGTCGACAACACATTGCCGGCAAGCTCGCGATCGCCGAAATCGTGCGCGAAGTAGCGGGCGACGAAGTCCGCGGCCTCGCTGCAGCGCGTCCACTCGGCCACCACGGCGAGCGGCACGAAGGACAGTGAGAGCTCGCTCAACGGTCGCTCCGCGTCGGCGCCGTGCGACGACGCCGACCCGTTTCCGGGCAGGCTGCCGAACAGGCGTGGAGTGGTCATGGCCGTGGAAGCCGCTCGAGCTCGTACTCGCCGGGAAGCGCGAGCTCGTACCAGCGCCCCGGGATATCCAGTTTCGGAATGATCATTCGACTCTCCATGGGATCACTCGGCGACCGATAGAGCTCGTGCACCTTGTAGAACGGGAATTCCTTGATCGTGCGCGTGCGCAGGCCGGCGCGGTGAAAGATGTTGTCGATGATCGACAGCTTCGCGCAAAAAACCATGACGCCGCGATCGGTGTCGACCTCGGTGAAATGCCGCGAGTGCGCCGCGCCGGTAAGCCATGGCGCGATGCCGCGGCCCCGCCAGTCGTGGCGCACCGACATCTTGGTGAACTCGCGCCGGCAAGTCACGTCGTATTCGCTTGCCACGTCGGCGCTCTCGAGAACGCAGCGCAGATCCCGGTCGGTGACCTGGCCGAATCGCTCGACGTACGTGTCGTGCATGTACAATCCGCACGCGGCAACCAGTTCGCCGGCACACAGCCCCATCAGATATCGGTGCGGCCACGGCTCAACCTTCGCCTCGAGATCGTAGCGGTCTTCAGAGAAAACTACGTCGTAGTCGCGGTTGTACACTTCGGCGATGAGCTGCCGGCAGCGCATGATGTCGCCGCGCGACTCGGCGCTCCGGAGCTGGAGCTTCACGCGCGTCGCCCGCCGGCGGTCACCACGCGTTCAGGTCCGGTGATCGGCGTGAGCTCCGACGTACCGAGAGCGCGCAGGATGACGAACGACACATCGTCGGAGTAGGCGCCGCCGGTGAATGCCTCGAGCCGGCGGAGCAGCGCCGCCCGCATTTCCGTGGCGGAGTGTCCGGCGTGGTCGGTGATGAACTCGACGAGTCCATCCTCTCCGAACATGCCCTTGGTCACGTCGCCTTCGCGGGCGGCCTCGGTGATGCCGTCGGAGCCGATGAACAATACGTCGCCCGGGCCGAGGCGAATGGTCTCCTCGCTGAAAGCATCCATGTCGAGATTCGGCGAGAACCCCAGACCGAATGGAAAGTGCGACAGCTCGATCGACTCCACAGCGCCGTTCCGCGCGCGGTAGATAAACGCCGTATCGTGGCTGCCGCTCACGGCGAATTCGTCGGTGCTCACGCGGTGGAGCGCGACGAACGAGAGATGACGATCTTCCCCGAGCCTGGCGAGGTTCGCCGCGAGGACGCGATTCGCGATGTAGTTGAGCTCCCGTGGGCGCACGCTGGGGCGCGCTTCGATGATCGACGTCACGGTGCTCTGCGCCATCAGCGTTACCAGGCCAGCCCCCAACCCGTGACCCGTGACGTCGCCGAGGAAGAACCACGTGCCGTCGGGCGTCGCGTGGACGTCGTAGTAGTCGCCGCCGACGACCTCGGTCGGACGCGTGTGAGCCGCGACGTCGAAACCCGGAACGGCAACCGCGGCGGGAAGGAGTCTGGTCTGGATGTGGCGCGCGACCTCCACCTCGGCATCGATCCGCGTCTGGCGCTCGGTGACGCTCTCGAGCACCACGGCCAGCGCCGAGATCGAGAGCGCGAAGATGATGAGCGTCGCCACCGTAAAGCCGAAAGTGGCCGTTCCGGGACGATCGCGAAGGAACGCCCAATCGATGTTGTGGAGCGAGAACAGTACACAGCTGATGACGAGCGCCCGCATGGCGATTGACGCGCGACGCCAGGCTCGAACCACACGGCCGCCGACGACCAGGGCGGGGAGCGACACGGCGATCGCAACGGGCAGTGCGACCATGGTGAAGCGAGCGCCAGTGAGCCATATCGCCGTACTCAGGGCCTCCGCGCCAACGACGATCCATGCAAAACGCCGCCAGCGCAGCGGCAGCCCGACGCTGCGCGCGACGAGTGACGCGAGCGCGAGGTTGACGAGGAATACCGACGCGTAGGCGTACGTCATCACGAGCGCGTTCCGGGTCAGCGCGCCCTGCAGGACGTACGAGAGCAACGTCGAGCCCCACACCAGCAGAAGGTCGCGGTGCAGCGGCGCGCGGCCGCCCAGCCACAGGGCGGCCGAGAGCGCGGTGTTGATGAGCACCAGACCCGCGTACAGGAGGAGGAGGTGGCCGAGGGTGTCCATGTGACCGGTGCGGATCATACAGCCGGCATTCCCGGTGCGCCACGGACCGTAGCGGCAAAGATTTCGTGACCATCGGTCGCAACTCTGGCCGCCGTCGCCCCGGCATTCCATCTTCAGTGACCTTGGATACTTTCGCGCGGGAATCATCGTGACGACCACGCTCCCCGACGCGCCCTCACAGGACCGGCGCGCGCATAGCCTACGGCCGCTTTGCCTCGACGCCGCGACGGCGCACGCATGCGGCTGGGTGCGATACGAGCCGGATAGCACCGCGGTCGTCGCGTGCGAGGCGCTGTCCCACGCCGCCGGGCGGTCGGCGATCACCTTCGGGCCGGACCGGCAGTATCCGGCGATACGCGCGACATTCGACGACCTGAACAAGGCCTTGTCGTCGCTCGCCAATTCGCCGCGCGCCGAGGGTGGAAAGACGCTGCGACAACTCTATGACGAGGAAGTCGAGCGGTACGAGCACCTCGTCGCGCAAGCGCAGGCCGACGGGAGGGTCGAGCCGGACTACGGTACCTACGTCGTCGATCACGCGCGCGGCGATCTGTATCTAGTGGCGCCGGAGCGGTGGCACCGTCTGGCTCTCGTCACGAGCAACTCGAAGCTGCTCACCGACCCGGCGCGCGCGCTGACATGGGCCGAGATCCGAGCAAGACTGGAGCGGGCCGTGATCGGGTTCGTCGGCGTGAGCGTCGGCGGCAATCTCCTCGAAGGCTGGCTGCGCGAGGCACGGCCGCGCCGCGTTAAGGTCGCGGACCCCGATTGGGTGGAGCTCACGAACCTGAATCGCGGCGAGCGCATGTCACTCCGCCACGTCGTCGCTCCGCGCTCCGCGCGGTTCGATCCTGCCAATCCGTACGACGTGCCGCGCGTGGCGAAGGCCGAGTACATCGCCTACGAGCAGCAGCTCGTGGATCCGTATCTCGAGGTGGACGTCTATAAGGAAGGGATCACCCGCGAGAACATCGAGCGGTTTTTCGCCGGCGGCGACGGCGAGCCACCGATCGACATTCTCGTCGAGGAAATGGACAACCTCGATCTGAAGATCCTCGTGAGACAGGTGGCGCGCGATCACGGCGTGGACGTCATCATGCTGAGCGACTTCGGCCATCAGGCCCACCTCATGTGGAACGCGTTCAGCGAACGACATGACGCACCGCTCGGACTTCGCACGGACGACGCATCGTTGCTCGAGGCGCTGGAAGCGACGAAGCTTGGCGACCGTGCCAAGGTGTTCCAGTTCGTGGGAGCGCTCTGCGGCGCCGACTTCGCAAGCGACCAGTTCGCGGCGTGGATCGCCGGTGAAGGGGAGCAGCCCACCGGAAGCCTTCCGCAATCGGGCGCCACGGCGATGGCGTCGGGGGCGATCGGGGGCAAGGAGATCGCGCTGCGAGTACTCGGTCAACCGGTACCGGCCACGGGGCGCGTCGTCTACGATTTGCTGCATCGCGAGGTGCGCACGTAGCCGATGCCGATCGATACGATTGACGACGTTCCCAACGGCGACGCGTTCGCATCATGGCGACTGGCGGCGCTCGATCCAGACGCATTCGCCGCGTCGGCTGGCACCATGTCGATCGAGACGCGGCTTCACTATCTGGCTTCGCTCGCGCTCCTCGCGCCGAGCACGCACAACACCGTACCGCTCCGGTTGCGTATCGATTCGGACGCGGGCGCGATCGAGTTCGCGCTGGACCGCTGCGCGATTCTTCCGCAGTCCGATGCAGTTGGACGCCAGGCGACGGTGAGCTTGGGCGCCGCGATCGCGAATGCGGCGCTGGCGGCAAGCGCCTACGGCATTGAGCCTTCGATCGAGCTGCGCTCGAATGCCGAGAGCCTCATCCGTCCGTTCGCCGAGGGCTGTGATCCGATCGTTCCGGTCGCGAGGCTCTCGATCGCGCGCGACGTCCCGAACGCTGCCGCGCGCAAACTCGACATCGTGGCCGCGATGCTGCGGCGGAAGATGGTCCGCGCCGAGTACGACGAGCGCGTCAAACTCGATCCCATGCTTGCGCAGGAGCTCGCGGACATCGCACGGCGCGTCCACCGCGGCCTCACGCTGCACCTCATCACCGACGCGCCGACGCTTCTCGCGCTGGGCAAGTTCCAGGAGCTTGCCGATAGCACGGTGATCAATCGGCCGGCGTTCTCGCGCGAGCTGGGAGACTGGTTCCTGGAAAACGACAGCGAGAGCACGGTCGGAATGCGCGGCCGCGAGTTCGGCCTCAGCGACGACGCCGCGCACCGCTTTCGCGCCGGACTCACCGGCGCGGGTCCGCTACTGCCCGATGAAACAGTGGCGTTTGCGAAGGCGGGAAATCTCGGCATGCGTTCGTCGAGCGCGGTCGCCGTGATCACGGCGGCGCGGGACGACCTCGAGCACCGGCTTGCGGCGGGCCGCGCGTTCGAGGAAATGGCGCTGCGCTTGTGGGTCGCCGGCTTCGCGGTCGCGATGCACGCGGGCATCACGGAGGTCGAGGCGCCGAACATGGCGCTGCGCGGGCGCCTCCGTACCTTCGACCGGCCGACGGTCGTGTTCCGAACCGGCAAGCCGCTGCGACCGCTCGATGGTCAGAGACCGCACGCGTCGCGGCCGTCGCTCGAGCAGGTGCTGTACTAGTCGCGCTGCGCCACGCAGCGACTTACGCCGCGTCGCAACTTGGCTGCTTGATCGCGTGCTGCTCGCGCACGCGCGCGAGGATGTCTTCGCTTGCGGTGTCCGCTGGGTACTGCACGGTTCCGCGGGCGCGACATACGCGACATGTCCAGTCGGCGTGTCCCGCACTCGGCGATATGTCCAACGCCGGGCGCGGGCGCGGCGCGCTCCGCGGCGGCTTGACTCTCTTGTACGAACCCGACGGGCGATTCTTGGTGGCGCTCATCAGTGCGCTCTCCTTTCCGTTGAGCTTGTGTCGCTCACCAATGCGACCACAACCCAAGTGTTTCGTCACGGAAGAAGAATGCCTGTAAAATTTCTGAGTGACGGCGATCACTGAGTTTCGAAAACACTCAGTCCGTATGGACCAGCCATTCCGCCGCCCGCCGCCCGTCGTCAGCCCGCCGACTCCTCCGCTCGCGAGTGCAGCTCCAGCCCATGGTCCTCGGCCCGCACGACTTTCTTACGCTTGAATATGAACTCTGGCGCGAGCACGACGCCCAGTAGCGTGACGGGAATGATCTGCTGCGTCTGAATCAGAAATGCGACGGCGATCGCCTTGTCCTTGTCCATGCCGAAGCCCGCCGCGGTCAACGCGTACATCGCCTGGAAGACGCCGACATTGCCCGGCGTGGCGCGAACCGCGAACCCGAGATTCACCGCGAGCAGCGCGGCAACGGTGCCGACGAGCGGCAGGTTGAAGTCCGCCGCGCGCGCCGTGAGAGCATATGTCCATAGCTGCAACGCCCAGATGGCCACCGACAGGCCGATCGACACGATGAAACGCGGTCCGGTCGAGATGCCGCCGATCGTGCGCGCGAGCTGCCGCAGGTATGCCGACGCGTGCGCCCGCCAGCCGATTACCGTCTCCGCGGCGGGAACCTCGATCGCTTCCGGACGACGGACGAGATAGATCATGAGCGCGATCACACCCGCCAGCGCGACCCACGCGATCGGCCGCGTGCGGTCGAGCGCGTGCGGAAGCTCCAGGAACGACACCGACAGCACGAGCAGTATGATGTAGCCGATCAGCTCGAACATTCGCTCGAGCGCGAGCGTCGCCAGGATCTTGGCGCTCTGCACGTGCGCGGCGCGCGCGACGAACACGACGCGCGCCGCTTCGCCGCCGTTCGCCACGAGAATGTTGTTCAATCCCGCGCCGGCGAAGGTGGCGCGAAGCGCCATCCACAGCGAGCTGGCGCCGACGGGGCGCAGAAAGATCCACCAGCGCACGCCCTTGAGCGCGAGCGACGCCAGGTTGACCACGGCCGCCAGCAGCAGAACGGTGCCGCTTGCCTCCGTGATGCTCGCCCAGGTCGTGCTCCAGTTCACCTTGCGGGCGAACAGAACGAGGCCGGCGAGTATCGCCACCGTCAGCAGGATGCGAACGGTTCGTGAGACCGCTTTCTTCATGCGGCGTCCAAAAGGTCGAAGCGATAGC
>Ga0310810_10009423_pt1 | contig 11298 bp, 11 predicted proteins | sample NCmetagenome_FD_207641 | JGI IMG/M metagenome (GOLD analysis project Ga0310810, IMG submission 207641) | Soil microbial communities from experimental microcosm in Duke University, North Carolina, United States - NC | ecosystem: Engineered > Artificial ecosystem > Soil microcosm > Unclassified ... | reverse complement strand
GCACTACCTTCACTTGAGCTCGTACTCCAGAAGCCAGTAGTACTCGAGCGCCCGGTAGGAGAAACGCGTGGCATGGGGCGAGAGCACTGCGCGCAGGTCCGCTTCGGTCGGGAAATTTTTCAGCACCCGGTTCTGGCTGCCGTCTGCAAGCGAGCGCAGTTGATAGGTGTTGCCTTCGGCATCACGCTCTGCGACCGGCGTGCTCGAGCCATCGATGTAGCGGTTGTCGAACAGCACGACGCGCGCTCCAGACTCTAGGCGGTGATGCAGGGACGTGAGGAATCTGCCGATCTGCTTCAGCGGAACGTGCGACCACCAGAACATCGCCAGCGCGCCGTCGAAGCGGCCGAGCGCGTCGGAAAGATCGTAGGCGTCCGCCTTTTCGAAGCGCACGCGATTGGCCGGGTAGGACTTCGCCTTCGCAATGGCCATCGGCTCATCGGCCATATCCGTCGCCACGATGCTCAACGCGAGTGGAGCAACGAGAGCAGTCCAGTAACCGGTGCCGCACGCGATCTCGAGAATCCTGCGCCCGGCCAGGCGCTGCGGGACCACCTGGCGCAGCAAGGCGAGATCGGCCTGCCGCTCGGGCTTGGCGTAGATCGCTTCGTACTCACCCGCACGGCGGCGGTAGTACTCGACGAGTTCAGGCGATGCCAAGCGCCCTTCTCTGGTGGCCGATCAGCTCACGGATGCCGCGCTCGGCGAGCGCGAGCAACTCGTCGAGCTGCGCGCGGCCGAAGGCTTCGCCTTCCGCGGTGCCCTGGACTTCCACGAAGTTGCCGGCGCCGGTCATGACGACGTTCATGTCGCAGCCGCAGGTCGAGTCTTCGCCATAGTCGAGGTCGAGCACGGGCGTGCCCTGATGGATGCCGACCGAGACTGCGGCGACAAAGTCGCGAATCGGCTGCTGTGCGAGGTTCTTCTTCGCCTGCACCCAGCCCACCGCGTCGTGCAGCGCGACGAAGGCGCCGGTGATGGCTGCCGTGCGCGTGCCGCCGTCGGCCTGCAGCACATCGCAATCGAGGTGAATCGTCCGCTGCCCGAGCGCGGACAGATCGATAACCGCCCGCAGCGAGCGCCCCACCAACCGCTGGATCTCCTGCGTTCGCCCGCTCTGCTTGCCGCGCGCCGCCTCGCGGTCGGTGCGCGTATTGGTCGAGCGCGGCAGCATGCCGTATTCCGCGGTGACCCAGCCACGACCCGAGTCCTTGAGAAAAGGCGGCACCCGCTCCTCGACCGAAGCCGTGCACAGCACGCGCGTATCGCCGAACTCGACCAGCACTGAGCCTTCCGCGTGCTTCGTGAAGTTGCGCTGGATGCGGATAGGGCGAAGCTCGTTCGCCGCGCGACCCGAATTTCTTCCCACGGATCTCACGGCGAGGAGCTCCTGCGCAGCGCTTCTTTCAACTCCGCGATCGCTTTCTCGATGTCGTCGTCGGAGACACGCATGTAGTCGAGATCGGTCGCGGTGAGATCGCGCACCTCGGTGCGCTCCACTTGCGGTTCCGGCGCGGCTGCCACGGCTTCCTCGCCCCAGGTCATCGAGACGACGGAGATGTTGTCGCAGTCGCGGCCCGCGCGGTCCTCGGCAAGCGTCATCAGCTCGGGGATCGCGGCGGAGAGATCCCGCGACATGAGCGCATGCATCATCTGCCGCTGGGTAAGCGGATTCCAGAAGCCATCGGAACAAAGGAGCACGATGTCGTTTTTCTCGAGCCGTTCGGTTCCCATCGGCTCGGGACGCGGCGTCTGGTAGCCGCCGAGGCACTGCAGCAGGCGGTTCCTCTCGGGATGCGACGTGATTGCCTCTTCGCGGATGCGGCCCGCATCGAGCAGCTGCTGCACGACCGTGTGGTCGCGCGTGCGATGGACGATGCGGCCCTGCCGGATGAGGTAGAGGCGGCTGTCGCCGACATGCATCCAGTACGCAAAGCCGTCCTGCACGATGCACGCCACGATGACCGTGCGCGGCGTATCGGCGAGACGGCGCTGTTCCGCCTCGCGCAGGATCGCCACGTGCCCCGCGCCAATGACGCGAGCGAGGAAGTTACCGGGATCGGCGATACGCGGCTTTGCTTCACGCTGGAACGACGCGCCGAGCAGGCTGATGGCGATGTGCGCGGCAAGCTCGCCGTGCAGGTGCCCGCCGAGGCCGTCGGCCACGGCCATCAGCACGCACGCCGAAGTCGACCAGCAACCGATGCGATCCTGGTTGATGCGCCGGGCACCGATGCGTGTTTCCTGTACGACGGCGAATTTCATATCGAGCGGTTCATTTGGTCTTGAACCCGAGCATGGCGAGCAAGGGCTTCGATTTGCGCTCGGGCTCCTTCTCGCCGAGCAGCGCCTTTTGCAGCGCGAACACGCTCTGCGGACGCTCCAGATGATTGAGGTGCAGGCACCAATCGACGATGTCGAGCAGCGTCTTCGAATACTGGTTGCGCCAGGCTTTGCGCGCCGGAACGACCTCATCCTTCTCGAGACGCAGATGCGCGTGCTGCGGTGCCGCTGCCGCGAGACACGCATACACCGTCGCGCCCACCGAGTAGATGTCGGTCCAAGGCCCGACCTCGGCCTTCCGGGCGTATTGCTCCGGCGCCGCGAACCCCGGCGTATAGGTCGGCGGCAGCTGCGCCTCCTCGCCGGTCAGCGTCTGGCGCGCGGCGCCGAAGTCGATGAGGAGCGGCGAGCCGTCGTTCCTGAGGAAGACGTTCGCCGGCTTGATGTCGAGGTGCAGGAGCTTGTTCGTGTGCACCTCGCGCAGGCCGTTCAGCAGCTGTGCAAAAGTCGAGCGCAGCCAGATCTCGTCCGGCATGCCCTTGCGATTCACGATGTGCTCGGCAAGCGAACGGCCGCGCTCGTAGCGCATGACGAGGTAGACAGTTTCGTTCGCGCGGAAGAAATTCAACACGCGCACCACGTTGGGATGCTGCAGTTTCGCGAGCGCGCGCCCTTCCTCGAAGAAGCATTTCATGCCATAGCGGAAGCGCGGCAGGTCGGCGGGCGCGATTTTGGGCGCCTGGCCGACCTCGGTACGCATGGCGAGCGTCGACGGCAGGTATTCCTTGATGACGACGGGCGTGTCGTTGTCGTCTTGCGCGAGATAGACGATCGAGAAGCCGCCCGAGGCGAGCGTGCGCACGATCCGGTACTTGTCGAGCTTCGTGCCTTCGGGGAGCGCTTGGTTGGCTTGCGACGCCATCTCCTCCTATGATAACGAATGATCCACAGCATGACGGGCTACGCCGCGGCGGCGGGCGACACACCGCGCGGCGCGCTCAACATCGAGCTGCGCTCCGTCAACGCGCGATTCCTGGATCTTCAATTCCGCGTGTCCGACGAGCTGCGTTCGCTCGAGCCCGCGCTGCGCGAACTCATCGCGGCGCGCGTCTCGCGCGGCAAGCTCGACTGCCGCGTGTTCCTGAACGAAGCCGCGATACCGCCCGGCGCTCGCATCGATGCGGAGGCGCTCGCCCGCTTGAGCACGCTTTCTGCAGAGGTATTGAAAAAAATGCCACAGGCGGCGCCGTTGCGCGTCGCTGACGTCCTGCGCTGGCCCGGCGTTATCGCCGAATCAACGCATGACGAGGAAGAAACGCGACGCATCGCCTCCACGCTCTGCCGCAAGGCGCTCGACGAATTCGTCGCCTCGCGCAGCCGCGAAGGCGCAAAGCTCGCCGCCGCGGTCGCGGAGCGGGTGGCGGCCATGCGGGCGGCGCTCGAGCGGGCGGCGCCGCTCGTGCCGCAAGCTCTCGCCGCCTATCAGGCGAAGCTCACCGAGCGGCTGCGCGAAGCGATGGGCTCCGCCGACGACGAGCGCATCCGCGCCGAGATGGCGGTGTTCGCCACCAGGGTCGATGTCGACGAGGAGCTGACACGGCTCCGCGCGCACTTCGACGAGGTGGAGCGGACGCTGAAGAAGGGCGGCGCAGTCGGCAAGCGCCTCGATTTCCTCGCGCAGGAGTTGAACCGTGAGGCAAATACCCTTGCATCGAAGGCCGCGAGCGCGGACCTTTCGGACTGCGCGCTCGAGTTGAAGCTGCTCATCGAGCAGATGCGGGAACAAGTACAAAACATCGAATGAAGGGCAATCTCTTCGTCATCACCGCGCCCTCCGGTGCCGGTAAGACTTCGCTCATCGAGGCGGTGATGAAGGACGACCCGAGCCTGAAAATCTCCATCTCCTACACCACGCGCGCGCCGCGCAAGGGCGAGAAGGACGGGGTCGACTACCATTTCGTCGATCAGTCGACTTTTCTCAAGATGAAGGAGCGCGGCGAATTCCTTGAGAGCGCGGAAGTCCACGGCAATCACTACGGCACGGCCAAATCCGTGATCCTCGATGCCGTGAAGCGCGGCGACGACCTGATTCTCGAGATCGACTGGCAGGGCGCGCAGCAAGTGCGCAAGCTCTATCCCGCGTGCATCGGCATCTTCATCCTGCCGCCCTCGGTCGATGAACTGGAGCGGCGCATGCGTACGCGCGGGCAGGATTCCGACACGGTGATCCGCCGGCGGGTCGACAATGCGCGCGAGGAACTCGAGCACAAGGACGAGTTCAAATACCGTATAATTAACAAAGACTTCGAAACCGCACGGCGCGAGCTCGCCAAGATCATCCAAAGCGAGCGTGCCAAAACCTAAGAGACGTTCATGGCCCGCATCACTGTCGACGACTGCCTTAAGAGAATTCCCAACCGCTTCCACCTCACGCTGGCCGCCACTTATCGCGCGCGCCAACTCAGTGCCGGCGCAAGCCCGCTGCTCGAGCCGAACCGCGACAAGCCAACCGTCATCGCACTGCGCGAGATCGCCAGTGGCAAGGTCGGCACCGACGTCCTGAAGCGCAACGCCACGCCCCCGACGCCGCCCACCCAGGGCCTCTAAGCCTCTAATAGTCATAGCGGGGTCGGTGTAATCTGACCCCATGGCGGCGGCTGCACCCCTGCTGCGAGAGTCCGAGCGCTTCGGCTATCTGAAGCCGAAGGACGTCTCGCGCCTGGAAGAGGCCTATCGCTTCTCCGAAGCCGCGCACTCGGGACAGACGCGCCAATCGGGCGAGCCGTACATCTCGCATCCGCTCGCGGTCGCCGAGATCCTGGCTGACTGGCATCTCGACGGCCAGACGCTGATGGCGGCGCTCTTGCACGACGTGACCGAGGACACCTCGGTCACCAAGGACGAGATCTCCGACACCTTCGGAAGACCGGTGGCGGAGCTCGTCGACGGCGTCTCCAAGCTCGACAAGATCGAGTTCCAGTCGGCCGAGCATGTGCAGGCGGAGAACTTCCGCAAGATGCTGCTGGCAATGGCGCGCGACGTGCGCGTCATCCTCATCAAGCTCGCCGATCGTCTCCACAACATGCGCACGCTCGGCGCCGTGCCGCCGGCAAAGCGCCGGCGCATCGCCCGGGAGACGATGGAAATCTATGCGCCGATCGCAAACCGGCTCGGCCTGAACGCGCTCTACCACGAGTTGCAGGAGCTCTCGTTCGCGCACCTCTACCCGATGCGGTACCGCGTGCTCGCCAGGGCAACCAAGGCGGCGCGCGGCAACCGGCGCGAGATGATCGGCAAGACGCTGGACGCGGTGAAGCGCAAGCTAGCCGAGGGCGGCATCCGCGCCGAGGTCTACGGCCGCGAGAAGCATGTCTACTCCACGTACCGGAAGATGATCGAGAAGCACCTCTCGTTCTCGGAGGTGCACGACATCTTCGGTGTGCGCGTGGTGGTCGCAGATGTGCCCGCCTGCTATCTCGCGATGGGCGCGTTGCATGGGCTCTACAAGCCGATCCCCGGCAAGTTCAAGGACTACATCGCGATCCCGAAAGCCAACGGCTACCAGTCGATCCACACTGACCTCATCGGCCCGTACGGAGTCCCGGTCGAAGTCCAGGTGCGCACCGACCAGATGCATCGCCTGGCCGAATCCGGCGTCGCCTCGCACTGGCTCTACAAGGACGAGACCGACAAGCTCTCCGACCTGCAGAAGCAGACGCACCGCTGGCTGCAGTCGCTCCTCGAGATCCAGAACCAGTCGGGCGACCCGCAGGAATTCCTCGAGCATGTGAAGGTCGACCTCTTCCCCGACGAGGTCTATGTCTTTACGCCCAAGGGACGGATCCTCTCGCTTCCGCGTGGTGCAACGACCGTCGACTTCGCCTATGCCGTGCACACCGACATCGGCAACCGCTGCGTGGCGGCGAAAATCAACAGCGAGTTGGTGCCGCTGCGCCAGGAGCTGCGCAATGGCGACCGCGTCGAGATCATCACCGCCAGCCATGCCAAGCCCAATCCGGGCTGGCTGCAGTACGTGCGTACCGGCAAGGCGCGCTCCAACATCCGGCACTTCCTCAAGACCATGCAATACGAGGAGTCCGCGAGCCTTGGCGAGCGATTGCTCGACCAGGCGTTGCGCGCGCTGAAAGGCGCCATCGCGGAGATCGACGACCCGAGCTGGGAGCGTGTCGTGCGCGAGGGCGGCGCGCGCTCGAAGGAGGAGCTCCTCGCCGACATCGGCCTTGGCAAGCGGCTGCCCGCCGTCGTGGCACGGCGCCTGATGAAGGGTGCGGAGCCGAGGGAAGAAGGCAAGGCCTCGGTGACGATACGCGGCACTGAAGGCATGGCGGTCCAGCTCGCGAGCTGCTGCCGGCCGATTCCCGGCGACGCGATCGTCGGCTCGATCAAGAAGGGCCAGGGCCTCGTCGTGCACCAGTCCGATTGCCCGAGCATCGTTCGCTCGCGCAAGAACGAGCCCGACCAGTGGCTCGACGTCGAATGGGATCCGCGCACCAACCGGCTCTTCCAGGCCGCGGTACACGTGATGGTGGAGAACCAGCGCGGGGTCCTCGCGCGGGTGGCTTCTCAAATCGCCGAAGCCGGCTCCAACATCGACTCGATCACCACCGAGGACGATCGCGGCCTCTTCACCACCATGCACATGGTGCTCGAGGTCATGAACCGCCAGCACCTCGCGCGCGTCATGCGCTCGCTCCGGCGCCTGCCGGACGTCAAGAAAATTACGCGCGCGAAGGAATAGCTAGCGCAGCTGGATGGTCAGCAGGAACTCGCCGCGCACGACGTTGAGTGCGAGGCGGCCCTGGGCGCGTAACGCCTTGGCGAGTTCCTGCGTCGTCGTGATGCGCCGCTGATTGACGCCGATGATGAGATCGTTGGCGCGGATGCCGTGCCCGAAGGCCGGCGACCCGGTCTCCACCTTCGTCACGAGGATTGCGCGGTCCTTGCCCGGCAGCCCGCTGCGTTGCACCTCGGCAAGCGATGCGCCGTTCAGTTCTGCGCTCGGCTGACCGGCAGTTGTCGCCGCCTGCCGCTCGATCTCCCCGATCTGGGCTTTCAGAACCGGGTTTTCCTTCCCGCGCTGGACCTTCAGCTCCACCGTATCGCCTACAGGCACAACGGCGAGGCGCGCCCGCAGCTCTGCGGGGCCGCGCACCGGATGGCCGTTGAGCGCGGTTACGACATCGCCCTTTTTGAGACCTGCAGTAGCCGCGGGTGAGTTCGGCTCGACCTCGGCAATGAGTGCGCCCTCCGTGCCACCGACCGAAGCCGCCATGCCGATCCCGAGACGTCCGCGTTTCACTTCGCCGAAGCGGATGAGCTGGTCCATCACCGCGCTCGCCAGCACCGAGGGCACCGCGAAGCCGATGCCGACGTTCGCCGGACCGAGGATCGCGGTATTGATCCCGATGAGCTCGCCCTTCAGATTCACGAGCGCCCCGCCCGAGTTTCCGGGGTTGATGGAGGCGTCGGTCTGGATGAAGTGCTCGTAGCCTTCGACGTTCAAGCCGCTTCGCCCGAGGGCGGACACGATGCCCGAGGTCGCTGTCTGTCCGAGGCCGAACGGATTGCCGATCGCGATGACGAAATCGCCCACCTGCAAGGCGTCGGAGTCGCCGAACTTGATGTCGACGAGGCGGGCTGGCTCGACCTTGATGACGGCGATGTCGGTACCCGGATCGGAGCCGACCAGCTTCGCGGCGAGCTCCCGGTTGTCGCGCAAAGTCACCTTGATCTCGCGGGCATCCTTGACGACGTGCGCGTTGGTGATGACATAGCCGTTCTTGGCGTCGACGATGACGCCCGATCCGGCGGCGATCTGCGGTTCGGCCTGCTGCGGCAGCCCGAAGAACCGCCGGAAGAACGGATCCCGCAACATTGGGTTCTGCTCCTCCGGACTGCGCTGCAGCACCTTGATGTTGACGACGGCTGGCGTGACCTTCTCGAGAATCGGAGCCAGCGTGGGCAGACCTTCGCGGACCGGCAGCTGAGCCTGGGCGCCCGTCATCGCCAACGCGAGGAAGAGTGCGCGAATCATTCGTCGGACTCGGCCTTGTCGCCGTGGCGCTGGACTTCGGTGTTCATGCCGATGTCCTTGCGACGGCGCTGGATGAGCTCTTCGCCCGTCTTGAAGTAATCGCCCTCCACGGCGCGCTGCGCCGCTTCGTCGAGCTCAGCGGGCCAATCCCCCAAGCTGTAGCCGAACCACGGAGCTTCGGGCTTGAGCGGCGGCAGGCCGAGCTCTTGCCAGATCTCGCGTGCCTTTTCCATGTACTCGCGCTTCGGCAGCGAGATCGGCGGGAAGTCCTCCTTCATCGTCGCATCGATGAGCACCGACGCGTCTTCGCCGTTGTTGCGCTGGCTGCGCGGCCCGTGGCCCTGGTCCCGGTGCGGCAAGACCTGCAGGTCGAGCGCCGGATTCGCGCGATAGGACATCGCCCACAGGAGCGCATCGGCGTTGTCGGGATCGATGTCTTCGTTCACGGCGATGATGTACTTGCCGGCGGCGCGGTTCCACGCCGCGGCGCCATAGAGCGCGCGCCAGACCTCCGTGCGCGGCGTGCTCCTGTCCATGACGACGACGACCACCTTGCGCAAGTTGGTCAGCGGCTCGTGCATCGACACGCGCTTCACGCCCTGGATGCCGAGCGCCTGGCGCAGGTGCTGCGTATAGAGCGGCTCCAGCGCCACGCGCTTGATCAGGCTCGACTCGCTCGGCGTGACCTGGGAAATGATCGACGTCAGGATCGCGTTCTTGCGGCGCGTGATGCAGGTCACCTCCATGAACGCGTTGTACTCCTGCAGGTTCACGTGGCCGTGCGATTCGCCGAAAGGTGCCTCGGGCTCCAGGTATTCCGTATCAATCCACCCCTCGACCACGATCTCGGACTCGGCGGGCACGAGGAGATCCACGGTCTTCGCCTTGACGACGTTGATCGGCGCACCGACCAGGCCGCCCGCGACGTGCAGCTCGTCGAGCGCCTCCGGCACCTTCTGCGCCGAGGTGAACGCCACGCACGGCGGTGCGCCCAGTACAACAGCCGCGGCGAGCTTCTGCCCTTTCTTCTTCGCCTTCTGCCAGTGCGTATAGATGCCCGGCCGCAGCTCGAGCGACGGGTTCATCCCCAGCCGCTTCGGCGCCTTCACCTGGCCGCGGTAGATGCCCATGTTCTGCACGCCGGTCTCGGGATCCTTGGTGATGTACTGCGAGAGCGTGGTGAACGGCGCGATATCCCAGCCCGGCGTGGAGATCGGAATCGGCAGACCGTCGAGGCCCTTCACCTCCATCTCCTGGCAAGGCGCATCCTTCACCACCCGCGGCGCGACCGGCTGCGCGATGGCGCGCGTCCAGACCTCGTTGATCTTCTCGAGCGGGCAGTTCATGCCGATGCGGTAGATCTCGCGGTTCGCGGCGAGCGCGCCGACGACGACCGGGATGTCGTACTTGCGGCCTTTGCTGTCGGTGACGTTGTTGAAGAGGAACGCCTTGCGATCCTTCTCGGCAATGCCGCCGCGGAACTGCCAGCGCACCAGTGGATGCATCTCCGTATCTTTGTTGATCGCGCGGTCGACGCGCACGAGGAGGCCCGCCGCCTCCAGCTTCTTCAGGTGCTCGTGCAGATCAGTGTAATTTCGCTCAGCCATTAATCCACCGTGATGTGGTTCTGCTTGATGAGTCGGCCCCACTTCGCCTGCTCCGACTTGATGAGCTCGGTGAGTCCCTCGGGCGAGCCGCCGATGATCTCGCAACTCTGCCCCTCGAGCCGCTCGCGCGTCGCGGGATCGGCAACCGCTTTCACGAGCGCGGCATGCAAGCGCTCGAGCACCGCCTTCGGCGTGGCCGCCGGCGCGAACATCGCGGTCCAGGATTCCGACTCGAAGCCCGGATAGGTCTCGGCGATCGTCGGCAGGTCGGGGTAGAACTTGGAGCGCTTGGGCGAGCTGACGGCGAGCGCGGTGAGCTTGCCGCTCTTCACGTGCTGCGCGATCGCGCCGCCGCCCTGGATCAACATCACCTGCACCTGGCCCGAGATCAGGTCCTGCATCGCCGGACCGCCGCCGCGATAGTGGATCGGCATGGTCTCGATGCCCGCCGTTTCCTTAAACAATTCGTACGCCAGCCGGCTCGACGATGCCGGCCCGGCCGAGCCGTAATTGAGGCTCGGGCCTTTCTCTTTCGCGAGCGCGACGAAATCCTTCACCGTCTTCACGCCGAGGCTCGGATGGACGACGAGCACCTGCGGATAGCGGCAGAACTGCATCACCGGCGCGAAATCGCGGATCGGATCCCACTTCAGTTCCTTGTACAGGAATGGGTTCACCGCAAACGTATCGAAGGTAACCAGCAGCGTCTGGCCATCGGGCGCAGCTTCGGCCACCTGCTGCGTCGCGATGATGCCGCCGGACGTGACGCGGTTCTCGACGATGAACGGCTGGCCGAGCTCGGCCTGCAGCGCGGGCGCGATGATGCGCGCCGTGAGATCGCTCGCGCCGCCGGGGCTCGCCGGCACCACGAGCCGCACGGGACGCGACGGGTATTGGGCCCAAGTCGGTACACTGACGACGATTCCAAACAGAAGAACAGCGATGCGCCACATTTTTGCCATTATCACGTGCCTCTTCCTCGCCTCGGTCCAGGCGCAGGATTATCCCGCACGGCCGATTCGCCTGATCGTACCGATCGGTCCCGGTGGCGGAACCGACATCCTCGGCCGGCACATGGCGCAGAAGATGAGCGAGCGCATGAAGGCGAGCGTCCTGGTCGAGAACAAGCCGGGTGCGGGCAGCATCATCGGCACCGACTACGTCGCGAAATCACCGGCGGACGGCTACACGCTCCTCGTCGGCGGCATTTTCAACATGGTGATGAACAAGGCGCTGGTGAAGGACCTGCCGTACGAGCCGACGCGCGACTTCGTGCCGCTCGGCTACCTCTCGGCGTATCCGTTCGCGCTGGTCGCGCGCGCGGATCTGCCGCCGGATCTGCCGGGTTTCATC
>Ga0310810_10009422_pt1 | contig 11298 bp, 10 predicted proteins | sample NCmetagenome_FD_207641 | JGI IMG/M metagenome (GOLD analysis project Ga0310810, IMG submission 207641) | Soil microbial communities from experimental microcosm in Duke University, North Carolina, United States - NC | ecosystem: Engineered > Artificial ecosystem > Soil microcosm > Unclassified ... | reverse complement strand
ATGCGATCCGCGTAGGAGACCGGCAGCAACTGGATGAGGCTGACCTTGTGCATCAGCACGAGACGATCGACGCCCGCCACCTCGACGCCCATTGAAAACGCGTTCTGCACGACCATGAGAAAGCTGTAGAGCACGAACGCGATGAACACCGACGCCAGCGTGAAGATCGTCCGTACCTTGCGGCGAAGCAGGTTGCGCCAGATGAGCGGGAAGTACTTCATGCCACCGTCTCCATCAGCAGGCCCTTCTCGAGGTGCAGCACCTGCGTCGCGCGTTCAGCGGCGTGCGGATCGTGCGTGACCATGATGATCGTCTTGCCATGTTCCCGATTGAGCGCCTGCAGCAGATCCAGGATCTCGTCGCCCGCCTTACGATCGAGATCGCCAGTCGGTTCGTCGCACAGCAGCAGCGTTGGATCGGTGACGATCGCGCGCGCGATGCCGACCCGCTGTTCCTGTCCTCCTGAGAGCTGCCGCGGGTAGTGCTTTGCGCGGTCTGAGAGGCCGACGACTCGCAGCGCAATCTCGACATGCTTGCGGCGCTGCGTCTTGGAGAGTTTCGTCAGCAGCAACGGGAGCTCCACGTTGCGTTCGGCGGTCAACACGGGCAGCAGGTTATAGAGCTGAAAGACGAACCCGATGTTCTGCGACCGCCATCGTGCGAGGGCGGCGCCCCCCATACGGCTGATGTCGACGTCGCCAACCTCTATTCGTCCACCCGTTGGCGCATCGAGGCCGCCAATCAGATTGAGCAGGGTGGTCTTGCCGGAACCGGAGGGGCCCATCAGGGCGAGAAATTCGCCTCGTGGAATCTCTAAATTGACACCCTGGAGCACGTCGATCTGTTCAGAGCCGCGGCGAAAGCTCTTGTGGACGTTGGCCGCGCGAACGATCGGCTCGGACGTCATCGGACGACTACTTTGGATTGATCCGCGAGATTCGGCGGCGGCGACAACACGACGCGGTCACCCGGCTGCAGGCCTGCCAGCACTTCCACCCGTTCGCCATCGGTGCCGCCGACACGGATGGCCCGGCGCTCGACGGCGTCGCCGCGCACCACGAACGCGAAGCTGTCGGCCCCGATCGTTTTGATCGCCGGCCGTGGTACCAGCGGCACTGGTTGTTTGCCGTCCGTGGCCGTGCTGTCGCGGTCGCCTTCTCGAAGGAACGTCACTTTGATGGCCATGTCCGGCAGGATGCGGGGATCGAGTTTGATGAACGCAAGGCGCACCAGAACAGTGGCCTTCTGGCGATCGGCTGTCGGCACGAGCGTAATCACACGTGCCGGAATGTGCCAGTCGGGATACGCATCGAGCACCGCATCCGCATCCTGTCCCGGACTGACGCGGCTGATGTAGCTCTCGTTGACGTCGACCTCAATCTCCAGTGAGTTCATGTCAACGATCGTGGAGATGCCCGTCCGCGTGAACCCGCCACCTGCGGTCACCGGCGAGACCATCTCGCCAGGCTGCGCATCCTTGGAGATCGCGACGCCGCTGAATGGTGCCTGAATGACGTAGTTCGCAAGCTCCGCCTGCTGCAGTTCGATCTGGCGCTCGGCGACTCGAATCTGTTCCTGCAGCGCGGCAATACGAGCCTCGATCGAGTCGGACTCGGCTTTGGCATCGTCGAGCTGCGATTGCGACGCGATGCGCTCCTGCACGAGCTGCGTGGTGCGTCGCTGGTTGAGTTGTGCCTGCGCCAGCCGCACTTCGTTTTCGCGCAACGCGCGCCGCGCGGCTTCGGCCTGAGCCTGGGCGAGTGCGAGCGCCGCGCGCGGGGTGGAGTCATCGAGGCGCGCGAGCACTTGGCCCTTCGTCACACGGCGCCCTTCCTCGACATTGACCTCGACCACTTTTCCCGTGATTTTCGACGACACCGTCGCACGACGTCGGGCGGTCACATATCCCGACGCGTTCAGCACAGCGGCTTGTGTGCCCGCCGGACGCATCGTGACGGTCGTCGCCTGAACGTCGATCGGTCGCTCGCGCGTGATCCATCGCCATCCGCCGAAGGCGACCGCGGCGAGCACGATGACGAAGCCGGTCCAGATGATCCACCGGCCGAGGCCGCGCCGCTCGGGCTCGCGCTCGATGCGGAGCGCGTCCAAATCACGCTTGAGATCGGTCATGGGAAAGGAAGCTCAAGCCAGTATACGGAACAATCATTGCGACCGTTTCCGTCGGAATCGGGAGGTGTGCTTGTGGATTCACAAACAATGTGGCTCGTTATAGCTGCGGTCGTAGTCGTGGCGATCGCGGCGGTGGCGTGGTTCTATGCGCAACGCCAGCGTCACGACAGGCTGCGCAGCCATTTCGGACCTGAGTACGAGCGGGCCGTGCGCGAAACCGGGTCACCCGCAAAAGCCGACGCAGTATTGGCTGACCGCGCGAAACGCGTGCGGGAGTTGAAGATCCGCCGGCTCTCGCGCGAGCAGGCCGAGAACTTCGATCGCGAGTGGCGGCGGATTCAGGGGATGTTCGTCGACGATCCCGATGGCGCGGTTGCGGCGGCGGATCATCTCGTCAGCGAGGTTATGTCGGCACGCGGGTATCCCATAGAGGACTTCGACACCCGTGCCGCGGACCTGTCGGTTGAGCACCCGCGTGTGGTCGAGAACTACCGCATCGCACGGGCGCTGGCGGTGCGGCGAAATCGCGGCGAGGCTGGGACGGAGGAACTGCGACAGGCTGTCGTCAATTACCGAGCGCTCTTCGACGATCTCCTCAAGACTGACGAAGGCGCATTCCGGAGGGCATCATGAACGAACGTGGTCCTATCGAACGTGAGGGACAGCCCGTCAGGGAACGGGAACCTCGTCCGGCCAAGAACGTGGAGGCGCGTCCTGTCGACGCCGAGAAGCATGTTTCGCTCTTCCATGACGAGGAAGGGCGTGGGTTCCGCACACGGTGGGACGCCATTCAAACGGGCTTCGTCGATCAGCCGAAAGCCGCGGTCGAACAGGCCGATGCGCTGGTCGTCGAGATGCTGAAACGCCTGACCGACGGCTTCGGCGATGAGCGCGCGAAACTCGAATCACAGTGGAGCCGCGGCCAGGAGGTTTCAACCGAAGACCTGCGGGTCGCGTTGAAACGCTATCGATCGTTCTTCGAACGGCTCCTGTCCATCTGAAGTGTGAAGGTCGAAGTGTGAAGGTCGAAGTGCACCCTTCTTCGACCTTCACCCTTCACACGTCGACCTTTCTTGAACCGGCTGCGCCTTAGGTATACAGTCCCCGCACGACAACCTTTCCTCACACTCTTCATCGGAGGCTTCACATGAGGCGCGCTCTATCCGTTCCGCTCGCGGCCGCCCTCGTGCTGTGCGCCATGCCTGCATTCGCGCAGGTCAAGGCAACCGCGCAGAACGTGCCCGAGATTCCGTACGACTCGGTGCCGAACTTCCTCAAACTGCCGCCGGGACGCTATCTCGGCGAGGCGATCGGGGTCGCGACGAATTCGAAGGGTCATGTGTTCGTCTATACGCGCAGCGCCAACACGCAGCTGTTCGAGTTCGACCAGAACGGCGTCTTCGTGCGTGAGATTGGCCCCGGTGCGTACAACTTCGAGTTTGCGCACAGCGTCCGCGTCGACCCACAGGACAACATCTGGGTCGTGGACGAGGGAACCAACACGATTACGCGGTTCAATCCGGAGGGCCACATCACGCTGGTGCTCGGACGCCGTCCGCCGGCCGTACAGGGCATGTTGCAGGCGCCCCTGCCAGGGCCCAAACCACCGGCGGCGAAGTACACCTTTGGCCGTCCCACGGACGTCGCGTGGGATCCGCAGGGGAACATTTTCATTTCAGATGGGTACGTCAATCACCGCGTGGTGAAGTTCGACAAGAACGGCCGCTTCGTGAAGCAGGTCGGGAGCGAGAACGCCGGACCGGAGCCGAGCCAGTTCAACACGCCGCACGGCATTGCCGTTGATGCCAATGGCAACGTGTACGTCGCAGACCGCGGCAACAACCGCATGCAGGTGTTCGACAACAACCTCGTGCTGAAGAGCATCTACGACAACATCGGCGTGTCGTGGACCGTCTGCATCTCACCTGGCCCTCACCAGTACCTCTTCACCTCGAACTCCAACCCGAACGGCAACACACCCGGGTCATGGGACATCACGGGCGAAATCTACAAGATGGAGCTCGATGGAACGATTCTCGGGAAATTCGGGCACGCAGGCAAACAGCTGGGCGGCTTCCAGGTGGTCCACATGATGGACTGCCGCAATCCCGACCAGATCATCGTCGCCGAAATCGAGTCGTGGCGCGTCCAGAAGCTGATGTTGAAGCCGTCCGCCGCCCCGGCACGGCCGACCACGACGGCAGCGAGATAAGGAGGCTGACATGAAACGCATCATCCAGCTCGCAGCCGGCATCCTCGCGCTCGCCATCACGCCGCTCGCCGCGCAGCTCGTCGTGCCGGAAATCGCGTACGACGCGGCGATCGAACCGTTGAAGCTGCCGCCGGATCTGAATTTCGGCGAAGTGGCTGGTATCGCGACCAATTCGAAGGGAGACGTGTTCGTCTATACGAGAACCGGACATCCCACGCTGTCGCTCGGCACCGCGCGGCCGTTCGCGCACGGCGGGTCGCGGATGTTCAGATTCGACAAGACCGGCAAGTACGTCGGCGAGATTGGCCAGGCCTCCTACGCCATGCTGTTCGCCGAGAAGGTCAAGGTCGATCCGCAGGACAACATCTGGGTGGTTGACCAGATGGCGAATACCATCATGGAGTTCGATTCCGAGGGTCGCCTCGTGATGCTACTCGGCCGCAAGGCCGAATCCGAAAACGTGCCCGTGCGCGGCGCGGCGCCGCCTGCAGCACCCGGTGGTGGTGGCGCAGGCGGTGGTGGGGCGCAGGCTGGTGGTGCCCGCGCGGGCGGCGCAGCCGGCGCAGGCGGTGGTGGCGGCGACCCAGAAGGGGGCGGTGGCCGTGGCCGCGGAGGTCCTCCGGGAGCAGGCGGGCAGCAGGACGTGTTCAACCGTCCGACCGATGTCGCGTGGGACGCCGCCGGCAACATCTACGTCGCCGACGGCCTCGGCAACAACAATCGCGTGGCGAAGTTCGACAAGAACGGGAAGTTCGTCCGCTCGTGGGGGCAGACCGGGACCGCGAATGGCCAGTTCCGCCAACCACGCAGCATCGCGATCGATGCGCAGGGTCTCGTCTACGTCGCCGACGCGGGCAACAGGCGCATCCAGGTGTTTGACGCGGATGGGAACTTCAAGACGAAGTTCCTGAACGTCGGCACGCCGCGCGCCCTCTGCATCACACAGGGACCGCGGCAGGTGATGTACGTGTCGAACTCGAACCCGCCGGAAAACATCGACTACGACGGTGAGATCTTCAAGGTCGACATGACCGGGAAACTGCTCGGCAAGTTCGGTCATGCCGGGCGACTGGCCAAGGAGTTCAACGGCGTCAATCAGCTCGAGTGCCGGACAGAGAACGAAGTCTGGGCGGCGGAGATCGGCAACTGGCGCGTGTCGAAGATCACGCTTCGAGGCGCAGCCAGCACGAACTAGAGGTCAGTCTGCCTAGAGGCGGACTTCCACCGATGATCGTTGCCGGATGCAGCCTGGTGACTAGGAAATCCGACCAGGCCAGCATCCGGCGTCTGCTTTTCGGTGGGGTCCGGGTTTAGCCGGACCTTCCGATTGAGTGTCCATTCCCGTTCTGACTGCTGAAGAAATCGAGCGCCTGCTCCCCATGGGCGATTGCATCGCTGTCATGGAGCAGGCGTTCGCCGACCTGCAGCGAGGTTTCCTTCATCATCCACTGCGAACCTTCTGGGTGCCGCCGGGCGTCAACGGCGGCACGATGTGGATGGGCGCGTATCGCTCCTCGCCGAAGCCGATGTTCGGCACGAAGTTGCTGTTCGTCCTCAACGACAACCCGTCGCGCGGGCTGGACAGTCACCAGGGGCAGGTCATCCTCGCTGATGGCGACACCGGCGAGCTGCGTGCGCTCCTGGACGCCTCCACGGTGACCGGAATCCGCACGGCAGCGGTCTCCGCGTTGGCGACGCGTCTGCTCGCACGCGAGGATGCCGGCGTGCTTGCGATCGTCGGCACCGGCGCGCAGGCGCGAAAGCATCTCGAATCGATTCCTCTCGTGCGGCCCATTCAGCGCGCGCTGGTGGCGGGTCGCACACGCGATCACGCGGAGCGCTTTGTTGCGGCGGCGCGTCGCGCCGTCTCCGTCGCGCTGAGTGCCGCCGACAGCGCCGAAGACGCGGTGCGCGCCGCGGACATTGTCGTCACCGTCACCGATTCGCCGACACCAGTCGTCAAACGCGAGTGGCTGCGGCCCGGCACACACGTGAACGCCGTGGGCTCCAGCAGGCCGGCGGCGTGGGAGATCGATCCGCGCATCTATGCGGATGCCGTTGCCTTCTGCGACCGACGCGAATCGCTGCAGGCTGAAGCTGGCGATTACCTGCAGGCCGTCGCCAAGGGATTCATTCCGGGAGTCGACGCCGTTGGCGAGTTGGGCGAACTAGTTGTTGCAGAACGGAAGGGACGAATAACACCCGATCAGATCACGCTGTTCCGATCCCTGGGGCTTGCTATCGAAGATCTGGCTGCAGCGGAGTTTGTTGTCGAAAGGGCTAGCAGGTCCGGTTGAGAAAGGTCCGCCTGAAGGCGGACCCCACCACCTGCCGACCTGTTCATATTCTGGCCGCGGTCGGAGCTACTGTGTGCCGACCCATCTTGGCGTCCAGTGAGATCAGGTTCCACTGTCGAAGCGCAATCAGGATGAAAAACGCGATGGCGTAATCGAGCTGCAGCCACGCAATCGTGAAGTCCTGCCGCATCATCGTCCCGAAGGTCAGCGCGGTGATCATGAGCGAGCCGGCGATGAGCGCCGCGCGCGTCTGGAACCCGAGGAGAATGCAGAGGCCGATCAGCGTCTCGACAAATGGCAGCACCGATGCAAAGGGGATGAGGAATGCCGGCGGCATCACGGGCACGTCCTTGAACTGCGTCAACATGTAGTTCTGGAAGGCCGGCAGCCCCACCGCGATCCGGACGATGCCGCGCATCATGATGTTGAGGCCGAAGGTAAAACGGAACAGGCCGTACGCGAGCGATCCATCCGAGCGCCAGTCGGTCTGCATGCCAGTCAATGCCATTGTGTGCTCCTCGTAAGGGTTCTCGTAGGGGCGGACCGTTGGGCCCGCCTTCCTAATTCGTCCAGTACTGCGTCTTGCCGTAGGTCTGCACCGCCTGACGAATCTCCTCAAACGACGTGAGTCGGCCGTGGATCGGTACGACCTGTTCGACGTCGAGATTCAGCCGCTGCACGGCCTCGTAGAAGTTCACCAGGTTGACGACCGCGCCGGGCACGTCGCCGGGCGCCGGCGGCGTCCACGAATCCGCCTCGATCAAGATGCGCTCGCGCGGCAGGTAAATCATCAGCATGCCGGGGTTATGCATGTTGCCCCCGTAGTGATAGATGTCGATCTCGCGTGCGCCGTCGCTGAGGATTCTGCTGCCCGTGATGCCTTCGAACACCGGCGTGCGCCCGGACTTCGACAGCCGGTCGGGGCTGATCGTCCTCGGGTTGCGCCAGATGTTCTCGTAGAAGGGAATGTTGGTGTAGTGCGTGATGATCGTCGCCCCCTCGGCGGCATACGTCCGAAGCCCGCCGGAATGGTCGTAGTGATGATGGGTGTTGATCAGGTACTTGATCGGCTTTCCTGGTATCGCCTTCTTCACCGCGTCGATGACCGCAATCGACCGCGCCTCCGTTTCAGGCGCCTCGATCACGACGATGTGATCCTTCATGTCGAGGGCAAGGCTCTTTGCGCCTCCCTGAACCATCCAGATGCCGTCTGAGATCTTCTCGGCCTGCACCGATGCGGAGACGACTGGTGATGCAGTGCGGATGTTCGCCGGCACTTCGATTGACACCGCGGCGTTCGGCTTCACGTCCGTCACCGTCAAATCGAGAATCGGATACGGCCCGTTGCGCTGGACGATATGCGTTGGGAATTTCACGGCGCCGAATTCCTTGTAATCGGAGAAGTCGGCTTCGAATTTCGTATCGCCGAGGACGGGTGAGCCGTACCACGTCACGATGCGCTCGACCAGGTTCTGGTCGCCGAGCACCCCCTCGAATTTCATCTTGTTCGGCGCAGTGAAGGTGACGATCGTCTTCTTCGCGCCGCGGATCGTTTCCGTTCGCGCGGTGGCGGCGCTGGCGATGGCTTGTTTGATGAAACCCTGCGGCGTTGCCCAGATCTGCGTCAGGCGGCCATCGACAGCCGACCGGAAATCACGTTCCGGTGCAGACGGGATCGCCGTTGCGCCCGCCATCTCCCACGCGTAGTTGCCGCTCATGAGCCAGATCTGCCGGAGCTCGCCCGCGAGGGGTTGGAACCCCCCGCCAAGCGGAGGATTCTCGTACTGTTGCCGCCGTCGGTCGTCGCGGATTGCCGGTGTCGTGTAGTCAATCGAGACCGTCATTGCCGGAACCGAAAATCGCGGCCACGGTGCGCTCGCGTCGTACGGCTGGCCGAAGATGTAGTCGAAACCGCGGCCCGAGAATTCGATGGAGCGCAGGCTGGCGGCGCCGAGGGCGGCGCTCGCGGCGTCGAGCGCGGCCTTGCTGTCCTGCGCGCCCAGTTGAATCGATCCGCAGCACAGAACGAGCAACAGCAGGAAGAGCGGTTTCTTCATGGCGGTGAACTGTGGCCCGGTGGCGACGATTATGTCAAGAAAGGTGCGATCACAAGGCCCGATCCCGCGTCTCGCGCGTTGCAAGGAGGCCGATGATCGTGAGAAGCGCGGCGCCCGTGAGGTAGTAGCCGACGTACTGCAAGCCGTAGTTCGTCGCGAGATACGTGGCAATGTAGGGCGCCAGCGAAGCACCGAAGATGCCTGCCAGATTGAATGTCAGCGAACTCCCGGTGTAACGCACGGAGGTGGGGAACAGTTCCGACAGCGTCGTTCCGAGCGGCCCGTAGGTGAATCCCATCAAGGCCTGGCCGACGACCATCGCGAGCGTCGCGCCGAGGATACCAGCCGACAGCATCGGGGCAAGGACGAGACCAAAGGCGCCGATAGCGATGCTCACCCACAGCAACGCACGGCGACGACCGCGTTCCGCAATCACGGCGCTGATCGGAATCGTGATTGCAAAGAAGACGATACCGATGAGTTGAATGATCAGGAAGGTCGCGCGTTCGTAGTGCAGAGCCGTCGTTCCCCAGGACAGCGCGAACACCGTCATCAGATAAAACAGGACGAACGTGGCCAGTGAAACGAGGATGCCCTTGACCACGGTCCCGAGGTGATCGCGAAACACAACCTTCATCGGCAGCTTGACGCGCTCCTCGCGAATGAGCGCCTCGCGGAAGACAGGGGTCTCCGAGATCGTCAGCCGCACGTAGAGGCCGACTAGTACCAGCGCCGCGCTGGCAAGGAACGGAATACGCCACCCGTACGCGAAGAACTGATCGTTGGTCAGCCGCTCCGACAGCAGCAGGAAGACGCTGCCCGAGAAGAAGAAGCCGATTGGCGCGCCGAGTTGCGGGAACATCCCGTACCATGCACGCCGGTTCGGCGGTGCGTTTTCGACGGCGAGGAGCACCGCCCCTCCCCATTCGCCGCCGAGGCCGAGGCCCTGACCAAAGCGGCAGAGCGACAGCAGGGCCGGCGCGGCGACGCCAATGGTGGCGTAAGTCGGCAACGCGCCGATGGCCACCGTCGAGATGCCCATCGTCAGCAGCGCGGCTACGAGCGTGGCCTTTCGTCCGATGCGGTCGCCGAAATGACCGAACAGCGCCGAACCGATAGGACGTGCGACGAAGGCGATGGCAAACGTGGCCAGCGAAGCCAGAACGCCCGAGGCCGGATCGGTCGAGGGGAAGAACAGCCGCGGGAACACCAGAACGGCAGCGGTGGCGTAGATATAAAAGTCAAAAAACTCGATGGTCGTCCCGATCAGGCTCGCGAAGAGCACCTGGCCAGCGGTATTGACCCGGCGGGATCCGGGGTCCGGAATCCGGGATCCGGGAGCGGTGGCTCGAAGGTTCGCGTTCATGGGGGCCAAGCATACCAACGATAAGTCAGCAGCCTGAATCCGGCAGCCGGCAGCCGTTGTAAAATCCGGCCGTTATGCGCATGAAAGTCGCCATCGTCGCAGCCCTTCTGCTCGTCGCTGCGTCAGCAGCCGACGCGCGTATTACCAAGCTCGCGATCGTCGCGAAGGAGTCGCCGACTTTCGGCGGCCACACCTTCCCCGGCGTCGGGCAGTACGAAAAGCTTGTCGGCAAGGCGTACGGCGAGCTTGATCCGAACGATCCGAAAAACGCCGTGATCGTCGACATCAAGCTGGCGCCGCGCAACGCGCGCGGCAAAGTCGAATATGCCTTCGACTTCTACATCCTGAAGCCGATCGACTTGAGCAAGGGCAACCACAAGGTGATGTACGAACCGCCGAACCGCGGGCGCAAAACGCACGCCTCGCTGAACCGCGGCGCCGGCAGCAACGATCCAGGTTCGGTGACCAATCCGCAGGAGCTGACGAACCTGTTCCTGCCGCCTCGCGGCTACACCATGGTCTGGAGCGGATGGGATTTCAGCGCCGGCACGGACAGCGCGGGTTACAACACCACGATCATGCTCCCTGTCGCGAAGAATCCGGACGGCACGGCGATCACCGGTCCATCGTACGAATACATCGTCACCGGCGACACGGGCTACGAACTGAATTACGCCGCAGCGACGCTCGATCAATCGAAAGCGACCTTGACCCATCGTCTGCGTCTCGACGATGTGCCGCAGGTTGTTCCGGCCAGCGGCTGGGCATACGACGCGAAGGGAACCTCGATTCATCTGATGCCGCAGGGCACGCGCTTCACGCAGGGAGACATCTACGAGTTCTCCTACGTTGCGAAGGATCCGACGGTGAACGGCGTCGGCTTCGCGGCCGTGCGCGACTTCAACGCGTTCCTTCGCTACGAGAAAGCCGACGACAGCGGCACTGCGAATCCGATGGCCGGCGATATCACGCGCATCTACACCGAGGTGCAGTCACAGCCAGGGCGAATGCTGAACGACTTCCGAACGCTCGGGTTCAACCAGGCGGAGAACGGCAAGATCGTGTTCGACGGGATGCTGCAGTGGATTGCGGCGGCGGATGGCATCAACATGAACAGCCGCTTCTCGCAGCCGGGCCGTACGGAGCGCAATCGTCAGGATCAGCTGTACGCCGAAGGCGTGTTCCCGTTCGCCAATCAGCGACTGAAGGATCCCATCACCGGCAAGACCGCAGGGC
>Ga0310810_10009420_pt1 | contig 11298 bp, 11 predicted proteins | sample NCmetagenome_FD_207641 | JGI IMG/M metagenome (GOLD analysis project Ga0310810, IMG submission 207641) | Soil microbial communities from experimental microcosm in Duke University, North Carolina, United States - NC | ecosystem: Engineered > Artificial ecosystem > Soil microcosm > Unclassified ... | reverse complement strand
GCGAATCTGCTGCTCGCGCGTGCCAGCGCACGCAGCCGGGAAACGGCGATTCGAGCCGCACTCGGCGCGGGACGCCGCCGCATCGCCAGACAATTTCTCGCGGAAGGGATTCTTATCAGCATCCTCGGCGCTGGCGCCGGGGTCCTCGTCACGATGTGGTCGACGGGAACGATTGCCGCGCTCGCGCCCGCCGGCCTGCCGTCGTTCGCCAGACCCCACGTCGACTGGCGCGTGCTGCTGTTCATCGGCGGTGTCGCGGTGATGTGCGGGACCGTCCTCGGCCTGCTGCCGGCGATTCACGGATCGCGCACGGACGTGAACGAAACGCTGAAGGAGGCCTCGAGAGGCGCCTCCGGCGGACCGTCGCGCGCGCGCTTGCGCTCAGCGCTCGTCGTTGCCGAAGTCGCGCTGTCGCTGCTGCTGCTGGTCGGAGCCGGACTGATGGTGCGCTCGTTCGTGAACCTGCAGCGGATCGACGTGGGGTTTCACCCTGACCGGACCGCGTCGCTGCGGATCGCGCTGCCTCGGAAGTACGACACTGCTGAACTGGCGCAGACGATGTCCGAGCTGCTGACGCGCATCCGCCGAGTCCCGGGTATCACCCGCGCCGGCGCGGGGACGGACGCGCCGTTCACCGCCGGCAGCAGCGCGACGATCGTGCTGCCCGAAGGCGCCGAGCAGTCCGACCCGTACGGCGGCATGCGCGTGTATCGCCACAGCGTGACACCGGGCTTTTTCGACGCGCTCGGGGCGCCGATCATCGCCGGCCGCGACGTCTCGGAGGCGGACGTCGATACGGCCCCGGCCGCCGCCGTCGTCAGCCGCACGTTCGCATCGAAGGCGTGGCCGGGACGTGACGCGGTCGGACGGCGGTTCAAGATGGGTCGCGACTGGGTCACCGTCGTGGGCGTCGTCGGCGACATGCGATACCGCTCGCTGCGCCCCGGCGCCGACACTCCCGAGGATCCCGACGTCTACTTCTCGTTCGCGCAACTGCCCGCCCGCGGATTGGCGGTCGTCGCGAGCACGACGCTCGATCCCGCTGCCGTGCTCGCGCCAGTTCGCGAATCGATTCAACACTTCGACCGCGATGTGCCGGTGTCGGACGAGCGGGCCATGGCGGGGCTCATTGCCGATCGCATCGCGGGCTTCCGTCTGAGCGCCGGGGTCATGTCGACGTTCGGCGGCATCGCCCTGCTGCTGGCCGGCATCGGCGTGTTCGGGTTGATCAACTACTCGGTGGCCCAGCGCCGCCGGGAGCTCGGCGTTCGGGCAGCCCTCGGCGCGAGCCGCCGTGAACTGTATGGCCTGGTTCTGCGTGAGGCGTTGCTGCTGGCCGGCATCGGTGTGGCCGCGGGGCTTGCCGCTGCGTTCCCGGCGGCACGGCTGATCCGGAGCCAGTTGTATGGCGTGGCGCCCTCGGATCCGATCACATACGCCGCGATCGTGACGCTGCTCGCGAGCGTCAGCATCGTCGCCGCGCTGGTGCCCGCCTCGCGCGCCGCACGCGTTGATCCGATGATTGCACTCAGGTCCGAATAGCGGGACGGGAGCAGCCGATGAGAGGGTTCGTCAAGGATTTTCGGTACGCCGCGCGAGTGCTGCGCAAGACGCCGACGTTCACGTTCGTCGCCGTGCTCACGCTCGCACTGGGCATCGGCGCGAACACCGCCATCTTCACCGTCGTCAACGGCGTACTCCTGCGCCCGCTGCCCTACCGCGATCCATCGCGGCTCGTGATGGTCTGGGTCGACCTGACCGCACGCGGCGGGCCTGCCACCGAATGGACCGGCCCGGCAAATCAGGCGGACTGGACGACGCGGACGAACGTGTTTCAGAGCGTCGCGACGATTCGCGGCTGGAACGCGACGCTGGCGGGCGGCGAACTGCCGGAAGCGTTTGCCGGCGAACAGACCACGTATTCGTACTTCGACACGCTCGGCGTGCAGCCGGAACTGGGGCGCCTGTTCGTCAAATCCGACGACGTGCCGAATGCGCCGCGGGTCGTCATCCTGAGCCATCGGGTCTGGCGGGACCGTTTCGGCAGCGATCGCGGCGTCATCGGCCGGGCGATCGACATCGGCGGGGAATCGCACGAGATCATCGGCGTCCTGCCGGCCTCGTTCAGGCCGGTGCAGGTCGCGGATGCGGCGCTCTGGCGGCCGCTGCGATGGAACCTGACGAATCCACCGCGGGACGTTGCCTTCGCGCACACCATTGCGCGGCTCGCACCGGGCGTGACACTCGACCGCGCGCGCGCCGAACTCGAGGTGCTCGCGCGGCAGCTCCAACGCGAACATCCCGCAACGGACAAAGGTAAGGGCATCAATCCCGTGCCCCTGCACGATGAGGAGATCGGGGACGTACGCATCGCGCTCTTGATCCTGCTCGGCGCGGTCGGCTTCGTGCTCCTCATCGCCTGCGTCAACATCGCCAACCTGCTCCTCGCCCGCGCGTCGAGCCGCGTGCGGGAGATTGCCGTGCGGCGCGCGCTCGGCGCGGATCGCGGGCGCATCGTTCGTCAGATGCTGACGGAAAGTGTGTTGCTGGCCGGAGCCGGAGGTCTGCTGGGACTGTTGCTGGGCATCTGGGGTGTGTCGGCGCTCAAGGCAATCGCGCCGCCAGGAACGCCTCGGCTCGACGAGGTCGCGCCGGATCCCCGCGTGCTGCTCTTCGTTGCGGCCGTGACGCTCGGAACCGGCCTGCTCTTCGGCATCGTCCCGGCGCTGCACGCGTCGCGGGACGAAATGTCGCCGGCGCTGAAGGAGGGCGGCCGCGGACAGCTCGGCGACGGCGGCACGCGCGCGCGCCGCGCGTTCATCGTCGCGGAACTCGCGCTGGCCCTGATGCTCCTCGTCGGCGGCGGACTGCTCCTGCGCACCTTCGTGGCGCTCCAGCAGACGAATCTCGGCTTCAATCCGAGCCACGTGCTGACCGGGTTCGTGCTGCCGCCCGCCGCCAGGTACAAGACGGCCGCAGAGCGGACGGCCTTCTACGACCGTCTCGTCGAGCGCGTCTCGGCATTGCCAGGCGTCAGCATCGGCGCACTGTCCTCCGTCATTCCGGAGGGTGGCGACAGCGACACGGACTTCTTCATCGAAGGGCGCCCGCGCGCCCAGAGCACGGACCAGTCACTCGTCACGTGGTATCGCGAGGTGAGCGCGAGCTATTTCTCCGCGATGGAGATCCCGTTGCGGCGCGGCCGCCTCTTCGCGGCGGGCCAATCGGAGCCCGCCGTGGTGATCAATGAAAACTTCGCGCGGCGGTTCTTCCCGGGCGCAGACCCGATCGGACAGCGTGTCGCGTTTGGGGACGACCGGTGGTTCACGATCACCGGCATCGTCGGCGACGTGAAGGTGCGTGGCCCGCGCGATCCGGGCCGCGCCGAACTGTACGTGCCGTACTGGCAGCAGCCCGAGGCGGGCACCAACGTCGTCCTGAAAACCGTCGTCGAGCCGGCGTCGCTCATCGAGCCGCTGAAGCGGGCCGTCAAGGGAGTCGATCCATCGGTGGCCGTGTCGAGTCCCGACACCATGGACGATATCCTTGGAGATACGAACAGCGCGCCCCGGTTCTATGCCCTGATGGTCGCCGTCTTCGCCGGGCTGGCGCTGCTCCTCGCAGCGGTAGGGATCTACGGGGTCATGGCCTACAGCGTCGCCCAACGCCGCGCGGAAATCGGCGTCCGGCTGGCGCTCGGCGCGGCGGAACGGCAGATCTTCTCGCTGGTGCTCGGCGACACCCTGAAGCTGACCGGCATGGGCGTACTCATCGGGACGGCGGCGGCGCTGGCCGTGAGCCGGTCGATGCAATCGCTCCTGTTCGGCGTCGGGCAGGCCGACCCGCTGACCTACGGATTGACGGCGCTGGCGCTGGTGTTCGTCGCCCTCGCCGCCAGCTACGTCCCTGCCCGCCGCGCCACGCGGATCGATCCGTTGACGGCGCTCCGTACCGAATGAAATTCCTCAGGTAAAATACCGACCATGGCCTTTTTCAGCCGAAGCACTCAGCCCACCGCCGCCAGTCCGTCGTTCACCGACACGGAGACGCTCGCGCCGAACACGCTCGTCGGCCTGCGCAACATCGAGAAATCGTACGCGCACGGCACGAGCCGCAGCTACGTACTTCGGCGGATCAACGTCGACATCAAGGAAGGCGAGTTCGTCTCGATCATGGGGCCGTCGGGCGCCGGCAAATCGACGCTGCTGCACATCATCGGCATGCACGACAGCGCGTGGACGGGCGAGTACTATTTTCTCGATCAGCCGGTTCACCGGCTTGGCGCCAAGGAACGGGCGAAGCTGCACAAGCAGTACATCGGCTTCGTGTTCCAGAGCTATCACCTGCTGGATCACCTGACCGTCTACGAGAACCTCGACATCCCGCTCTCCTATCGCGACATCAAGAAATCCGAGCGCGAGAGCATGGTGTGCGACATCCTCGACAAGTTCGCCATCGTCGGCAAGAAGGATCTGTATCCGAATCAACTGTCGGGGGGCCAGCAGCAGCTCGTGGCGGTCGCGCGCGCCGTCATCTCGAATCCAAAAGTGATTCTCGCGGACGAGCCCACGGGCAACCTGCACTCGAGCCAGGGCCGCGAGATCATGGAGCTGTTCAAGAAGCTGAACGAATCCGGCACGACCATCGTCCAGGTCACGCACTCGGAGGCGAACGCCGCCTACGGCAGCCGGATCATTCATCTGCGCGATGGGTGGATCGTTGATGAATAGCGCCGACTACACAACTTCCAACTACACAACTGCGCAAGGCGTTTTCTATCCAGAAACCTTGTGGAGTTGTGTAGTTGCGTAGTCGTGCAGTTATCTTTGCTCTCTCACCATCGCGGCTCCCGCTTGCCTGCCGCGTTTCCTCCGCGCTGTCCTCCGAACCCTCCGCCCTCCGGCTTCGGCCGCGCTTCGTTGACGACCAGCGGACGGCCGTCCATCTGATACTCGTGAAACTGATCGATCGCTTTCTGCGCGGCGTCGTCTGAGGCCATTTCGACAAAGGCGAATCCCCGGGCGCGGCCGGTCGCCATGTCGCGCATCACTCGAACGTTGTCCACCTGCCCCGCGCGGCCGAATAGTTCAGTCAGCTGTTCTTCGGTCGCGGAATATGGAAGGTTGCCGACATACAGTCTCCTGCCCATCTGTCGCTCTCTCCTGCTGTTGCGCGGTGCGCGCGTCAAAGCGGGCGGTGCAAGCGACACGCCGGATGCCGCTCATGGGCTGGCACTGAGGGAAAGGCTCGGCTACAGTGACTGGATGCTCCGGAAAGTCATCCCCATCATCGCTCTTTGCGTCGTCGCGGCCGCCTGCGGTGACAAGAGTCAGCAATATCCTGTTCAGGGACAAATCATCGCGGTGTCAGCGGATCATCGCCAGCTGACGATCGACCACAAGGACATTCCGAACTTCATGCCCGCCATGACGATGGCTTATTACGTCAAGGAGCCGCACGACCTGGACGGCATCGCCCCCGGGGATCTCGCGACAGCGACGCTGGTCGTCAAGGGCAGTGAAGTGTTCCTGACGGACATCAAGAAGACGGGGCATGCGGCGCTCCCGCCCAATGCGCGTCCTGTCAAAGCGATGGACGTGATGGCGCCGGGGGACACGGTGCCCGACGACGTATTGATCGATCAGACGGGCGCCCCGCGCAAGCTGTCGGACTGGCGTGGAAAGGCGCTTGCCGTGACGTTCATCTACACGCGCTGTCCCCTGCCGGATTTCTGTCCGCTCATGGACCGCAATTTCGCGGCGGTGCAGAAGATAATCGCGTCCGATCCCGCGCTGAAGGATCGCGTGCACCTCGTCTCGATCAGCTTCGACCCCCGGCACGACACGCCGGCCGTTCTTGAGTCGCACGCGAAGGGGCTGCGTGCAGATCCCGCGCTATGGACGCTCCTGACGGGAGCACCGGACGCGGTCGATCACGTCGGGGAGCGGTTTGGGGTCTCGGTGATCCACGAGCAGGATCCTGGACAGACCATCACGCACAACCTGCGGACGGAAGTCGTCGATCCGAAGGGTCGTGTAACGACGATCTACTCGGGCAACGAGTGGACCGTGGATCAGATGATCGACGCGCTGAAGCATGCGCTCGAGTCGTAGCACGCCGCGTCAGGCGCGCGAGACGGACACTCCGAAGGATGCCGTCTTCACCGCGCGTGAACGCCGTTTGATCGCACGGCTCCGTACGCCGGCGGCGGTGCAACGGTGGCTGAACTCGCTGCCCTATAACACGGAACCAGCGCCGGGGCGGCCGACGCTGCGCAGCTTCCGCGGCGTGGTTCGCACGGGAACCGCGCACTGCCTCGAGGCGGCGCTCGCGGCGGCCGTCGTCCTCGAGCCGCACGGGTATCCGCCGCTCGTACTCAGTTTCGAATCGATCGACGAACTCGATCACGTGCTGTTCGTGTACCGCCAGAGCGGCCGCTGGGGATCCGTGGCGCGCTCCCGCGATCCGGGCCTGCATGGTCGCAAGCCGGTGTTCAGGACACCTCGCGATCTCGCGCTGAGTTACGTCGACCCGTACGTCGATTACTCGGGACGCATCACGGCTTACGCTGTGATCGATCTTCGTCTGCTGATGGGTGATTACGATTGGCGGCTGTCGGACCGGAACGTGTGGAAAGTGGAACGCGCGCTGCTGGCGGCGCCGCACCGGCCGATCCGGATTTCAGACGCGCGCATCGATCGACTGCGTGCCTGGTATCGGGCGTATCGCGAACGGTACGGTCGCAAGCCGACCGAGTACCGGCACCGCCGCACATGGAGCGCGCTGCCCGGGGGAAATTGGTGACGCCGGGGACGGCGTCAGAAACGGCACCCGCCAGAAAAAGGGGACAACCGCCATTTTTTAACAAAAAAGGGGACAGCCGACAGTGTGCGACTCGAACGCACTCGAGACGGCTGTCCCCTTTTTTCGCGAAAAATGGCGGTTGTCCCCTTTTTTTGCGGCGGCCGAGGCCACCCAGCCGATCAGCCCACCAGCCCACCCGCCCGGGAGGCGCCCAGTCGCGGCGCGCCGGCGCGTTCAATCGAGATCGAAGTCGCGCGTCGGCTTCGTGACCGGCTCCTCGCGCGCCTGCCGGAGCGCTTCCTCGAAGCGCTTCGACAGCGCATCGCCGCGCGTCTTCTCGGCGGTGACCGACTGCTGGAACAGCGCCTCGCGCCTGGCGGCCTCCCGCGCAAGGATGCTCTGCGCCTCGTCCAGCTCCGGGCGATCGGGCGAGGGCGGTTCCTGGTGCCTGACGACGCGCCGCAAGTTGGTATCGATTACGAGCAGCGCGCCGCAGCACGGGCAATCGATTTCGAGTTCCGAGTTCAGTTTGGCCATGGCGTCACTTCTTTTCCTGTTGCCGATCCGACCAGTCGACGGACACCGGCTGGCCTGAGGCGTCGATCGCGCGGACTTCGACCGTGTGTACCATCTCGCGATTCGGATCGAACCGCTGTCCGAAACCCGTGACGAAGCTGCTGAGCCCCGCGTCGAGCTCCGCGCCCGGCGCCAGCGAACTCGCGCTCCCGCGGTAATACGCGTTCACCGTCACCGTCACATTCCGCCACTCGTGCTTCGTCTGATTCTCGACGACGAGCGTGCGCCCGTTCAGACGAATCGGCGGCGGCGTGCTCCGACAGGCCGCGAGCGCGACCGACGCGAGAAGCGCGACACCGAGTTTCTTCATACGAACTCGCGACCCGTGAGAGCGAGAACCCTGAGAACCTGAGAACCCGAGAACCCCCGAGAACCCCGAGAACGCCGAGAACCCGAGAACCCGAGAACCCGAGAACCCCGCTATGATAATCGCAGCCCTGTGGATCTCCGCATCGCCACCTACAACATCCATCGCTGCCGTGGCATGGACCGCCGCGTCGACCCCTCGCGGATCATCGACGTCCTCCGCGACATCGACGCCGACGTCGTCGCGCTGCAGGAAGTCATCGGCGCCGGCCCTGCGGGCGCCGGACAAGCGGAAGAGATTGGTGCCGGCCTCGGCATGGGATGGGTGATGAGCTGCGTGCGCACGCTGCGCCAGCACCAGTTCGGGAATGTCGTGATGAGCCGGCTCCCCATCGTCCACCACAGCGATTACGACCTGACGTGGCGCACGTGCGAGCAGCGCGCGTGTCAGCGCGCCGATCTCGCGCTCGGGTCGGGTCAGGTCCTGCACATGTACAACGTGCACCTCGGGACCGCGGTCCTCGAACGCCGCTATCAGGCCGGACGCCTTGCCTCGTTCGTACACGATCGGCGCGTGACAGGCCCCAAAATCATCCTGGGCGATTTCAATGAATGGATGCGCGGGCTCGCGACGAAAACGCTGTCATCGCTGTTCGAGAGCGTCGACATCGCGGCGCACCTCAAGCGCCGCCGCACGTATCCCGGTCTCTTCCCCGTCGTCCATCTGGATCACATTTACTACGAAGGCCGCGTGGAGGTCGTCAACGTGGAGATGCCGCGCACGCGCAAGGCGCTCATGGCGTCCGATCACCTGCCGCTGATTGCGAATCTGCGCGTCGGGTGACGCGGTGCGAGGCGCGACGGAGCGGGAGGCGCGAAACGCGAGACGAGAAAGCTGCGCGATGTGAAGCCCGAGCTCGGAGCGACGGAGCTACGGCTGGAGTTGAACGCGTCGCCGCAGTTTAGTTGTGGGGAAGGCTGATTTCGGAATTGGGAAATTGGGAGCTGGGAATTTCGGTTTCCCTAACCCTCTTCCTCGTATTCCTCTTCAACCGCGGGACCAGGCCGTGTCGGAGGACGGAGCGCTTCGCGGTAATCGTAGAGCGGGAGCCCTGCGACGTGGAGCGTGAGCGGGCAACCGGGCGACTTCTGATCCACGACAACCGTGACGGGACTGCCTTCGACGCCGTCACGAAACGCCAGCCGGCATCCGCAGGCGAGGCGCGCGTGTGTGAAGCCCTTCAACATTGAAGCGATTGTACTACATCGAGCGGGGAGCGGATCCAGTTCGAAAAGGATTCGCGGGACCGGCGATGGGACCCCTTACAGGGGTATCTTGAGCAGCGCTTCGATTTCCGGCTCCGCGACCGACTTGGGGACCGGACCCAGATGCTTCGTGCAGATCGTGCCGTCCCGCGCGATGAAGTACGACGTCGGTACGCCATAGAACGGTCCGTAGGCGTCTTCGACGTCGGACTGCATCTGTGCGACCGGGTACTGCATCTTCCACTGCCGGGTGAATTCCTGCAGCTGCTGCGGTGTGTCGTCGATGGAGACGCCGACGATGACGAAGCCCTTGTCCTTGTAGCGGTCGTACAGCTCGACGAATTCGGGGATCTCCTCCTTACACGGACCGCACCACGTCGCCCAGAAATTCAGCAGGACGACCTTGCCCTTGTAGTCCGCCAGCTTCAGCGGAGCGTTGTTCTTGTCCTTGAGCACGAAATCCAGCTTCGCGGGCGCGCTCGCGTCGCACGTGTCGCTTCGCGCCTGCGTCGATGCGGGGCTCGCGGTTGCGGACGACCCGACGTGTTCGGTCCCGCGGCGCAGCGCGGGCACGGTAAGAAGCGCAACGCCGAGCGCGGCGGCAGCAACGATGATCCAGCGGGGTTTCATATCAGCGCGCGTGTGTTTTGACGTAGTGAACGACGGAATCGAAATCGTCGGGATGGCCCGGCGTCACGAGGGCGTACGTGCGGCCGTCAGCCGTCCAGACCGCGGTTTCGTGTCCAAGACTGTCGACGACGTGATCGCCGTCGATCGCGCGGGGCAGCACGTACAAGGACAGCGGTTCGCCGCGCCACCGATACAGCAGGTGCGCCGCAAGACCATCGGTGGACAGGCAGCGGCGGATATTCACGAGCTGGAGCCGCTCGGCGGGTTCACTTGGCGGCACGGCGATTTGCCAGCCTTCGACCTGCCGCCACATCGATTCGGCGGCGGACGCGTCCATGGGATGGTCCGTGTCGCAGACCCGGAAACATTTCATGTGGTCGAGCGCGAACCCGGCGGCCAGCGCTTCGGTGGGGTTGGTGATCGAGAAAATCGTGGCGCCGGCGGCGGCGAGCAGGAGCGTCGCGGCGAGCGATAACGGCACCCATCGCCGCAGCAGCGTGCGGCTCACCATCGGGGGCCGCGCGTGGGCGGCGCAGCGGTCGCGAAGCGCCTCCGGGGCAGCGGCGCGCAGGACCTCACGGTGTTCACGGATGACGTCGCGTCCGCCGCGTTCCGCCGCCGCCTCTTCCCGGCACGGCGGGCACGCGGCCAGGTGCGCGTCGATCGCGTGCCGGAGATCGCTGGCGCTTTCTCCATCCACATACGGCGTGAGCCGCGCCTCGACGTCCCGACAGTTGCGAATCTCTTCAGCCATGGTTCACCGCGACGCAAGGCGGCGCGCCGTTGCACCCCGCCGCTCCTGCAGTCCTTCATACAGCGCCCGCCGGCCGCGGGAAATCCGCGACATCACCGTGCCGATGGGCACCTGGAGCACCTGCGCAATTTCGGCATACGAAAGTTCTTCCACATCTCGTAGCCAAACCGCCTGACGGAACGCGTCCGGCAGCGCATCGAGCGCCGCCTGCAAATCCACGTCGAGCGTCGCGCGCGTCAGCAACTGCTCCGGCGTGTGCTCCCCCACCGCGTCGTCTGCGGCGCGCTCCACGGCCTCGCTGTCGACGTCGATCGGGCTGCGCCCCACGTTCCTGCGCATGTTGCGGAACGTGTTGTGAAGGATGGTGAACAGCCACGCCTTCAGGTTCGTTCCGCGCTCGAACTGGTGGGCCGCCCGGAACGCTTTCAGATACGTGTCCTGCACCAGATCTTCAGCATCCTGCGGCCGCCGGGTCAGCCGCATGGCCGTGCCGTACAGGCTGTCGATATACGACAACGCCTCCCTGACGAACGCGGCCTCGCCGGGATCCCGGCCCGCATCGGTCCCCGGATCGCGGAGGTCAGCGGGCGGGCGGCCGGAGCGGCGAAATGCCATTACGTAGAGCCCGGACGCCTATTAGGTAAACACGTGAACGCGTCGGGTTTATTCCATTGATTGTATCGCGGAGAGGACATGTCCGCCCCCGAACTGGGACACTGACGGTCCGCCCGTGCGCAGGAGCCGCGGAACTGCGAATCTCCGGGCGCGGGGCACGTGGATTGCTGGGTGCTTCCGTCCCTTGAGGTCGGTCGATCGTAGTAACATCGCTGCACCCAGAGGTGAATCACTATGCGCATCCGCAGCCGGCGCGGCTTCCCAGCGCCCTTCGGCATTGCCATCTTCACGTTCGTGTTCCTGGCAATCGCCGTTGGCGCGAGCGCCCAGACCGGATTCGTCCCTTA